>Ga0068877_10002159_pt1 | contig 16025 bp, 10 predicted proteins | sample NOAtaG_FD_66437 | JGI IMG/M metagenome (GOLD analysis project Ga0068877, IMG submission 66437) | Freshwater lake microbial communities from Lake Erie, under a cyanobacterial bloom - NOAA_Erie_Diel6S_1000h metaG | ecosystem: Environmental > Aquatic > Freshwater > Lake | place: USA: Ohio, Lake... | reverse complement strand
AGGGCCGTGGTCTGGTTGGAGATCGCGTCAGTGTGGCTGAAGCGCGAGTTGCCAGCGGTGGACGAACCACCACCACCCATGGCGGCGATGCCGAAGTTACCGAGCGACGCGGGGCCGCCGGTCACAGCAACGCGGGCCAGCAGGGTGATACCAACGGCCGTAGCCGTGGGACCCGGGAGGAGGGCGTTGGTGCCGTAGTTGATCCCGAGGCTCGCGAGGATCGGGTCATTGTCCAGAACGAGCTGGACACCGTACTGGGCCGTCTGACCCTGGACCGTCGAGGCCAGGCCAGCAGCCGCCACAAGGCTCATCAAAACAGTGTTCTTCACGTGCTTCTCCTTCTTCCTACCAATGAGGGTTCAAGATTGCCGCAGAAATGCGACGACGACCCCATGAACATACCCCACGGTGCAACCCTGTCAAGGGAACTAGCCAAAATCCGCAGAAGAACAGCACCAAGTTTCTGTGAACCCGAGCAAGCTGGAGCATTCACGATCTGCATCACAGCGATCGGAAATAGGTGATTGTACTGATGGCCAGCCTCACTTGCCGCTTTCCAGATCCCCCACTTTGACAATCAAGGCCCGGATCAACCCGCTTGATCCCTCAATTGGGTGGATCACAGCGACATGGCGAACGGAACTCGACCGAACCAAGCCGGAATCCGGCACGATCCGAAGCGGAGAAGTCGGGACCCATCGGTTTTCGACCCGAGCATGTGGGACGAACGAAAGGCCGGTTTCCGATGTGAAAAACAGGCCATTCTCGCGGACGTGAACCGACATCACCCCCGACGGGACGCGCATCAACCGATTCATACGGCTGTTCCACATCGAAACGCCCGTTTGTCCGGTCTCAAGAACCATAAATCCCTGATTCCACTCGGAAATCAACGTGTCATCTGGGGTGGTTGAGCTTTCGAAAGACCCCGCCGCGAGCGAAGCGTCTGTGGTGGAAGCCAGTCCCTGCGTGGCGTGCTGGGGCATGGTGGCGTTGTAGAGCTCGAGGGTGTGCTGGGCCGGGCCGAGGTCGAGGCCTTTGGCGTTTTTCCAGTCATGAGTCGCGTTTACTGCGCTCTGGTCATCCGGATCCGAGGATGAACGCGGCTTCGCGATTGTCGTTTCGACGCGTTCGATGCGCACCCGATCTTCGCGGACGACGCACTGCGCGAGGTTGTTGCCTGAGAAACTGAGCACGGGCCAGCGGATCGGCGCGTGCGAGCGGTCGAGCTCGTCGAAGGTGCCCTCGCGTGATCGGCGTGCGAGCGACCAGCCCTGCGCGGGGTCGGTGCGGTAGGCGAAGAACAGATCGCCGCGGGTGGAGAGCACGGCGTTGCTCGCGGCGAGCCAGGGCACATGTTCATCGCTGCGGACAAGCCAGGTCACCATCGCGCTCGACCAGCGGACGAAACCGATCCATCGCGAGCCGTCGGCGCGGGGCCATTCGATGAGGAAACCTTCGTCGGTGCAGGATCGCCCGAGGAGCACGCCGTGCGGGATGGGCTCTTCGATGCTGGTGGGCGCGGTGCCGCTGGGCTCGTTGCTGAGGAGGACCGGGGTGGGCTGATGCGGCGGTTGAAGGCGGAAGATCTCGATGCGTGAGAGGTCGGTCGGCTCGACGATGACGATGCGGGGCACGGCTTCGCCTTGACGTGGTGCGGGGGCGAGGCGGAGCTCATCCTGTGGCGCGGAGCCAACGCGGAGGGCGATGTGCCGGGCGTCGGGGGAGATCAGCGGCAGCGAGAGCCCGTCGGTTGGAAAGTCGCCGAGCGTTTGCGTGCTGAAGCGTGCGGCGGGGCTGGTGATCGCGGCGGGCGAGGTGCTGGCTGGTTCTCGCTTGAACGCGGTGCGTGGGCGCGAAGGGTCGACGCCCGGCGCGATGTAGGGGCTGATGCGCCCGGAGGGTTCGATGCGTTCGGTCACGCACCCCGGCAGCGTCGCGACGAACCCGGCGGCGAAGGCGATGAGCACGGCGGTGCGTAAAGCCCCGGCCGCGGGTTCAGCGGCTGCGACGGGGCGCGGGGTCGTGCGTCGCTGCGGCGTCATGGGTGATTGTTGATCAAGAGCGGAACCGGAGCGAGCGAGCAGCACGGGGCAAACAGCGGCGGGAAGAAGAGGCGAGCGGAATAAAAACGCACGGCCCGTCTGGAGCCGTGCGGAAAGGTCGAACAGACGCTTGGCTTGGGGGGCTGGAAGCGGGATCAGGGCGCGGGGATTTCGATGTTCGAGGGGCTGGCGGGTTTGTCGGTCTTCGTGTCGGTGGGAGACTTGGGCACGTCGAGTTCGCTGCGCAGTTCCTTCAGGCGTTCGCGCTGGGGGTTGTTGATCTTGTCGCTCTCGGTGCGGTTGTTCACGACGATGGGCGTGACGAAGGCGACCAGCTCGGTGGTGGCCTTGACGTTCTCGATGCTGTTGAAAGGCAGGCCCAGCAGGGGGATGTCGCCCAGCAGGGGGATTTTGCGGCGGACTTTGGAGTCCTCGGTGCGGATGATGCCGCTGACGACGATGGTCTGCCCGTCGGCGACGATGGCCTGTGTGGTGGTTTCGCGGCGGTCGACGACGGCGCCGCCGAAGAGCGTGTTGCCCGGGGTGATGGAGGAGAGCTGGAGGTTGACCTTCAGGTCGACGTCGCGCTCGGGGGTGATGCGCGGGCGGACGCGGAGGGAGATGCCCACGGCGCGGTAGTCGAAGGTCTGCGTGATGTCGCCGTTGTTGTTCGGCTGGCTCTCGGAGATGAAGGGGATGTCCTGCCCGTCGAAGAACTCGGCTTCTTGGTTATCGCCGGTGAAGATCTTCGGCTCGGAGAGGATGCGAACGTTGGTGGTCTGGGCGAGGGCCTGGAGCAGGACGTTGACGTTGACGCCGATGTTGAGCACGGAGGTATCGAAGAGGCTGGGGAGCAGGTCGGGTTTGCTGCCGGTGATGTTGGAGTTGTTGTTGGTGCCGATGGCGTTTTCACCCCGGGTGGGGTTGATCACGGAGTTGCTGAAGCGAGCGCCGAGAGCGGTTGCGTCCTCACCGGAGAGTTCGACGACGACCGCGGCGATGAGGACCTGACGCCCCGGGCGGTCGAGACGCTCGATCATGTTGATGATCGACTTGCGGTACTCGGTGGGCGCCATGACCATCAGCGCGTTCTGGCGGTTGATCGGGACGATGCGGGCCTTGCCCACGAGGTTGCTGCTGCCGGCGTTGTCGGTCGGCACGCGGGCGCGGGACCACCAGAACTGGAGCTGGTTGGCGGCGGAGTTGGCGTTGGTCTGGGTGTTCGTGTTGCCGTTGGTTCCGGTGTTGGCGCTGTCCTGGGCGAAGGGCGAGGTGCCGGCCTGTTCGCTGGAGAGCGAGGTGTCGGTTCGGCGGATGCTGGCGAGCGTGCCCTCCTGCGCGAGCAGGGCGTTGAGCTGCTCGGCGAGGTCTTCGGCGGTTGCGTGTTTCAGTTCGATGATCTCCGGCAGGCCCGTGGAGAGGGGCTGATCGAGGTCCTCGATGATCTTATCGATGATGGCCATGTTCTCGGGGCTCTTGCTGAGCACGACGAGACGCCCGGCCTCGGGGACGGCCTGGAAGGTGAACTGCCCGGCGAGGCGCTGAACGGTGTTGGCGCTGGCGTTGGTACGACCTGCGCCGCCCTGCCCGCCCGCGGTGGAGCCGGTGCCGAACATGCCGTCGAGGACGGCCTTGAGCTTGATCGGGTCGGTGTTTTTCAGTTCGTAGACGCGCGGGACGACGACGTCGTCGTCGAGGGGGAGGTCCCACTCCTGCTCGATCTGTCGTGCAACGCTGGCGATTGAGTCGGCGTCGCCCAGCACGGTGACGGAGTTCTGCTGTGTGTTGCTGGTGACGAGGAGCGAGCCTGCGGCGGCGGTTTGGCCGCCGGCCTGTCGGCCCTGGTTGTTCCCGCCTCCGCCTTGGTTGAACCGTCCGCCGCCCTGGTTGCCGCCTTGACCGGGGAAACGGTTGCCGCCCTGGTTGCCGCCTTGTGCGGCGCGGGCGGTGTTGGAGTAGAGATCGCGGATGTTCTGGGCGATCAGTTCGGCGTCGGTGTAGCGCAGGCGGAAGGTCTGCGTCACGGGTGTGGCGGCCTGTGGACGGTCGAGCTCGGTGATGACCCGTTCCAGACGCTGCAGGATGATCATCGGACCGGTGATGAGCACCTGGTTGCTCTCGGCGTCGGTGGCGAGCTTGGCGTAGTCGGGGATGGAGTTTTTGATCACCTCGCTGACGTTGGCGGCGGATGCGTGCTTGAGAGCGAAGATTTTCTGGGCGATGGAGCCCAGATCGGTGCGGGTGAGGGTTGATGAGGCGGGGCCGATGACGGGGACGGACTGCCGGTCGATGTCGGCCTGCTCGCGGAGGAGGATGAGGTCGCCGTTTTCGATAACGGCGATGCCGCGTTGTTGGAGCGCGAGGAAGACGAGGTCGAGGGCCTGCTTGCGGGGGATGGGCTTATCGGAGAGAACGGTGATGGAGCGACCGAGCACTTCGGGCTGAGGGAGAACGACCTTGCCGGTGGTCTCGGCGATGAAGGCGAGCATCTGTCGGAGCTGGACTTCGTTGAAGCTGAGCTTGATCGGCTCGCCCTCGTCGATGCGCCGACCGAGGGAATCGGTGGCGGGTGCGGCGGGGGCGTTTGGTGCGGGCGATGCACCGACGATGCGCGAGGGTGTTTCGGCGCCGCCGGGAGTGGTGGTCACGGGCGCGGCGGGTGAGGCGGGTGAGGCGGGTGAGGCGGGAGAAGGTTGCGTGGTGGGCGGAGCGTCGGGGGACTGCGGCTGCGCGAAAGCGAGGCTTGAAATGATCGAGCCGGCGAGCGAGGCGAGCAGCATCGGGCGGGTGCGGGTCATGTGGGCGAAGCTCCGTGGTCGGATCGAGCGGGAGAGAGCGGGGGTCGGCGGGTGAGACGGTGTGATTTGGGTCGTGGAAGAACGACGAGTAGACAGGCTGAATGGCCTTTGGTCATCTCGATGACTTCGGCTGTTCGGTTGGTTGCGTGGCGGGTTCGTTGTGCGGTGGTTCGTTGCTGGGTTGTGAAGGCGTTGAAGGCGGAGCAGGAGCGATCTGCGCCGGTTGACCCGGCGGGACGATCAGCGGGATGTCGGGGTTGATCGGGACGATCTGCGTTGGGCTCGGTTGGCCGGGAGCGGGTTGAGCTGGGGCGGGGGAGGTGGTTGGCTCGGTGGGGGCTGGGTATGGAGCGCCGTTGGGCGCGGGCTCGGCGTGAGGAGCGTCGGGCGGTGGGTAGCCGTTGCCGTTGCCGGGCGTAGAGCCCGGTGCGCCGTTGGGCGGGGTGCCCGCGGGGCCGCTCGGCGGCGGGGGCGTGCCCGGCGCGTCTTTGGCCGGCGCTGCTTTCGATGTGGAGGATGAAGACGAGCTCGAACGCGTCGAGAGGAACGACGACGGAACGATCGAATCGCTCTTGAAGGAGTTGCCCGAGGTGAGGATGTCTTTCGAGCGCTCGAAGAGCGTGATATCGAACTCCGCGCCCATCCAGCGGACCTTCGCGCCCCAGGGCGGGTTGACGGAGATGACCGAGAGGGTTGAGTCGGAGGTGTCGTCGATCTTCAGGCGACGGCCGTCGCGGAACCATGCGGAACTGTCGTAGATCGCAACCAGGTCGGGCCCGCCGTAGACGCGCGGGGTGTTGCGGGGTGCGTCGGGCTGCTTGGGTTTGAGCGGGTAGAAGGGTGAACGAGCGGCGACGCGTTCTCCGGCGAGCTTCAGCGTGCTTTCGGCGCGCTTGATTTCGCTCTCGCGTTCGGTCTTGCTGGGCGGGGTGAAGTCGGGCTTGGTGACGGGGGTTGTCGCGGCCGAGAGTACGGGCAGCGAGACGTACACCACCAGCACGAGCGCGAGGAAGAGTGCGCAGGCGGCGATCACACCGAGCGGTGCGGCGAGCATCAGCGCCCGCAGTGAACCGACAAAGCCGAGCGATTGTCTCATCGTGAACCTCCCCCGCTGCCGCTGCTGCTGGGTGCGCCGATGTCGGTTGGAGCGGCCGCGGGCTGCACGGGCGCACCGGGCTGGCCCTTGGAGGGGAACCACGATTCCACGGTGAAGGTGATGCTGAGGACGCCCTCGCCGTCGAGGGTGCGTGCGTTGTCGGCGGCCTTTCGGGCCTGCACGCTGGCGACGGAGTGAACCTCCGGCGCGGATTCAAGCTCGCGCAGGACGTTCATGAGCGTGGTGGTGTCGCAGTCGATCTGCCATTCCATCGAGACGCGGTCGAGCTTGGGGGGCGCTTCGCCGGTGATCGTGCGCGGCGCGGGTGTGACGGTGGGCAGCGCGCCCGGTGCCTTGGCGGCTCGGCGGCGTTCGGTCAGCGTGTGCTGGCGGGCGATCTCGGACAATCGCCGGTCGAGGGCCGCCTGCGGGTCGCTGCCGCTGGCGTAGGGCTTGAGCTTCCCGAGCGCGACGATGGTGCGTTCGATCTCGGCGCGGCTTTGCTTGAGCTGCTCGGCGGTTGCGACGGCCGAGCGAAGCCGGTTCTCCGCCTGATCGGCCTTGGCGTTGAGTTCCGCGGCTTTGTCCAGCAGCGGCGTGACGGCGAAGTAGCCGATCAGGAAGACCGCGAAGACGGCCAGCCACTTGCCGGCGCGGGGGAGCGCGTTCCAGCGTTCTTTGATGGTCATGACGACTGCCCCCCTGATGACGCTTCGCGCATGCGTTGCTGACACTTCGCCGCCTCGTCGCGCAGACGCTGACGGGTGGTCTCGTCGAGCCCGGGCTGCTGCGACGCCGCCCGGCGGGTGGTGAACTCGCGCATCGCGCTGATGCGGTCGAGCTTGGCGATCTGCTCGTCGCTGATGGGCGAGGGCGGTGCGGCGGCGGCTTTGGATGTCTCCGCCGGCGCTGGGGTCATGCCACCCCCACCTCCCCCACCTGATGGGTTCGCGTTGCGGTCGCTGCGTGAGCGGTTGAAGTCGTTGTTGTTGGTGGTTGTCGTGCGACGACCGGACTGGTTGTTGTTTCGGCCTGAGTTTGAGTTGCGCCCCGCGCCGGTGGAATCGCCTGTGGCGGTGGTTGCGCTCTCCGCGGCCGTCTTATTGACCTTCGCCAAGGTCGCGGCGTCGGCGTTCATGGCGAGGGCGGGCTTGGCGACTTTGGCCGTGAGCTCGAACCGCACGGTGCCCTGCGCGGTGTTGTTGGGGGTGGCCTTGGCGTCCTCAAAGACGACCGACGCGCCGAGCTTTGCACGCCATTCGGTGACGGTTTCGATGGTGTCGGCGGTGCCGGTGATCTGCAGGGGCTTGTTCACGTCGAGCGTGACGGACTCGATCTGCACACCCTTGGGCGCGGTGCCGACGATCTCCGCGAGGACTTTGCTCATGGGCCAGCGGCGCTGGAGCTGGAACGCGTATGCGTCGGCCTCGCGTGCGGAGGCGAAGAGCGCCGGATCGGGCGCGCCGGGGCCCTGCGCCTTGCTCTCAATGATCGACCAGCGGGCATACGCCGCACCCAGCGGCACAAGCACCGCGAGCATCAGCAGGACGACAATCGCCGCCGCACACCGCGCGGGCGTAGAGAGCCAGACGATCAGCCGCTCGATCGGGTTGCCCTTCGAGCCCGGCGGATCGAAGGTCATCGCGTGCAGCGGCGCTTCGGAGGCGTCGGCCTTGAGCGCCGCGGCGGCGGCACCGAGCGCCAGCGCGTACGTCTCAATCCACCCCGCCTGCGACGGGATCCCCCCCACCATCGGACTCACGCCCGAACGTGCGGCGGAAAGAACCAGCACGTCGCGCAACGCACCGTCGGGCAAGCTGGGGGCCTGGAGCCCGGCCGATTCCGCCGTGTCGAGCATCGCCTCGCGCACACTCACACGCCACGCGGCTTCATCGCCCGCGTCGTCGCGCAGCACGCGCAGCACCGGGCTCTGCCCCTCGCCCGCGGCGCACACAACGATCGTTCCCGCGCCGTGACCGATCGGGCCTTCGATCCACGCGCCGATGCCTGTGCTTCGCCCGGTTGCACGCATCGCCCACGCCAGGGCGACCTGCGCCGGGATGTAGCTGTTCACCTCGCCCACCGCGTCGAGCGTCGCCACCCGGTCGGCGTGGTCCTGCACCCATGAAGCAACACCCGCAACCCCCCCCGCTCCGTCGGCGGTGCGGACCAAACCCGCCGCCCGTCGGTGCGTAGGAACCGTTCCCGCGTGCGCCTCGCTGAGCAGCGCCAGCGCGCCGCTGAGCGCCTCCGCGGGCGCATCCGGGTCGATCGCGCCGGCGGGCAGAGAGCGCCATGTGCACGAAGCGCCGGGGAGTACGCCCACGATCAGATCCCCCACCGCCGATTCACCTTTCGCCGCGCTGCGGGCGCTTGCGCCGCTCCGCGTTGAGACTTCGATTGTTCTGAATGAATCGATCACCAGCGGCTGCTCGCCCGCCTTGCCCAGCCGAAGAACCACCAGCGCCAGCTTCTCGCCCGCGCGGGCGATACCCGCGGCCTTGGTCGGTCGCTTGAGGGTCCCCGCGTTCTTGTTTGCGTTGTTCTGGGTCATGCGTGCGTGCTGTCGGTACGGGTCGCGAGGAAGTTCAAGCGGCTTTGGTTCGGTGCGTGCCTCTGACAGTATCGAGTCTTGCGGGGCTTGGGCGTGAAAGGCCGATGGATGCGCTGCGTGTGGATTGCTCGACAGATTTCGAAGTCGCGGCGTAGTCGTCGCCGCTGGGTTATTCCGCCTCGAAGGCTACCGGATGCGGATGGAGTTGATGGTCACGGGGATGGTTGAACGATCGAGCTCGACCTGCATTTCAACCAGCAGGCCTGTATTGTCGTCGCGTCCGAGGACGGTCATGGTGAAGACGTTTGATCGGGCCGTCAGATACGAGGCCAGGTCGGCCACGCTGGCGTTGCTGAGCCCGGCAACGTCGAGCAGGTCCACCACGCTGGCGACGTTGCCGCTGGATTGATCGCGGAAAGCCTTCACCGCGTCGGCGACAGAGGGATCGAGTCGCGTGAGGTACTTGAAGGTGTCCTCGTGGCAGGTGTTGAAGTTGAGCTTCCCGGGTGAAACACCGGAGACATCGCCTATCGACGCGCCCTCGTACAGCAGGCGGAGCTGATCGCGGGTGAGGTTCTGCACCGTGCGCAGCGTACGGTCATTCGGCGCCACGGTGTTCACCAGCGTGCTGAGCTGGGTGCGGATGAAGTCTTCCATCGTCAGCGAGCCCGACTGCGCCGCCAGCGTGACAACCTGCGCCTGCGTCGAATCGATCCCCGCGGCTTTCATGATCTCCGACGTGCTGGCGGTGGTCAGGTCGATCCGCGCTTCACCCGTGAGGCTGTACCCGCCCGCGGTGCTGGCGGCCGTGGTATACGCCGACCAGCCCAGATCCACGGTGCCGGTGTTCGAACCGCTCGAGGCGCTGTAGGTGCTCGAAGCCGCCGATGCTTCGACCGGGTCCACCACGCCGTCGTAGTTCGCGTCCAGCCCGCGGACATACTCGGGCTGCACGCCTTCGACCACCGCGAGCTCCGCGAGGCTCCGCACCGGCGCGTTGCGCGGGCGGAAGGGATAGTCCAGCGAGCCGTAGGTCTCAAACTCCGCACCGCCGTCCTGCGGCTCGTCGTCGCTGTCAACAAAGTCCACGATCGCCGCGGCGATGTCGGTGGTCATGTCGGGCAGCAGCATCAGATCGTCGACGGTCATTTTGTTGATGTTGATCTTCGCGCCGGCGTCGGCGGGGCCTTGCACCGGCTGGGCGTTGATATCGCCGTGAAAGACGCGGAAGGTCGCGCCGAGGGTCTGCCCGTCGGATTCCTCCGCAAGCGATGCGAGCAGGTCCGCCGCGCCCGACGGGTTCGTGCTGATGGTGTCGTTCTGCAGGCGGTTGATGACGAGTTCGACCGCGCCGCGCGCGGCCCAGAAGGCCCGCACCCGTGCAATCGCCTCGCGACCTGTTGCCGCCTGCGCGTACGCGCTGCCCTGCAACGCCAACAGAATGAGCGTGGCGATGCCGATCGCCCAGACGACCATTGCAATGGCGAACCCAGCGCCCCGGCGAGAACGAGCAGGTCGCGAAGGCCCCGGGGCCGATGACGATAAAAACGGTGTTCGCGAAGCCGATGCGCAACGATCCGTCCTTCGCTTGCTCGCGAACCGACCGCGCGGCCCGCCACCACCACCGCCGCCACCACCGCCACCCGGCGGACGGTTGCCGCCGCCCGGAATGATCGCCGGCTGTCCGTTGCCATTGCCCGGCCCACCGCCCGGCGGGCGATTGCCGTTGCCGTTACCACCGCCCTGACCATTACCGGGCGGCCGCCCGGGGCCGACGCCGCCGCCCGGTCCGCCTGGGAAGAGTCCGCCGCCGGCGGGCGGCGTGTTGTTGTTGCCAGGCGTGGTCGGCGTCGTCGGTGTGGTTGGGTTCTGCGTGCCACCACCGCCTGTTGAAGTCGGCGTCGTCGTGGGCAGATCCTTGGGGATCGGCGTGCGGTCGATCGCCACGACCACCCGCGCGGTGGAGCGGACCTTCGACGTCACGCCGCCGCCTTCGGCCGTCACCGTCACGCGCACCGCGTGCGGGATGCCGTCGTAATCCGAATCCCAGACCGAGTCCCACGCTTCGCCCGCGTCGGTGGCTTCGACGCTCATACCCACGATGCCCGTGACCACGGGCGACGCCACGCCGCCGGCGTCCAGATAGTCATCCGGGTACGGGTCTTCGCGTTTCCAGAGCGCTTGCACGTCCTCGCCCGCGTCGGGGTCGGGCTTCACGCGGTACTGCACCTCGTGCACGGGGCTCTCGGCCCGTTCGCCCATCGGGCGCACCGACCGCAAAGTCGAAACGAGCATGAGCACATCGTCATAGACGCCCACCGCCTCGCCGCCGGCGCTCGCGCCGCTGCCGCCGGGGGTCAGCAGTAATCGCACGCGCGAGGCGTCGCGTTCGCGGGTCAGGCGGTGCAGGTCCTTCGCGACGAGTTGAGCCGCGGCGTAGGCGCGTGAGAAGGCCTCCTGCCGCGCGGCGCTGGAGTCTTTGCTCTTCAGCGCACGCAGGATCACCACCGTCGTCGCGCCGGCGATCAGGGTGATGATCACCGAGGCGACGATGACCTCAACGAGTGTGAAGCCGCGGCGCGTCATTGCAGGCGCTCCGGGGCGGTTGCGGGTGCGCGTTTCGGGTCGGGGTCGCTGCCGACCTTCGGCGCGATGAACGTTTCGATCGTCACTTTGTCGCTTCGCCCGCTCGGCTCGGTCCACGAAATGGTGACCTTCACGGTGTAGGGCTCGCCCCCCTGCCCGCCGGTGATGTCGGTCTGGTACTGGTACTGCTGGAACGGCACATCGCAGGGGCCGGTTGTCATGAAGCGTTTGGCGTAGTCGTCCCCGCCGCGCATCAGCACGAGGTTCAGTTGTTCATCCGCGAGCATGGCGGCGGTCTGCAATCGTTCGCCCTGGCTCTGGCTGCCGATGGCGCGGGCCGTCAGACCGATGATCACCGTCAGCGCGATCCCCAGCACCACCGCCGCGACGATCGCGTCGATCAAGGCCACGCCGCGGGCCCCGCGCCCGCGCACACGCCGTCCGCACTGTCTTGAGCGAGAAAGGAGCATCACCACGCCGGCTCCCTCCTGCCCGCGGCATCCAGATCTTCACCCCGCGCCGCCATCGGACGGACCTGCCTTGCGTCGTTCAGCGCCGTTGACCGCGCCGCCGTCGCTTCGCTGGTCAGATCGATCTGCACACCCGGAACGATCTCGGCCCGGGCCATGCTCGCCGCCCCGCCCGCACGCCGGAGCACCACGCAGATCGAAGGCCGCGTCTGCCCCTGCGGCAGTTCAAGGCGGATCGGTTCGCCGCTCGCACCCGCGTCGAGAGAAGGCAGTGCCAATGGCCGCCCGTCGATGATGATCGCGCCAACCTCCGCCGACGACAGCCGAACGGGGCGAACCAGCGGCATGAGTTTCCACTGCGTGCCGATCGCGTCGTCCGCCGATTTCGTCTCCGTCAACGAGACCGAGCCCGCACCCGTCTCGCTGGCGTCCATCCCGCCGGTGAGTTCGTGCGGCTTGGTCCACAGCGAAAGCTCCTGACTCTTCGGGTCATACTGCAACGCCGCGGATTGAGCCCCCAGCACGCCGCGCTGCCCGAGTGTCGAGAGCAACTGGCGAACGTTCTCCGCCTCGATCCGCAGCGCACGGTCCGCGCCGCCGATCATCCGCGGCAGGATCACCCCCGCCAGCGCGACGATGATCACCACCACCACGATGACCTCGACCATCGTGAACCCCGCGCGGCGGAGCACCGCGATCGGATGAACCGACCGCCGCCGCACCATCGAGTTCCCACGCACGATCGCCCGCATTGCCCAACGTCCCTTCACTGCACATCACCCCGCACCCCCGCGCCCGACTCACGGCTTGGTGATGTCCGCGTTGTCGCCCTCGCCGCCCTGCGCTCCGTCGGCGCCGTAGCTGACGATGTCAAAGTCCTTGTTCTTCTGCCCAGGAATCACCAGCACAAACGGCTTGCCCCACGGATCGAGCAGGTCCTCACGCTTCTGCAAGTAGCTCTTGTACTTATCCTCGGGCACGTCGCTCGGACGGTCCACCAGGAACAACAGATCACCCCCCGGCGGCGGCGCACCGACGTCCGCCATGTACAGCGCCACCTGCTGAGCGATCGTGCTCGCCGTGGCTTCCGCCGCCGCCCGCTTGCTCTGACCCACGCGCCCCAGCACGCGCGGCGCGACGATCGCCGCCAGCACCCCGATGATGATCACCACCACGATGATCTCGACGATCGTAAAGCCGCGCCCAACGCGTGACGACCCGATCAACCGACCCCGCGTGCTCTTCGTTTGTGTATTCATGCTCATCACTCCCGAGTGTTTGTGTGTTCTTCGTCTTCAGTTCTCTTCAGCCGTGATCTTCGCTCACCAAGTCAACCCGCCGTCTCAATCGTCCTGCTCAAACCATCCGCGCCAGGCGACCATCACCCTACGCCCGCGAAGCGATGTCCTGCAACTGCAGCATCGCCAGCAGAATCGCCATCACCACAAACCCCACCACGCACGCCAGAAACACCACCAGCACCGGCGGCAGCACCGTGGTGATCACCTTCACGCGCGTTTCCGTCCGCCCCTCCAGCGAGCCCGCCGCCTGCCCCAACAGCTCGGGCAGTTTGCCCGACCGCTCACCCAAACTCACGATCTGCACCAGCAAAGGCGGGAAGAGCCCGCTCTTCTCCAGCGGACCGGCGATGGTCTTGCCGCCGGCGACTTCCTCGCACACCTCGTCCATCGCGCGGCGCATCTTCGCGTTCCCCAGCGTCGCGCTCGTCAGCCGAAGCGCCGTCAAGACCGGCAAACCCGCACGCACCAACGTCCCCAGCGTCCGCGTGAACCGCGCCACGGCCGCATCGCGGATCAACGACCCCATCAGCGGCACCTTCAGCATGAACGAATCGATCGCCATGCGCCCGCCCTTGGTCGTCCGCGCCCGCGAAAGCCCGACCATCGCCGCACAGATCAGCCCGACCAGCACCCACCAGTACGACCCCATGATGTTCGCAAACTGCTGCACCACCACCGTGGGCCAGGGCAGATCGATGTTCTGCCCCTGAAACGGCTTGAGCACGTTGGGCACGATCACCGCCGTCACGACGATGATCGCACCCGCTACCAGCACCAGCAGAATGATCGGATACAGCGTGGCGCTCAGCAGCGACCGGCGCAGACGCAGATCGCGCTCGACAAGCTCCGCCGTCTGCTGAAGCACCTCGCCCAAACGCCCCGATGCTTCACCGGCGCGGATCAGGTTCACCAGCAGCTCGTTGAACGGCTTGCCCCACGTCCTGCACGCCTCGGCAAGCGTCCCGCCCTGCTCGACCTTCGCGATCAGGTGATCCAGCATCGCCCGCTGCGCGGGCTTCCGCCCCGCCTTGCCCATCGTCCGCAGCGCCGGCACCAGCGGCAGGCCCGCCTGCACCGCCGTCGCCAACTCGCTGATGAACGAGCCCGTATCCGCAAGGCTCATCGACGCGCCCCACCGTCGAGCGGGTTTCGCATCGCCCGACTGCTTCTGCGCAAGTGCGCCGCTGACCTTCGCCGCCGCGGACGAACCGCTGGCGCTGCCGGACTTTTCGATCACCAAACCGTCAGCGCCGGCGCTCGCGTTGCTCCCCGCCGACTTCGCCGCTCCGCCCGTCGCGCCGACCTTGATCTCTTCGAGTGTCGAAGGCGTGACGCCGCGGGCCATCAGAGATCGCAGCGCGCTGGCGCGGTCGGGCGCTTCGAGGGTTTGCATTCCCCCGGCGCTCGCTCCGCTGTTCCCGTTCAGGCTGGTGTATCGAAAGGTTGCCATGCCGCCCGCGCTCGCCGTCCGTTTCGTGCTGGTGATCTGCCGATTTCAACGACCGATTCAACCCGATCGATTTACTCCCCCGCGTCCTGCGTCGCACGCAGAACTTCTTCGACCGTCGTCTCGCCCCTGCTCGCCTTCATCAGCCCGTCGCGCCGCATCGTCACGTGCGCCGGGCCCGCGGCCTCGACCAACTCCGCCGGCGTGCTCTTGCCCTTGCTGATCATCGCCCGCATCGCCGCGCTGATGGTCAGCACTTCGTAATACCCAAGCCGCCCGCGGTACCCCGTGTTGTCGCAGCGATCACACCCCGCACCCTTGAACGCGGTGTAATCCGGGAACAGGTGCCGCTCGGTCTCCAGAATCCGGTGCCGCTGCGCCTCAGAGATGCTCGTCTTGGTCACGCACTTGGTGCAGATCCGCCGACCAAGCCGCTGCGCGATGATCCCTTCGATGACGCTCGCCAGCAGGAACGGCTCGATGTTCATGTCCAGCAGACGCCCAACCGCGCTCGCCGCGTCGTTGGTGTGCAGCGTGCTGAGCACCAGGTGACCCGTCAGAGCGGCACGCACGGAGATCTCCGCCGTCTCCGCGTCGCGGATCTCACCGACCATGATCACGTCCGGGTCCTGACGCAGAATCGCCCGCAGCCCGCTGGCAAAGCTCAGCCCGCGCTCCGGGTTCACGGGGATCTGGTTCACCCCCGAAAGCTCGTACTCCACCGGGTCTTCAACCGTGATGATCTTCAGGCTCGGGTCGTACAGCTTCGTCAAAGCCGCGTACAAACTCGTCGTCTTGCCGCTGCCCGTCGGCCCGGTCACCAGCACCATCCCGTGCGGCATCGCGATCAGCCGATCAACTTCCTTCAAATCCTCCGCACGCATCCCCAGCGCGCCCAGATCCAGCACGATCGACTGCTTGTCCAAGATACGCATCACCACCGACTCGCCGTAGATCGTCGGCACCGTGCTCACACGGATATCCACCTTCCGCCCTTCAAACCGCAGCGTGATGTGTCCGTCCTGCGGCACATACCGCTCGGCGATATCCATCCCCGACATGATCTTGATGCGGCTGGTGATGGCCGCCTGCAACGCCTTGGGCGGCGAGTTCTGAGGCCTCAGTTCGCCGTCGACGCGGTACTTCACGCTCAAACTGCGCTCGAAGGGCTCAACATGCACGTCGCTTGCCCGCCCGCGCACCGCTTCGAGGATGATCAGGTTCACCAGATTCACCACCGACGGCTCTTCCGCCATCCGGTGGATGTCCTGCGCGTCGACCGCTTCGAGGTTGCTGAGCAGTTCGTCCTCGGTCTGCTCAGCCCCGCCCAGGCGCTGGGCCATCTGCGATGCCGTGGCGCCGTACGCCTGTCGCAGCAGATCGTCGAAGACTTCCTTCGCTGCCGCGAAGCGCCGCACCGCGCGCCCGGTGATGATGCTCAGCTCATCCGCCGCCGCCAGATCGCCCGGCTCGGCCATCAGCACTTTGAGCTTGGGCCCATCGAAGGCGAACGGCACCGCGTTGAGCCGAACCGCCTGCTCGGGGGTCAGCAGCCGGGCCGCGTCCGCGTCGATCGTCGGCTTCTCGGTCAGAAGCACAACCCCGCGCGGCAGCGCCGCCGCCGCCTCACCAGCTCGCTTTCCCACCGCGCCGCCCGAGCCGTTGACGCCGGTCTGATTCACGCCGTTCTGCCCGCTGGTGACATCACCGAACACGTCCGCGCCATCG
>Ga0068877_10002157_pt1 | contig 16040 bp, 15 predicted proteins | sample NOAtaG_FD_66437 | JGI IMG/M metagenome (GOLD analysis project Ga0068877, IMG submission 66437) | Freshwater lake microbial communities from Lake Erie, under a cyanobacterial bloom - NOAA_Erie_Diel6S_1000h metaG | ecosystem: Environmental > Aquatic > Freshwater > Lake | place: USA: Ohio, Lake... | reverse complement strand
CACGCCGACGCGGCCACGCTGCGGGGCCTGGAGAAACGCTTCGCCGAGCGGGTGCAGATCCAGCCCAGCTATTGGAGCCAGATCAAGAGCCGCTCGCGCCAAATTGGCGAGCGCCTGGCGCGGCAGTTCGAGCACCTGTGCCACAAGCCGCGCGGCTGGATGGACCTGCCCCACGACGGCGACGCCGCACGCCCAGGGGCACCCGGCGGCGCCTCCCCGCCGCCGGACCTCGGCGCCCCGCGCGGCACCTCGGCGGCCGACGACAGCGGCCCGCGCGACGACGACGAACGCTTCATCGTCGGCCTGGTGCTCACCTACTACCGGCGGCATCCCCAGCGCGCACGGACGCGGCTGCTCGACCTGCTGGGCGAGGTGCTGACGCCCGCACCCGCCAGCCCTGCGGGCGGTGACGCCGCCCGCCGGCCGCCGCCGTCCGGCACCGCGACACCCGGCCCTCGCGGGCCGACGGCCGACGACCCGCGCGACCTCTGGCAGCGCTCGCAGGCCGGCGTCGCCCCGCTGAAGAAGCGGCGCTGAAGCCTGGCGGCAGCGCGCCGCGGGCAAGCCGGGTACCGCCTTCCCGGCACGACCCGTGCATCGCCGCTGCCGCGGCGTCGTTGCGCGCGCCATCCGCCTTAGGGATCTCCCGGAGATCAACAAGCCTTGCGCACAGATAACGTTGTATTTATCATTTGCGCAAGCGTGTGGTGATCCAGCGCCTGCCCCGCCGCTCCGGCGACGAGGACACGGGCTTGCTCCCCACACATCCGATCCACCTTCCACCGGTCTGCCATGTCGATCACGCCGCTGTTCCCGAGCCTGCTCCCGCGCCACGTTGCGCGCGCAGCGGCATCGGGCCGGCGCGGGTCCGGCCGGCATGCCGTTGCCCAAGGCGTCGAGGCCCTGCTCGCCCCGCCCGGGGCCGGAGTCGGCTGAAGCGGCACCTCGCTTCACACCTTCCACCGGAGCCCGGGTTGCGCAAGCACCCGGGCTTCGTGCTTCACGGGCCCGCCTGCGGCCCCCCGCAGTCACCCGCCGTCCCTTTCCCACCCGCCACCGCACCAAGGAGTCCCGATGAACAAGACCTCGATCACGCTGAAGAGCCCCAAGCCGCGCAACCCGTTCGTCGCAGCGGCCCGCGCAAGGCGCGCCGGTGCGCACCGACCGCGGCCCGGTGCCGTCCGGGCGCAGGCCAGGTCCGCCCTGCGCGCCGAACTGCAGCGCGGCCTCGACCGCGCCGCCCTGCATCCGCCCTCGAGCCCCTGAACCCATCGGCGTCGCCCGCCCCGCCCATCCGGCCGCGGCGCGCCACGGAGAGCCACCATGTACCGTGAAGTGCCCTACGACGATCTCGCCCCCGGTCGGCGCCGCGCGCGCAGGCTGGCCGCGGCGGCCCTGCGCGCCGCTGGCGCCGCCCTCGACGCGATGGCCAGCCGCCTGGCGGCCATCGACGCGCCGGCCGCCCGGGCCGCCGCCGAGCCGCAACTGGAGTTCCACGCCTGCCACGCCGAGGCCGGGGCGCCGGAAGGGGCGCTGTACGTGGACGGGCGGCTGGTCGGCCACCTGGTCGGCGTGCCCCGGCTGTGACGCCGCAGGCCCGGACGGCGCCGCCCGGCAGGGCCGGCGTCGCCGCCCGGGCGTCGCGCGAGTGACGGCGCGAAGAAACCTGGGCGATGATGCTCGCGCGTGCTGCCCGCGCGCGCCTCTCCGCACCACCATGACCGCCACCCGCCTGCTGATCGACCGTCGCGACCTGTCGCGCACGCGCCTCGTGCCCGATCCCGACGCCGACGCACCGCTCGCCGAGGGCCAGGCGCGGCTCGCGATCGATCGCTTCGCGCTCACCGCCAACAACGTGACCTACGCCGCCTTCGGCGAGGCGATGAAGTACTGGCAGTTCTTCCCCGCGGCCGCCGCGGACCGGGCCGACTGGGCCTGCCTCCCGGTGTGGGGCTTCGCGGTGGTGGCCGCCTCGCGCGTGCCGGGCCTCGAGCCCGGGCGCCGCGTGTTCGGCTTCTTCCCGGCCGGCTCGCACCTGGTCGTGACGCCCGCCCGCCTCGGCGCCGGCGGCTTCCACGACGCGGCCGCGCACCGCCAGGAGATGGCCGCGGTCTACAACCAGTACCTCTTCTGCGAGGCCGACCCGGCCTGGCGCCCCGAGCTCGAGCCGCAGCAGGCCGTGCTGCGGCCGCTGTTCCTGACCGCCTTCCTGCTCGACGACTTCCTCGCCGACAACGGCTTCTTCGGCGCGCGGCAGCTGCTGCTGTCCAGCGCATCGAGCAAGACCGCCTTCGCGACCGCGTTCTGCCTGGCCGCGCGGCGCAGCGCGGCGGGCGCAGCGGGCGCGCCGGGCGACCCACGCCGCATCGGGCTCACCTCGGCCGGCAACCTCGGCTTCACGCGGGGCCTCGGCCTGTACGACGAGGTGCGCGCCTACGAGGAGCTCGCCGCGCTCGACCCCGCGGTGCCGAGCCTGTTCGTCGACTTCGCCGGCAACGCCGCCCTGCGGCGCGCGGTGCACGAGCGCTTCGGCGAACGGCTCGTCTACAGCAGCTCGATCGGCGGCACCCACTGGCGCGAGCTCGGCAGCGGCAGCGGGCTGCCCGGCCCGCGGCCCGTGCTCTTCTTCGCACCGGCGCAGGTCAAGAAGCGGCTCGCCCCGCCGCCCGAGGGCTGGGGGCCGGGCGGCCTGCAGCAGCGCATGGGCCAGGCCTGGGAGCGCTTCGTCGGCTGGCTGCAGGACCCGGCGACGAGCCCCGCCGCGCCGGCGCTCGAATTCGTCACGCGCAGCGGGCCGGGGGCGGTCGAAAGCGCCTACCTCGAACTGCTGCACGGCCGGGCCGACCCGCGCCTCGGGCTGATGCTGCAGCCCTGAACGCCGCTCCGTTCACGCCCGCCGCGCCGGCGACGGCGGCGGGCGGGCCGCGTGCCTCAAGTCGCCCGGCAGCGACGTCGATATCGAATTCGTCCGGACCTCTCCCCGGGACACCGCCGATGCTCGCCCCCGCCGACCCCTTCATCACCCGCGCGCCCCGCGACGTGCAGCAGTGGGCTGCACGCTTCGACCCGGCAGCGTTGCCGGTGCTGGCGTCGACCGCGACGGAGATCGAGGCGCTGCGTCCGCTCGAGGAGGACCTCGACGCGCACACGCTGGCCGAGGCCATCGCCGACGACCCGCTGATGACGCTGAAGCTGCTGGCGCACGTGGCCCGCCTGCGGCGCGGCCGCGAGGGCAGCGACACCGAGACGGTGACCGCGGCGCTGTTGATGCTCGGCATCCCGCCGTTCTTCCGCACCTTCGGCCCGCAGCCCACCGTGCAGGCCCGACTGGGCGACCTGCCCGGGGCGCTGGACGGCTTCGAGCGCGTGCTGTCGCGCTCGCGCCGGGCCGCCCGCTTCGCCATCGGCTTTGCCGTCCACCGGCTCGACCACGATGCGGCCGTCATCTACGAGGCGGCGCTGCTGCACCACTTCGCCGAGTTGCTGCTGTGGCTGGAGGCGCCGACGCTGGCACTCGAGATCGCCGCGCGCCAGCAGGCCGACCCGCGGCTGCGCACCGCCGCGGTTCAGCGCGAGGTGCTGAACGTCGAGCTGCCGGCCCTGCAGCACGCGCTGATGCTGCGCTGGCGCATGCCGGCGCTGCTGGTGCAGATCAGCGACAACGTCGCGCCCGAGGAGACCGTCCAGATGCGCAACGTGCGCCTGGCCATCCGCGTCGCACGGCACACGACACGCGGCTGGGACGATCCGGCGCTGCCCGACGACATCACCGACATCGGCGCGCTGCTGCAGTTGCGGCCGCCGCACGTCCTGAAGCTGCTGCAGGAGATCGACGCCGAGCCCTGACGGGCCGTAGCGATCGCGCGCCGCGCGGATGCCGGCGCAGGGCCCCGCCCCCGGGGCCTCCCTCCGCACCCTGCCGCACCCTGCCGCCCGTTCCGCCACCGGCCGCGCCGCCGCCGCCCGGCCCGGCGAGTCCCTTGCCTGCTCGGCGCCGCCCATCGCCGCGGCTCGCCGGCCGCGGCGTATGCTCGCGCCCGCGCCGCCGCAGAAGCGGCACCACGCTCCGCGCCACGTGGCCTGCGGGCGTGCCCCAAGACACCCCGAGGAGTAGCACGCACATGGACACGCAGAGCATCCACCAGTTCCTCAGCACCACGGTCGTCGAGCTGGCGATGAAGATCGCCGCCGCGATCGCCTTCTGGATCGTCGGCCGCTGGCTGATCGGCCAGGTGGTCGGGCTGATGCAGGCGGCGATGAACCGCAACCACATCGACCCGACGCTGACCAAGTATCTCGGCTCGATCGTCGGCGTGGCGCTGAACATCGCGCTGGTCCTCGGCATCCTCGGCTACTTCGGCATCCAGACGACGAGCCTGGCGGCGATGCTGGCCGGCGCCGGCGTGGCCATCGGCGCGGCCTGGAGCGGCATGCTCGGCAACTTCGCCGCCGGCGCCTTCATGCTGGTGCTGCGGCCGTTCAAGGTGGGCGACTTCGTGCAGATCGGCGGCATCACCGGCACCGTGCACGAGCTGGGCCTGTTCGGCACCACGATCGTCACCCCCGACAACGTGCTCACGCTGGTGGGCAACAGCAAGGTCTTCGGCGACACGGTGATGAACTTCTCGGCGCGCCCGGTGCGCCGCGTCGACCGCACCGCGCAGCTGGCCGGCGGCGTGAACGTCGACGACGCGATCGCGCGCTTCAAGGCGGCGCTGGCGCAGATCCCGAACGTGGCCGTCGACCCGGCGCCCGAGGTCAGCGTGCTCGACATCAACCTCGTCGGCCCGGTGATCGCGGTGCGCAGCTACTGCCACACCGACCACTACTGGCAGGTCTACTTCGACATGAACGCGGCCATCCTGCGCACCGCGGCCGAGGCCGGCTGGCCGGCGCCGACGCCGTCGCAGGTGATGCTGACCAAGCCGCTGGCCGGCTGAGCGCCGGCCGCGCGCGGGCGCGGGCCGTGGCGGCCGCACCCGCCGACGGGGTCGCCGCCGGCGCCGCCGACGCCCGCTCAGGCGATCTTCAGGACGCCCAGCAGCGACAGCGCCAGCACCAGGTACCGGGCCGCCTTGCCGGCGGCGATCCAGAGCAGGCTCCTGCCGAAAGGCATCTTCAGCCAGCCGGCGGCGAGCACCAGCGCGTCGCCCACCAGCGGCAGGAACGACAGGAACAGCGCCGGCGGCCCCCAGCGCTGCAGCCGCCGGGCGTTGGGGCTGTCGAGGTCGACCTTGGCCTGCACCTTCTGGAAGCGGGCGTAGCCCTCGCGCCCGGCGTAGCCCATGCCGTAGGTGAGAACGCAGCCGATCACGTTGCCGAGCGTGGCCACCGCGAAGGCGGCCCACACCAGGTGCGGGTAGGCCGTGACGAGCGCGCTCATGACGATCTCGCTCGACCCGGGCAGCACGGTGGCCGAGACGAAGGCCGACAGCAGCAGGCCCCACAGGCCCGCCTCGGCACTCATCCAGCCCTGCAGCCAGGCGGCGAGATCATGGATCCAGTCCAGCATGGGGCGACATTGTCTCCGCGCTGGATGCCGCGCGGCGCGTGTGGCCGCGGCGGCCACGCCCGCCGCGCGGCAAGGCGTCACAGCGGCAGCGCCGTCGTCCCCTTGAGCCGCCTGAGCACGAAGCTCGACTTGCAGTCCTGCACCGCCGGGTGCTTGAGCAGCTGGTCCATCAGGAAGCGCGAGTAGTGCGCCATGTCGCGCACGAGCACGCGCAGCAGGTAGTCCATCTCGCCGGTCAGGGCCACGCACTCCACCACCTCGGGCCAGGCCTGCACGGCCGAGGCGAAGGCATCGATCGGGCTCTTGCGTGAGGGATCGGTGTGCTTGGCCAGCCGCACGGTGATGTAGGCCGCGAGCGGCAGGCCCACGCGCTCGGGCGACACCAGCGCGGTGTAGCCGGCGATGACACCCGACTCCTCGAGGCGCTTGACGCGCCGCAGCACGGCGCTGGCGGACAGCCCCACCTGCGACGCGAGCTCGTCGTAGGTGCTGCGGCCGTCGCTGACCAGCGCCAAAACGATGCGCCGATCTATCGTGTCGAGACTGGATTGGGACTGCATGATCTTGATCTTGCAGGATTCATGCGTGCAAGTCCAATCCCGCGCCGCATGACGCATGCACGCTGCAGGCCCGCGGTCCTACAGTAAGAACTTCCATCGCCCACCGGCACACGAGGAGACGCGCCATGCAGTTCACCCCCTGGGACAACCCGATGGGCACCGACGGCTTCGAGTTCATCGAGTACGCCGCGCCCGACCCGGTGGCGATGGGCTCTCTCTTCGAGCGGATGGGCTTCCGCGCCATCGCACGCCACCGCCGCAAGAACGTGCTGCTGTACCGGCAGGGCGGCATCAACTTCATCGTCAACGCCGAGCCCGACAGCTTCGCGCAGCGCTTCGCGCGCCTGCACGGCCCGAGCATCTGCGCCATCGCCTTCCGCGTGCAGGACGCCAAGGCCGCCTACGAGCGCGCGATCTCGCTCGGCGCCTGGGGCTTCGCCGGCAGCGCCGGCCCGGGCGAGCTGAACATCCCCGCCATCAAGGGCATCGGCGACTCGATCATCTACCTCGTCGACAAGTGGCGCGGCAAGGGCGGCGCGAAGGACGGCGACATCGGCAACATCGGCTTCTACGACGTCGACTTCGAGCCCCTGCCCGGCGCGACCCTAGACCCGCCGGGCATCGGCCTGACCGTCGTCGACCACCTGACGCACAACGTGCACCGCGGCCGCATGGGCGAGTGGGCCGAGTTCTACGAACGGCTGTTCAACTTCCGCGAGATCCGCTACTTCGACATCGAGGGCCAGGTCACCGGCGTCAAGAGCAAGGCCATGACGAGCCCCTGCGGCAAGATCCGCATCCCGATCAACGAGGAAGGCAACGAGAAGGCCGGCCAGATCCAGGAGTACCTCGACAAATACCACGGCGAGGGCATCCAGCACATCGCGCTCGCGTCGACCGACCTGTTCGCCACCGTCGATGCGCTGCGCGCCCACGACGTCAAGCTGCTGGACACGATCGACACCTACTACGAGCTGGTCGACAAGCGCATCCCCGGCCACGGCGAGAACGTCGCCGAGCTGCAGCGCCGCAAGATCCTGATCGACGGCAAGGCCGGCGAGCTGCTGCTGCAGATTTTCAGCGAGAACCAGCTCGGCCCGATCTTCTTCGAGTTCATCCAGAGGAAGGGCGACCAGGGCTTCGGCGAAGGCAACTTCAAGGCACTGTTCGAGAGCATGGAGCTCGACCAGATGCGCCGGGGGGTCCTGTGAGACCGCAGGCTGCCTCCGGTCGCCACCCCCCGGGCGGGCTCCGGCAGCGGACCGGCGGAGCCCGATCCGCGCATGGGCCCGATCGGGTCGCGTCGACGGGGCATTGAACGTGTCGCTCGACGCCTCGCACAGCGGCATCAACCAGGGCGTGCCCCCCGTCACCTACGGCCAGGGTGACCGGCCGCCGCGCGGCAACTACGCCCGGGCGCGCGCCGACTACACCTGCGAGCAGGACCACGCCCAGTACTCCGCCGCCGACCACGACACCTACCGGCGCCTCCACGCGCGGCAGCTGCAGCAGCTGCCCGGCCTGGCCTGCGAAGAGTTCATCGCCGCGGTGCGGCAGCTGGGCGCGCCCGACCGCATCCCGCGTTTCGACGACATCAGCGAGCGGCTGACGAAGGCCACCGGCTGGCAGATCGTCGGCGTGCCGGGGCTGATCCCGGAGGAGGCCTTCTTCGCGCTGCTGGCGGCGCGGCGCTTCCCGGTCACCGACTGGATCCGCACGCCGGCGGAGTTCGACTACGTCGTCGAGCCCGACGTCTTCCACGACCTGTTCGGCCACGTGCCGCTGCTGTTCAACCCGGTGTTCGCCGACTACATGCAGGCCTATGGCGCCGGCGGCCTGAAGGCGAGCCGACTCGACGCCTGCGAGCTGCTGGCGCGCCTGTACTGGTACACGGTGGAGTTCGGCCTCATCGCCACGCCGGACGGGCTGCGCGCCTACGGCGCGGGCATCCTCAGCTCGGCCGGCGAGCTGCGGCACAGCATCGCGTCGCCGGCTTCCGAGCGCGTGGCCTTCGACCTGGGGCGGCTGATGCGCAGCCGCTACAAGATCGACACCTACCAGGCCACCTACTTCGTGATCGACGGCTTCGACCAGCTGTTCGAGGCCACGGCACCCGACTTCACGCCGCTGTACCGGCAGGTGCGCGAGCGCATCGCGGCCGAAGGCGAGATCGAGGCCGGCGCCGTGCTGCCCGGCGAGCGGCGGTTCAGTCCGGAGCCGGGGCGACAGGCGGCATAGCCGTCGGCGCCGTCTGCGCTGCGGGCGCCGACGGCGGCAGCGGCGCCGGCGCCGCCGCGAGCAGCCGCTGCAGCTCGTCCCAGGGTTCGGGCCGGTCGGCCATCTCCACGTGCGCCGTGCCCGCGATGTGCACGTTGCGCGCCCCCTCGAGCACCGCCGTGCTGGGCGGGAACACGATGTTGTCGCAGTGGCCGTAGAAGCAGGTGAAGCGGCCGTGCCGCGCCACGTGCTCGCGCGCGGCCAGCGTGGCCAGCCAGCGCGACTGCAGCCGCATCTGGCGCGAGTTGCGCGTCAGCGCGAAGCGCGCGAGCCAGGTGCCGTGATGCGGGCTGGCGATCGTCACGACGTGGTGCACGCGCGCGGCGTCGGCCTGCTCGGCGTACCAGCGCCGCACCGCCAGGCCGCCCATGCTGTGCGCCACAAGGACGGGCGCCAGCCCCGTGGCGCGCTCCAGCCGCTGCACCGCCTGCTCGACGAGCTCGGCGTACTGGTCGATCGAGCCGAACACCGGCTCGAGGTTCACGGCGACGAAGGGCACGTCGGCCGCGAGCAGGCGCCCGAGCCAGGGGTTCCACAGCCCGCGGTTGCAGACGAAGCCGTGCACCAGCAGCACGCCCCGGCGGCCGCGCGCGCCGGGCGGCACGTGGTCGGGGAAGCGCCGGCTGCGGAAGGGCTGCCGCCAGGAGAACACCCGCGGGGCGGCCTGGGTCTCGCCCCACCACGCGCGCAGCAGCTGCGCGGCGCTGGCGCGCGGTGCCGGGTCGTCGCCGCGCGCCAGCGCGAGCATCGCGAACTCCAGCGCCAGCACGACGGCATGCCCGCCCAGCGTCAGCAGCACGCCCGCCACCGCCCAGGCCTCGTGGCCGGCGCGCCACCACAGCACGCCCCAGGCCGCCGCGAACGCCAGCAGCCCGAGGGTGATGGCCTGCTGCAGCCGCGCGAGCATCAGGCGAGCGCGACCGGACGGCCGCCGAGTTCGCGCGCGAGCCGGCTGGCCAGCCGGTTGACGAGGCCGTAGATCGACAGCTGCGGGTTGACGCCCAGGCTGGTCGGGAACAGCGAGCCGTCGTGCACCGACAGCCCGGCCACCTGCCAGTGGCGCCCGTCGGGCCGGACCACGCCCAGCGCCGGCGTGCCCGCCATCGCGCAGCCGCCCATCACGTGGGCGCTGACCACGCGCGTCAGGTGCGGCACCACCGGCAGCGCGGCGATGGCCGCCCGGGCCTCGGCCCAGCTTCGGTAGGGGCGGGCCAGCTCGTGCACCGGGTGCACGCTCACCGCGCCGGCGGCGAACTGGATCTCGGCCATCGACAGCAGGGCGCGTCGGGCGCCCTCCATCACGAACGGGGTCAGCGGGTAGTCGAGCACGGCCGAGCCGTCGCGCGCCAGCGTGACGCGGCCGCCAGGCGACTCGGGGTGGAAGCCGTCGCGCAGCAGCGCGATCAGGGCCTGCGTACGCGGCAGGTCGCGCAGCGACTCGGCCTGCTCGGCGCCGAAGCCGGGCAGCGTCGACGACGCGATCACCGGGTGCAGCGGCGGCGCCTCGAGCTTGTAGCCGATCGGGCCGTCCAGCGGCGCCACGTCGAGGAAATGGTCGGTGTACATCGTCTGCGGCGCCCCCGCCCAGCCCTCGATCGGCTCGTCGAAGCGCGCGGAGGACAGCACCACCGGGTGCAGGAAGGTGCGCCGCCCGAGCAACCCGTGCGGATCGGGCACGCCCGAGCGCAGCAGCAGCGCCGGCGAGTTGATGGCGCCGCCGGCCACCACCACGTGCCGGGCCCGCACCGACACCGCCGGCGCGCCGGGCGCCGCGGCGCCGTTGATCTGGACGGCGACCGCCTGCAGCCCGGTGACTCGGCCATCCTGCAGCTCGAGCCGGTTCACGCGCGTCTGCACCAGCAGCACCGCGCCGGCGTCGAGCGCGGCCGGGATCGTCGTCACCAGCATCGACTGCTTGGCATTGGTCGGGCAGCCCAGGCCGCAGGAGCCCAGGTTCCAGCAGCCGCGCACGTTGCGCGGGATCGCCGCGGCCGCGATGCCCAGCCGGGCCGCGCCCAGCCGGAGCTTGTCGTTGTTGGCATTGGGGGGCACGAGCCAGGGGCCGATGCCCAGCCGGCGCTCGGCCTGCTGGAACCACGGCGCCAGTTCGTCGTCGGTGAGGCCGGTCAGCTCGAAGTGGCTGCGCCACCAGGCCAGCGTGGCGCTCGGGGTGCGGAACGAGCTGGTCCAGTTCACCGTCGTCGAGCCGCCCACGCAGCGGCCCTGCAGGATGCCGATCGCCTTGTCGGCGGTCTTGCGGCTGGCGCTGTCCTGGTAGAGCTGCGGGTAGGCCTCGGCCTCGCGCTGGCGGAAGTCGGACGACGAGCGCAGCGGCCCCTCCTCGACGATGACCACCTGCAGCCCGGCGCGCGCCAGCAGCTCGGCCGTGATGCCGGCGCCCGCGCCGCTGCCGACGATGGCCACGTCGCAGTCCAGCGCCGCCGGCAGCGGCGCGTGCGCGCCGCCGTGCACCTTCCAGCCCCGGGCCAGGCCTTCGCGGATCGGGTCGGGCGGGCGGCTCATGGGCTCCAGGACCTCACACCTCGCGCGGGCCGGGGTAGCCGATCGCCGCCCACGCGGCCGGGTCCGCGAACCAGGCGCCGTTGGTCAGGTCGCGCAGCGCGTGGAAGACCTGCTGCTTCAGCGCGAGCCGCGACTCGCGCAGGCCCTGCAGCGCCGCCTGCACGGCGCCGGTGTCGGACTGAGCCCAGTCGTCGGCCAGGCCGCCGAGCGCGGTGCGCCCGGCCGGGTGCAGCAGCAGCGCACTCAGCTGCCCGACCTCGGCCTGCATGGCCGGCGGCAGGCCCGCCACGGTGGCCTCGATGCGGTCGAGGTGGGCCTCCAGGGCGGCGCGGCGCGCGGCGGCGCCCGCCGGCAGCAGGCCGTCGAGCACGGCGGCGGCCACGGCGCCGAACAGCGCCCGGCCTTCGGGCGTCAGCCGTCCGTCGCGCCAGCCCGGCCGCGCCAGCCCGACCAGCGTGCCGCCGAGCGCGAGCAGCGCGCCGCCGATCACGCCCGCCTTGAGCCAGGTCCGCCTCCGCATGGCCGCAGTGTTGCATCATCGGCCGTGGTCGCCGTAGAGGCTAGGCACTAGCATCGGCAAGCTGCCGCGGCGCCGTCCCGACCGCCCTGCACCGATCCGCACCCGCCGTGCACCGTCCACGCATCGACCGATGAGCCCCGAGGGCCGCCACATCATCGAGCACCTGAACGCCGTGGCCGCCGAGCGCATCCGGCGCGCACGCGACCCTGCACTCGGCGCCCGCGTGCGGGCGCTGAAGGCCTGGCAGCACGCGCGCTTCCAGCACACCTACGCCGACGCGCTGGCCTCACCGCGCTACCGGGCCGCGGCGCGCTTCTTCCTCGACGACCTGTACGGACCGCACGACTTCACGCAGCGCGACGCGCAGTTCGCACGCATCGTGCCGGGCCTGGTGCGCCTGTTCCCGCACGAACTCGTCCGGACCGTGCTGACGCTGGGCGAGCTGCACTCGCTGTCCGAACAGCTGGACAGCGCGACGGCCGCCCTGCTGGAGACGCCGCAGATCGACGCCGGTGCCTACGGCCGCGCCTGGCGCGGCGTCGGCCGGCCGGCCGACCGCGACCGGCAGGTCGACCTGATGCTGCAGGTGGGCCGGGCGCTGGAGCGCTACACGCGCAACCCCTTGCTGCGCCACAGCCTGCGGATGATGCGCGGACCCGCCACGCTGGCCGGCCTGGGCGCGCTGCAGGGCTTCCTGGAACGCGGCTTCGACACCTTCCGCGACATGGGCGGCGCGCACGAGTTCCTCGACCTCATCGTCGAGCGCGAGCGCGCGCTGGCAGAGCGGCTGTTCGCCGGCGAGGATGCGGCGGTCGTCGCCGACCCGGCGCCGGCGGCCGCCGGCCCGGGCACTCCGGGCACGTCCGGCGCGGCGCCGCCCGGCACCTGAGAGGCCGCGCGGACCAGGGGAAGACCCCGGGCGACTGTCCCTATCGGCGATCGGGCAGGCTGCCAGCACAATCCGGCCGGGCGCCGCTGCCCGCAACCGGCCACCGCCGCAAGCCGTCCCTGGCGCCAGCCCCATCCACCCCCGCCCCGCCCGACGCGATGTCCGCCAACCCCACCCCCTGGCTCGCCCACTACCCGCCCGGCGTCCCGCCCGGCGCGCGCATCGACGCCTATCGCAGCCTGCCCGAGCTGCTCGAGCACGCGTTCCGGCGCTATGCCGACCGCGACGCGCTGTGCTGCATGGAGTCGCGCCTGACCTACCGCGACCTCGAGCAGATGTCCGAGGCTCTGGGCGCGTGGCTGCAGTCGCGCGGCCTGGAGCGCGGCAGCCGCGTGGCGCTGATGATGCCCAACGTGCCGCAGTACCTGGTGGCGCTGGCCGCGGTGCTGCGTGCGGGCTACGTGGTCGTCAACGTCAACCCGCTGTACACGGCGCGCGAGCTCGAGCACCAGCTCAGGGACAGCGGCGCCGAGGCGATCGTCGTGCTCGAGAACTTCGCCGCCACGCTCGAGGAGTGCATCGACCGCGTGCCGGTGAAGCACGTGGTGCTGGCCACGATCGGCGACCTGCTCGGCTGGTGGAAGGGGCGCTTCGTCACCTTCGCCGCGCGCCACCTCGGGCGCATGGTGCCGGAGTTCCGCCTGCCGCTGGACGGCGAGCGCTCGGTCACCCACTTCGCCGACGCGCTCGAGGCCGGCTCGCGGATGACGATGAAGCGCGCGGACGTCGGCCCCGACGACGTCGCCTTCCTGCAGTACACCGGCGGCACCACCGGCGTCAGCAAGGGGGCGACGCTGCTGCACCGCAACGTGGTCGCCAACATCATGCAGAGCGAGGCCTGGTTCGCCCCCACGCTGCAGCAGTTGGGCAGCGCACAGATGACGGTGGTCTGCGCGCTGCCGCTGTACCACATCTTCGCGCTGACGGTCTGCGCGCTGCTGGGCGCGCACTTCGGCACGATGAACCTGCTGATCCCCAACCCGCGCGACATCCCGGGCTTCGTGAAGACGCTGTCCAGGCACCGCGTCAACATGTTCCCGGCCGTCAACACCCTGTTCAACGCGCTGGCCAACGACGCCAACTTCGCGCGCCTGGACTTCTCGGGCCTGCGCATCAGCAACGGCGGCGGCATGGCCGTGCAGCAGGCCACCGCCGAGAAGTGGCTGAAGATCACCGGCTGCCCGATCGTCGAGGGCTACGGCCTGTCGGAGACCTCGCCGGTGGCCACCGTGAACCGGCTCGACCTGACCGAGTTCAGCGGCACCATCGGTCTGCCGCTTCCCGACACCGAGATCGCGATCCGCGACGACGCCGGCAACAACGTGCCCTTCGGCACCCCGGGCGAGATCTGCATCCGCGGCCCGCAGGTCATGGCCGGCTACTGGAACCGGCCCGACGAGACGGCCAACGTCATGACGGCCGACGGCTTCTTCAAGAGCGGCGACATCGGCGTGATGGACGAGCGCGGCTACGTCCGGATCGTCGACCGCAAGAAGGACATGATCCTGGTCAGCGGCTTCAACGTCTACCCGAACGAGATCGAGCAGGTGGTCAGCCTGCACCCGGGCGTGCTCGAGTGCGCCGCCATCGGCATCCCCGACGAGAAGTCGGGCGAGGCGGTCAAGCTCTTCGTCGTCAAGACCGACCCGACACTGTCGGAGGACGACCTCGCGGGCTACTGCCGCGAGAACTTCACCGCCTACAAGCGGCCGAAGTACATCGAGTTCCGCGACGAGCTGCCCAAGAGCAACGTCGGCAAGATCCTGCGCCGCGAGCTGAGGAGTTCTTGAGTCCCGCCCCGGCCCCTGCCGCGGTGGCCGCGAGCGCCTGAGCCGATGGTCGATGCCCCCGATCCGGCGGCGACCCTTGCACGCCTTGGCGTCACGGTCCTCGAACGCGGCTGGCTGTCGTCGAACAACGTCGTCTTCGGGGGCGACCTGCCCGAGGCGCGCGGCGAGCCCGCCATCGTCGACACCGGCTACGTCGCGCACGCCGCGCAGACGCTGGCGCTGGTGCAGCGCACGCTCGGCCGGCGGCGGCTGGCCCGCATCGTCAACACCCACCTGCACAGCGACCACTGCGGCGGCAACGCGGCGCTGCAGGCCGCGCACGGCTGCCCGGTGGCGGTGCCGGCGGCCTCGTTCGAGGCCGTGCGCGGCTGGGACGCAGGGCGCCTCACGTTCCGGAGCACCGACCAGCGCTGCGACCCCTTCCCGGCGCACGAGGCGCTGCACCCGGGCGACGAGATCGAGCTCGGCGGGCGCGCCTGGCAGGTGCTGGCCACGCCGGGCCACGACCCCGAGGCCGTCGTCTTCTTCGAGCCGAAGGCGCGCGTGCTGATCGCCGGCGACGCGCTGTGGCGCGACCGCCTGGCGATCATCTTTCCCGAGCTCGTCGGCGAGCAGGGCTTTGGCGCCGCGCGCGAGGCGCTGGCCACGATCGAGGCGCTCGAGCCGCGCCTCGTCATCCCGGGCCACGGCGCCCCCTTCACCGACGCCGCCGCGGCGATCGCCGGCGCCCGCGCCCGGCTCGACTTCTTCGAGGCCGAGCCCCGGCGCCACTTCGGCTACGCGACGCGGGCGCTGGCGATGTTCCACATGCTCGAGCACCAGCGCCGCGAGCGCGCCGCCTTCGAGGCCTGGATGCTCGCAGCGCCGATCCTCGCGCACGCGCGACGGCTGGCGTACCCGGATGCCGGCGAGGCGCGGGCGGCAGTGCATGCGGCGGTGGAGCGGCTGCTGGCCGACGGGGCGCTGGTGGCCGAGGGGGATGAGTTGGTGGTGGCGGGCTGAGCATCGCCCGGGCGGGGCGGGTGGCTCGGTGGTCCGGTGGTCCGGTGGCCTGGTACTGGGATGGCCGGGCGGCCGGCAGGCCGGGTCTCGCCCCGGCGGGCGACCTACTTTCTTTGCTCGTGCAAAGAAAGTAGGCAAAGAAACACGTGGATGCCCGGTCATGGGGGCTCGCTTCGGAGGCGGACCTCATGTCGCTCGTTGGGATGGCGGGCAAACACCCACGCGCCCGCAGAGCGCCCGGGGCACGCTCGATAGTTCGACGCCGACTTGGGCGCGCGGTTACGCCGTTGCGCGCTCGTGAGATGCGCGGCGTGCGTGACCGCGTAGCCACTCGCTAGACCATCGAGAGGCCCTGCAGCTTCATGACTGGCCGAGAGTGTCGGCTGGTCAGAACAAGCGTGCAATTTGTGGCCTTCGGCAACGTGGCGGGCTGCTGCGTGCCAAGCTGCCGGAAGTGCTCAGCCCGGAGCAAAAGGCCCACAAGCTGAAGAACCTCCTTCAGGCCATGCGGCGGGGCGGACTCGTCCACACGCGGGGGCCGCGGGCTCGGGCGCTGTGGCTGCCAGGCCCTGCGAGCTTGGCTGCCGGCTTGGATAAGGCCGCTTCTAGGTCCGCATCCAAGCCGGATGAGGGGCGCTAAGTCATTGATTTAATTGTTTTCTGAGGCTTCGAGGAGGCAAAGATTAGACAAGGCGTCTATCCAAGGTAAGCCGCAAACGGGCTCGGGAGGCGCATCACGCAGCCCACGAAGCGAGTCGTGCAGACAATTGTGCAAGGGGTGCTTGCACGGGCAGACCGCAGCCCATCCGCAGGTGGCCTGCGGCCGCGGCGGGTCGCGCGGCGAGGAGTCTGGTTTGTTATCCCCGCAGGGAGATAACAACGCACAGGATGCCGAAAAATCCATACA
>Ga0068877_10002153_pt1 | contig 16057 bp, 15 predicted proteins | sample NOAtaG_FD_66437 | JGI IMG/M metagenome (GOLD analysis project Ga0068877, IMG submission 66437) | Freshwater lake microbial communities from Lake Erie, under a cyanobacterial bloom - NOAA_Erie_Diel6S_1000h metaG | ecosystem: Environmental > Aquatic > Freshwater > Lake | place: USA: Ohio, Lake... | reverse complement strand
ATCACCGCATACGGGAGCAAATTCTTGTAAGGAAATGGAGCTTGGCAATGCGCCCCGATGTTCAGGAAATTGGGCTTTGATGACCAAGGTGGAATCAAAAGATTCAAACTCGCAGCCAAATCCGAAATCCTTTTGAGCGCTTGTCACACAGAAAAACGGTAAATGAAAAAGACAGGTGAGAAGAACTAAGAAAAAAAAGGAGGTTTGCGATCTCATATTGCGTTTAGAATCGTTGAACACAAATATAATACAGGAGAGTGTAAGAAAGGTTCAAATGAGCGGAAGGACAAAGGGAAAAGACTTAAGTGAAGACTTGTGAATAGGAATTACTTTAATAGAAGTAAAGTGAGAATTTACTTTTTCTTATCGATTACTTTCACAAGGATGCGGTACATCTCCTCTTTTTCTTTGATGATGCTTTTTAAAAATTCCACTTGATCTTTGTACATCGCAATGGCAAGTATATGAAAAGACGAAGGATGTAATTCTATCATCAGCTATTGTACTAGATATTTTTGGGTTGTGGTCAGCAACATGGTTAGTTATAAATTATAGAACAAAAGAGATGTTAGGTTTTGAAAAAGTTTTTAAAGAAACGCTGCACGAGATAAGTTCTGTTGATATTGAAAGAGGTGATTTTAATTTTAGTTTGATTGAAAGGGTCGCTAATAAAAGCAACAACGCTGCTCTGGGCAATTAATGAAGCCCTCCAATTAACAGAGGCTTTGCATGGATCTCAGGCGGAGTTTTTTGTTTTTTATAGCTCTTCTCTTTTTGGCGCAATCATCTTTTGTTTTTTGATGGAGCATTTCAATTGGAGCAGATTGTTGTTTTTATTGCCAGTTTTCATTGAGCTCGGAATGTCTTGGTTTACTTGTCAATGTGTTGATTATTGGGATGAGATATTCTCTTTAATGGGAATTATCATTGCATCAATTGGTTTGATCATAGACCGTAGAAGAGGATCTTTTGGCAGCAGGCTTTTTGGCAGTGGGCTTTAGCCCACTGTTTTAGGTTATGGGATGGTTTGTTGGCAGTGGGCAATTTGGCAGTGGGCTTTAGCCCACTGTTTTAGGTTATAGGATGGGTTGGATGGCAGTGGGCATTTTGGCAGTGGGCTTTAGCCCACTGTTTTAGGGAGCCCCATGAAAATCCCAGATAGTTATGCAGAGTTATGCAACTATCAATGGCATGAAATACCCATGATTTATAGGCAAGATTTTTAGGGGATCAAAATGAAAAAAAAGAACTTTGCCTAAAACTCTACCATGCCCAACTCCTATGTGCGCATTTGGATTCATGCTGTATGGTCCACAAAATATAGAAGTTTCTTTATTCATTTTGATAAGGAAAAAATCATCCATGATCACATGTTAGAGCAATTTCAAAACATGGGTTGCAGGGTAAAAGCCATAAACGGAATGCAAGATCATGTCCATTGCTTATTTTCTCTAAACCCAAAAATTCCTTTGGACCGAATCATTCAACAAGTCAAAGGGAGCACTTCCTATTTTGTCAATAAAAACAACATCATACCAGAGTACTTTAAATGGCAGGATGGTTTTTGGGCTCAGGGATTGTGTGAAGAGAAGATGAGTATCGTACACCAATATATTCTGAATCAAAAGCGCAAACACAACCAGCAACCGCGGTATCAATGAATCACATCCCCGCCTTGGCCGCTTCTACTACCTTTTTACTATTCCCAATGAAAATTTTATCTTCATTTACTACCACGGGCCGCTTTAGAAAGGTGTATTCCTCCAAAATGTATTTGCGATAATCTTTTTCCGTCAACTCCATTTCATTCAATCCCATCGAGCGGTATTTCATCGCTACACGACTGAACAAGGCCTCATAGCTTCCCGCTAGTTTCTTCATCTCGTCCAATTGCTTCGCAGTGATCTTCTCTGTCTTGATGTCCTGGATTTCATAGCCCTTGGTAGCGCTCCCAAGATCTTTGATGATGCGCTGGCAGGTGGAACAAGGTCCTAAGGTAAAAATGGTTTTCATACTTTTTTCTCAAGAACAACTCAAACCTCGGGAGGTTCAATGTTGCAATAATTTTTGGATGTGGTTTACCAAAGTACTCAATCCCTCCTCAAAGTGGTCATCATTCATAACAATCAAATCGCACTCATCTCGGTAGGGCTCTAAATAGGCCAGTTCAGCAGGACGAACATGCTGGTTCCACTGGTACATCACCTCATGTGCTGGATAACCTCTTTCTACCTCATCTCGTTGCAGTCTGCGCTGCAAGCGGGTTTCGTGATGGGCATCCAAAAACACCTTGTAACACAATTGTGCTCGTATGGCGGCATAATGAAACACAAACAATCCCTCCATCACGATCACGGGTGCTGGACGAACCACAATCGGCTGGGGTTCCCAAGCGGGATTGTTGAAGTTGTATTCTAGTTTGGTAATAGACTCGCCCGCGGCCAATGCTTCCATGTCTCGAACAAAATGTGCCTCATCAATAGCCGTGGGCAAGTCAAAATTGATCACTCCATTTTCATCGGCCTCTTGCAGATCTTTGGTTTTGTAATAATTATCTTGTGAGACAATGGTGATCTGCTCTTCTGTAAATGCGGCAAACAGCGATTTTAAAAATGTTGTTTTACCCGCTCCGCTGCCACCGGCAATTCCAATGATGTGACTTTTCATGGGCTAAAGATATTCACTTCATAATGGGTCCCCCAAGAGTCGCAAATAAAAAATAAAAAAAATTCTTGGAAGCGAAATAATTTGAACTCGCTCGCGTTTCAAGTAAGGAAGTCATTGCTCATGCATCACAATCAATCAAAATATACGTGTAGTTTCATCTCTGGAATTTTCAGATGGCACCTTGATTTTCGAATATCGTAAGGCGATTCCTAGCCCCTTCTCTGTTTCCCCATATTATTCACTTAATAAATAAATATCATGAATAAAATCATGTTCATAGGGATGTTGTGTACCCCTTTCATAGCCAACACACAAAGCACATTCAATACTTTACGGAAGTTGGAAAAAATGGTCAGTGTCGAACTGACATTCGAGTCCAATTCGGCTCACTTGGAGGAGAATAGTGTAGATCAATTTTATTCCGTCGTTGGTCAATTATACAGTGCTAAAGAGGTGGTGGTTGCTCATGAGCCTGGATTGTTTTCTGAAAGTAAATGGGGCGCTCAGCGCAAACAATGGTTTTTTGATTTATTGAGGCAAGAGCACATCGAAATTTTATCTGAGAAAGTGTATCCTTTCGTGCCCAGTGGAAGTTCTGCAAATGTGGTGATCTACTTTACCCCCAAAAAAGAAGGAGAAAAATTACAATATAAACTGGATTCTATGCTGGTCAATCAGCATGGATGGCAGGTGACCTGCCTGACTGAGGATCTTCCTGTTTATGTGGAGACTCGCTTCCATCACTACTTGGATCCCTGCCAGGAGTTGTTAGGAAAAATTACTACCACCAGCTCTGATGGCGATTTTTTGAAGCTTCACAGTGTCTTAGAAGTGGTAATGCCCGTGGGCAGTTTCACCCACCGTCCATGGGAAGTGAAGGTAGTAAATGATGAAAGTAAGAGCCAAGAAAAGTTGTTTCTCTATGTATTGTCAGATCAAACAGGCGAGTGGATTTTGTTCTCTCCAGAACCCATCAAGCAAAAGAAGAACGGGAAAATTTATAGTATGGAATTTGAAATTGAAGAGAGTGGAATGTATGCACTGGCGAGTAAACGCAAGAATCATCAGAAGGAGAATACCTATTTTTATAAGGAACATTGCACCATTCTCCAGGCAACATTGCTGGATCCAAGAGGAGAATTTGTAGGTCCTGCAGTAGTAACGGACAACCGACGTTTTATTTTCTTACCGAAAGTGGATTATCCGGAAGATACGTACGTGTTGTTTGAAATTCAAGATTTGGACAGCAAAGTGATGCAAGAACAATTGTCTGTTGCCACATTGACGATGCTTCAAAAGGATTGGTATCGCGTTTATGCCGCGCTGAATGAGCGCTGGGAAGAGAGAAAAAGAGGTCAAGAAGAACAAGTAATCAGTGTTAACCAATAAAATTAAAAACATGAAAAACATCCTTCAAAACATTTTTGTTTGCCTGATGGGGGCATTCTTGGCAACGCAAGCTTGCTCACAGGCAAAAGTCAAGGAGTTGACTTTTCAAGAAATCGCCAAGCATTATCATACACAATCCGCTGATGGAAAAATGATGAAATGTCTGCATGCGTTTGAATTGGTTTGGTCTGACGATTTTCAACAAAGGGAAAAGGTAGTGGTTCATTTTCCTCATGTGAGAGGAACAGATTGGGAAGAGATTCAGCTCTATCAATGGGATTTTGTGTTGAAAACATGGAATGTGATGAAGGGATCCAAGGTCGAGAAGGTTTTGTTGAGACGACAAGAATTTGACCGGGTGGCCATTTTAGATCAAGGCATTTATGCGATGATGGTGCCATTAGAGCAAGCCAAAGGAGTCACCGTCTCCTTACCAGCGGGTTATCAATTGAAGTCTTTCCAATTGTCAGACCCTACTATGAATTTTGTATTTAAATACAAAGTGGGATTCAATAATAGGACCATTAAAATTCCTGTGGATTTACCTCCTGCTACCGCACGAGTGGATGCTGTTTGGCTGGATAGAAAAGGAAAAAGAGTGGAATTAAAGAACTACCCCATTGAGCGTTTGGATGAATTGACCAAAGAGGAACTGATATCTGGAAAATGGGAAATCAAAGTGAGTAAAAAGGAATTATTAGTGGAAAATAAGTTGAATCAAAAAAAAGAGAAAAAATGAAAACAAAGATGATCATCGGTGCGATGTTACTGGTAGTGACATTCACCGCCAATGCCCAAACTAAGCGTGTAAAGTTTGGCGAGGGTTTGAAGAAGAAGGTAGTAAGTTTTGTGGCAAAAGTCCAGCGAGTGGGCTCTACCAGATTGGCTTTATTCTTGAAGAATCATTCCAAAGATTCCATGTTGGTGGATTTGGAAAATGGTAGAATATTTGAGAGCAAGGAGCATTACCAACCTTTTGTCATTACGCGTTCTAAGCTACTGGCTTTAGGGCCTAATGAAAATAAGGAATTTCATTTGTCAGGGTACTGTGGCAATTCCTCCGCACCAGGGGCTCCTATCGATTTTGAAGGGTTTGTTAACACACGCATGGCACCGGACGAAATGATTCGTGTGCTTACCCAATTAGAGGCGCAACGATTGGATAATAATGGTCAGATGCAAAATTTGGTATGGATGTTTACCAATCGTCATGCGTTCAGTACGATATATACAGAAAACGAAGAGGGACGGAATTTTGCCAATGCGGTGGCTGCTGCCATGAAGGTTGCTCGTCCGAGTTACAGTGTCTTGTACAAGGCCCCCTCAGAAGAAAGTCAATTCATGTTTACAGGGGTGGCAGAGAAAATTTCAGCGGAGGTTACTTTTACCGCGAAAGAAACTACCTCTGTGGATTTTTTAATTTTGGACTCAGAGGGAAAGGTGGTGCGCTACTTGCGGCATGATGAATCAGTGGCGCCCGGGGAATATGCTACCGCATTGCAGGCCAATTTGGCCGGTGTGCAGCAGGGTCAATATTACTTGGTAGTGAAAGATGAGAAGGGAAGATCATTGCACCAAACAGCATTGGAGATTTAAGGAGGAGGGGCGCAGCTCGTCGCAGATATTCCTCTATTCAAAAGGGCGGTATGCAGTTTACCGCTCTTTTGCTTATTTTTGTGAAGTGAAAAAAATAGCCCTTTGGATATTACTAACGGTGTATGGGTTTTTTGCCCTATCGCCAACTCTGTATATTCACGGCTGCTGTTGCGGCGTTGTGCAGCAATGGATCATCCCACCGGCAGATTGCTGCGAGAATGACCATAATCAACACCATCAAATTCAATTGGATTGTTGTCAGGAGGAATCCGTATCATTTCATTTGGACGCCAATCAGCTCCCTTCTTTTTTCAGTTTGTCTTTTTTTAATGAATCCATTGCTACTCAGTCTTTTTTTCATGTTGCATGGTGGGAGGATTCGATCAGCAGTGCTGTAAAAGCAATCAATATCAATCCGCCTCCTTTATTAAAAAGGTTTATTCGTTTTCATTCTATCAAGATTTTTGATGTTCTGAAAGGTTAACATTGAGTCCTTTCAGTTAAACATTAAAAAATCAATCATGTATAAAAAAATATTTTTCATTGCCGTAATGGCAACGCTCAGCGTAAATGTATTTGCGCAAAACAAAACAGAGGAAGTTACTTTTTGGGTAGCAGGGGTGTGCGGAATGTGCGAGAAGACCATAGAAAATGCCTTGGATGTCAAAGGTGTTATTGCAGTGGATTATGATTTAGAAAGTCATAAAGTAAAGGTTATTTACAAGCCAGCTAAGATCACGGTGGAAAAGATGCATCAGCTCATCAATGCAGTGGGCTATGATACAGAAAAGTCGGCCGCCACAGAAGAGCAATACAGCAAGGTGCACGGCTGTTGTAAATATCGTTCACTGGATAATCATTAGTTCCTATGAAACATGGATTTCTCCTATTCATGGTCATAGCTTACTTTTCATCTCAAGCTCAAACCATAAAAGGGATTGTGCGGGATGAAGGCAGCAAGGACCCTTTGCCGCATTGTGTGGTCATGTGGAAGAATACAAGGGCGGGAACCATTACCGATGGTACGGGTCAATTTTTTCTTGGTCGTGTGCCGGGTGTCGATACGCTCAGCATTTCCTTCGCTGGTTACAAAACCCAAGATGTGGTAGTGAAGGATGCTCAACCTTTGGAAATTTTCTTGACGGTTCAAGATCGCAATGCGCTGAATATTCAAGAACATACGGAGTCGCTGCACATGCATGGTAAGGATCCTCAACGGTTCCAGACCATTACAGAGAAGGAATTGTGCAAAGCGGCATGCTGTAATTTATCGGAAAGTTTTGAGACCAATGCTAGCGTGGACGGATCCTATACCGATGGCGTTACAGGAACCAGACAGATCAAAATGTTAGGTCTTGATGGTAAGTATGCTCAGATCATGACAGAGGGCATTGGCGACATTCGAGGATTGAGTACAGTGTATGGATTGGCCTGGGTTCCGGGTCCTTGGATCCGTGAGATCAGCATTTCCAAAGGGGCGGGCAGTATTCTCCCCGGTTATGAAAGCATGGCGGGTCAAATCAACATCGCCCATAAGGGGAGTGAAATGAAGGAAAAAGTATTTCTCAATCTGTATGCGGGCAATCAAGGAAGGTATGAGCTCAACACGGTCTCTCGACATCAAGTTTCTGAGGATGTAGATTGGCAGTTGCTTACCCATGCGGCGCTCAATAATGGTCAAACAGACATGAACAAGGATGGATTCTTGGACAATGCTGTGGGACATGAGTACAATGGGAGATGGCAAATGTCAGTGGAAAAAGAAAATGGCTTTAGAGGGGATTATAATGCCCAATATATCAATTACAACTCTACTTCCGGTAATTGGTTGTGGAACTGGATCCAACCTGTTCGAATACAGGGAACACAGGAAAGATGGAGTACTCAATTGAAAAGCGGTTGGATTTTACCAACAGAAAGAGAGCAGAGTTTGGGTAGTCAAATTTCGTACTCTGATCATTTATCCAATGTCACTCAAAGTTTAGGGAGAGATTATCAGGGCAGACACCGGAATGTGCGCATCTCGTTATTGCATCAAATCGAGTGGAATGAGGAAATCAAATGGGTATATGGAGTAAGTGGATTTGAAGATCGCTTTGTAGAGAGCTTGTCTGATTTTGCCAATTGGTCGAGAAAGGAAGTGGTGATGGGACCATTTGCTGAATTCACTTGGAATACACATGAAATTTTTCAAGCCGTGTTGGGAGCTCGTTGGGATCAACATAACTTATACGGCTCCTTCTTCAGTCCCAGAGCGCATTTGCGCTATTCATTGAATGAGAATACCCATGTAAAAGTGATGAGTGGATTGGGTCGCAGAACGGCCAATGTCATCATGGATCAGCCGGGAATCATGGCTTCTAATCGCGTTATTCAAATTAGCCAGAACCAAAATTCCAAGGGCCCTTTAGGTCTTCCAATGGAAGAGGCATGGAACTCTGGAGTGGTGATTACACAGAAGGCCAATTGGTTTCATCGCAGCGCTTCATGGAGTGTGGATGCGTTTATTACGCAGTTTCGTCAGCAAGTGGTAATTGATTGGGATCAAGCAGGCTTTTTAAATGTCTATTCACTGCACGGAAGGCATGGTAAGAGCCAATCTCGGACGGTTCAATTCGAAGCAAATTGCGCTCCAGTAAAAAGAATGGAACTGAGAGTGGCCTATCGCTATGTCGATGCTTTTGTGGATTATGAGACGGGAAGAAGGGAATTGCCTTTTGTGAGCAAACACCGTGTGTTTACCAATTTGTCATATACTACAAAATTATTTGCCAGAGATAAGCGATTGTTGTGGGATTTTACGGCGAAGTGGAACGATACCCAACGCCTGCCCATGACCTCAGATCTGAGTCAAGATATTCAAATGCCGGAGCGTTCTCCGGCCTTTTGGATCATCAATGGTCAAGTTAGTTTGGCAAGAGAGGAAAAATGGGATATCTATATAGGGGTGGAAAATATTTTTAATTTTCAGCAGAAGAGGGTGGTGATTTATAGCAACGGGGGCGATCCTGAGACAACTGTTTTTGATGCGAATTTTGCCTACGCTCCGGCCTTTGGTCGTATGACCTACATCGGATTGCGCTGGAGATTAGGAGGCGCTGAGTAAATCAGCAAAAACACGATCATTGGAAAGGCGAGGCATTTTATTTTGGCCACCCAACTTGCCTTGCTTTTTCATGGCGTTGTGAAAAGTTCCTGGTTGTACCCACTGAATTTTCAATGGCTGAAGCACTTTGCCAATGATCAAATCTTTGTAATAGATGTTTTGCCTTACCATTTGCTCATCTAAGAAAGCCGCAATGGCTGATGGATCGGACGGTGGAATTTGACATTCTATCCACCACTCATGATAAGGCAATTCGTTGTGAGGGGCAATCATGGGCGCTACGTGAAACTCATCGATAGAAAATTGAAATTGTTCCATCGTAATTGATATGGCCTTTTCCACTTCTTCAGCTATCACATGTTCCCCAAAGGCGCTGGTGTAATGCTTGATTCTTCCTGTTACTTTTATTCTGTAGGGATCAGTGCTTGTAAATTTTACTGTATCTCCAATGCTATAACTCCATAATCCCGCGTTGGTAGTAATGATCAATGCGTAGTTGATGCCTTTCTCTACCTCCCAAAGCGGATAGCGCTTGGGATTTTCATCAAAATACTCATTGGATTTTACAAACTCGTAAAAGATACCTGCGTTGGTGTTGAGCAACAAATCATCCCTTTGATAATCGTCCTGATAGGCAAAAAATCCTTCGCTGGCGGGAAAGGTTTCAATAATATCCACGTGTCCTCCCATCAACTCTTGCATTCTCTTGCGGTAGGGCTCAAAGTGGACTCCGCCAAAAACAAATAAACTGAATTTGGGAAATATTTTTTTGATATTGGGTTTACCCGTTTTTTGAATCAAGATTTCAAAATACATCTGCACCCAACTCGGAATTCCACTGATGAGTCGCATGTCTTGTGGAATCGTTTCATCGGCAATAGCATTCACTTTTGTTTCCCAATCTTCAATGCTGTTGGTTTCAAACTTGGGCAATCTGTTTTTTTGTAGATAGGAAGGAATGTGATGGGCTACAATTCCGCTCAATCTTCCAACGGCAATACCAGAAGGCAGAAAATCAAGTTCCGGACTTCCTTGCAAAAAAATCATTTTCCCACTCACAAATTCGCTATTCCCACTTTTTGCGATGTAGCACAACAAAGCATTTCTTGCAGCCGCAATGTGATGAGGCATACTATCGTGACTAATGGGGATGTATTTAGCGCCTGCAGTAGTGCCAGAAGTTTTAGCGAAATACTTCGGGAGTCCTTTCCAGAGCACATCTTGTTCACCCTCCTTTATTCGCTCAATGTACGGAATGAAATCTTCATATTGTTGAATAGGATGCCCTTTGGCATAGCCAGAGTAATCGTGGTAATGAAAGAACCCCTTATCTTTTCCGTACGCCGTTGTTTTACCAGTTTTCAATAACTGACTAAACCATTTTTTTTGATCAATGATAGCATTCGCACTTTGTTTATTAATGGATGATAACGCTCTTCTTGAAATCCAGCGCGCAATGATTGATTTGATGGTCATGTTATGGCTTAATCAGGGAAAGATATTTTCTTTGTCGCGTGGTATTAATTTGTAGTATATAACAACCAGAATCTAAAGTTTGAATATTTACTTTTTCAGAGGCGTCATGAATGATGCCATTTATGATGATTCTCCCCTGATAATCCAATAATTGATAGGATATGGGATTTTCTTTGGCTGCTACTTTGATTTGAAAATACTCATCGGCGGGATTAGGAAATAGAAGTAAGGAATAGTCTGTGAATTTTTCCGTCAAAGTCGAAGTCGTGTCCTCGATATAATAAATGGTGGTATCGAAACAAGATTGTATTCGAATCATGGGTGTTTTGGAAGTAAAAAATAGGCCTTCTGAGTTTTTATACCATGCGGTAGTTTGTTCTGCTGCTTTGTTGACACCTACATGGAGGTGATTGGGGCCAAATGGATTTTCAATGGCTACCATGTAAGAAACACCTGGAACCAGCATCGTTGTATCAGGCAGACTCAATGCCATAAATTTATTTTCGCCAATTGCATTTAACTGAGATGCGTCAAGGGGATACCAGTTAGTTTCGGTAATGAGGTTGTACGTGATGGAGTCATTTAAGTTAAAGGAATAGATTTTTCCTCTGATGACATTAAGACTATCGTTAACGAGTAATTCGCTCGTATTGCTTAACCCAACGGTAATGGCTGAAACAAAAAAGGTGTCACTGGGAGCGTAGATATTGGAAATCTCAAATGGGATATCCCAAAAAGTAGAGTTAGGATTATAAATATTGGACATAGCTCCCTCATCTCTGGCGAGGACGCACGGAGAAATTCTGAAATGAGCGGTATCAATATTGTTGGAGGTATTGAGGTCTATTTCGGTTTGGTGGGTTTCAAAGATGATCAAGTAGTTTCCGGTATCAGAGGGCATTTGAAAGGAGGGAATGGAAAAATTGCTAGCGTTCCCTGGTTCTAAAAGAGGAAGTGTATCGCTGTTTCCGGAATAAAGAGTTTGATGGGTAAGCGCATTCTTCACCTTTGCGGTGACATAACAATCATTGAGATTCATTCCTCCATTGTTTTCAATAATCCCATCGAAAAAAAGCATGGGAGCCAGTCCAGATGGGTATTGGCTGTATTCCATAAATTCAAAACCCGTTGGACCCGACCCTCCTTGCCCGAAGTGGCCGAAGGTAGTGGAGGTAAGGGCGAGATCGTGATTTAAAATTTCAATAATTTGGGTATCATCGATCTGCCAGAAATAATAAAGGCCGTTATAGGAAAATCGAATTCTAAGATCATTGGTTTGCGCCGCTGAAGGAGGTAATAAGACTTGAATGGTTTCGGCATTTGCACTTTCACCACCAAATGGAATGTTGTTGGTAAATAAATTTGTCCAAGGACCTTGCTCAATGCTGATTTCTACGGACGTGGCTCCATCGAAAAATCGCACATATTGCTCAAATTGGAGCATAGCGAAATCAACGCCAGAGAGGTCAATAGAGGAAGTAGTCAGCACACATGAATGAGGTCCGGGAGCTGGGCCTGTTCCGAAATATTCTCCTGCACATGGCAGCGAATCATTGTCCCAATAATTAGAGTCAAAAATGATGAAGCCATTATTCTGAGAAGAACTTGCTATTGGGGTTCCTTCAAAATTGTTCGTGCACGACCCTCTCGATCCTACAAGTTGATTGGGAGTAGTATTCGCCCCCCTATATTCCCATAGGGCATTGGTATTTTCATCGAGATTCAACCAGCTCGAAGGAATCCCGTTTGCAAAATCCTCTGACCAAATGATAGGACTGGAGTTTTGGCCAGATGATATTAAGCCGCAAGGTAGCATGGCTACTTGAATGATTATCAGAGGTTTTATCATATCACAATGTTTGGGCAATGGCCACAAAGTAATTTGTTTTTTTTAAAAAATGCACCCCAACATCTTGTAATTTATTACCCTCTATTTGTTGATGAAAAGTAAGGAAATTAGATGTTTCGTTGAGATCAGAACAGAAAATATCCCTAGCAAAATTTCCTCCTTGGCCATTGATTTTGAAAATAGCCTCTTTGGCACACCATATCTTGAGGTAGAGTTCATCTTCCGGACTCGGGGAGAGTTGAGAGAGTTCCATCGGATGACAGAATTTACTTCTAACTTTAAATAGCAATGGGCTTTGAACTTGAATGTCAATGCCCACGGGAATTGTGGAGATGGCCACAGCGGCATAATCTCCCGAGTGACTGATGCTTACATGGGTACCATCTCGCAAGTAGGGCTTTCCTTTTGAATCTTTGAACACATCGTGATATGACCATTTTGGCAAGAGACATTGTTCAATTTTATCAAACTCTGTTCTTCTGGATTCTAAACGAAGTAGTGACCGGTTGGGATGATCAGATACAGGTGCTGATGAGGCCCCATTCCAGATCCTAACTTCGAAATGGGGAAAAGTGGTTATTTCAACCATGAGCCAAAAAAAATAGGTTGTTCATGTAATTTGACGTATATCTTTGCATAAAATTTTGAAAATGAGCATAGCAACCGAAACAAAAATGATGTACAAAGTTAAAGACATGAGCCTCGCCGAGTGGGGTAGAAAAGAAATTCTTTTGGCGGAAGCCGAAATGCCAGGATTGATGTCCTTGCGAACTGAATTTGGTGCTAGTAAACCTCTTGCGGGTGCGCGAATTGCGGGTTGCTTGCACATGACGATTCAAACTGCTGTGCTGATTGAGACTTTAAAAGAGCTCGGAGCCCAAGTTTCTTGGAGCTCTTGTAATATTTTTTCTACACAAGATCATGCTGCTGCTGCCATAGCCGCTGCAGGTATTCCTGTGTATGCTTGGAAGGGAATGACCAATGAGGAGTTTGATTGGTGTATCGAACAAACGTTACACGCGTTTGAAGGTGGTGAACCTCTGAACATGATTTTGGACGATGGAGGGGATTTGACCAATATGGTTTTCGATAAGTATCCAGAGTTAGTGTCGGGTATCCGCGGTATTTCGGAAGAAACCACAACTGGAGTGTTGCGTCTTTATGAGCGTGAGAAGAATGGTACATTATTGCTACCAGCCATTAACATCAATGACAGTGTAACCAAAAGTAAATTCGATAACAAGTACGGATGTCGTGAGTCCTTGGTGGATGCGTTGAGAAGAGCCACTGATTTGATGATGGCTGGAAAAGTAGCGGTAGTAGCGGGATATGGCGATGTAGGAAAAGGATCTGCTGATTCTCTAAAAAATGCGGGTGTTCGTGTAATCGTGACGGAAATTGACCCTATTTGTGCTTTACAAGCGGCAATGGAGGGTTATGAAGTGAAGAAGATGGACACGGCGATTTCTGAGGCAGACATCGTAGTAACAGCAACCGGTAATCACCAAATCATCGTGGGACGCCATTTTAAAAACATGAAGCACAATGCGGTAGTGTGCAATATTGGGCACTTTGATAACGAAATCGATATGGCTTGGTTAAATGATAATTACGGCCACACAATGGATACCATCAAACCGCAAGTAGATAAGTATACGGTGGATGGAAAGGATATCATCGTTTTAGCAGAGGGTCGTCTCGTCAATTTGGGTTGTGCTACAGGTCACCCTTCTTTTGTGATGAGCAATTCGTTTACTAACCAAACTTTAGCTCAGTTGGAATTGTGGGCGAATCATAAGAACTATGAGAACAAGGTGTATGTTTTACCAAAGCATTTAGATGAAAAGGTTGCTTTATTGCACCTAGCCAAGATTGGAGTAGAGTTAGAGGTTTTAACCCAAGATCAAGCGGATTACATAGGAGTCAATGTGAATGGTCCCTTCAAATCTGATGCGTATCGATATTAAAGATTGATTTCATTTACAAAACATTTGGGCTGTTTCTTGTCAGATTCAGCCCATTTTTTTTATTGTAAATTTGTGATGGTGTAATTTACGCTTATACACGGATATGAGGAGACTTTATAATTTTACGGATCGGCGCATTCTAAAGGCTAAGATGGCGCAAGATGCTACCCCGCGAACCACCATCTCGTTTTACAAGTATTTTTCAATAGAAAGCCCGGAGGTGTTCAGGGATTTTTTATTTGAGAAATTTTCTGAACTGAAGGTTTTGGGAAGGATTTATGTCGCACAGGAGGGAATCAATGCTCAAATTTCTGTTCCTGACCATTATTTTGAAAATTTTAAACTTTTTTTATACAATATAGAAGGGTTGAATCAGGTAAGATTGAATACGGCAGTTGCCAATCAAAACAATTCTTTCTATATGCTAAAAATAAAGGTGAGAAAGAAAATTGTTGCGGATGGCCTGGACGATTCTTCTTTTAATCCAGCGGATACGGGGAAATTATTGAACGCGGAGGAATTTAATCAACTCACGGATGATCCCAACACCATTTTAGTGGATATGCGAAACCATTATGAGAGTGAAGTGGGGCATTTTGAAGGGGCCATTTTGCCTGATGTAGATACATTTAGGGAAGAATTACAAATAGCCGAAGATCTTCTGAAAGATAACAAGGATAAAAACCTTGTCATGTACTGCACGGGTGGTATCAGGTGTGAAAAGGCTTCGGCGTACATGAAGCACAAAGGTTTTAAGAATGTCTATCACCTAGAGGGTGGGATAATCAAGTATGCGCGCGATGTAAAGGCTGCAGGGATAAAAAATAAATTCAAAGGGGTGAATTTTGTTTTTGATGAACGCCTTGCAGAGCGGGTGTCGGATGAGGTTATAGCCCGCTGTCACCAGTGCGAATCTCCTTTTGATATACATACTAATTGTGCAAATTTGGGATGTCACATATTGTTTATTCAATGTGACGCATGTAAGACAAAATTTGAGAATTGTTGCTCATCGGCTTGTCAGGAGACCATTCATTTATCAGAAGAAGAGCAAAAGGAATACAGAAAATTAAAGGGAGGTGCCAGAAATGTGTTCAAAAAAGGAAGATTTAATCCATAATTTTTGATTTCTCTCTTTTTTTCTCTAACTTGCACCACTTAACTTGATAATTTGGTTATGAAAAAAATCTATTTATTTTCAATATTGATTTTCGTTGCACAGTGCATCATTGCGCAATCGATTTCAAGAAACGCCATCGTCTCTGCAGGCTATGATGTAACATTGCAAGATGGAATTTCTGTATCCTGGAGCATAGGCGAAACATTTGTGACTACCTTATCAGGAGGGGATGTCATCCTCACACAGGGTTTCCAACAACCGTCTGACGAAATTGATGCGGATGGAGATGGAGTGATTTCTACAGAAGATTGTGATGATAATAATATGGATGTTTTTCCCGGAGCGATTGAGCTTTGTGATCAACTAGACAATGATTGTAATGGACTTGTGGACGATGGCTTGAGTTTGGATTTGGTTTTTGAAGATGCAGACGCAGATGGATTTGGTAATCCCGATATGTTCATTGAGACTTGTGATGTTCCCCAAGGTTATGTATATGAAAGTTCAGATTGTAACGATGCTGACGCGACGATTAATGCCGCAGCAGATGAAATTTGTGACGAGTTGGATAACAATTGTGATGGTCAAATCAATGAAGAAATTGGAGATTTGTACTTCTACGACGCGGATGGGGATGGTTTTGGTAACGCAGACGCAGTCATTAACTCTTGTTTTGGTGAGGTAGGTTATGTATTGAATGCCGATGATTGTGACGATGCAAGTGGTAATGTTTTCCCAGGTGGAGAAGAGATTTGTGGTAATACCATAGATGAAGACTGTGATGGAGCTGATTTGATTTGTCCTATCTTGGGCTGTACTGATGCAGCAGCGCTCAATTATAATCCTGATGCCAATACCGATGATGGTTCATGTATTGCGGTGGTTTT
>Ga0068877_10002152_pt1 | contig 16058 bp, 13 predicted proteins | sample NOAtaG_FD_66437 | JGI IMG/M metagenome (GOLD analysis project Ga0068877, IMG submission 66437) | Freshwater lake microbial communities from Lake Erie, under a cyanobacterial bloom - NOAA_Erie_Diel6S_1000h metaG | ecosystem: Environmental > Aquatic > Freshwater > Lake | place: USA: Ohio, Lake... | reverse complement strand
GGTTCAGATCGTCCACAATCACGCCCAGGTAATAACGGCCCGGTGTCAGTGAAGCCGGGAACAAAAGCGGACCGGCACAACCGCTGTTCGCCCCGGCCGCCAGCCCCGTATACGAGCATGTGCCCAACGGAATGTCGGCGGTCGTGATCGTCGCATCGGTCGACAGGTAGTAACCCAGCCGGAACGCGCCCGCATCGGCCGTACCCTGATTGCGGATCGAAGATGTGATGTTCGGACGGTCTCCGGCTGTCACCGTGTCCGGCGCGGTCAAGCCCACGACAGTCAGATCCGCCGCCGCCGCCCGCGCTACCACCATCTGGTTCGGCGCCAGCACCGTATTGTTGTTCTCGTCAGATTCCCTGACTTGGTCGGTATCGTCCACGATGGCGCCCACGTAGTAAGTGCCAGGAGCGAGAGTCGCGGGCAGGGTGACGTTTCCGCCGCAGGTCGAAGAGGCGTCCACGGCCAGGCCCGGGAAGTTACAGGTTCCAATCTGTATGTCGGTACGCGTGATCACCGAATCGACCGACAGATAAGTACCCAAGCGGAAAGCGCCCGCCGCTGCTGTTCCCTGATTCTGGATCTCCACCGTGATCCGCACCGGTTGTCCCGCGGTTCCCGTCGCTGGAGCACTGCCGTCGGTGATGATCAGGTCGGGCATCGTCTGCCGTCCGATCGTCAACGGATTCGGCGCCAGCCCGACGTTATTCGTCTCGTTGGTCTCGGCTACTTGATTCAGATCATCCACGATCGCCCCAGCGGTGTATTGCCCGAGCGCGAGATTTGCCGGGATCGTCACCACGACGGAACAAGTAGCCTTGGCGCCCGCCGCCAGGGAGCTAAACGCGCAGGTGCCCAAGCGCGTGTCCGTTGCCGTCAGTGCCGGACGGAGCGAGACATAGAATCCGACCCGGAAGGCGCCTGCCACCCCCGTGCCCTGATTCGTCACCTCCACCGATACGGATACGTTCTGTCCCGGCGAAGCGCTGGTCGGGGCGCTGCCATCGGAAACAATCAGATCCACTGCCGGGGCGACCCGCACCGTCAACCGGTTCGCGGCCATGGCGATGTTGTTGATCTCGTTGATCTCGGTAATCTGATCGGTGTCGTCGGCGAGAGCGCCGACAAAATACTCACCCGCCCGAACTGCCGCCGGAAGGGCTGCCGTTACGGTGCAGTTCGCGCTCGCCCGCGCCGCCAAGGTCGTATAGCTGCAAGTCCCGATCCGCGTGTCGGCCGTTGTGATGGTTGGGTTCGGGGACAGGTAAAGGCCCACCCGGAAGGCCGCTGCCGCGCCCGATCCGGTATTGCGGACAGCGGCGGTGAAAGTCACGCTCTGCCCCACGTTTGCTGTGGCTGGCGCCGTTACCGAGGCAATCGACAGATCGGCATTCGAGACAGTCCGCAGGCGCGTGCCGAAGATCCGCAGCGTCACCTGTTTGACCACCCCGGTCTTGCCATTCTCCTCGGTGTCCGCCACCGTTACCTTCCACACCCCATCGCTCCTCTCGCCCCAGTGCCGGGTCGAGGTGAAGCGGTAATTGGTAAAGTTACTGCCCTGATCCTTCGGACGCCGGTCGGCCATGCTGGACATACCCGACGGGCCCTGAATCTCAAAATTGACCTCGCCCCGCACCGGATGCTCGGCGTCGACCACAATCTCGACGTGCTCCACCCGCAGCGCATCGCCGCCTGACAGATCGAACTCAAAGACCGCGCCGTTCTCACCGCCTTCGACAATCTCGAGCGGACCTTCGGCCGTCGCTTCGATGCCCTCCACGGCCTCAAGGTTTTTCCACACCCCAGCCAGTTCGACGGCGCTATTGACGTTGAGCAGCCCCGCTCCAAACGAGTGGCTGAAGGAAAACCCCGCGGAGTTGGCCGTAAACTCGTCGCCGTCCTTCAGCTGGTCGCGCCGCGCACTCCGCAGCAAGATTTCCTTGACATCGCGATAGCCCAGGTTCGGGTTGCGCTCGAGCATGAGCGCCGCCGCCCCGCTCACCTGCGGCGCCGCAGCCGAGGTCCCGTTGAACCCGTCCGTATAATTGACCGGAGCCTTCGATGTTGGCGCGTTCTCGCGCAGAAGCGCCAGGGCCTCCGGCCCCATGTTGTTCGTCGTCCACATCTGGTCAGGAGGGGCCATCTCTCCGCCTAAAGCACAGAGCGCCAGTGCCATGCCGCTCTCGCTGTAGGAGCTCTGTTCGCCGTTCTTGTTGACCGCGCAGACCTGGATCGCGTAGCGTGAACTGGAGAAGTCGTCGTAGCTGGAGTTATCGTCTTCGCCGCGACCGTTGCCGGCGGAAATTACATAGACAATCCCGCGGCCGTCGCGTCCCAGGGTTGTCCCGGCCTCGAGCGCCTGCGCCTGCCACTCCGACATCCGTCCCGCGTCGGCGCCATCGTCCGACGGGCCCCAACTGTTACTCGAGATATGGGTGACAATCCCTTCCGGCTGCCACAAGAGCGCCGCGGCCGCCGCATCGTCGGCCGCGTCTTCTCCGATTAAACGCAAACCCATCAGCCGCGCCAATGGCGCCACCCCCACTAACCCGAGGTTGTTAAACCCACGCGCCGCGAGGAGCCCGGCGCAACTGGTCCCATGGCTCTCGTCGGCCGCCCTCGGCGTCGGGTCGTCCGGATCCCCGCCACGAAAATTCCGATGGTAATTGCCGCCCAATGGGTAGGCATTGCCCGCGAAGTCCTCATGCGCCACGTCCAAGCCGTCGTCGACGACGGCAATGTTGATGCCGCGGCCGGTATAGGTATCCCAGGTGTTTCCCATCGACAGGTTTACGCCCTGCGTAGCCAGATGCCACTGGTTCTGGAACAGCGGGTCATTCACCTGGCGCGCCAGCGCCTGTTTCTTGCTCAAGAAACGAGAGAAGACAGGCGAAAAATCAATCTTGCCCTGGGCGGCCAGCCACTCAATAGCGGCCAGCGCGGCAAAGGCATCCGCGTAGTTCACCACCGTCCAACCCGGCATCAGGCTCTTGGTCCGGCTCAACGGCCCCGTCGGCTGGATCGACTCCCAATCAGCGTCGGTCTCGAGGCGCAGGTGCAGCCGGGGCGTGACGATTCGCATCGCCGACCGTAATCGCTCTTCCCGCGCCGCCTCTCCCATGGCCGACAGGCGTTCGGGTGAGGGCAACTCCTCGAGGTCGTAGAAAATAGGCGCTACCACGGCGCCACGCGGGGCCTGCCATCCTGGGCGAATTCCCGGCCGTCCGCTGATTCCTTTCACAACCAGCGTCCCTCCCTGAATCGGGCGTACCGATACCACCGAGCCCAGCTCACCCAAGCGCTTGGATAGCGTCTTCACCGAACCGGGTTCTTCGGTACGAACCGCGACTTCGTCAGGAGACAGCCGGTAGCGGCGCACCGTGCCGCCACTCGAAAAACGAAACTCGCTTTGCCCCCAGACGCCCTCCGCCAGCCACAACATACCCAGAAAGAACCAAAAACCAACAAAACGACGTGAAATCATACAATCCATTCAGTTTAGCGCAGCCCCCCCGCCTGCCCGGCTCTAGCTCAAGCCTTCTTGAGCCGCCGCAGTGTGAACAGATCGGGCGCGAGCGTCGCGTTTTCGAGCCGGCGCCAGTCGTCGTCCACGTGCAAGAACTTGCCCGAGATATGGTTCGAGGCCTGAGCCGCCAGAAAACAGGCGAGGTCAATCTGGCGCTCCGGCTTTACGCCGCCGGTTTGCTGCACCTTTTCGGCCGCCTCGATCTCGCGCCAGCCGGCGGCCTCGCCGGCGTTGAGGATCTCGTCGGTCATGTTCGTGTAGGTGCCCCCGGGCGACATGGAGTTGACCTGTATGTTGTGCTCGCTCAGTTCCTCGGCCAGCGATTCGGCAAAGCGGACCACGGCGGCCTTTGAGCAGGCGTAAGCCGTGAAATTGGGCCGGGGACTCGCCGCGCCGCCGCCCGCCATGAGAATAATTTTGCCGCGGCGGTTCTCGATCATCTTCGGCACCACGGCCCGGCAACAGTTCACCACGCCCATCAGGTTGGTTTCGATCGTGTCGGTCCAGGCCTTGATCGTCGTCTTATGAAAGGGCCCAATCGGGCCCTGTATGGCCGCCGCGCAGACCAAAACGTGCAGGGCGCCATGGCGGTGCCGCATCAGATCCACTACTCCGCTGAGGCGCTCGAAGTCCCGCACATCGGCCGCCAGCTTGTGACTGATCCCGCCATTGTGCTTGATCTCGAGATCGGTCAGATCGAGCTCGGCGGCGGTACGCGCTACCAGCCCCACCTTGGCCCCGCGGGCAGCAAATCCGATTGCCAGACGCTTGCCGACACCCCGGCCAGCACCCGTGATCATCACGTTCAGCCCTTCAACGGAATAAGCATTGCTGGCCATGGCGGTCCACGCTCAGGCTACTGCAGCGTGCTGGCCCCTTCGATGCCCATCGTCTGGTCGGCTACGTTCTTGTTGATGTAGTTGTCGAGGTTGATCACGTAGGTATGCGGCGACTCGATCAGCACTGGCGAGTGGGTGGCGCAGATGATGCGGAATTTCTTCTGGTCGACTAGCTCGAGCAGCATCTTGAGGATCCGCTGCTGATTGCTGAACGAGAGTGCCATTTCGGGCTCGTCGAGCAGCAGGATCGTACCCTCGGGCAGACTGGGAAAGTTCTCACGGAACATTGCCAGCATCACCTGACCGTGGCTGGCCATCTGGAGAAACTCGACCATCTGCGGGTTATCCTGAAACAGCTCGAGCTGCATGCGCGGGTTGTGCTGTTCGGCGTCAAACAGATAGGGCTTGCCCAGCTTGAGCTTGCCCGTGTCCAGGCGGTAGATGTAGCCGTCGATCTGCTCGCCCTTCATCGCGTAATAGATCGAATGCAGCAGCGTCGACTTACCCGCACCATTCTCCCCGGTCAGCATCACCAGCGGGTGCGACAGATCGACCACCATTGGCATGTGAAAGTTCAGATTCACAAAGACAGGGTGGGCCAGGATTTTCAAAAACATCGGGTCGGTGGTCACGGATTTGTACTCTTTCCTTCAGAGTACCGCTCATGCGGGATTTCGTCAGGGTCAAATCCCATTCTTCTCACCTCTTCCATGGCGACAAAATACTCTCCCAAATCCTGCGCCCCGCTCAATAACCGTTGGGCCAGGCGCAGCCGCATCTCTGATTCGAGGTCCGGATTCAATACCTTAGCCAGCCGCAACCGCACACAGCCGTCATCTTCGCTCACCAGTAACATGCAGCCATCGGTCAACCCCAGTTTTTTTCGCAGCTTCGAAGGGATGACGACGGTGCCACGCTTGCCCATTTGCAAGTATTCCTCTGGCATATCTTCAGAATATCAGAATTTCAGAAAATCAGTAGGCTAATGAAGTCCGATCCGCTTGAGGAGAGCTTCCTGGTTCGGTTCCCGGCCCATAAAGTTGTGGAAGAGCTCTCGCACCTCATGGGAATTGCCTTGGGAGAGGATTTTTTCGCGGTACTCGCGGCCGACGGCGGGATTGAGAACGCCTTCCTCCTGGAAGCGGGAGAAGGCATCGGCATCGAGGACTTCGGCCCACTTGTAGCTGTAGTAACCGGCAGCATAGCCGACGGGGTGAGCGAAGAGATGAGTGAAGCTGAGGATCATGCCGTAATCCTCGGGTAGTGTCACGGGAGTAAACCGTTGCAAGACGTGGTTTGAGAGCTCGACCAGATCCATTTCGATATTTGGGTCGAAATCCGTGTGCAGCACAAGATCGACGGTGCCAAAGCCGAGTTGCCGCATCTGCATGGAGGCGCCGCGGAAGGTGCGCGCGCGGCGCAGTTTTTCGAGCAGGTCATCTGGTATGGATTGACCGGTTTCGTTGTGACGGGCGATGAAATCGAGGGAGGCGCGTTCCCAGCACCAGTTCTCCATGATCTGGCTGGGCAACTCGACAAAATCCCAAGGCACGCTGGTACCGCTGAGGCTACGCACCTCGACCTCGCTCAGGCAGTGGTGCAGCAGGTGTCCGAATTCGTGGAAAATCGTTTCCACTTCGCGGTGGGTGAGCAAGGCCGGCTTGCCGGGGGCAGGCGGGGTCATATTGCCGCAGATGACGCCGAGGTGGGGAGCGAAACTGCCATCGGGCCGCGGTCCGCCGGTGATGAGACCCTGCATCCAGGCTCCCCCTCGCTTCGACTCACGGGGAAACCAGTCGGCGAAGAAGGCGCCCATCATCCGGCCACCAGAATGGATCTCGTAATAGGTCACAGCCGGATCGTAGACCTGGGCGCCCGGGGGCTCGACAATCTCGATACCTAGCAGACCCTCAAAGAGGCGGAACATGCCTTTCAAAACCTGATTGACCTCGAAGTAGGGGCGAAGCGCCTCTTCATCGATATCGTAGAGGGCTAAGCGCATCTTTTCGGAATAATAGGCCAAGTCCCAAGGCTCGAGCTTCTTGCCGGCGAATTTTTCCAACTCTTCATGCTCGGCGGCGAAGCGCTCCCGTGTAGCGTGCTCCAGTTCGTATACGAACTCGCGCGCCACCAAACCGCGCTGGGCCATACGGTCGGCCAGAACGAAATCAGCGAAAGTAAAGAAACCGAGCAGATGAGCCTTCTCTCGCCGCAGCTCGAGGATGCGCCGCAACAGAAGGCGATTGTCGAAATCCCCGCCCATGGCCCGGCGGTTATTGGCTTGCCAAAGTGTTCGGCGAATTTCTTCGTCCTCGAGATAGGTAAGAACGGGCATCAAGCTGGGTGCCTGCAGCGTAAACCTGTATCCGGCTGCACCCTTCGCCTCCGCGTTAGCTCGGGCCATGGCCTTGGCATGTTCCGGCAAGCCGGCCAGCTTGTTTTCGTCCGCGATGACAAGCTCAAAGGCATTGGTGGCATCGAGCACGTTCGAGGAAAACTTCGTGCACAGGCCTTGCAGTTCGACATCCAGATCGAGCAGCCGTTTTTTGGACTCGGGCTCGAGCTCAGCGCCATGACGGCGGAAGAAATCGATATGCTTTTCGACGCATCGGCGCTCGACGGGCTTGAGCCCGTTGATGGAAACAGCCGCGATGGCCTGCCACAACTTCGCGTTCAGAGGAATGCTCGAGTAAAAGGTACTCACCTCGGGCTCAATCGTCTGGATGGCCTGCCGGAGTTCGGCCGAATTTTGCACTGCCTCGAGGTGGCGCACGACAGCCATTGCATTTTCGAGGTCAATCGTTGCCTGCTCGAGAGCCAGAATCGTGTCTTCGTAGCCACGCTGACCCTGGGGACCGGCCTCCGGTTCGGCTACCGCATCAATCGCCTTTTGTGATTTCTCAATCAGTTCGCGGATTGCTGGAACAATGTGTTCGATCCGAATCTGATCGAAAGGAATGTCAAACGGCACATGCAGTAATGGATTCATGCTTTCCTCAACACATTTTCGATAGTCTTAACGGCAACTTCGCACAATTCTTTAGGCACGTCGTAGTGCGTTACCAGGCGGACGAGCATGGGGCCCATGGCATTCATGAGGACGCCTTCGCGGGCGAGCCGTGCGGCAAATTGGGCTGCGCTAAAGGGGGTTCCGGATACATCGAAGAAGACGATATTGGTGCGAACGCGGCTGGCATCGAGGCGAATTCCTTCGATAGTGGCCAACTTTTCGGCGAGGAAGCGGGCATTGGCGTGGTCCTCGGCGAGGCGGAGCGGCATTTTTTCGAGGGCAACCAGACCGGCGGCGGCGAGGATGCCGGCCTGACGCATGCCACCGCCTAAGCGCTTGCGATAGAGACGGCCCTTGTCCATCAGCGCCCGCGGGCCGACGAGCATACTGCCGACGGGGGCGCCAAGGCCCTTGGAAAGGCAAAACATGACGGTATCGACCTTTTCGGCAATGCGCTGGGCAGTGAAGCCGCTTGCCGCGGCGGCATTGAAAAGACGGGCCCCATCCATATGGACGGGGAGGCCGCGCTCGTGGGCGCGATCACAGATTTCGTCGAGGATGGGCTGCGGATAGACCATACCGCCGCCGACATTGTGGGTATTTTCGATTTCAATCAAACCGGTTGGCGCCCAGTGCGGACTCACTTGGCGGATCTCGGGAGCAATGACGTCCCAGCTAAGGATGCCGTCGGCGGTGGGAACGGGCCGGGCGAGACAGCCGCCGAACCAGGCGAGCATGGATAGCTCGTAGTTGAGGATGTGGCTGCGGGAATCGCAAATGACTTCCTGGCCGTGCTCGGTATGCAGCTTGAGCCCAATCGTGTTGCCCATGACACCGGAAGGAACAAAGAGCCCGGCTTGCTTGCCCAGGATTTCCGCTGCCCGTTCCTCCAGCCGGTTTACCGTTGGATCTTCCTGATACACGTCGTCGCCGACCTCGGCTTTTGCCATAGCCTCCCGCATTTCGGGGGTCGGCTTCGTGACAGTATCGCTACGCAAATCAATTTTCTGCACGATTATGCCTACTCTCTGATGAATTCCTGAAACACTTCATTGGATAAAAGTACACCCTGGTCAGTCAGCCGGGCTCTGCCTTGGCGCCACTCGAGGAGACCCGCTGACGCCAAGCGATCGGCAGTGGGCCGCCATTGGGGCTCAATGGCAACACCAGCACTGAGGCGGAGACCCACCCAATACTTTTCGCGTTCCCTGTCGGCCGATTCAGGGGGTAGCTTGATGTAGTCCACTACATGGTCTGTGTTTTGCCAGCGCCACTGGCCATCGAAGGAATGTGCATCGGCGCCAAAACCGAGATAGGGCTCGAGTTGCCAATACTTGAGGTTATGGCGACTCTCCCAGCCGGGACGGGCAAAATTGCTGATTTCGTAGCGCTCGATTCCTGCGACGGCCAAGCGATCGACGGCGCGCTGGTACATTTCGGCCTGAGTCTCCTCGCTGGGCACCTCGGGGGCACCATAGCGCTTGCCATTGAGCAGGACTTCGGCTCCGAGGCGGCTGTCTTCATCGACTTCGAGTAAGTAAACACTGATATGGGGAACCTGGAGGGCCAGAACGGCTTCGAGGCTTTCTTCCCAGGTCTGTTTGGTTTGCAGCGCCAAGCCGGCAATCAGGTCGATATTGATGGCGTCGATACCGGATTGCCGCAGCAGGGCGACATCGTCGCGTACGATGGCGGCAGTGTGTTTTCGCCCGGTTTTGCGAATTTCCGGCTCCACCATGCTCTGTACGCCAAGACTGACCCGGTTGATACCCATGTCCACCCATGCCGCCACTTTATCCGCGGTGAGAGAGCCGGGAGCAGCTTCCATGGTGGCCTCGAGCCAAGGGCGTCCTGGGATAAAAGCCAGGATTTCCGCCAAAGCCGCGATGGGCCACAGACTTGGAGTACCCCCTCCGAGATAGACAGTTTGGGGGATCCAGGGCCAATTTTGCAATGCGACTTCATCTCGAAGCCTGTTCTGGTATACAAGCTCAGCGGATTTAGGAAAAACTCCGGAGGCAAAATTGCAGTAGCTACACTTTTGTGCACAAAAGGGGTATGAAATGTAGACCCCGGCCATTAGAGCGAGACGCTTTCCCCCATGCGTTCGCTGATCAGGGCACCGAGCAATTCGCGAAGGCTTTGTCCGGTGGCGGGGAGGGTAAAGGCTCCACGGTCATCAGACCACTCGAGTTTGTAGCTCTTTACGCGGGCGCTGACCCAGACCTGGTGAACGGGTGCATTTGGGCTGACGACAAATTTTTCCCGGGGTTCTTCGAATTCGATGTTGAGAGCGCCGGCTTGGAAGTCGGGCTCAAACTCGAACTCGTCGGCGGCCTTGAGCAGGGCCTTATTCAATTCAGTCATGGCCGCATCGCAGCGGAATTGGAACTCGGAATCGGTCAACGCGAAAGCCTCTGCTCTGAAGCTAACAAACTTTCCGTCACTTTCGCTGACTGCATTGCATCTGCTAAGTTACGTTTGTGTCCCTTTGGATACGCATCCATGACCGGAGTCTGTGTACGTCAAAATGAGCTTCCGGGTTCTTCACGCATTTTCGTGGATTTTCTCTACGACTTTGAGCGCGTCAAGAACTTTTTTTCCTTTGACCCGGTTGATGCGGATGCATTAACGAAAGCGGTTTCGCAAATCGAGTATCCGGCCGAGCGGCGGGTGGCGGTCGCCTCGGCGTTGCGTGAGGTAAACGGAGATCATCCATCTGTTGAGATTTTCGCCCGGCCGGGAACGGTCGCGGTGCTCACCGGGCAGCAGGTTGGACTCTATGGCGGGCCTGCCTACACGTTGTATAAGGCGCTGAGCGCCATTTCGGTGGCGCGCCAGATGACGGCGGCCGGCCAGCCGGCGATACCGATGTTTTGGCTAGCCACGGAAGATCATGATGTGGAGGAAATCCGCTCGGCTGCCTTTTGGGATCAAACGATTACGGCCGAGGCGGCCTCGGACGGGCGGCCAGCCGGGGTGCATGCGCTGGCTGGACTTCCGAATGAGTTGGCGCTAAGCCCGGAGGTTGCCGCACTGGCGCAGCGGCACTACCGCAACGGCGTGAGTTTTGGCGATTCGTTTCTCGGGCTGCTCAAGGAACTGCTTGCGCCACTGGGCATGCTTTTTGCCGACCCGCTTGCGCCGGCGCTACGGGGAATCGGGGCGGAGTTTCTCGCTACGGCGGCGCGCCGGGCGCCTGAGTTATCGCGCTCGCTCGTCCGGCGCAACAGCGAGCTTGCCGCGGCCGGCTACCACGCGCAAGTGCACTTTGCGGCTGACGAAACATCCTTATTCTTTCTGCTCGAATCGGGCCGCCGGCGGCAGCTCAAATTCAATTCGCAAACCTATGACGGGGAAGCGATGGCCGCGCATGGCGCGGCGCTGTCTCCGAACGCATTGTTGCGGCCGGTTTGGCAGGATTGGCTATTCCCGACGGCGGCTGTCGTTGCCGGCCCGGGTGAAATCGCTTACTTCGCTCAATCATCCGTGCTTTACCGGGAACTGCTAGGCCGGATGCCGGTGATGCTGCCACGGGCATTCTTTACCCTGGTCGATGAAAAATCAGCCAAGATCATTGAACGCTACCGGGTGCGGTTTGCCGACATTCTTCAAGACGAGGAGCATGTGCGCCAAACGCTGGCCGACCGCCTGATCCCGCCTGACCTCAAACGGACGCTGCGAGACACGGAGAATCGCCTGGAATCGACGCTCGAAGAACTGGAAAACCAGTTGGAAGCCTTCGACCCCACTCTAGCGGCCGCCCTCGATCTATCGCGGCGCAAGATTCGCTACCAGTTTGCGAAAAATTATTCGAAGGTGGTTTCCGAAGTGCTCCGCAAGAGCGAACAGGCCCAACGGCAGGCGGCGCATCTTTCCCACCGGCTTGCGCCGCGGGGCCACCTACAGGAGAGGCACTACTCGCTGCTCGCGCTGCTCTCGGATTTCGGTCTCGAACTGATCCCGACCCTGCTGGACAACATCCACCACGGCTGCCACGACCATCATGTGCTTTTGTTAGGCTAGAGCCTAATCCGCTCATGGCCTTGCGCAAGAATCTCGTCAAACAAGCTCTTCAGAACAAAGAATTCCAGTATGGTTGTGGCTTCGGCCAGTTGCGCTCCCCGGAGGTGCTCAAGTTGCTGGCCGCGGCTGGATTTCACTGGGCCTTTATCGATTGTGAGCATGGGGGCTTTGATCTGGAAACGGTACAGGATCTGTGCCGCATCGCGCCGTACGTCCACTTTACGCCACTGGTGCGAGTCGCTGATCTGCAATATGCCCTGGTGGCGCGAGCCCTGGATGTGGGCGCTCCAGGCGTGATTTTTCCCCGGGTGGAAAGCCCGGAACTGCTGGCCCAGGCCATTTCCTGGACAAAGTTTCCGCCGGCCGGGGTCCGCGGCTATGGCCTCACACCTGTTAATTACGACTATGCAGCCGTGAGCATTCCTCAAGCGATCGAGCATTACAATGCCGAAACCATGGTTGTATTGCAAATCGAGACGCAAACCGCACTCGACCGGGTGGAGGAGTTGCTCGCGGTTCCCGGCATCGATGTGGTGATGATCGGCCCAGCGGATTTGAGTGTATCGCTCGGGGTGCCTGGTGAATTTACACACCCGAAATTTGTCGCTGCCTATGAGAAAATCCGGGATGCCTGCCTGAGCCGCGGCATTGCCCCTGGCACGCACAACCGCTCGCTGGAGCTCATGCAGATGTGGAAGGAAAAAGGGTTTCTTTTTCTTGGCTGCGCCAACGAGACGGCGATGCTGTTCGAGCGTGCTTCGGCGATCATCCGCGGCATTTCGGCGCACCCGGGCCAGATTGCAGAGGGAGCCGCATTGCCGGTTAGGCCAAGCGGTTCACCAAGCTGAGATCGGTAGCTTCGTCTGCTGTGCGAAAACTACGCAACCGCCGCCAATGGGCTTCTAGATCTTCGATTGCCTGCCGCCAGGCGCGCTGCTCGCCCTCGAAGCTGACACGCAAATTTTCAGTGGCCCGCGCGACGGCCTCGAGCCGATACCGATAGGTCGGGGCACATTCGGGTTGAGCCGCACACAACTGACTCAGTCTCAGGAGAAGAGCGCCGCGCTGGCGGGCAGAATCGTGGGAAAGTGGCCCGGCGTAGCCGCGCTGGTCACACTGCTCGATCCCGTCGAGGACCTTGTCCCATTCGCTCATTAGCCCTCCTGTTTTCCGTACAGCACGAGGTTCAGACTGTCCACGGAGGCGGTAATCACACGTTGCTGCGATTCGAAAGCGCCCAACAAAGCATCGGCTGCCTGCAGCTTTTGCAGGTAGTTTTGCCGGATGAGGTTGATGCGCTCCTCAAGGACAAGAATCTGCTCATCGAGCCGGATATCGGTGCGGTCATACTGAGCAATCTGCAGTGCGGCGAGGCCAGTGACATCGGCGCTAAAGGCAGCTGTGGTTTTGCTCAACTGCCCCAGTCCCGTGGTGTCGGCGAAGAAGGCGAAGCTGTCCTGAAGCACGGTAACGCTGAGGCTATTGAATTTTGTTACATCAAAGCTGATGGCTCCGCTAGCGGCAAAATCGACACCGAAGTCTGACCAGTTCTTTACCGTGCCATTGGCCAAACCAAAACTCGAGATGCGCCGCATGATATCCTGCGCCTCGCGAACCAGGTAATCGCCGCTCAGCAGGCCCGCTGTTTTGCCAACTTGTGCCGTCACTTTTTCCTGCACGGCATTGTAGGCATCGACAAAATCGCTGATGGCATCGGAAAGCTTTGAGCGGTCGCTCGTCAGATTGATCGTGAGGGTCTCGTTTGCCGCTGTCGTCTCTCGCACGGTGAAGCTGACGCCGGGAATCAGATCGTTGACCTGATTGGAAGCACGGCTGACAGAGACTCCATTGAGTTTGAAGTTCAAATTGCTGCCTTGATTGGCGGCGGTGAGGAAATTGGTGTTCGCGCCGGCCGGATCGTCCCGGAGGCTTAAGGTGCGCGCTCCGGTTGTGTTGGCGGTGACGCTCAATACATTAGTCGAGCCATCGACGGTGAGAATGGTGGCCGTAACGCCGGCATTGAGAGAGTTGATCTTGTTGCGCAAACCGACGAGATTGTTCTGCCCGCTAGGCAGATTCAGGTCGTAGTTCTGGCTACCGACTGTCAGGCGCATGACGCCGGTGGTGGAAACGGTTGTGGTGGCGGAACTCGCGAAGGTTGCGACCGAAGTCTCCGAGGCGGACCGTGCCGTGGAGCTGACCTCAGTTAAGTTGTATTGAGTGAGAGTGCCGGTATTGACGGTGTCCACGGTGAGCTTCGCCGTATTCGAACTGGTTGCGGATACACCACGGTTGGCGGCAATGTCTTTCAACGCCGTCAAGCGTTCGCCTAATAGCTTGACACTGGTGTTGAGCTCATTGGTCAATTGCCGCTTGGCGGCGACATCGGTTTGTTCGTTCTTCAACTGCGTCAAGGGAAACGAGGCAATTGTGGTTACGCGCTCAAGAATAGTCTGAAAATCGGAGGAATACTGACTGATTCCGGAAAATGTAAGTGGTGTGAGGCCCATCGCTTCTGACTCGTCTACTCAGAAAGTCTCTTCGGCCGCTAAGAAAGATGTTTGAGAAAAAATTCAGTCTTGAGCTACTAAACGCACATGAACGCCCGTAAGCTCTCGCCTCTCGCTTTGATCGCAAAACAACTGGAACAGAAATCCGGGGCCGGAACGGTAGTCATCATGGGGTCGCGGGCGGCTGAATCGACGCCGATCATTCCCACGGGCTCGCTGCAGCTCGACCATGCGCTTGGCTGTGGGGGATTTCCGCGGGGGAGGGTGATCGAAATTTTTGGCCCGGAAAGTTCGGGGAAAACCACACTGGCGCTGCATGCGATTGCCGAAGCACAGAAACTTGGGGGCTATGCGGCATTTATTGACGTCGAGCATGCGCTCGATTCGGCGTATGCGGCGCGACTGGGAGTGGACCCGGAGCGGGTGCTGCTCTCGCAGCCGGACTATGGCGAGCAGGCCCTCGAGATTGCCCACGCGATGTTGAGCTCGGGCCAGATTGATCTGGTTGTGGTGGACAGTGTGGCGGCGCTGGTGCCCAAGGCGGAACTGGATGGAGAAATGGGGGATGCGTTTGTGGGCACTCATGCGCGGCTGATGTCGCAGGCGATGCGCAAGTTGACGGGAGTGGCCTCGACGCACAAGGCAACGCTGATCTTTATCAATCAGATCCGGGAGAAGATCGGGGTGATGTTTGGCAGCCCGGAGACGACGACGGGAGGCCGGGCGCTGAAGTTTTTCGCCTCGCAGCGCATCGAGGTGCGCAAGTCGACGGCGATCAAGGAGGGGGATGAAATCCGCGGGAATCGGGTGAAGGTAAAGGTAGTGAAGAACAAAATGGCCGCGCCCTTCCGGGAGATCGAATTCGACATCCGTTTTGGCCAGGGGATCGATCGCCCTGGGGAACTGATTGAAGCGGGAGTAAGCGCCGGGGTGGTGCAAAAGGCGGGAGCGTGGTACAGCTTTGGAGAACAGCGGCTTGGACAGGGAAAGGAACAGGCCCGTGAGACACTGCTACAGTCGCCGGTGCTGCGTGGGGCGATCGAGGATGCTCTGCTGCGTCAGTTGGGACTCGATTTTATCGATGCGGGGACAGCGCTGCAACGAATCCGTCCGCAATCAGAGGAGTCTCTGGCGGCGACGGCCGAGGGTGTAGGTGGTTTTGCTGCCGCTGCGGTGCGCTAGAGCGCGGGTCTTTCAGTACGACAACGGTTTGGTTGTTGCGATTTGATTTTTGGCGCCATTGTCGCGGCTGTCAAGTACTCGAACTTCCTACCGTGTTGAAGAGTCAGGACACCCCGACTCATCTGGACTCTTCTGTTCGGCGTAAGGATACTTCCAGCGAATCGTCAGCCATGGCCATAGTTGCGAACAAAGTCAGGGAGACGCGAAGAGGGCTGAGGAGAACGTCTTGGGGGTTCACTACCTCCCTTTCCGCGGAGGATCGCCGCCTTTGGGCGCTTTGCCGGCATCGGCTCCACGCGCATGGGTTGGCCGGCGCCAGTGGTAGGGGGGCGAAGGGAGTTCGGGCCCCTAACCGAGAAGGGCGAGGGCGGCTTCCAATTCTCCGCGGGTATGGGCATCACCGGCGCGGCGGGTGGCTTCGATCCCGGCGGCGTACAGGGCCCGGGCCTCCTCGGGCCGGTTCAGCTTTTCGAGAGTTTGGCCGCCGTGATAGTAGGCGGGCCCGTAGTTGGCGTCGTGGGCCAGGATGGCGCGAAACTCCCGAACTGCTTGTTCGAGTTGGCCGCCATTTTTAAATTCATTGGCCAGCATGTAGCGCAGGCGGCTGTCGCCCGGGCTCTGGGCGAGCATGTTTTCGAGAGCGGCAATTCGGTTTGACACTCCTCTCATGTTAGCGTCGAGAGTGCATGGCTGCCTGGAAACTCCCCGCCCGCCCCGAGGCGCCTCTTGAAGGCCGCCCGGTTTCTGAGAGCGCTTCGGAAATCTCGGAACTCGCTCTTCTGAACGATGCCAATCCCTTGGGTTACCTGATCGGCGGCCGGGTGATGCACCTGGTCGATATCGGGGCCGCGATTGCGGCGAGCCGCCATGCGCGCTGCCCGGTGGTGACGGCTTCGGTTGACCACATGAGTTTTCTGCACCCGGTGCAGATCGGCGAGCTGGTGATTGTGCGCAGTTCGGTGAAC
>Ga0068877_10002151_pt1 | contig 16059 bp, 16 predicted proteins | sample NOAtaG_FD_66437 | JGI IMG/M metagenome (GOLD analysis project Ga0068877, IMG submission 66437) | Freshwater lake microbial communities from Lake Erie, under a cyanobacterial bloom - NOAA_Erie_Diel6S_1000h metaG | ecosystem: Environmental > Aquatic > Freshwater > Lake | place: USA: Ohio, Lake... | reverse complement strand
CGCACGCCGAGTCCGCTGGGGGTGATCGGCAGCGCCGCCAGGCACACCACGGCGGGCACCACGAACCACAGGTTCCACCGGGGGATCTGGAGCCCGAGTCCCGAGGCCAGGGAGGCGAAGGTGCCGACGATGGCGACGTTGATGGCCAACGACAGCAGGGCGCTGCGCCAGAGGAAGCCCGGGTTGCGCCCGAAGAGCCGGCAGGAGGCCAGCGCCCGCAGCGGCGACCTCGCCCACGGGAACCGCCCGGCCCAGCGGCCCAGCCGTCCCTGTTCGGAGAGGACCTCGGTGAAGAACCCGGCCCCGGCAAGAACCAGCGCCACGACCATCATGCCGAAGATGGCCAGGCCGACGCCATCGTAGCGACGGAAGCGGGCGAACAGGGGCCAGTTCGGGATCGCGAAGATCCCGGCGAAGACCAGCAGCGCCAGGATGCCCACCAGGCGATCGACAAAGACGGTGAGGGCCGCCTCGGCCTTCTTGTGACGGGTGCTGCGGGCCGCCGCGTAGGCCTTCCAGACATCGCCCCCGGTCGATCCCAGCAGGAAGGCGTTGAAGAAATGGGCCACGAAGGACAGCCGGGAGACCTCGCCCAACGGCAGCTCAAGGCCCTGGACCCGGAGCGCCTCGCGCCAACGGAGCCCGCCCAGGAAGATCAGTGCCCCACACAGCCCGAAGGCCAGGCCGAGGTTGGCCGGGTCGAGCCGCCGGGCCGTCTCGAGCAGCTTGGAGGGACTGTGGGTCCAGGCGTATCGGCGCTGTTCCCACAGGCTCATGGACTTCCAGGCATCGGGCTTTCCCTGGGCCAGCAGGTCGATCTGCGCCTCGTTGCAGAAGATCGCGTGGAAGATGGCCGCCAGCAGCAGGCCGCAGACGGCCAGGCGGAGGAACTGCCCCAGCGTCCTTCGAGGCGGGGCGGGAGGATGGGCCGTCGGCGATGCCATCCGGACTACTCCGCCCCCCAGACCGAACGGATGTGGGCGTACCCCTTGGCGACATCCTCGGGCGCGACCCCGGGATTCAGTTCCAGGACCTTGATGTGCTCCGGTCCCACGAAGGGCTTGAGGGCGGCGTAATCGATGACCCCCGCCCCGGGAGGCGCATGGTCATGGGCCCCGTCGGGCGTGAGCACCACGTCGTGGATGTGCAGGCCGCCGAGACGCTCGGAGAGGCTCTCGAGGTGCATGCGGTGATCGAGGAAACCCATCTGGTGCTTGATCTGGGCATGGCCGCAGTCGTGCCAGTAGCGGACGTTGTCCGGCAGCTGGTCGAGGAAGAAGAGGAGATCGTGATCGAAGGGGATTTCCTCCACCGATTCGCGGTTCTCGATGCCGAGCATCAGTCCCTTGTCGCCCGCCACCTCGGCCAGGCGGCGGATCATGTCCAGGGCCAGTTCCATGGGTTTCTCCTTGCGGGCCTCGCGGCGCTGCTCGAGCTCGGCGACCAGCTTCGCGTACTTGGGCGAATCCTGCTTCCCGGCGGCGGCCAGCGCCTCGAGCTTGTCCTGGTAGTGCGGGTCACCGAAAAAACCCGACAGGTCGACCGCCCCGGAGTGGAGCACGACGAGCCTCGCGCCGAGGCGCTCGGCCGTCTCGAGGGTCTTCATCGAGTGCTTCCAGGCCAGGTCGCGCTCGCGCTTCTCGGAGGCGGAGAACTTGAAGAGGTTCGGGGCCGCGTGGTTCACCCCCATCGGCAGCGGGCAGAAATTGTGCAGGGTGCTGATCTTGACGACGCCCGACTGCACGGCCTCGAGGATCCCGGGCACGAGGCTGACCCGGATCCCGTGGCTGAGTTCGGCGTACTCGAAACCGAGGTCCCGGATCTCGCGCAGCATGTCGCCCCCGTCTTGATGGCGGCTCGAATTCCAGCAGGTGGAGAGGGAATACATGGTCGATGGACGTTCGGTCACCGGAACGGCACTGGAAACAAAAAGGCCGGATGCGCCCCGAAGGAAAGCATCCGGCCCTGTCGAAAGCAAACCGCCTTGCGGCGGAGTTCATCACTGGTCCGCGTACCGGGCGGCCAGCATGGCGGAGAACTTGGAGACCTTCATCTTGCGACGACGGGTCTCGCTGGGCTTCTCGTAATGGCGCTTCATGCGCACGTCACGGAGGGTGTTCTCGCGGTCCACCTTCTTCTTCAGGCGGCGCAACGCGCGATCCACGGGCTCGCCCTTCTTCAGTTTGACTTCGCTCACTTCAAATTTCAGCTCCTTCCGGGGCCTGGCGGCACCTCCTTGGAGGGGCGACGCATTCAGGCGCACGGCCCGGAGCCTCCGTCGGGAGTCTCTGGGCCACCGGTCGCAGGCTTCAGGCCGTGCCACCGGAGCCCCTGAGCAAAACCGCCTTCGAGCCGATCCGCAACGGCTTTTTTCCAGGCAACGGGCCTCCGGTTCGCCGCGGTTCCGGGCGGATGCGCCGCTCGGAAGGCGTGGCCTCCACCCCCCATCACGGGCAGGCCAGCAGGGCGCGGAGACCATCCCAGACCGCATCGACCGCGAGCGCCGCAAGGCCGGCGGGGTGGGACCGCGTCCGGACGCGCGGTCCCGGGGGCCGCCAGACCGGCTCGTTCGATGGTCCCCAGAGGGCCAGGCACGGGATGCCGACGGCGGCCGCCAGGTGGGTGATGCCCGAATCATGGCCGATGAAGCCCTGGCAGCCGGAGAGGTGGGTGGCCACCCCGTCGAGCGGTTGGCCCCGCAGCAGGCGCCGGCGCGGCCCGGGGATCCGCCGCCCCAGTCCCTCGAGGGCGGCCCCCTCGGCCTCGCCGCCCACCAGGACCAGGCCGAGGTCCGTGCCGGCCACCAACCGGTCGACCAGGTCCTCCCAATGGCCCAGGGGCCAGTTCTTGGAGGGGCTGCCGCTGCCGGGGTGCAGGGCGATCCAACCGTCGCGGCCCCCGCCCATGCCCGCCCAGCGCAGCCGGGGCACCGGGTCGGCGTCGAAGATCGCCAGACGCTCGAGCGGCGCCAGCAACTGGACCGACGCGGGCACGCCCTGGGTCTCGTCGGGCCGGTGGGGGCCCGGGATCACCTGGGCACGGGTCACCCGGGCCACGTTGTCACGGAAGATGCCATCCGGGTCGTACAGGTAGCTGAAGATCACCTCGCAGGCGGCCAGACGCTCCGATTCGGCGGGATCCAACCGTCCGCCCCGGGCGAAGAACCCGGCCAGGGGGCGCGACTCGATGGCCCGGGCCTCGTCGGCCAACCCGGCCCGCACGGCCAGTGGCGCGACATTCGGGTACGCCAGCACCTCCAGGCGGGCCCGGGGAAAGCGCTCCCGGAGGGCCGCCAGCACGGGCAGCGTGACGATGAAGTCGCCGATGGCCCCGCCCCGGATCACGAGGATCCGTCCCTGCCGGGTGGAGGAGGCGCTGGACGAGTCATCGACGGTCATCGGACCACGGCCCTACCGGACCGCCCCCGGCGAGGCAAGCGGCAAGGTGCCCTCCACGGCCCACCCGCAGCAGCCTCGCACCCCTTCCGGGATCGCCAGCGGGCGCCCGGGCCTGGTAGGCTCCTCGGCGGTGCTGGGTTCCCTCTTCGTTCAAACCGTCTTCTGGCGCGCCCTGGCCTACCTCTCGTGGGCGCTGGTGTCGCTGCTGACGATCCGCGTCTTCGAGTCGGTGGAACTCTTCGGCCTGATCAGCGCCGCGCTGCTGGTGCTGGGCAGCCTGCCGGCGCTCGACGGCGGCTTCCGCAACACGCTCAACCGGCGCATCCTCGGACGTCCCCGGGATGGCGAGACGCTCCGGACCCTGCGGTTCGGGCAGCGGCTGTACACGCGGTTCTGCGCGGCCGTGCTGGTGGCAGGCACGCTCATTCTTTGCGCCTATTCCTTCACGCCCAATGCCCGGTCGCTGGAGCTGCCTTGGGCCTTCTACCCGTCGCTGGGCGCCGTCGGCGGCATCGTGGCCTTGGGCTCGGCGTTCCTGCAGCTGCTCACGGGGCTGGGCCAACAGCGCCGGATGTTCATGCTCCAGCTCTTCATGGCCTGGGCCTCCATCGGGATCCTCTGGGCGGGCTTCCGGCTGGGCCTGGGCGTCTGGTCGTTCGTGCTGTCCCAGAGCCTCCCGAGCCTCGTGGCGATGGGCCTGGCCGCCCCGGGCATCCGGGAGGCGGCGCCGGGACTCAGGCTGCTGGATTTCGCCTGGGACCGCGATGACACCGCGCGGCTCAAGGAGCTGTGGCCCGACTCGTCGGGACTGATGCGCTTCCAGCTCTGGACCCTGCTGGTCTACACCCTCGACGCGACGCTGGTGGCCTGGTTGTGGCAGGGCAAGCTGGTGGGCCAGTACCTGCTGGTGGCCAACCTCTTCAGCAAGCTGCGCCTGCTGCTGCAGTCGGCCGACGACGCGGTCTGGCCGATCCTGGCGGCGAAGACCGACAAGGCCGAGACCATCGCCGAGGGGGTGCTGCGCTTCAATGGATGGCTCTGGGGTGGCGCCATGGCCGTCTCGGCACTCTGCATCCCGGCCTTCATCGCCGACTACAAGGCGCAGGACTTCTCCGGCGGCACGCTGTTGACGGCGCTCTTCGCCCTCCGGTACCTGGTCATGGGCATCGCCTCGCAGCCGGGCTACTGGATGTTCGGCCATGGCCACATGGAACTCCTGGCCCGGCTCATGCGCCGGGAGCTGCTGTGCTGCCTGGCCTTGAGCCTGCCTCTCGGGCTGTGGCTGGGCCCGATCGGGATCCTGATCGCCTTCATCGCCGGTTCGTCGGGCAGCACCCTGCTGCCGTTGCACCTCGAGTTCGCCCGGGCCAGCGGCCGCTCGGCCTGGCCGATGCTCCGGTCCTCGTGGTCACGGGCCGCGCTCGCGGCGGCGGTGGCCGGAGGGTCGGCGACGGTGGGCCTGCGACTGGGCGGCCACGACTGGCGCCTCACCGTGGTGGTGGCCGGAGTCTGCCTCGCCGTCACCCTGGCCCTGGCGCTGGGCATGGCGCTCTTGCGGGCACGACGGGCGGGGGTCACCGGTCGGGCCGAACTCGGGCGCTTCCTCTGAGGCCCGGCCGCCACGGATGACCCACCCCGGGGATCACGGCACCTCGGCGTAGTTGATGTAGCCGATGAACATCTCGTCGTCGGTCTGCTCCCCGAAACGCACCCGGGACTTGGCGTTCGGGTTGTAGGGATTCCAGCGGGAATTGTCGAAGGTGCCCGAGATGCGGACGGTGCTGCCCGCCGGCAGCCGGACCGGCTCGGCCAACCGGTAGAGCGCCTGCCAGTTGAAGTCATAGCGTGGCACGTTGAGGAGCACCTGCGAGGTTCCGTCGGGCAGGAGCGCCTCGAAGCGCATCGAGTCGCCCCGGAAGTGCATGTGCGGGCTCAGTTCGTGGATCTCGACCGGCGTGTTGAACTGCCGCTCGGCCACCAGGCGGTGATGTCGCGCCCCGGGCGGGATGTCGATGGCCGTCGAGTGGGCCGCACCGGTCTTGAGCTCCCGGGCCGGCGGCGTCGGGTCGAGGTAGAGGCCCATCTCGGTAAGGTCGGTCGCAGGACTGCCGTTGGGCGTGTAGTGCATCTGGAAGACGAAGGCCCCGCCGGCGGGCAGGAACTTGCCGGTTCCCTCCGGGTAGTCGCGCTGGGCCATCCCGGGGACGTATCCGGCGTAGAAGCCGTTGAGGCCGCCCTGGATCGCCTGGAACTCGGCGAACATCTGGAGGATGGAGCCGCCCTTGATGTAGAAGATCAGGGCATGGTGGACCACGGTGCGGTTGCCCGGCTTGATGACCGCCGCCCGGAGCCAGGCGTTGGTCTTCAGCGTGTTGGTCACGATCAGGTAGGCGTAGGGCATCTCGCCCGTGGCCTTGATCTGCTGCGGCGCGATGCGGAGGACCACGTCGGGCCGACCCATGGGCCATTCGCCCGGGGCCGGCGGCACGGTCGCCAGGGGGTCGGCGCCTGCCCCGTCGACCGGGGCGCCCGCATCCAGCCAGGCCACCAGGCGGGCCTGCTGGGCCGGCGTGAGGGAGAAGTCGTTCTCGAACCGCCCGTGGGCCGGGTCGGCGTGCCACGGCGGCATCAGGCCCTCGAGCACATTGGCCCGGATGGAATCGGCCTTGGCCCGGACGCTGGCGTGGTTGGTGATCGCCCAGGAGCCGATCTCCCCGGGCCGGTGGCAGGTGACGCACTTGGCCTGCAGCAGCGGGGCGATCTCGTTGCGGTAGGAGGCGATCCCGGGATCGCCCAGCCGCCAGGGCGTCGCCTGCGGGCGGGCATATTCGACAGCGGGTCGGGCTCCCGTGGCGAAACGGGCGAGCGCCTCGGCCAGGTAGGCCTGCCGGACCGGCTGCCCGGAGATGGAGTCCAGCGTGTCTTCGATGGCCCCCCGGTACACCGGCGTGAGCGACTCGGCCTCGAGCACCAGCGCCTCGCCCGGCACCGCGGCCCCGTAGGAGCGCGCCACCAACTGCGCCGCGTCGTGCAGCACCGGCACGGCCACGCCGGCGCGGACGGCGGCGTCGGTCATCGTGCGCCGGTCGTCGACGGGGTCGATCATCCAGAACTGGAGGCCCGCGGCGGCCGGCGATGCGACGATGTCCTTCAGTTGCCGCCAGTGCGACTCGAGGGTTGCGGCGTCGGTGAAGACGAGCACCACGGCCCGGGCGTCGCCCTCGCGGAAGAGCTCCTGCGAGGCACCCTGGTGGTCGATCAGGCGGAAGTTCGGCACGGGCAGGAGCGGAGCCCTGGGGGCACGTCGCAACCGGTAGAATCGGCGGGCGGCGGACCGCGCCGCAGGATCCATCCATTCGTGGTGCCCGGAGACCGCACCCAGCTGCAGGAGCGGACGCCAGTCGGCCGCCTCGAGCGACTCGGAACCCTCGAGCACACCCACCGTCCCGTCGTCGGTCGTGAGGTCGAGGTTGAGCCGGGGTGCGGCGCAGAGGGCGTCGTAAACGGGCCGGATCGTGGCGGCCTGAAGGGCTGCCAGGGAGCCACACACCAGCAGGAGCAGCGACGCCAAAGCACCGGCCTTCGCGGACCGGGTGAGGAGGGAAGGCTTGGCAATCATGGGGGATCGGCAGGCGCGTGGCCGGCGGCTATCGGGAGGTCGGCGGAAGCGGGGAGACGAAATTGACCACGCTCTCGTTGGTGCGTGCCAGTTGCAGGCGCTCGCGGGCGGCGCGCTCGACGGCCCGGGGATCTTCCCGGAGGCTCTTCAGGCGGGCGGCCGTGTCGTCGGCCTGGCCGGAAAGACGGGCCTCCTGGGTCTCCCACCGCGCCAGGTTCTCACGGAGGGCCTGGTTCTTGCGGATGAGCGGCAGGTACTGGGCGATGATGAAGCCGATGATGCCGAGGAAGAGGCACCAGCGGATGGCGCGATTGAGGGCGCCCATCCATCCAAGGTCGACCGCCGAACCGGCGTCGTTGCGGAGTCGTTTCATTTGTAGAGGCGTTTCCAGGAACGAAGCCTGCCATCGGGACCGAAGGTGAGCAGCAGGTGGGATTCGGCCGTCGTGGTGACATCCTGACCGCTCCAACTCCAGAACATCGGCCCGCGGACGGCGCTGCTGTAGGTCCGGGACCGGGAGACCACCCAATCGGCCACCCGGGTGCCATCGGAGGTCTTGGCCTCGGACTCGGGTGGCCCCAGTTCCTGGAGCGACTGGTCCCACGTGTAGTTGCCGACCCGGGCGTTCCAGTCGGCGCGGCCGTAGGTCTCACAGCCCACCAGCAGGACCGCAAGGCAGCCGCCGGAGAACGCCCCGACGGCAAGGTTCCTCCACCGATGCATGGCCGAAAGAAACCATCCTGAGACCGGTTCTGCAACCCCGGGGACGAGGTCCTCCTGCCGGGATTTCGGACGGACCCAACGGGGAGCCACTCCGACGGGCCGTGAAGACTCGTCGATGGCGGATGCCGGAGGGGACGCCATGCGGTCCGCCTCCGCGAGGATCACTTCGAGAGCTCCTTGAGCAGAGCCTGACGCTGGTCGTCCGGCAGGGCCAGGAGCTGGGCCTTGATCTGGTCGGGAGTCGGGGCGGCCGAGGCGACGGCAGGAGCGCCGGATCCGCTGGCCGGCACCTTGAGCAGGTCCTCCTGGGTCCAGTTGTCGTCGGCAGAGCGGTCCTTCACCGGGGCGAGGCCGTCGGCCACCATCTGGGCGGTGACCGGGGCGCCGGTGTTGCCCCAGGCGGTGCGCACATAGGTCAGCACCGCGGCGAGCTTCTCGTTCGAGGCACCGATGGCCTCCCATTGGGAGCCCATCACGATGCTGGGATCGTTGGCGGGGTTCCAGGTGACGTCCTTGTTGACCTTGACGGTGCCCTTGAGGCCGTGCCGAACGATCCGGACCAGCCGATTGGGTCCGTCGGCGTTCACCCAGTCGGAGGCCGCCAACGGGGGGGCGACCCCGGCCTTGCCGGCACCATCCTCGCCATGGCAGAGCGCGCACACGGCGTTGTACGTGAGCATGCCGTCCCGCTTGACGGCCGCGAGCGGGTCGGCCGCCACGGCGGCGACAGGTGCCGGCTTGCCGTGCGGAAATTCCGAGAACTCGTTGGCCTCGAAGCGGCCGCTGTATTGGGTGAGGTAGGAGCCGCCCCAGAACAGCAGCCCGGCGATGCCGGCCACCACCCAGAGGTTCACCGGCTCAAAGCCCTCGACCGGGTCGGGCTTCTCGCGCAGCACCGCGGCGTGCAACTCGGTCACGTCGTGCTGTTCACCGCGATCCAACGGCGAGGAGGCGTTGGGAGATTCCTTGGGGTTGCTCATTTTGCCTCCTCCTTCTTGACCGGGGCCTCGGGCAGGTCACCGGACGACTTGAGGCTGCGCAGGTAGGCCACCAGTTGCTCGGCCCGGCGGGTCGGAACGACCTCCGTCCCGGCCGGGGGGGCGAAAGCCCCCTCCAGGACGAGGGCGTTGGTGGAACGGCCCGAGGGTCCGATGGCGCGGGTCTCGAACAGGAAGGCGTGCGGGGGCATGATGCTGCCCGGGCTGGTGATCTGCGGATTGTAGAGATGCCGGTAGTGCCAGGCGGCATCGGATTGCCGCTCGCCGATGTTGGTGAGGTCCGGACCGGTGCGCATGGTGCCGAGCATCACGGTGCGGTCGTGGATGTAATCCCGGCTGACCGTCCGGCGACGGCCCCAGCCGCGCTCCAGGTCGGAGCCGTAGCCTTCGGGGCGCACCTGCTGGGTGTGGCAGTAGACGCAACCCAGCGATCGGTAATGCTCGGCGCCCTGCTGGGCCTCTCCGGCGCGGGCCGCCGGGAAGATCGCCGCCGTGTTGGTGTCCGTGTGCTGGGTGAGCGATCCCAGCTGGCGATGCGGCATGAGGACCAGGCCCACCCAGCTCGAGGCCAGGGTGAGAAGGATGCCGAGGAAGAGTAACGGTCCGTAGCTCATGGTCATTTTCCGGCGGCCAGCGTCTCAGCCTCCCCGGTCAGGATGCGGACCACCGGCTTGCGGTAGGGCTCGAACATCCGGACCAGCAACCAGGCGACATTCCCGACGAAGGCCACATGGCCCACGACCAGGAGCAACCCCGCCACGGTGCGCAGCTTCAGCCATGGAAGCGTGAACTGCACCACGTCGAGGAACCGGATCGTCGGGTCGTTGAGCTTGGTCCCCTGGAGGAAACCCATGAGGCTCATGGGGACCACATAGAGCACGATGCCCAGGGCGACCCCCCAGAAATGCAACGAGATCAAACCATTGGAGGGCCACTCGCGCTGGGTGATGCGCGGCAGGATGTAGTACATCGCCCCGAACATCACCATGGTGAAGAAGGCGTACATGCCCAAGTGGGCATGCGCGATGGTGTGGTGCGTGAAATGGGTGACCTCGCTGACGCTGCGCAGCGCGCTGGCGACCCCCTGGAGGCTGGCCAGCGTGTACGACACCGCGCCGAACACGATGAATCGAAGCGTCGGGCTTTGGCGCATCTTGCCGAAGTGGCCCAGCATGGTGAAGTGGTGGTTGATGGCCACCGTGATGACCGGGATGAGCATCATGACCGAGGCCACGATGCTGATGGTGATCATCCAGGCCGGCAGAGGTCCTCCCACCAGGTGGTGCATGCCGTTCCAGTTGTAGAAGAGGGCCAGCGACCAGAACCCGAGCACGCTCAGGTAGTAGCTGTGGATCGGCCGCCCGATGACCTTGGGGATGAAGTAGTAGATCGAGGCCAGCCCGATCGGCGTGAACCACAGACCCAGCACGTTGTGGGCGAACCACCAGTTCACAGCCGCCTGGACCACCCCGCGGACGGGCTCCAGCAGGAGCATCACCTGGGCGGTGCCGTAGAGCCAAGGGAACCAGAGCACGGCCGCCAGCAGGTACCACTGCGACACGTAGAGGTGACGCTCGGCCCGGAGACGGAAGGTGACGATCGTCCACACCGCGATCAGGGCGTAGCTCACGAAGAGGATCGGCGTGGCATAGCGCGGCATCTCAAGCCACTCGATGGCCGTGGAGTCACCCCGGAGGATGCCGACGACACCCACGGTGACACCCAGGTTGTAGAAGAGGTTCGCCACGGTCACCAGGCCCGGCGCCGGCAGCGGGATGCGGCACAGACGGCACATCAGCCACAGGCTCACGCCGACCGAGACCTGGGAGGCGAAGCCGTAGATGACGGTGTTCAGGTGCGCCGTGCGCACGTTCGCGAAGCCCAGCCACTCCCACGCGCCGAGGAATCCCGGAGAATGGAGCTTGATGCTGGCGACGATGGCCAGCAGCGAGCCGGCGATGAGCCACCCGAGGCCGCTCAGGAAGAAGAACAGCACCGGCACGCGGCAGGAGGCGTCGATTTCCGCCAGCGCGGCTTTCTGGACGCCCCCGGTTTGGACGTCGCCACCGCTACCGGCACCGACGTCGCCCGGCAACAGGGCTCGCAGCGTTTGGGATCGCGGCGTTTGGGACTGATGGCTCATGCTCAACGGCGGTTTCCTCCGAGAATCAGGTCGGTCTCGACACCCACGGGCTCGGACTCATCAAACGGCAGCAGGGCCGCCTTGTCCGGGCAGCGGAACTGCCCGGCGGCGGTGGCCCAGCGCAACGCCCACAGGGCGACGGCCGGCAGCAACACCACGCTGCCCAACAGGATGAAGGAGATCACCGGCATGGGATCACTCGAAGGACTGCTGCTTGGACTTCTCCTCGAGACGCTGGATGAGCTTGGCACGTCCGGCGGCCGGATCCTTGAACTCCTGGGCCGCGATCTCAAGGGCACGGGCGATGGGCACGTGGTACACCTTGTTGCCCTTGGCCAACGCATCGGCATCCAGGGCGTAGCCGTTGGCCTTGGGACCGGAGGCGGCCTCGACCTCGGCCCGGAACTTGACCCGCTGGGCCACGCGCTCGGCATCGACGGCACCCACCGGTTGGCGGACCACCAGCCAGGCCAGGGCCCCGATGATGAGGAACGAGCCAACCCCGCCCACCAGGTAGGCGAGCGTCGTCTTCGACGTCGAGGAACAGCAATTCGAGGAACTCATGGTTCGTGGATTCTCCGGGGTTCGTCAGTGGGCCGCGTGCCCGTGGGCCGCGGCGGCACCGGGGGCCGGCACCTCATGGTGGATGATGGCCTCCTGCAGGCGCGGATCCTTCAGCGGATAGGCCGGATTCTTGCGGTACTCGGACCAGAACAGGCGACCGAGCAGCGCCGACATGCCGAGCCAGAGGAGCGGATCCCACAGCGTCAGGTGGAGGCCCTCGGGATGGATCACCGGCATGATGTTGTAGGTCATGTCGATGTAGTGCATGAGCCAGGCCCAGGCCCCGACGGGGATCATCACCGCGAGGTTCCGCTTGATGTCCTGGTTGAGCAGGATGAGGAACGGCACGAAGAAGTGGCCGAAGAGGATGGTCATGCCGACCCATTTCCAGGAGCCCACCTCGCGGAGCACGTACCAGAAGGTCTCCTCGGGGATGGCGGCGTTCCAGATGAGGAAGTACTGCGAGAAGTGGATGTAGGCGTAGAAGACCGTGAAGGCGAAGAACAGCACGCCGAGGTCCTGCTGCTGGCGCTTGAAGTACACCTTCTCGAGCGGACGGCCAGGCTGGGCCAGCCACATCGTGAGCAGGTAGAGGGTGATCAGGGTCGTCCAGACGCTGCCGGCGAAGTAGTAGACGCCGTACATGGTGCTGAAGAACTGGTGCTGCAGCGACTTCATCAGGAGGAAGCACAGCAGCGTGACCCCGATGGCGAAGAAGAAGATGCCGCCGGCGGCGAGCTTGCGGGACTTGGTGGTCCAGATCGCGGCTCCGTCCTTGTCCTGGGCCACGGACCAGGCCCGGATGCTCCGGGCCATCGAACCGAGCAGGAAGACCAGCACCGGGACCATCAGGGTGAAGGCCTTGGGGTTGAAGAGCACCTTCTTGACGTCGAGGGCGTGGTCGGTGGCCGGGTCGATCTTGAACCAAGCGTGCAGGTTGCCGGTCCAGGCGAAGCCGATGATCGGCAGGGCCAGGATGAGCATCCAGGGGAAGAGCAGGCTGGCCATCGTCTCGGTGACCCGGCGGATGGAAGCCGACCAACCGGCATCGAAGAGGTGGTGCGCGAGGGTCAGGAACAACGAGCCGACGCACAGACTCAGGCAGAACATGTAGGCCGTGAGGTAGCTGTGGGCGATCTGCTTGAGCGAGAATGCCGAGACGTGCCCATGGGCATGGGCGGCACCGTGGGCGGAGGCCCCGTGGGAGGCATCGTGGGCGGCGGCCGCATGACCGGCATCGGCACCCAGGGCGGAGACGGCGCCCACCGCGGCCACCGCAGCGGCCAGGAACATCCAGGACCGCGTCGTTCGTGAGAGGGAGTTCATGGATCCTTACTTGATGGTGGGCAGGATGGCGGCCGGAACCTCGGCCTCGGAGGCCAGGCGGCTGAGTTGCAGGGTCCGCACGTAGGCCACCACGGCCCATCGGTCGGCCACCGGGATCGCCGAGGCGTAACCCATCATGGTGCTCTTGCCGTTGCTGATGGTGTTGAAGAGGTCTCCGTCCTGGGTCTTGATCAACCGGTCCTGGTGGAGGCTGGCGGTGTTGCCCATGCCGTACTTGCTGGTGATGCCCTTGCCGTCGCCGAGAACGCCGTGGCAGGGCTGGCAGTAGATTGAATAGCGCTCCTGTCCGCGCTTGAGCACGGTGGCGTTGACCTCCATGGGCACGGCCTCGACGAAGGCACCGCCCTGGCGGCCGGTGTTGAAGGCATTCTCCTCCCAGGCGGATTCACGGGAGACCGTGCCGGCCGGATGGGCACGGGACGTCTGGCCATCTGCCCAGGACGCGAAGCGGGTGGTGGTCTGCGGCCGCAGCTTGGGCTGGCGATCCATGTCGGGGAAGACCTCGATCGGCGGCTTGGTGCTCTTGGAACCGCGGAAGCCGGCGATGCCGACCACGAGGGCCACCGCCAGCACGTAGGCGGTGGCGAAGTATTTCAGGAAGGTGCGCATTCAGTCCTCCACGAGTTCAACGACCGACGCATGGCATTTCTCGGTCAGGAAGGCGCGGGTCGCCTCCAACCCGAACTTCGGGTCGGCCGCCTCGATGCAGATGAAGAACCGGTCGTCGGTCGACTTCTTGAACCGCTCGTTCTTGAAGAGCGGGTTGTGGAACCGCGGCAGCTTGTTGAGGAAGAACATCCCGAAGAGCGTCCCGAAGGCGCTCAAGAGGATGGTCATCTCGTAGCTGACCGGGAACGCGAACAGCGGCGTGAAGAGCGGCTTGCCGCCGACCACCAGCGGGTAGTCGAACTTGTTCATGTACCAGATCATGGTCATGCCGGTGAAGAAGCCGGTGAACCCGCCGCAGAAGGTGAACCAACCGACGGGCGACTTGCGAAGCCCCATGGCCTCGTCCATGCCATGGATCGGGAAGGGCGTGTAGACATCCCACTTCGTGAACCCGGCGTCGCGGCAACGGATGGCCGCCTCGAAGATATCCGCCGCCGTGTGGAACTCGGCCAGGAGGCCGTGCGGCTTGGAGCGATTGGAACTCATGGACAGGGCTTTCGGTTAGTGGTGTCCCTTGGCGCCACCGAGCGGATGGTGCGGGTCGGCCTGGGGCGTGACGCCCTTGACCTCGCTGATGGCGATGACCGGCAGGAACCGGATGAAGAGCAGGAACAGCGTCATGAAGAGGCCGAAACTGCCCACGAAGGTCATCACGTCGACCCAGCTCGGGGTGAAGTAACCCCAGCTCGACGGGAGGTAGTCGCGGTGGAGCGAGGTGACGATGATCACGAAGCGCTCGAACCACATGCCGATGTTCACGAAGATCGACACGATCCACACGAAGACCACGCTGGTGCGCAGCTTCTTGAACCAGAAGAAGTGCGGGCTGATCACGTTGCAGGAGATCATGGCCCAGTAGCTCCACCAGTAGGGACCGAACGCCCGGTTCTTGAAGGCGTAGAGCTCGTAGGGGCTGCCGCCATACCAGGCGATGAAGAACTCCATGCCGTAGGCGTATCCGACGATGGAACCGGTCGCCAGGAGCACCTTGCACATCAACTCCACGTGGCGGAGCGTGATGACGTCCTCAAGCTTGAAGAGGGAGCGCAGCGGGATCAGCAGGGTGAGCACCATGCCGAAGCCCGAGAAGATCGCGCCCGCCACGAAGTAGGGCGGGAAGATGGTCGTGTGCCATCCGGGCACCACCGAGACGGCGAAGTCGAACGACACGATCGAGTGCACCGAGAGCACCAGCGGTGTGCTGAGGCCGGCCAGGAGGAGATAGGCCTTCTCGTAGTTGCTCCAGTGGCGGTTGGAACCTGTCCAGCCGAGGGAGAAGATCCCGTACAGGAATCGGCGGAGCCAGCCCTTGGCGCGGTCACGCAGGGTGGCCAGGTCGGGGATGAGGCCGACGTACCAGAACAGCAGCGAGACGGTGCCGTAGGTGGAGACCGCGAAGACGTCCCACAGCAGCGGGGAGCGGAACTGGGGCCAGATCTCGTTGGCATTGGGTGCCGGGAAGAGGTAGCCCGGCAGCAACGCGAACCAGACGCGACCGGTGTGGAACACCGGGAAGATGCCGGCGCAAGCCACCGCGAAGATGGTCATGGCCTCGGCGGCGCGGTTGACCGAGGTGCGCCACTTCTGGCGCAGCAGGAAGAGCACCGCCGAGATCAGCGTGCCGGCGTGGCCGATGCCGATCCAGAACACGAAGTTCGTGATGTCCCAGGCCCAGTCGGCCGGCTGGTTGAGGCCCCAGACGCCCACGCCGGTCGAGACCAGGTAGGCGATGAGCGAGAACATGGTGACCATGCCGCCGAACGACACGATGAAGGCCGGCCACCACCACACGGGCATCGGCTTCTCGCAGACACCGGCGATGGCGTCGGTGATCCAGCCCAGCGGACGGTTGTTGAGCACCAGCGGTTCGCGCACGAGCTCGGCAGGCGGCTCGGGGGCGCGGACGGCGGCAGGTTTGGCGGGATTAGCCATTAGATCGCTCCTTTCCCCGCCGCAGCGGCGGACGGATGCGAGGCATCGTGACCATGGGAATGTCCTTGGAAGGGGGTCTCATGACGGAAGCGCTCGTAGTCGCGCTGGCTGTCCGGTGTCTTGCGCTTCTCAAGCGCGAGGATGGCGGGATTCGGGTTGCGGATGCGGGCCAGGTAGGTGACGCGCGGCCGGGTGTCGAGGAAGCCGAGCACCGAGTAGTTGCGCGGGCTGGCCTTGGCCTTGACCACCTCGCTGCCGGCATCGAGCAGGTTGCCGAAGACGATGGCGTCGGCCGGGCAGGCCTGCTGGCAGGCGGTCTTGATGGCGCCGTCGGGCACGGCGACCTCGCCGCTGTTCCCGGCCTTGACCTTCTGGGAGATCTTGGCCTGCTGGATGCGCTGCACGCAGAGGGTGCACTTCTCCATCACACCGCGCATGCGGACCGAGACATCGGGATTCTTGACCAGCTTGATGATCTCCCACTCCGGCTCGGTGTTGCGGTTCACCCCGAGCGGGCCCTTGTACAGGTTGCCCGTGTTGACCATGTGCTGGTCCTGGGCGGCGCCGTAGTCGGTCTCGCGCTTGTTGAAGTCGAACCAGTTGAAGCGGCGGACCTTGTAGGGGCAGTTGTTGGCGCAGTACCGCGTGCCGATGCAGCGGTTGTAG
>Ga0068877_10002149_pt1 | contig 16062 bp, 13 predicted proteins | sample NOAtaG_FD_66437 | JGI IMG/M metagenome (GOLD analysis project Ga0068877, IMG submission 66437) | Freshwater lake microbial communities from Lake Erie, under a cyanobacterial bloom - NOAA_Erie_Diel6S_1000h metaG | ecosystem: Environmental > Aquatic > Freshwater > Lake | place: USA: Ohio, Lake... | reverse complement strand
ACCGCCTACAAAACCTTCCCCACGGCCAGTTCCACGACGGACCCGGCCACCGGTATGGTCTACACCAGCTATTACGACGCCTTCACGATTGGCGCCGGCTACCTCGACATTGCCGCGGCCCTTGCCAACACCGTCACCTTTACTGGCACTGCTTTGTCCCCGGTGGTGGCTTATGACAAAGCCACCCAGCGCATTGTGCCTCAGTGCGTGACGGGTACGATTTGCGCCAGCCGCTCCTTCTGGGATTCACTTTCCCTTTGGAATCCTGGCTCGCTCTGGGATACGGGTTCGAAGTGGGACTCCGGTTCCCATTGGGACTCCGGCTCCAAGTGGGACTCCGGTTCCAAGTGGGACTCCGGCTCCAAGTGGGACTCCGGCTCGATGTGGAGTGCCAGTTCCCCCTCGGTCGGTCAGTTATCAACGTTGATCAATGGAGAACTCTAGCCTTTCGCTTTAAGTTCAATCGGAGCAGCCCGGGTTTCCCACCCGGGCCGCTTCCTTTTTCGCCTGATCGCGCCCCTTCTGGGTTGAAGGAAAATTGTTGGCCTCATAATTTCACACTACTGGCCGGGCCAACGATAAAGAAGATATGCCGGTGATGTTTCTGCCAAGCCGTTTGAGCAGATGCGTGGTCCGGGCATTGGCCCTGTTCACTATCTGCCTCTGGTCCAGCGCAGGGGCTCCAGCCAGCCCCCTCATTAATCGCGTCTGGAAGACCGTCAACGGCCTGCCGCACAACAATGTAACGGCGATTCTCCAAACTCGGGATGGCTACATTTGGGTGGGCACGGAAGGCGGATTGAGCCGCTTCAACGGCTTTGAGTTCACGACTTACTCCACCGAAAACACCCCCGCCCTGAGGAGTAATGATTTTTCCGCCTTGGCCGAAACGCGGGACGGCAGTCTTTGGCTGGGTACGGTTGGTGGCGGCTTGGTGCGCTTCCGCAACGGTGAGTTCACGCCTTTTACCACCAAGAATGGACTGGCAAGCGATTCGGTGACCAGTTTGCTCGAGGACCGCGAGGGCACTTTGTGGATTGGCACAGACGGTGGGGGCGTCAGCCGGCTGCGCGATGGGCGATTCCAGTCCTTTACGCGGCGCGAAGGCCTCGCTTCCCTCATGATCTTTACCATTGCTCAGGATGACAAGGGTGACGTCTGGTTCGGCACCGATACCGGGGTCAGTCATTGGGACGGCAACCGCTTCCGCAGCTACACCAGCGAGCAAGGCTGGCCCCAGGACATTCGCGCCCTGCTATGGGACCGGGCGGGGCGCCTTTGGGCCGGCACCAATGGCGCTGGCTTGATTCGCGCCGAACGGGAACCGGGTGGCTCGCTTCGGCTCACAAGAATCAGCCCCACCCTCGGGCTCCCCAACAACCCGATTTACTCCTTGCGCGAGGATTCCGAGGGAACACTTTGGGTGGGCATGTTGCGAGCCGGACTGAGCCGCCTGAAGCACGGTGTGTTCAGCACCTTCGCCAAGGCCGATGGCCTCTCAAGCGATGATGTCTGCTCTCTGTGGGAGGACCGCGAAGGAAATATGTGGGCCGGGACACTGGGAGGCGGACTCAACCGGTTGAATGAACCAAGGGTAAGGGTGTTGGGGGAGGCCGCCGGCTTGGCCAAACCAACCGTGCTCGGCTTGTTCCAGGATCGCGAGGGTGCCTTTTGGCTTGGCAGCAACGGTGGTGGAGTCACCCGATACAAGAATGGAGTCCTCACCAACTTCTCCACCGCCCAGGGACTGCCCAATCCCCTGGTGTTCTCCATCGCCCAGGACCGCGAGGGTGACATCTGGCTGGGCACGCGCCACGGCCTGAGCCGGTTGCGCAACGGCCGTGTCGTGCGCAATTACACGACTCAGGATGGATTACCGAACGACGTGGTTCGTGTGGTCTACTCAGACCGCCAGGGACAGATCTGGATCGGCACCCGCCGTGGTCTCGCGCAGTGGAAAGACGGCCGCTTCCTTGTCTACACTCAGCGGGATGGATTGCCGGCCGACTTCGTGATCTCCATCGAGGAAGGTAAGGATGGACGCCTGTGGGTGGGCACCCACGGCGGGGGCTTGGCTTGTCTGCGCCAAGGTCAGTTTACGCGCTACGGCGTCGCGCAGGGGCTGAGCAACAGTGTCGTGTTTGCCATGCACGAGGATGCCTCCGGTGATTTGTGGGTGGCCACCAATGGGGGAGGGCTCAATCGCCTGCGCAATGGCCGCTTTGCTGTGTTCCGGGCCCGCGATGGTCTTTTGGACGATGCGATCTTCTCGGTTCTGGAGGACAGCGCCGGCCGGCTTTGGATGAGCTCAAACCATGGTATTTTCCGCGTCGAGCGGCAGCGGCTCGAAGACTTCGCGGCTGGCCGTACACGCTCCATCCCCACCCAGACTTTTACCGAAAACGAGGGCATGGAGAGCCGTGAGTGTAATGGTGGATTCCAGCCGGCCGGCTGGATCGCGCACAACGGCGAGCTTTGGTTTCCCACCGTACGCGGCGCGGCGCACATCGACCCGGCCCATTCGAGCCGCCCCCCTGTGACGCCTCCCGTACTCGTCGAAAGCGCATCGATTGACGGCCACCTCGCCGGCCCGGGGCATACCCTCACGGTGGGGCCGGGCCCGGGGCGGCTCGAGTTTCACTATGTCGCGCTCACTTACCGGGCGCCGGAAAAGGTCCGCTACCGCTACCGTCTTGAGGGCTTTGAAGAGGATTGGGTCGAAGCCCGCGTCCGCCGCGAGGCCTACTACACCAATATTCCTCCTGGCCATTACCGTTTTACGGTCTCCGCGGCAAACGATGACGGCCTCTGGAATTCAACTGCGGCCAGTATCCCATTCCACATACAGCCCTACTTCTATCAGACTTATTGGTTCTCAGGCCTCTGTACCCTGCTCATGGTAGCTGCCAGTTGGGGCGTCCATCTCTATTGGCGCCGCCGCTGGCGCATGCGGGAGCTGGAACGCGCCGTTGCCGAACGAACTCTGTTCTTGAACTCCCTGATTGAGAACAGTCCCCTCGCAATTGCCGTATCCGACCGCGACGAATTGATCCAGGAATGCAATCCGGCCTACGAACAGTTGTTCGGCTGCAAGCGGTCCGAGGTCCGGGGCACGCCCCTCGAAAAGCATATCCTCTCGCCAGACCTGCAAAGTGAATCGGCTCGCCTGCGCAGCCAGGTGCGGGCGGGCCAACTCGTGTGGGTCGTCTCCAAGCGGCAGCGCAACGACGGCTCGCTTGTCGACGTCGAGATCTATCAAGTCCCACTCCAGATCGGTGGCGATACCGTCGGCGTCTATGCCTTGTATCTCGACATCACGGCGAGCAAACAGGCCGAAGCCGCCCTGGTCAAAGCCAAGGAAAACGCCGAGGCCGCCAACCGCGCCAAAAGTGATTTCCTGGCCAACATGAGTCACGAAATCCGCACTCCGATCAATGGCATCCTCGGCTTGTCGGAACTGCTCGGCAGCACCGGAATGACCGTCCATCAGGCCAACTACCTCGAGATGATCCAAACCTCGGCGGAATCGCTCCTGGCGATCATCAACGACATTCTCGATTTCTCCAAGATCGAAGCCGGAAAACTCACCATCGAATCCAGCCCCTTCAACTTGCCGGAATGCGTCGAACGGCAACTGAAATTCATGTCGGTGCGCGCGGCGCAAAGTGGCCTCGAGCTCAACTGCCGCCTCCTCGACGGACTGCCGGAGATCGTCCTCGGAGACCCGGTCCGCCTGCGCCAGGTGCTGATCAATCTCTTGAGCAATGCCATCAAGTTCACCTCCGAAGGCGAGGTGTGCGTCACGGCCCAACTCATCTCCCGCACCACCGGCCATCAGATCATTCGGTTCACCGTGACCGACACCGGCATGGGCATTCCGCCGGAGAAACAGGCCATGATCTTTGCCCCCTTCACTCAGGCCGATGGATCCACGGCCCGCCGCTACGGCGGCACCGGATTAGGCCTGACGATCTGCCGCAAGCTGGTGGAACTCCACGGTGGCCGCATCTGGGTGGAAACCGCGGCCGGCCAGGGTAGCAGCTTCCATTTCGAAATGCGCTTCGGCCTAGCGGCGGAATCTCCCTCATCCGCCCCGGCCCGGGAACTGATGGATCTGGCGGTGTTGATTGTCGACGATCACAAAACCAGCCGCCAGGCGCTCAGCGAAACGGTCCGGCGCTGGGGCATGCAGCCGGCCGTGGCTGCCAGTGCTTCCGCCGCCCTTCAACTCCTGGAACACTCAGCCGGGTTCCCTTTGCTCCTGGTCGACGCCCGGATGCCCGGCATCGATGGATTCCAGTTCGTCGAACAGATCCGGGCGATGCCCCCTCACAGCCAAAGCCGCGTCATCCTGATCAGCCCGGCCGGCCAGCCCGCGGATCTGGAACGGCAGCGCGCCTTGGGCATCTCCCGCCAATTGACCAAGCCGGTTGAGCGGGCCGAACTTCATGATGCAATCTGTGACGCCATGGGCCTGCGAAGCTTTGGGCCAACGGCCCACACCCGGTTCTCCGCGCCAGCCGTGACAGAAGCCGCCCGCGGCTTGCGTGTCCTGCTGGCCGAAGACAACAAAGTCAATCAGTTGGTTGCCCGGCGCATGCTCGAGCGGGCCGGACACCATGTCGAGTTGGCCGAAACAGGCCACGAAGCCGTTTCCTGCTTCAGCAAGCAACACTTCGACATCATCCTCATGGACATTCAGATGCCGGAACTGGACGGGTTTGAGGCCACCCATGCCATACGCCAATTCGAGCAGAAAACCGGTTTAGCTTCCCACACCCCGATCGTCGCGCTAACCGCCCACGCCGTCGTCGGGTACAAGGAACGCTGCATCGCCGCCGGAATGAACGACTTCGTCACCAAGCCGGTTCAAGTGCAACAGCTCTTTGAAGTGATCCATCGCCTCACGGCGGGAGACATTTCTCCAAACTCTCTCGCCGCCGATACCCTCGACCCGGTCTCCACTACCAGCTAGGCTCAACCCTGTCCGCGCAAGATCCTTTCCTCTGCGCGGCCGGAGGCTTCCGAGATCGCCCGCGCCGCTCAAAGCTTGTCCGCCGGGAGCCCCACCGTCGACTGCTTCAGCCCCGGTGTAGTCGCCAAGCTTACCCTGGCGAGAAGACCCACCGGGTGTTGGCTCACAACAACAGCGCCGGCGCCCCGGGCAACGCTCCCGATCGGCGTCTCCCAGCCGACGGGATCGTTCAGGGAACAGGATCGGGGCGAGAGCCGGTCACAAGAATGCGTGACTGGGGTGAACAACCTTAAGTGTTGCAGCCGATCTTGCCTCCACCGCGGCGCGAGGACAATCGTGAGCGGCCATGGCTTGATGGGCCTCTGGCGCCTTCAGCAATTGAAGAGAACCGGAAAACGGAAACAAGCACTGAGCGTTTTGGTCCACCGTTTCAGAGAGCGTGGGCAGTTCCAGTTGGTCGAAGCGGTCGTCGATGCCCCTTCGCGGGCGCGAAAAAGGCCTTGTCACGGGGCCGGCGCCCGGCACGCTCCTTAGCGTGGCCCTATCCTACGTTCAGCTGACTCTGACCTTAAGCCGAACTGCTCAAGCCAGCAGCCAATTTAGCCTCAAATACGGACACGGGCCAAACACTAGATGGCAGACCGCTGCGCCGCCAGCGCGGACCTTCGAATGTGAAGCGGCTCTTCGCCTGCCCCGATCCCTTCCGCCGCCTGGTCAACCGCCGGGAATACCATGCTGAAAACTTTCTCCGCGGCTGATGGTTTTCCTCCGGCTGTTTCCAGTGCCTCCCGCCGCCCAAGCCGGGAGGCACTGATCCAGGTGGCGGCACTTTGGGGCAGCGGAGCCGAAGGCAGCATGGAAGACTGCGCGACGATGGATCACTCTGATGTCAGCGGGTCTACTCGGAAGCAGCCGTTGCCGCAGGGTCATGATTCGTCGGGAACCGCCTCGCACTGCAGGCGCGGGTTGGAGCCTTGGCTCGTACCGCATCGTAGCCGATACGGACTCTCCTTCTCGACGGATCCACGCCGCCTTCAGCGCCGTATTGCTATGGGTCGCACCGCTTTCTCGCCGCAACGTTGGTCGGTGTGATTGGCGATGGCCCCGATGAACCCCAACTGTTCCCGCGCCAGAGCGGTCGCGGCCTGATTTTTGTTCTTGCCTTCTCCCGCCAACGCCTTGCAGCGCTGATTCAGGCGATGCTGCGCCTTCCAGGCAATGGCTTTCACTTCACCGCTCCAGGCAAAATCTTATTGCCGTCGCAACAGAATGCCCTCGCCTTGGGCCGGTGAGGATGCAACCTGCTCACCTCCACCGGCGCCAGCCGCGAATGCGCATTGCCTGGCCTGTTGATCGCCCCGCTCTGCGCCTTGCCACCGGATTGTTCGCTTGCCACCAAGCCGCTATGGCCCATCGACTGTCCAGGACTCACGAACCGCGACAAGGCCCCCAACTCCGGGAAGATCATCGCCGCCGCGGTCCGCGCCAGGCCACGCAAGCTCTGCAGTGCCTCGATGATCGTCCACGATTCCGCCGGGGTTTCTCGCGCCGCTTCGTTAATGGCCGTCTCCAGATGAAGGATGCGCTGGGCGATTTGCTCCACCTCAGGCGGATCGTTCAACGATTTCACCGGCAGCGCCTTGTGCGCGAAGTGCACGTTTGTCCTGATCCATTCCAGATACGTTTTTGTCCAGGACTTCAAGCCTTCCGGCTTGCGTCCATGCCACGGCAGGAACTTGCCCGGGTGGCGTCTTGCTTTGAGCTGATCCTTCTTGGCGCCTCGTGCGCCCGCACCAGATCTTGCAATGCTTCCTGCTCGGGGCTGGGCGCCGCCACCGCGGTCAACTCACTCGCGCGGTTGCAGCGCGCCAGTTCCCCGGCGTCGCGCCGATCAGTCTTGAATCGTGCGCCCGCCTTGACGGGAATCAGACTCGGGGCGATCCCCTCGCACTCCACCGCCAGTGGTTTTAACCTCCGATCAAGTCAATCGCCGATGAGGGCCGGCTTCCTGGCAGGCGCCGGTCTCGCCTTGTTCCCGCAGCTTCTCGACTCGCATACGGATCGCTTTCAGTTGCCTGGTAATCGCACCCCGACCGCGGACTCCTACGTAGCGCCAGCCTTTGGCCACCGCCACGGCAATCGTCCCCGTATCGACATCCAGCCCAGCGTACAGTATCAATTTCACAGACCAACCAACTCATACTGTCAGCGCAACCCGCGTCTCAGGCCGGGAATTGGCCGTTTCATTCTTGACTAGACCGCCGTCGATCCGCTCGGCTCGAAGCGCGCCAGAAACCGGCGGAAGTGATCAATGTGATACGCGGTCAGGCGCGGATACTCCCGCTCAAACCCCGCCACGCGGAAGTAGCGGTCGGCCTTCGGGATCACTGAGATCTGAAAGTCCTTCCGCTTCTGCTTGGCCAGCGCTTCCCGCAAGTCGTATGCGATCTGCCGGCTGCCCCGCTCGAGTTTCTCATTGCGCTCATCGGCTTCCCCGAGCAGTACGAAGATCGGACACGGAAAGGCCGCAATAGCCCGGATCCGCTCGTAGCCGGGGCTGAGGCAGATTAGAAACTCGGGGGCCTTCGCCTTGTCTGCCGGAGGCGCGGGAATTTCCATGTCTTCGGTGAAGACCCAGCCTGACCCCGGCGTTTCCTTAGCCGCCGTCGCAATGCCCAGCCTCGCCAGCAGGTCGGCGTAAAAATGACCCAGCGCCTCTTGGCGCGAAAAGATCCTTGCCTGGGCCCGGGTCGAGCGCGAAGTAGGCGTCAACTCGAGCGGAGAAATTTCCTTGTAAGGCGCCGCTGGTACCCGGCCCAGCCGCCGCAAGTGCATTTTCTCCCCTGCCGGCTTGTGCTCCACATCGAAGGTCGGTCCGCCGAAGCGCCCCTCGTAGCGGCGAGGCCCCTCGACCAGCGGCAGCGTAAAGGAAAATAGCGGTCCCTCGAGCCGCCACGTCTGTACCGGATGGGTCACCAGCAGCAGGTCCCGGCAGTTGAAGCGGAATTCAAAAGATTTGTCCGGTTTGGGGATAAAGTCGAAGTTGACCGTCATCGAGGATAAGCCGTTGGTCAGCTTGCCTTCCCAGCGGCCTTCGATTGTATTGGCGCTTCCCCGGCGTCCGCAGGCCCCAAGGGCGGCAAGGCCGGGCAGAAAATGGCGTCGATTCATGGTTTTTCAAACAGGTAGTGGCACACTCCCCACTCGGAGCCTTCCCGATAGGCGAACAACTCGGCACAGGCCAGAAAAAACACGCGCCAGCGAACCAGCCAGCGGGTCTCCTCGCCTCTACCGTAACACTGCGTGAACAGCGGCCGGATCGCGGCGATTTCGCGGTCCATGTTAGCGAGCCAGTCCTCGCAGGTTTGCGCGTAGTGGCGTCCGTTGATCCGCCAGAAGTGCACGTTCCTCAACTGCTGCTGGAACTCGAGCAGCAAACGGTCCGAGGGCATCTGGCCGCCGGAGAAGAAGTGCTCGGCCATCCAGTCGTCCTTGCCGTTTTGCTCGAAGGGATAGAAGTACTCGCGGTGGGTGAAGATATGCACGAAGAGGGTGCCGCCGGTCTTGAGCCAACTGGCGATGCGCCGGAGGAGTTTCTCGTAGTTGCGCATGTGTTCGAACATTTCGACGCTTACGACGCGATCAAAGACCGCGCCGGGGTCGAAGTCCAACATGTCGGCTGTGCGGACCTCGAGGTTGCCGTAGCCGAGACGGCGCGCCTCCGAGTCAATAAACGCCTTTTGCGTGCGCGAGTTGGAAACGGCGACGATCGGCGAGTTTGGAAGCTGTGCGGCCATCCACAGTGAGAGCGAGCCCCAGCCGCAGCCGAGCTCGAGAATGGATTCACCGTCGCGCAGCCGGGCGCGCTCGACGGTGAGCTGGAGCATGGCGTCCTCTGCTTCGGCGAGAGATTCCCGGCCCGTCTGATACCAGGCGCAGGAGTACTTGCGGCGCGGGCCGAGCACCTTGAGAAAAAACTCGGTTGGCACCTCGTAGTGCTGAGCGTTGGCGTCGTGGGTGTGAGTAGCGAGCGGACCGGTGCGGATCTCGTGGAGCCAAGCGGCGCGGTCGCGGGCGGATTCTCCGGCCAGCCGCTGTGCAAGCAGGCGGCGAATGCCGCGGCGGATCAGCCAGTCGGGCAGCAGGTCATGATCGAGGAGCGTTGCATATAAGGCGGCCATCAGGAGGCCTTGGGCGGCAGGGGGAAAAAGGGGCTGACCTCGGCCTGGTATTTGCGGTAGGCATCGCCACGGGAGCGCAGGGCCTGTTCCTCGGTTGGGGGAATGCCGGTTACGTTGAGCATAAAGTGCAGCATCAGGCCGGGCGCCAAGAAGCCGAGAAACCCCCAATTGGCGGTCATGGCATAGATGCCGTAGCTGATCCAGATGAGCCATTCAAAAAAGTAGTTGGGGTGCCGGGACCAGGCCCAGAGCCCCTCGCGGCAAACCTGCCCGGCGTTTTCCGGCTTGGAACGGAAGCGGTTGAGTTCGATGTCGGCGATGATGACTCCAGAGGTGGCGAAGACCCAGAGCACGACGGCGCCCTGCTCGGTGAAGTGCAACTCAGCGGCGCTGCTCAGGCAGGCGAGCAAGAATGGCAACGCGAGCACGACGCAAGATACAGCTTGAGCGAGGAAGAACAGAAGTATCTTCCACTCAAAGCCGGGCGACCACTTGCGCCGCAACTCGGCGTAGCGGCCTTCCTCCGGCTGGCTGATGATGCGGTTGAAAAGGAGGTGCAGGGCGAGGCGGGCGCCCCAGATCAGCACCATGAGGGCAAGCAGCAGGCGCCGGTGGGGCGCCCCGGAGCCATTCCAGGCAAAATACAAGCCACAGAAGCTGACGCCGATGGTCCAGCCGAAGTCGACGAGGGCGGCGTTGCGCAGGGGCAGGTGCAGCATCCAAAGCGCGAACATGCCGGCCAATACGAAAAGAAGGGAGGCGGTGGCGAGTTGAAAGAATTCCTGCCAGTAGGTAAGAGGTTGGAGGGGGTTCAAGATTCAGCCTCGATGGTCTTATGGCAGTTTCGCATGATGTGGTGGCGAATTGCGCATGGACAGCAGCGAGGCGGGCGATTGACCGGCGGGCAGGCGGTATAACTGGAGGAGAACATAAAGGCTCATGGCGATGTTGCCAAGGGTCATGATGAGTACAAGCCAGAGCAGGCGGGGGGCGAGGCGCGGTTCGCGCCAGAGCACCCAGAGATAGAAAGTGAGGAAGCCGAAGTAGGCATCCCACAGGGTGGCGACGGCCCAGGGGTGATCGCTGAACGTAGCGAAGGCGTCCCAGATTGGCATTTGCAGGCTAGCGCGAATGGTGACGGCGAGCATGGCCAGGAGGATGGCCGAGAACAGGACGATGAGAGAAGACCTCATAAACAAGAAGATGCGCGTGGCGGTGATTGGGAGTGGAATTTCGGGTCTGGGGGCGGCGTGGTGGCTGAGCCGGCGCCATGAAGTGCATCTGTTCGAGAAGGAGGGCCGGCTGGGCGGGCACACGCACACGCACCGGATCGAGACGAGCGCGGGTCCGCGGGCGATCGATACGGGGTTTATCGTGCACAATGACCGGACCTATCCGAACCTGATCCGGCTCTTTGGCGAGTTGGGAATTGAGCGGCGGGACAGCGAGATGAGCTGGGGGGTGACGAGCGAAGGGGGCGGGCTTGAGTATTCAAGCCGCGGGCTGGGGGGCTTTTTCGCCCGGCGGCGCAGTGTGGCCGACCCGGTGCAGTGGCGGCTGCTGCGGGACATCTTGCGGTTCAACCGGGAGGCGGCGGGGTTGTTGCGGGCTGGGGAGGCCGGCAACAAGACGCTGGGGGAGTTTGTGGAGGAGCGGGGGTACTCGGCGGTATTTCGGGATGGCTACCTGTACCCGACGGTGGCGGCGATCTGGTCGACGGCGCCGGGGCGGGTGCTCGAGTTTCCGGCGGCGGCGCTGATCCGGTTTTTTGAAAACCACGGGCTGTTGACGGTGGGAGGGCATCCGCAATGGAAGGTGCTCAAGGGGGGATCGAGCGTCTACATCGACAAGCTGGTTGCGCCGCTGGGAGACCGGGTGTACCGAGGCCGGCCGGTGGGGCGGGTCCGGCGGGTGGCGGGGGGAGTGGAACTGAAGCGGGAAGGCGAGGAGGCGGCGCGGTTTGACGCGGTGGTGATGGCGGCGCACGGGCCCGATGCGCTGGCGCTGATCGAGGATCCGTATCCGGAGGAGCGGGAGGTGCTGGGGGCTTTCGCCGTATCGTTGAATGAGGCGGTGCTGCATACGGACGAGCGGATTCTGCCGCGGCGTAGGGCGGCGTGGGCGAGTTGGAATTACCGGATTCCGCTTGAGAGAGGGGCGCCGGCGACACTGACGTATGACATGAACCGGCTGGAGAAGCTGGACTGTGCGGAGCGGTATCTGGTGACACTGAACTCGACGGAGAAGATCGACGGGGGCAAGGTGTTGCGCAAGCTGAGCTACCAGCATCCGCTGTACACGCTGGCGGCGATTCGGGCGCAGGAGCAGTGGGCGAGCATCAGCGGGCGGGAAGGGATTCATTATTGCGGGGCCTATTGGTTTAACGGCTTTCATGAGGATGGCTACCGGAGTGCGTTGCGGGTGGTGAGGGCGATGGGGGTGGAATGCGAGATGATCTAGCGCCGGGGCTGTACCGGGGCTGGGTGCGGCACCGGCGTTACACGCCGGTTGAGCATGAGTTCCGTTACCGGCTGTTCATGGCGTGGCTCGACATCGACCGGCTGGAGGAGGTGATGGGGGTATCGCCTTGGTGCGGCTATGAGCGGCGGGCGATGCTGAGCTACCGGGGGGAGGATCACTTTGGGGATGCGCGGCGGCCGTTGCGGGAGCGCCTGGAGGAGGCGGCGGAGGAGGCGGGGCTGCGGCTGCCGGCCGGGCCGGTGTATGTGCTGACGAACCTGCGATATGCCGGTTACTGTTTCAATCCGATCTCGCTTTACTACTGCTATGGGGCGGACTGGAGCAAGCCGGAGCGGGTGATGGCGGAGGTGCACAGCACCTTCGGGGAGCAGCACAATTACTGGATCGAGGGTCTCGAGGCGGACGGCATCGCCAAGCGGCTGCATGTGTCGCCGTTCAACACGATGGACAATGAGTATTCATTCCGGTTCCATGCCCCGGGGGAAAGGCTGGTGGCGCATATCGATACGCTGCGGGCGGGGCAGCGGTTTTTTGATGCGACGCTATCGATGGAGTGGTCGGCCTGGGAGCGGGGCAATGTGGAGAGCGCGATCGTCGAGTATCCGTTGCTGACGGCGAAGGTGATCGGGGCGATCCATTGGGAGGCATTGAAACTTTTCTTCAAGCGGGTTCCCTTCGTGCCGCATCCATTGCGAAGATAGGATGCGATGGAACGCAAGCTATTCGAGAAGTTATTGCGCAACCTGAAGGGGGGGCGGCTAACCCTTGCCGAGGATGGCCGGCTGAGCGTGTATGGGGAAGCGGCGCCGGACGAACTCGAGGCGATGATCGAGGTGCACGGGGAGGGGTTTTACCGGGCGGCGGTATGGGGGGGCGAGATTGGCTTGGGTGAGGCGTACATGGCGGGGCAATGGAGTACGCCGGATCTGCCGAGCCTGGTGCGGCTGGCGGTGCGGAACTTGCGGGTGATTGATGGCTCGAATGCCTGGTTGAGCGTGGTGAAGCGGGTGGGGGCGCTGGTCGAGCACTGGCGGCGGAGCAACACGGTGGAGGGGAGCCGGAAGAACATCGCGGCGCATTACGATTTATCGAACGAGTTCTTTCGCTTGTTTCTCGACGAGAGCCTGATGTATTCGTCGGCGTTGTTCCGGGAGGAGGGGGAGCCGCTCGAGCAAGCGCAGTTTGACAAGCTGGAGCGGATCTGCCGGTTGTTGCGGCTGGGCCCGGAGGATCATGTGCTCGAGATCGGTACGGGCTGGGGGGGATTTGCGATGCATGCGGCGAGCCGGTATGGCTGCCGGGTGACAACGACGACGATCAGCCGGCAGCAGTACGAACTGGCGCGGGAGCGGGTGGTGGAGGTGGGACTGGGGGACCGGGTGACGATCCTGCTCGAGGACTACCGGCATCTGCGGGGCTGCTTCACGAAGGGCGTATCGATCGAGATGTTCGAGGCGGTGGGGCTTGATCATTACGATGAATACTTCGGGGCGTGGGAGCGGCTGTTGCGGCCGGGGGCGGCGTTTGTGATGCAGACGATCACGATGAATGAGCGGAACTTCGCGGCCTACCGGGGGAGTGCGGACTGGATACAGAAATACATCTTTCCTGGGGGCGAGCTGGCGAGCGTAGTGGAGATACAGAAGAGCCTGGCGAGAACGGGCCGGTATCAACTGATGGACCTCAATGAGATGGGGATCAGCTATGCGTGGACGTTGCGGGAGTGGCGGAAGCGTTTTCACGAAAAGATGGCGGAGGTGAAGAGGCTGGGCTTCGATGAGCGATTTGTGCGGATGTGGGACTACTATCTAGGCTACTGCGAGGGGGCATTTCTTGAGCGCTACATTGGGGTGTCGCAGTTGCTGATGGTGCACGCGGAGGCGCCGGTGGGGGGGCATGGGGAGCCGCGTGGGCGGGCGAAGGCGGCGCGAGCGGGTGGATTGTACCGGGAAGGGTGAGTAGAATAAAAGCATTGGTAGTTATGCGTATTCTTGCAAGCATTCTCGCAGTAGGCTGTGCCGTTTTCGCGGCGGAAGTGACGGTAGTGGAGCAGATCGTTGCCAAGGTAAATGGGGATATCATCACGACGACTGATCTGCAGAGGGCGCGCAGGCAGATCCTCGAGGAATTGAAGGCGCGCAAGACGCCGCAGCCGGAGATTGATCAGGCGCTGGGGACGGCGGAAAAGAATATTCTGCGGGACAAGATCGACAGTTTGTTGTTGGCGAACAAGGGCAAGGAACTGAATATCAGCGTGGACACGGAAGTGAGCAAGTACATCGCGGACCTGATGGTGCGCACGAAGATGGCGAACCAGGAAGATCTGGGCCGGATGATCACGGAACAGACGGGGCAGGGCTTCGAGGACTGGAAGGCTGAGATGAAGACAAACATGATCACGCAGCGGGTGGTGCGGCAGGAAGTGCAGAGCAAGATCAACATCAAGAAAGAGGAAGTGGCGAAGTATTACGAGGAGCACAAGGGGGAATTCATCCGGGAAGAGGAGATCTATTTGAGGGAGATCCTGTTGAGCAGCGAGGGGAAGAGTCCGGCGGAGGTGGCGGGACTGGAGAAGAAGGCGAAGGATGTGGTGGCGCGGGCGCGGAAGAACGAGCGGTTCAGCAATCTGGTTCGGGAGTTTAGCGATTCGCAGACGCGGAACGAGGAAGGAGATATCGGGTGGATGAAGAAGGGGATGATGAACCAGCAGATCGAAGCGCTGGTGTTTACGGGTAAGAAGGGTTTCGTGACCGAGCCGATCAAGCTGCCGAACGGGTGGTTGATTCTGCGGGTGGAGGACGTGCACACGGCGGGGCAGGCGGCGCTGGAGCAAGTGGAAAACGAGATCATGGAAAAGCTGTTCATGCCGAAGTTTCAGCCGCAGATGCGCGAGTATCTGACGAAGCTTCGGATGGATGCCTTCTTGGAGATCAAGGATGGATTTCTCGACAGCGGGGCGGCGCCGGGGAAGAACACAGCCTGGACGGATCCGGCGCAGTTGAAGCCGGAGACGGTATCGAAGGAAGAAGTGGCGAGCCGGCGGCGGATGAAGCGGGCGCTTTGGGTGGTGCCGATTCCGGGCACGAAGACGAGTTCGACGAGCAAGTCGGCGAAAAAAGACAAGAGCTAAAGAGAAAAGAGGAGCGGCCGGCGGCGTGGAGGCCGGAGGCGCGTCTGAGTGGATGAAAAGTCCTTTTGTGAATGAGTTGCAGGTCAACTCGGATGTGACGGCTTTGTTTCTGGTGCAATCGAAGGATGTGCGGCAGAAGAAGTCGGGAGATCCTTATCTGTCCCTAACGCTGGGGGACCGGAGCGGCGAGATTGACGCCAAGATGTGGGACAACGTCGAGGAAGTGCTCGATGGGTTTGAGCGGGACGATTTTGTGCGGGTGCGGGGGCGGGTGCAGATCTTCCAGAACAAGCCGCAAATGACGATACACCGGCTGCAGAAGGTGGATGATGCTGAGGTGGATCTGGGGGACTTTTTCCCGGTATCGCAGCGTGGTCTGGATGAGATGTGGGCGGAGTTGATGGCTTTGATTGAGGGAATCGGGAACCCGCATCTAAAGGCGCTATTGAGCGCGATGATGGGGGATGCGGAGATCGGGCGGCGGTTTCGGATCGCGCCGGCGGCGAAGTCGATCCATCATGCCTGGCTGGGGGGATTGATCGAGCATGTGCTGAGTCTGGCGCAGTTGGCGCGGATGACGGCGGGGCATTACCGTGATGTGGATCTGGATCTGCTGTTGACCGGGGTGGTGTTGCACGATATTGGCAAGATCCACGAGTTGACCTACGAACGGAGTGTTTCCTATTCGAGCGAGGGGCAACTGTTGGGGCACATCATCATTGCGCTCAGGCTGATTGATGAGAAGTTGCGGGGGTTGCCCGAGTTTCCGCCGCGGCTGCGGACGCTGGTGGAGCACATGATCGTGAGCCATCATGGGGAATTGGCGTATGGAAGCCCGAAGACGCCGATGTTTCTCGAGGCGTTGCTGTTGCACCATCTGGACAACCTCGATTCGAAGATGGAAGCGATGCGGCAGCACGAGCGCAAGGACAAGAGCGTGTTGGGGGTGTGGACGGGATTTTTGCCTTCGATGGATCGGCCGGTGTTGAAGAAGGAAAAGTATCTGAGTGGCGGCGAGGATGTGCCGCTGCCAGCGCCGCCGGCGACGGGACCGGCTCCGGCAGCGGGAGAAGCCGCCGCGCCGCAGAAGAAGGAAGTGCTGTCACCGTTCGCGCAGAAGTTGAACCGGGCGTTGGTGTAACGGCGGCGCGAAGCCGCGGGCTGCGGGGAGTGTGGGGCGGCTTGGCGCGGAGACACTACGGGCGTCCGAGCGGTTTGGGGCTATGCGGATGTCAAGGAGCGGTTGGCTTCGTTTGTTCGGCCAGGTTGTTTGGGGGTGTTAGTTCGCGGCGGCG
>Ga0068877_10002147_pt1 | contig 16072 bp, 10 predicted proteins | sample NOAtaG_FD_66437 | JGI IMG/M metagenome (GOLD analysis project Ga0068877, IMG submission 66437) | Freshwater lake microbial communities from Lake Erie, under a cyanobacterial bloom - NOAA_Erie_Diel6S_1000h metaG | ecosystem: Environmental > Aquatic > Freshwater > Lake | place: USA: Ohio, Lake... | reverse complement strand
CGGGCCACCGACGATCGCCTCGGCGACGATCCGGGCGACGAGGCGGTTGCCGGCGTCGTTCAGGTGCAGCCCATCGGTGGTCAACGGCTTCGGAGCCTTCATGAAGGCGTCCCGGCTCGGGCCGAACAGGTCCACGAACTGCGCCCGGTGTGCGGTCGCGGCCTCCCGGAGGGCCTGCGCATAAAGGGCGATGTCGGCATTCCGGTCGGCGGCCTTGGGCCCGGGATGTCCCGCCTCCACCGCCGTGGGCGACAGCACGACCAGTTGGGCCCCGGGATGCAATCGTTCCAGTTGGCCCAGCAGCACCTCCAGGTGCGAGCGGAACTCCGGCAGCCCCTTGGGTCCGGCGAAGGCCTCGTTTATCCCGTAGCCCATCACCACCACCCGCGCAGGCCACAGGGCCAGCAGGGACTTCAGGTGGTCGGCATAGCCCTCGGCCCGCAGACGGTGCCCGACCTCGTCTCCGGTCCAGGCGACGCTGCGAAAATGCACCGGCCGGTTCGTGTCGGCCAGGTGGATCCAGGCCTGCAACTCGCCGTGCTCGAGCAGCCGTTCGACCAGCGAATTGCCGTGGAAGACCAGGGTGTCATCGCGGCCCAGCGGCACGTGGGCGGGTTGGAGGGGGCTTGATCGCGTCTGGGCGGACGACGAGCCGATGCCGACGGACGCCCAGATCAGGCCCAGGATGAAAAATCTGCAGAACCGGTGCATGGAGTCCGCGAAGGGTCGGGCTTCGGTCCCGGCCTGCAAGCTCCGAGCGTCTGCGGTGGCTCAGAACGTCTCGAGCGTGTCGCCCACGCGCAGGGTGGCCCCGGCGCCGCGGATGAGGATCAGGTTGTGGCCGAAAAGCGGGGAATCGAAGCGCGGGTCCATGCGGTAGCGGGCCAGGGTGCGCAAGGGCTCCGGGCCGCGGCGGGTGGTTAGCTGGTCGGTGGTGGTCATCACGCAGCGGATGCAGGGTTTCACCCGGGCGAACTCGACGGCGTCGGAGCGGAGGGTGGTGCCTTGGTCCTCGGAGCCCACGCCCCCGCCGGCGATGACGAGGTTCGGGCGGAACCGGTCCATCGGGAGGTTCGAGCCCCCGCCGATGCGGTGGTTGAGGTCGACCAGGGATTCCTCGGAGGCCACGAGGAATGGGTAGCCGTCGCTGAAGTAGTTCTCGGCCTCCCGGGAGCCGGTCCATTCCTTGGAACTCAGGCGTCGCCGCGTGGGATCCCATCGGACCAACCGGGCACGTTGTTCCAGGAACTCGCTGAACCAGGCGGCCGCCCGGTCCCCCTCGTCGAGGGCCTGGGTCGCGTGCCGCCACACGGTGACGGGGATCGTGGGTTCGAACGGACTGCCCGCCGGCCGGAAGCGGGGAATCGTGAGCGTTTCCATGCCGGGTGCCCGCAGGTCCATGGAGTCCGCCGTCAGGGCGGTCTCGATCAGGGCCATCCGGGGCGTCTGCCGCTGGGTGATGAACCGGCCGGCCTCATCGACCACCATCCACTCCCGGTCGTGGGCCAATCCGTGCGGCGTCACCAAGGCCTCCGTCAGCGCGATGCCCCGCGCGGATTTCACCGGGTACACCACCAGGCCCGTCAGGCGAACCGTCTGCGACATATCCCGATCGTCCGGCTTCTTCGACCCGTTGGCAACCGATCCGGCCCTCCTCGAACGTGTTCCCGCGACAAGCCTGTCGCTCGTTTCCCGGCGTGGGGGTAGGGTTTTCCGGGAGGGCATTCCGTGGAGTTTGGCATTCCTCGCGCCGGGCATGCGGGCTTTACTCGGGGCCATGTTGTTGACGCCGTCGGAACTGGACAGCCTGACGCGCCTGATCCATCGCTCACCCCACACCCTGCTCGGCTTGCACCCGCTGGGGGACGGCACCGGCCTGGTGGGCCGGGCGATGATCCCGGGCGCGGTGGCGGTGCAGGTCGTGCCGGTGCACGACCGGTCCCAGCCGACCTTCGACTTGCTGCGGCTCGATGCCACGGAGGTCTTCGAGGGCATCCAACGGTCCACCTCGCAGGTCTACGCCTATGACCTGCGCATCCAATGGGCCGACGGCTCGGTGTCGCAGGGGCGCGATCCCTACTCGTTCTGGCCCACGGTGTCGGACAATGACCTGCACCTCTTCGGCGAGGGCAATCACCTCCGGCTCTATGAGGCCCTGGGTGCGCGGATGCTGACCTTGGACGGGGTTGCCGGCGTGGCCTTCTCGGTCTGGGCCCCGAGTGCCCGGCGCGTGTCCGTGGTGGGCGACTTCAACGGGTGGGACGGTCGTCGCCACGCCATGCGCCAGCTCGGCTCCAGCGGGGTGTGGGAGATCTTCATCCCCGGGGTGCGCGAGGGGGCCTTGTACCAGTTCGAGATGCTCGACGCCCGGGGCCGCCTGAAGGTCAACACCGACCCCATGGGGTCGGCCTATGAATTGCCCCCGCAGAGGGCCGCCGTGGTGTCGGATGTCCGACGGTTCGCCTGGACCGACGGGGCCTGGATGGAGCGCCGCCGCCAGTCCAACCCGCTGCGCTCGCCCATGAGCATCTACGAGCTCCATGTCGGCTCGTGGCGGAAGAAGTCGGCGACCGAGTCGCTGGGCTACCGCGAACTGGCCGAGCCGCTGATCGACTACCTGCGCACCACCGGCTTCACGCACGTGGAACTCATGCCGGTGGCCGAGCACGCCTTCTATCCGAGCTGGGGATACCAGGTCACCGGCTTCTATGCGCCGACCCGGCGTTACGGCACGCCGGAGGACCTCCAATTCCTCATCAACGCGCTGCATACCGCCGGCTACGGCGTGATCATCGACTGGGTGCCGGCGCACTTCCCCAAGGACGACTGGGCCCTGGCCCGCTTCGATGGCACCGCCCTCTACGAGCACGAGGATCCGCGCCAAGGCGAGCACCAGGACTGGGGCACGCTGATCTTCAACTTCGGTCGCCATGAGGTGTCCAACTTCCTGATCGCCAACGCCCTGAGCTGGTGCGACCGCTACCATGTGGACGGCCTGCGCGTGGACGCCGTGGCGTCGATGCTCTACCTCGACTATTCGCGCCAGGAGGGCCAGTGGATCCCCAACCAGCACGGGGGCCGCGAGAACCTCGAGGCCGTCGAGTTCCTCCGGCGGTTCAACCATCATGTGGGCGTCGAGTTCCCCGGGGTGGTGACCGTGGCCGAGGAGAGCACCTCATGGCCGATGGTCTCGCGCCCGCCGTGGATCGGGGGCCTGGGCTTCACGCTGAAGTGGAACATGGGCTGGATGCACGACACCCTGCGCTACTTCAGCCGGGATCCCATCCATCGGCGTTACCACCAGAACGACCTCACCTTCGCCATGCTCTACCACGGGCATGAGAACTTCGTCCTGCCGCTCTCGCACGACGAGGTGGTCCACGGCAAGGGGTCGCTCCGTCGCCGCATGCCCGGCGACGATTGGCAGGGTTTCGCCAACCTGCGCGCGTTGCTCGGCTACCAGTGGTTCTTTCCGGGCAAGAAGCTGCTGTTCATGGGGTGCGAGCTGGGCCAGTCGTCGGAGTGGAATGTCAACGCCCAGGTGGATTGGGCGCTCCTTGGCCAGGGCCCCTACCATGCCGGGGTGCAGCGGTGGGTCTGCGACCTCAATGCCGTGTACCGTGCCGAGCCCGCCCTGTGGCGGGGCGACTACGAGGAGGGAGCCTTCCGCTGGATCGACACCGGGGACCATGCCAACAGCGTCCTGAGCTTCGTACGGTTCGACCGGGAAAGCGGTGGTTGCCTGCTGGTGGTGCTCAACCTCACCCCGACCCTCCACCGGGCCTATCGCATCGGCCTGCCGCAGCCGGGTCGCTGGATCGAGGTGCTCAATTCCGACGCCGCCGTCTACGGGGGCGGCAACCAGGGCAACGGGGGGGCGGTGGCCTCCGAGCCGGTGTCCTGCCATGGCCTGCCGCAGTCGGCCGCGTTCGTGCTGCCGCCGCTGAGCCTGAGTGCCTTCCGGCCGGCCTCGTCGGGCGGCCCGGAGGCACGCGACGGCCGGCATTGATCGGCATCGGAATGGCTTGAACGCTCCGGTCGGTCGATTCCCCCCATGGCCCTCGTCTCGCAAAGCACCCTCGAGCAGATCCGCGCCGCGAACGACATCGTGGACGTGATCGGCGCACACGTGCCGCTCAAGCGCAACGGCGCCAACTTCGTGTGCCTGTGCCCGTTCCACAAAGAGAAGTCCCCGAGCTTCAACGTGAACCCCTCGCGGCAGATCTTCCGGTGCTTCGGCTGCGGGAAGGGCGGCGACGTGTTCACCTTCGTCAAGGAGTACGAGAACCTCGACTTCATGGACGCCGTGCGGCGCCTGGCGGAGCGGGCGCGGATCCCACTGGAGATGGACAACGATCCCGCCGCCCGGGACCAGCGCTCCATCAAGGACCAGTTGCTCAAGCTCCACGAGGCGATCACCCAGCGCTGGCAGCAGTGCCTGGCCGGTGAGGCCGGAGGGCAGGTGGCGCGCGAGTACCTGGAGCGCCGCGGAGTCCCGCCCGAGGCGGTGCGCGAGTTCCGCATCGGTGCCGCGCCCGAGGCCTGGGATGACACGGTGAACTGGGCCAAGGCCAAGGGGTTCTCGCCCGAGCTGTGCGAGACGGCCGGGCTCATCCTGCGTCGGGATTCGGGCGGCTGGTACGACCGGTTCCGCGGGCGGCTGATGTTCCCCATCTGCGATGAGCAGGGCCGCGTGATCGCCTTCAGCGGCCGGGTGCTGCAGGGCGACGAGAAGCAGGCCAAATACGTCAACTCGCCCGAGACGCCGATCTTCACCAAGGGGCGGGTGCTCTTCGCCCTCGACAAGGCCAAGCGCCCGATCCTCGACGCCGGCAAGGCCGTCCTCGCCGAGGGGCAGCTCGACACCATCGCCTGCCACGCGGCCGGGATCCGCAACGTGGTGGCCCCGCAAGGCACGGCATTCACGGCCGACCAGGCCCGGGTGCTCAAGCGCTACGTCGACGAGGTGGTGCTGTGCTTCGATGGCGACAAGGCGGGCCAGAAGGCTGTCATCCGGGCGCTCGACCCGCTCCTGGCCGCGGGCCTGGCCATCCGGGTGGCCCGCATCCCGCCCCCCGACGATCCGGACTCGTGGATCCGGGCCCATGGGGCCGACTCCTTCCGCACGTTGCTCGACCGCGCCCAGGGGATCTTCGAGTTCCACCTCCAGAACCTTTGCGCCGAGAACGACACGGGCTCCGACCGGGGCCGGTTGATCGTCCTGCGTTCGATGGCCGAGGCCGTCCACAAGACGGGCAATGCGGTGCTCATCGACACCTACGCGCAACGGACCTCCCAGCGGCTGGGCGTGGAGGTGCAGGCGGTGCGCGCCGAGTTCCGCAAGCAGGCCGTCGGGGCGAGGGGCCGGCCGACGTCCGCCGACGCCGGGCAGGAAGACCCGATCGAGCCCGGCCCGGTGGCGGAGGTCGAGCGGCCCGGGGTCAACGAACTCTGGCTGCTGAAGTACGTGTTCCTGTCGGCGGAACTGCGCGACTTCGCCACGGCCCACTTGGACCCGGATTGGGTTCCCACACCGGTGGTGCAGCGGGTGCTTGCCGTGCATTTCCAGACCGCCGGGGATGTCGCCGGCCTGCTGGGGCGGTTCGAGGGCGATCCGGTCGCGCAGTCGGTGATCACCGAGGCGGCCACCGAGCAGCGGGAGATCCCCGAGCCCGAGCGCCAATTGGCCGACGTCATCCGGCGCCTGCGCGATGCCTGGTTGGAGCGCCAGATCGCCCTGGGCAACGGCCGGTTGGCCGACCCCGCCCTCGAGGACGACGAGCGCCTGGGGCTCCTCTCGGAATTGCAGGCCCTGCGCCAGCGCAAGCGCGCGCCCTTGCAGCCCATCGCCTGACCCTCAGGCCCAACCCTTCAGTCCCGAGCCCCTGAGCCCTGAGCCCTGGCCTTCGTTCCGAATCTCGGTTTGACACACCATGGCCCAACGGTTTCCATCTCCACCTAGTCGGCGCGTTCGTCTATCGGCTAGGACACGGCCCTCTCAAGGCTGAAAGACGGGTTCGATTCCCGTACGCGCTACCACTCCTTATCCTCCGCCGGCTCATCCGGTTTCCTTGAGGAAGGTGGTTTTCCTCCTTCAAAACCCGTTTCCGAATTTCAACCCGGAATGCCGGGATCTCCGTTCTCGGTCCGATTTGGGGTCTTGAGGTTCTTGCGTCGACGGAGGCCCACTCCCTCGGCGGGCGTCAGGGCAGTTCGCGGATCCGCAGGTTGCGGAACTCGACGGGGGAACCTTCGGACTCCAGGCACAGGAAGCCGCTGGCGGGCGAGCAACCGGTGCCGCCGGAGACCTCCTCGCCGTTCACCCACAGGCGCACCTCGCCGTTGATGGCGCGCACGTAGTAGTGGTTCCACTCGCCCACGCCGCGGCTGAGGTTCTTGCGGGGGAAGCTGCGCATGCTGTTCGGCGCGACCGGCGGGAACGGCGTCATCCGCGCCGGGCCGGTCGGGAAGACATCGCCATGCGTGGTGAACCAGTCGGCCTTCTTCTTGTAGTCGCGCTCGTACTGCTCGGTGTAGCCGTGGTCGAGCACCTGCACCTCGATGCCGTCGGGCAGCCGCCCCCGGCCCGCCTCGAGATTCCTGATCGAGGCCTCGCTGGCCCACAGGAAGATGCCTGAGTTGCCTCCCGACTTGAGATGCCGCCACTCGGCGACCAGCTCAAGGTTGGTGAACGACTGCTTCGAGCGGATGACCCCCACGGGTTGTCCGGTGCAGTGCACTCCATTGGTGCGCCAGGTGAAGGTGTTGGTCGGGCAATTGACGGCCGCGAAGTCGGCCTCGCCCAAGGCCCGCCAACCCAGCCCGGTGCCGTCGATCATGGCCTTGGGGGGCGGGGGAGCGGTCGTTGTCGTTGTCGGCTCGGCCGCCGACAGCGCGGCCGGGAGCAGCAGGATGGAAAGCAGCAGGGCGGACCAAGACCGTCGGGAAGTCATGGCGGCAGGATGGTCCGCAGGGCGCGTCGTGGGCGATCCAAAACGGTGCCCAGACCACGGACTCCCGTCTCGTGGACGCCCATCCGTCGTCCCTTCCGTTGATCCTCCGTGAATGATCCGTCGGCCGGGACTCCGGCACCAGTGCCAGGTTCGCAGGATCCGCCACCCACGACCCAAACGGCCGCGCCCCATCTCCGGAGCGCGGCCGTCGCGGTTTCCTGTCGTTCCCACCGATCAGGGTTCCGCTCGGACCCGGTAGAGACGGAATCCTTCATCAAACGGGGCCTGGAACTGTTCTGGCAGGAAGGTTCCCGCGCGGCGTTCGAGCGCCCGCCATGGCCCGCCTGGCTGGCTGGTCGTCTCGATGATGTGGTCCAGACCCGGTTCCGGCTGGAACTCGAGCGTGAACCCGTCCTGGCCGCCCGAGAGACGACCCGGTCTCAACAGGGCCGGGATCGGCGCGGAGGACTCTGCCTCGGAGCGGATGGCGAAAGACCCGCCGGGAAGGGTCCCGAGCACACCGACTTGGGTCGCCGCGTCGGTGTTGGGTCGCTCGCCTGTGATGGGTAGGAACCAGTTGAACTCCTGGCCCTCCCCCAACTCCCGGTTGTCGAGGAGCACCCGCATCGGCCCGGTGAACCGAATGCCGCCTCCCACCCAACGACGTGCGCCCGACGCGGTGGGTGTCAGTGCGGCGAAGGCCGCGAGATCGCCATCGCCGACAAAACGGAGACTGGATCCCGCCTTGAAGGTCGTCTCCCCGCGTCCCACGGCACCGCCCGCTCCCGTGAGCACCCACCCCAGGGTGGCGGTCTCCGGGGAGAACGCATCGAGCACCGCCTCGGCCACGATGCCGTCCGGACCGCCCAGAAGCACGGTGCGTCGGAGCACGCCGATGTCCGGTCTCCCGTCGTCGCCGGCCGCCGTCGCCCTCGACCGGACGCCCGACTCGACCAGCTCAAGGCGTGATCCGGCCTGACGGAGGTTGATGGGCGCGAACTCAAACCGCACCCAGCGGCGGGAAGCGGATTCCGTGAGCGGGATTTCCAGGCCACCGGTTCCATCCCGCGGAAGGTTCTCCACCACCAGCATGCCGGCCCGATTTGTCACCGTGCCTCCGCCGGTGGCGCGATGAGTCCTCCCCCCGAAGTCGAACCCATCCGACGGTCTGGCGGAGGTGAATAGGAACCGGTTGGTGACGGGGTGGTCGCGGAGGATGAGGTCGAGTTGTGGGGGCACCGGCCCGATGCCGGGTGCCAGCGGCCGAACCGCCACGTCGTAGTAGCCGTTGGGCAGTCGCCTGAAGTGTGCCGAGGCGTTCGTCGTGAGCTGGGAGTCGATCAGGATGTTGGTCCAGCCGCGGCCGACGGGGTGCCGTCGCCACATCGCCACTTCGAACGGAAAGCCCATGGCAGGGCGGCCATCGAGGCTGATGTCGACCCGCTTGGAGCCGCGCTGGCTGGTGTGCCAGTCCATGTAGATGTGCCTGTCGGCGCCCGTCTGCTTGTCGAGGAGGTAGTGCTCACCGTCGAGGGGACGCATCTCCAGGGTCCAGAGGCCGGCCGCGGGTGTCGGCAGGTTGACCTCCGGGCCCGGGGCGATGGCGTTGGTGCCGCGGCCCACCACGGACCCGGCGGGGTCGATCAGGTGCCAGACGAAGTTGGTCACCGGCGACGGCATGCCGGTGTTGTCGAGGTCGAGCACCAGGGGTTCGCCCGGTGCGACCCGGAAGCGCCAGGCGGCGTGATCCTCCTCGAGCGAACGGAAGCTTGGGCTGTCGATGGCCATCCACTTCGCGCCGCACAGCTTGAGCCAGTAGTGGGTCTGGGTGAGGGGGGTGCCGCCATTCGTTGCCTCGACGCGAAGCACCTTGCCGGCGGCCCAGGGACCGAGCGGGAGCGGGAACGGTTTTTCCCAACCGATGCCGTTGGTGGCGGCCTCCGCGGCGGAGTAGGAGGCGTTGACCCTGGCCACCAGGTTCGTGCCATCCCAGACGCGCACCTCGGTGGACTGCGGATCGACGGTGTTCACCGTCGTGACGGTCACGGTGAGGTCGAGAGGGCCTCCGTCGGCCTGGACCCACCAGGTCTCGACCTGGCCGGCGACGTAGTTGCCGACCAGGGGGCCGCAGAGGCACGGGGCCGTGTCATGCGGCGGATTCTGGTCGGGGAAGTTCGGGACGACCGCTGTGGTCGGTTCGCTTGGCGGGTGGACGCGAGGTTCCGAGTCCGAGCCACCTGGAGTGCCATCGGGCGCGGGATTCGCTTCGGGATCGGTGTTCCCGGCGATGGTTGGTGTCGCCGGATGCGCCGTGCCGCCAGGAGGGTCTGCCGGCGGGGTTTGTGCCGTGGAAGACGTCTGCCAAAGGCTCAAGGCCAGCAGGGCGGTCGCCCACCAGGCGGGGCCGAAGATGGTGCGGCGGACATGGGGGTTTTGAGGTTTTGTGGGGGCATTCATGGGGTGGATCGCGTTCTGTCGCGTGCATTCCGCCAAGCACGACCACCCTCCGCGGATGCGCGACCCGCGCCCACCCCTGGGCAAGCGGCGCCCAGAGCTTCTTTCACATGGATGACCGGAGGTGCCCCGGGGACGTCCTGCCGTCGAAGGGGGCCATGAGCCCGAGGCTCTCCATCCGGCCTGCGGCGATCCCGGCGATCCCGGGGAGGACCGCAGGGGTCAGACCTCGTCGTCGCGCCCCAGGATTTCCGGTGGCAACTGCCCGCGACTGACCAGGTCCTGCAGATCTCTCCGGATGCTGCGCCGGTCCACGGCGAACTCCTGGGCGAGTTGGGACAGATTGGGTTTCGAGGTCGAGCCTCGAAGTTGCTTGGCCAGTTCGTGCTGGCGGGCGAGACGTTCGGTGAAGAGTCGTTCGCGTTCGCCCGATTCGATGAGCTCGGCCCGCTCGAGGGAACGCAGGGCGGCCACGGCCTCACCCAAACCGCAATCCCGGAGCGCGGTGGCCAGGGTGCTCTCGAGGACGTCGAGATCCACGGGTTTTTCGATCACGTAGTGGGCCGACTGCGGACCGCTGAGGGCGTGGATCTGCTCGGCGATGGCGAGCGTGCCGCTCACCACGATTACCGGAACATGGGCGGCGAGGCGTTTGAGGGCGGGCAACACCGCCAAGCCGGTCTCCCCTCCCTCGAGGATGTGGTCGAGGAGGATCACCTCCGGCGGCTCGGATTCCAGAGCGGCGACCGCTTCGGAAGCCCGCCGCACCCAGGTGAACCGGCACTCCGGGAACGCCTGTTGATACAGGCGGGCTTGGCTGGGATCGTCCTCGACCAGGAGGACGCGGGCTCGGATGGGTGTCGGTGTCATGATGTGGGGTCGGTTCGAGCGCCCGGCGAACCCTGCGGTGCACCCGGCAAGCCTGCCGATGTCGGTTCCTCGGCCGCCGCATGGGCTGCCGTTCCGGACCTTTGGAGCGGGATGAGCAATTGGAATTCCGTGCCCTTGCCGGTCGCCGTGCGCAACCGCAACCCGAGGCCCTCCTCCTCGGCGATCCGCCAGACCGTGGCCAGCCCGAGGCCCGTGCCCCGCTGGTTTCCCAAGGTTTTGGTGGTGAAGAAGGGTTCGAAAACCCGCGGCAGGATCTCGGGGGAAATCCCCGGCCCGGAATCGGCCACACTCAGCTCGATCCACGGCCCGTCACCGCCCGGGGGACGGAGGCATTGGCCGGCAACCTCGATCCGGCGGGCACGGAGCACGAGCCGTCCCGCGCGTCCCATGGCCTCGCCCGCATTGACGATGAGGTTGAGCAACACCTGCTCCAGTCGCCCGCGCCGCGCTTCGGGAACCGGGAGGTCCGGGGCGAGATCGACCGTCACCTCGATGCCTGCCAGAAACTGTCGTCGCAGGAGCCCGAGGACTCCTTCCATCAGTTCGGGTATCGAGCAAGGCTGGGTGAGATCCCTGGAATCCCTGCTGTAGCCGAGGATGCTTCGAACCACCGCGCGCCCCTGTTCCACCGCCAAGGCGATGTTGTCGAGGTGCTCCCGGGTCGCCCCGGTGGGCTTGATGGCGCGTTCCACCAGTTGCCGGGACATCTGGATCACCGAGAGAAGGTTGTTGAAATCGTGAGCCACCCCTGCGGCGAGCGTGCCCAGGGCACGCATCTTCTCGGCATGGGTCATCCGATCGCGAACCAGGCCCAGTTCCATCGCCCGGGCTTCCGCGGCCCGTTCGGCCTGTTCGTACCGCCGGAACACCAAGTGCTGGTTGGCGATGGCGGCGACCGCGACGGCCAGCACCAGCAGCGCTCCGAGCAACACCCGGGCGGCCTTGATCCAACGATCCGGGTCCTCAGGGGTTCGCAGCGACCCGCCGGGTTCCGAGTCGGACCAGTCGAGGTCCAATTCGGCAAGTCCTCGCCGCAGCGCAGGCAGGTTCCAAAGCTCCAAGACCTTGGTCATGGAACCGGGGCTTGCGGCCGCGATCCCTGCCACCGCCAGCCAGTTTCCGTCCGGGCTCCAGGCCAGTGTCCGGACCCGGTGTTCGGCCGGCCCTCGAAGGTTCACAACCGGGAGTCCCCCGGCGTCCGTCTGGATCCGTACCGTGCCTGCGGGCGAGATGGAGGCATGCAGGCCGCCCAGCCGATCGGTGGCCTCGAAGAGTCGCCCCGGAATCTCGGAGGGTCCGGAGATCATCCGCGGGGCGGCCAAGGGGTTGTGGACGCCCCATCGGAACCATTCGCGCTCGGTGCATGCGAGGAGTGCCAACCCGTCATCGCTCCAACGGAAGTTCAGGGTCGATCGTCTCAAGACCGGGGGCCATCCGAGCAGGCGGCAGGGGATGGGGTCGGAAGCCTGCTGGCTCGCCGCCTGGACCACGCAGGCAAGCCATTCATCCCGCAAATCTGGACCCGACCGGATGCGGCGCGCGGCGTCGATGTTGGTCCGCGCGATCCAGTACCATCCCTGCACCCCGTGTTCACGGGCCTGTCTGGCGTCCCCGAGCAGGAGCAATCGGCGCGATTCGGCGTCCCGCGCCTTCATGGTCTGGAGTCTGGCCCCGTTCTGGAGCGTGCCTAAGGCGAGGAAGAGGATGAGAACCACCAGCGCCCAGTGAAGCCAGCGGGCACGCCGCAATGCGCGGCGAACGGCCTCGCTGGTGTCCGGCTGGATTGTCGAATTCATCCGCGTTCCATTGCCTGTCATGAAGCCGATCCCGTGCCGATGGGCAAGCGGCGCCCACTCCCCATCCATCCCCGGCTTGCCAAGGGCATCCCGTGCCTTCGGTCTGGCAGGTTGGTTTTCCTCAATGCGTCGTCGTCCTGGCTCGGGGGTGTCGTTGTGGCCAAGGTACCATGAGGCCCCACCGATGAAGAGGTGGATCCGCGAAAGGAACCGGAGCCGCCGCTGGCCGACAAACGGGTGCGGGTATCTGGGGAACGGATCAAGACCGCCCGACACGAATTCTTACAACCTGGGGGAACGAGGGTGATCGTTTCGGCGGGTTGCCTCCGAAGCGGTTCCATTCCAGTGGCGGTCGCGCCGTTTTGGCGCATGTGTCAGGACAATCCGTCGCCGTTGGCTCAAGTTGGGCGGAGATGTGGGGAAAAAACTAGATGATAACGATAACGAAACCATCGGAACCCTTTGGACGATCTGGCATCCCATGAGCAGAGAGGAGGCATGAGCCCGCAACGGCTCGAGAAATCACGCAAATACCCAACCAAGACTCGACCATGGATCCATTGACGACTCCGCGTTCCACCCTCCGCTACGTTTCGCCGCTCTCGCCGTTCTTCGGGCGGGATCTTGAGCGATTCATCACCAGCGCCTCCGACCTCGGAGGGGCCTATCGTCCGGATCTGGATGTGCACGAGGATGCCCACTCGATCACGGTCACCGTGGATCTTCCCGGAGTGGCCCGGGAGGAGGTTCAAGCCACCTTCCACGAGGGTGTTCTGACCATCTCCGGACAGCGCAAGGCCGAGGCGCCAGGGAATGGCCAAGAGACTCAAGCCATCCACCGGGAGCGGGCCTTCGGCCGCTTCGAGCGTCGGGTGACCCTCGAGAGCCCGATCAGCGGCGAACAGGTCAAGGCCACGCACAAGGACGGTGTCTTGACGGTGACGCTTCCCAAAGTGGCAGAGGTCCGTCCCCGGACCATCGAGATCGCCACGGCCTGAGTCCACCGGCCGGGATCGGATCCGTCCGGTCCCGTCCGGCCTCCGGATGGCATCGGAGGGCCGGGGCTGCGCGGCAGGGTTCGGGAATCTGTTGCGTCATTGGGGGTTTGGATGAGAGATTTTCATGGTTCTTCGGAACGCTCATGAAAAAGGTCGAAGCCATCATCAAACCCTTCCGTCTCGAGGATGTGAAATCCGCCCTGCAGGCTGCCGGCCTCGTGGGCATGACCGTTTCCGAGGTGAAGGGCTTCGGACGGCAGCGGGGGCACACCGAGATCTACCGGGGCTCCGAGTACACGGTGGACTTCCTTCCGAAGCTGAAGATCGAACTCGTGGTGTCCGACGCGTTGGTCCAGAGCGCCATCGACGCGATCATCCAGGGGGCCAAGACCGGCAAGATCGGCGACGGCAAGATCTTCGTCTCCTCGGTCGAGGAGGTCATCCGGATCCGCACCGAGGAGCGTGGCGAGCAGGCGGTCTGATCCAGGGGTCCTGCCATGAGTCCTTTCCTTCGGGTCGCGGCGACGATGTGTTCCGCGGCCCTTTTGCTGATCGCGGGCGCCTCGGCCACCGCGGCCGAACCCGGGGTCGAGCAACGCCTGGCCGACCTCGAGGCCTATGTCCGCAATGCCGCCCCTGCCGGGCCGCTCCAGGGCCAACCGGGCCCCGGCCACAACGGATGGATGATGGTCAGCGCCGGTCTCGTGCTCTTCATGAGCCTGCCCGGGTTGGCCCTCTTCTACGGGGGCCTGGTGCGTCGCAAGAACGTGCTCTCGGTCCTGGCCCAATGCCTCGGGTTGGCCGGGTTGATCGGCGTGATGTGGTGGGCCTTCGGGTATTCGGTGAGCTTCGCGCCCGGGTCTCCCTTCCTCGGTGGCCTTCAGTGGTCCTGGCTTTCGGGCGTCCAGGCCACCCCGAATGCCGACTACGGGCCCTGGGTGTCCCACAATGTCTTCGCCATGTACCAGATGATGTTCGCCATCATCACGCCGGCGCTGATCGTCGGGGCGATCGCCGAGCGGATGCGTTTCAGCGCCCTGATGGTCTTCTGTGTGGCCTGGACAGCCATCGTCTATTTCCCGGTCACCCACATGATGTGGGGTGTGGGCGGATGGATGAACGGGCTTTGGAACGCCAAGGCCGCCATCCGGGCGATCGACTTCGCCGGCGGGATCGTCGTCCACATGACCTCCGGCTGGAGCGCGCTGGCCCTGTGCCTCCTGCTCGGGCCCCGTCGCGGGTTCGGCCGCGAGCCCATCCCGCCGCACAGCATGGTGCTCTGCATGGTGGGCACCGGGATGCTCTGGTTTGGTTGGTACGGATTCAATGCCGGCAGCGCCGTCGCGGCCGACAAGATCGCCGCCAACGCCTTCACCGCCACGACGTTGAGCGCCCTGGCGGGACTGCTCACCTGGGGCGTCCTCGAGCGTGTCCTCCGCGGACGGCCCTCGGTGCTGGGGCTTTGTTCCGGGGCGGTCGCGGGCCTGGCCACCATCACGCCGGCCAGCGGGTTCGTGACTCCCGCCGGGGCCATGGTGATCGGCCTGCTGGCCGGGCTTTCGACCTTCTGGGCCTGCAGTTGGCTCAAGGCCCGGTTCCGCTACGACGACTCGCTGGACACCTTCGGGGTCCACGCCGTCGGCGGCACCGTGGGCACCGTGATGGCCGGGGTGCTGGCCAGTGCCGACATCAACCCCAACCTCTCGGCCGAGTGGATCCAACCGCTGGTCGGCAAGTCCCTCTGGTGGGAACAGGTCAAGGCCGGCGGGTTGGTGCTTCTGTTCTCGGTGGTGGTCACCGTGGTGCTCTACCGGGTGATCGACCGGCTGATGGGTTGCCGTGTGTCCGAGGACATCGAAGACCAGGGCCTCGACCTCGCCGAGCACGGCGAGGAGGGCTACACGCACTGAGCCGCCGCCCGGGATCGGGTCGTCGACCGCTGTCCTCAGACCGGCAGCGGCCAGGCGAAGGTGGACTTGAGCGGGATGGTCCGCCCCGTCGCCGACGCCGCCCGGGCCGCGGTGATGATCTCCAGCACATGCAGGGCGTGCTCCGGCGTGGCCAGGAGTTCCTTGCCCGTGGCCAGACACTCGGCCGCGAGGGCGGCTCCCTGCTGCCACAGGTACCCGCCTGGGTCGGTGCTCTCCCGCACCAGCGCCGGCCGGTCGGGCGTGGCCCACTCGACGGCCTGTGGCGCCCAATCGTAGCCGACGAGCCCCAGGTAGCCGCGGGTCCCGGTGATCTGGATGGTGTGCCGCTTCTCCCCGCTGCCGTCGTGGCCATGCGGGTTGAAGTAGTTGAAGCCCGACTGGACGTGCGAGATGAGTCCGCGCCCGTGGTCGAGCAGCAGCATCGCGTTGTCCTCCTCGGTGACCCGGATGGTGCCCTTCTCGTGGATGGCCCGATCCGGCGTGACGATGCTGAGCATCGCCGTGACCCGCCGCACCGGCCCGAGCAATCCGGTCAGGCTGGTGAGGTTGTAGACCGCCAAGTCCGGCAGGCTTCCGCCCCCCTTCTCGTAGAAGAACGACGACCAGTCCGGCCCCTCATGGCCGTAGAAGGCGTGGGCCGCGGCCAGTCGACCCAGTTCGCCCGAGGCGATCTTGCGGGCCATGAAGGCGAACTGGGGGCTCTGGACGGTGATGGGCGCGCCCCACAGGCGCAGTTTCTGGCGGCGGGCCATCCGCAGCAGGTCCTGGCCCGCGGCGAGGCTGTTGGCGATGGGCTTCTCGCTCCAGACATGCTTGCCGGCCTGCAGGGCGCGGCGATTGACGGCCTCGTGGGCCTGCATGTCGGTGAGGTCGATCAGGAACTCGAAGGGCGCCCCGGCCAGCAACGCCTCGATGTGCGGATAGTCGTTGGGCACGCCGTAGGCCTCGGCCTGCTTCCGGGCCCGCTCCGGGCGGATGTCGCAGACGCTCACCACCTCCACGAACGGGCAGCGCTTGAGCACCGGCAGGTACTGGTTCGACACGCTGCC
>Ga0068877_10002146_pt1 | contig 16085 bp, 27 predicted proteins | sample NOAtaG_FD_66437 | JGI IMG/M metagenome (GOLD analysis project Ga0068877, IMG submission 66437) | Freshwater lake microbial communities from Lake Erie, under a cyanobacterial bloom - NOAA_Erie_Diel6S_1000h metaG | ecosystem: Environmental > Aquatic > Freshwater > Lake | place: USA: Ohio, Lake... | reverse complement strand
ATGTGGAACTCAAGCCCGGTGCCGGCGGCCAGATGGCTCGCTCTGCTGGGGCTTACGCTCAGCTTATGGCCAAAGAAGGCGACTATGCCCTACTGCGCCTCCCTTCTGGTGAGCTCCGCAAGGTGAAGTCAGACTGCCGCGCCACCATCGGCCAGGTCGGTCGCGTGGAGCACGAACTCGAGAAAGTCGGTAAGGCAGGCAAGTCCCGCCACCGTGGTATCCGCCCCGCCGTACGCGGTGTGGTCATGAACCCTGTTGATCACCCACACGGTGGCGGTGAAGGTCGTACCTCCGGTGGGCGTCACCCTGTGACTCCTTGGGGCTTGCCCACCCGCGGTTACAAGACCCGGAAAAACAAGCGGACCGACAAATTCATCGTTAAACGTCGTAAGTAAGAGAGGCACCCATGCGTTCATTGAAAAAAGGGCCGTTTGTAGACACATACCTCTACAAAAAAGCCGAAGACGCGAAGAAAGATCAGAAAGGCAACAAGGTCATCAAAACCTGGTCACGCCGTTCCACTATCATCCCCGACTTCATCGGACTGACCTTCGCCGTGCACAACGGGAAGAAGTTCATCCCGGTCTACGTGACCGACAACATGATCGGACACAAATTTGGTGAGTTCGCGATCACTCGGACCTTCGCCGGGCACACTGCTGGTGACAAAAAAGCCGATGATTCGGCTGCGAAGAAGTGAGGAATAAATGATCACCGTAAAAAACAACAGCGTTCAGACTTCCGCCCGTAAGGTGCGCGGGGTTGCCGACCTAATCCGTCGCAAGAAAGTGGAAGAGGCTCTCAAGATCCTCCGCTTCTCTGAGAAGAAAGAAATAGCTCTCCTCCTCACCAAGCTGATCAACAGCGGCTTGGCTATCGCTTCAGAGGCGAAGAAATACGACCTGGATAACCTGCGGATCGAGACCATTAAGGTTGACGACGGCCCTACTCTTAAGCGCATTCAACCGCGCGCACAGGGCCGCGCCTACCAGATCCAGAAGAAGTCCAGTTACGTCACCATTGCGCTGAAAGAAGCATAAAAGGGGAATACGAAAATGGGCCAAAAAGTAAATCCAATCGGCTTCCGCCTCGGTTACATCAAGACCTGGAACTCCAATTGGTACGTGAAGAACAACTACGCCAATATCCTCCAGCAGGACCTGGCGATCCGTAAGTACATCGACGAAGTACTTGTCGGGGCTTCCATCTCTAAAACTGAGATCACGCGCACTGCGGACCAAGTAAAAGTTACCGTGTACTCGGCCAAACCGGGTGTGGCTATCGGCAAGAAGGGTACAGGCATCGATAAGATTCGCATGGACCTTAAGAAAATTACCAACACCCCTTTGATTTTCAATATTGCTGAGGTAAAGCGTCCTGACGCAGAAGCCAAGTTGATCGCCGAAAACATCGCCCAACAGCTCGAAAAGCGGGTTGCCTTCCGTCGCGCGATGAAAAAAGTGATGACCTCCGCATTCCGCTCAGGCGTGAAGGGGATCAAAGTTAAGTGCGCAGGCCGCCTGGCCGGCGCCGACATCGCCCGGACCGAAGGTTACTCTGAACGTAAAGTTCCTTTGCACACTCTGCGCGCGGACATCGACTACGCGACCGCCGTTGCCAAGACCACCTACGGGATCATTGGCGTTAAGGTCTGGGTGTACAAGGGCGAGATCTACAAATAATCGGATACTGAGGTTTTCTTATGTTGAGCCCCAAGCGAGTAAAGTTCCGGAAAATGCAAAAAGGCCGTATGGCCGGCGCCGCTTACACCGGCAACGGTATCACTTTTGGTGATTACGCCCTGCAGGCCGTGTCCTGCGGTTATATCACCAACCGTCAAATCGAAGCCGCCCGTATCGCGATCTCTCGCGAAACGAAGAAAGGCGGAAACATGTGGATCAAGGTTTTCCCCGACAAGTCACTCACCAAGAAGCCCGCGGAAGTGCGGATGGGTAAGGGAAAAGGTTCACCAGAAGAGTGGGTTGCCGTAATTAAACCCGGCCGCGTTCTCTTTGAAGTCGGTGGCATGAGTAAAGTGGAGGCTGACGCGGCTCTTCGCTTGGCCAAGTACAAGCTGCCCGTTAAAACCCGCATAGTATCCAAGGCGGATTTGGAGCGTGAAGGCCACGTTCCTCCGCGTGCGGAATAAGGTAGGACCCAATGATCAAGTACTCTGAAGCAGCAAAAATGAGCGAAAAAGACCTGGTGACGAAAGTTGCCGCGCTGAAGACGGAACTCTTCAACGCTAAGTTCGCTCGCCACACTTCCGGCGCTACAGCGACCCAGAACGCACGTACCATCCGCAAGGATATCGCGCGCCTCCTGACCGCAAAGAACGCTCCGAAAAACAAGTAAGGTGACCAAATGAGCGCAACTCAACAGCAAGTCTTCAAACGTAAACTGACCGGTGTGGTGGTGAGCGACAAGTCCACCAAGACCATCGTGGTGAAAGTGGATCGTAAAACGATGCACTCTAAGTACCACAAGTTCGTAACCCGTTCGAAGAAGTTCCATGCCCACGACGAAGCTGAGACAGCTCAAGTCGGTGACATGGTGACCATCATCGAATCCCGCCCGCGTTCCGCCCTGAAACGGTGGGAACTCGTCGGCGTGGTGAAGTAAGGAGCTCCCAGTGATTCAGCAGCAATCTAACCTCATCGTAGCCGATAACTCCGGTGCTAAGACTGTCCAGTGCATTAAGGTGCTCGGCGGTTCTAAACGTTTCTCAGCTGGTATCGGCGACGTCATCGTAGTTGCCGTCCAGTCAGCCATCGCCGGCGGGAAAGTAAAGAAAGGTGACGTGAAGCGCGCCGTGATCGTGCGCACCGTTTTCCCTATCGCGCGCGAAGACGGTACCTATATTAATTTTGACGATAACTCCTGCGTGCTCTTGGCTCAAAGCAACGAGCCTATCGGTACGCGGATCTTTGGACCAGTCGCTCGTGAATTGCGGAACAAGAGCTTTACTAAGATCTGTTCCCTCGCCCACGAAGTGCTTTAAGGGAGCTGTATGCAGAAGTTGAAAGTGAACGACACCGTGAAGGTGATTGCCGGTAAGGAAAAAGGCAAGCAAGGGAAGATCAAGAAGATCAACTGGAAGACCAACCGTGTTCTCGTGGAAGGCATCAACCTGGTCAAAAAGGCTCAGAAGCCAAGTCAGGCAAGTCCACAGGGTGGCATCGTCGACATTGAGAAAGCAGTCCACATCAGCAATGTGGCAGTGCTCGACTCCAAGTCCGGGAAACCTACCCGCGTGAAGATGCTAGTCAAGAATGGTAAGACAACTCGGGTCGGCAAGTCCGGCGCCGAGATTAAGTGATTGGAGTAAAGTATGGCTGCCCGTCTTAAGACACAGTACCAGACTGAGATCAAGAAAAAGATGATGGAGAAGTTCAAGTACACGAACATCCATCAGATCCCAAAACTGGAAAAAATCATCGTCAACAGCATCACCCGTGAAGCTGTTTCGAACGCCAAAATCGTCGAATCCGTTGTCGACGAACTCGCTACCATCACCGGACAGAAGCCGGTTGTTGCTCGCGCGAAAAAGTCCATTGCATCTTTTAAGCTTCGTGAAGGACAGGCGATTGGCGCTTTCGTCACCCTCCGTGGCGATCAGATGTACGAGTTCCTGGATCGCATGATTAACTTCTCGCTGCCTCGCGTGAAAGACTTCCGCGGACTGTCCCCCAAGGGCTTCGACGGCAAGGGCAACTACACCATGGGCCTGAAAGAGCAGATCATCTTCCCCGAAATCAACTACGATCGGATCGATAAGGTCCGCGGGATGGGGATCAGCTACGTGACCACTGCAACCAACAACGAAGAAGGCCGCGAGCTGCTGAAGCTTTTTGGCATGCCTTTCCGGGACAAGTGAGGAAATATCATGGCTAAACTTAGCTCCGTCATTAAGAACAAGAACCGCGCCAAGTTGGCCAAGAAGTTCGGCCCCAAGGCTGCCGAGCTTCGCCGCAAGGCGATCGATCCAAAGCTGACCGAAGATGAGCGCATGGCTGCTCGTACCAAGCTGCAAAAGATCCCCCGCAACGCCAACATCAACCGCGTGCGTACTCGCTGTGAGTTGACTGGCCGCTCACGCGGGGTTTACCGCGATTTCAAACTGTGCCGTAACAAGTTCCGCGAGCTCGCACTGCTGGGGATGATCCCTGGCGTGACGAAGGCGAGCTGGTAAGGAGACGACCATATGATGACCGATCCCATTTCAGATTTTCTCACCCGTATCCGTAACGCCAACAAGGCGGGCCTGGAGAAGGTGGACATTCCCGCCAGCAAGATCAAAGCGAATATGTGCCGCGTCCTCAAAGAGGAAGGATTCATCAAGTCGTTCAAGATCGTCGCGAAGGGCCCCGCTGATATCAATATCCGTGTGACCCTGAAAGATGGCGCCCTGGTTGGAATGGACCGTGTGTCCAAGCCAAGCCTTCGGATCTACAAAGGTTACAATGCCTTCCCCCGCGTACTGAGCGGTTTGGGCGTTTCCATCGTCTCCACTTCAGCTGGTCTCATGTCATCGCGTAAAGCGCGGTCAATGAAGCTCGGTGGCGAAGTGCTGTGCAACGTTTGGTAAGAGGAAAAAACTATGTCTCGTATCGGTAAAAAACCAATCCCACTGCCCGACAAAGTGGAAATCAAAGTTAGCCCGACCAACCTCGTAGAGGTGAAGGGTCCCAAGGGCATGCTTTCTTTCCAGATCGTCAAGGGCGTGAAGGTTGAGAAGAAAGAAAAGAACATCGAAGTCACTGGTACCACTGATCGCGTTGGCCGCTCCCTCTGGGGCTTGAGCCGCACGATTGTGGATAATATGGTGACTGGCGTGACCACTGGGTTTAAGAAGGACCTGGAGTTCAACGGCGTCGGTTACAAAGCCGCTGTCACTGGTACTACTTTGCAGTTGAGCCTGGGCTACTCGCACCAGATCGACTACAAGCTGCCCAAGGGAATCGAAGTAAAGGTTGTTAAAAACGTCATCGAAGTCCACGGAGCTGATAAAGAGCTCGTAGGTTTCGTCGCTGCGGAGATCCGCGCCTATCGCCCCCACGAGCCTTACAAGGGTAAGGGCCTCAAGTACGTGGGCGAAAAAGTCATCCGGAAAGCCGGTAAGACAGGCGCTAAGAAGTAAGGTGGGATGAACAATGAGAAAAGCACTCGGTAAAATTCAAAATCCGACGAAAGCGAAAGAATATCGCCGTCGTCTTAGCATCCGTAAGAAAGTTGAGGGCGACGCTGAACGCCCCCGCATCTGCGTCACCAAAACCAACAAACACCTGCGTGTGCAAGCGGTTGTGGACGATGCCAACAAGACGCTCTTTTCCGTACAAACCTACGGCAAAGGGAAAGTTGGCGAGAGCTGCAATGCTGAAGGCGCGAAGCTGGTGGGTGCCGCCGTGGCTGCTCAACTGAAGAAAGCCAATATCGCCACTGCGGTTTTTGACCGCAGTGGAAAGCAGTTCACCGGCGTGATTAAAGTTCTTGCGGATGCAATCCGCGAGAACGGCATCAAAATGTGATTAGAGGGGACCTCCATGTCTGAAGAAAATACCAAAGAGACTACTGAGACCACCGAAGCCGATGCCGACAAGAAAGGTCGCGGCGGCCCTCGTCGTCCCGCTCGCCCCGACAATAAGCGCCCTCCTCGTAAAGATGCTGCTGGCGGGGACGGCCTCGCCGTCGACCTGGAAGAGCGTGTTGTCGCCGTGAACCGCGTTGCTAAAGTCGTAAAGGGCGGTCGCCGCTTCTCCTTCGCTGCCCTCATCATCGTGGGCGATAAGAACGGCAAGGTAGGCTACGGCCTCGGTAAAGCCAAAGAAGTTCCTGACGCCATCCGCAAGGCTGGCCAGAAAGCCGCAAAGCGTATGATTAAAGTGCCTATCGAGAACGGCACCATCCCCCACGAAATTCTCGGCGAATTCGGTGCCGGTAAAGTGCTGATGAAGCCTGCTGGCGAAGGTACTGGGATTAAAGCGGCTGGTGCTTGCCGTTCCATCCTGGAGCTTGCTGGTGTCCGTAACGTACTTACTAAATCACTGCGTGGTAGCAACCCGCACAACATCGTGAAAGCGACTTTCACCGCACTGAAGCAGATCCGCTCGGTCGAGGACATCGCTACTTCTCGCGGCACAGGCACCAAGGGCCTGCGCATGCGTGCGAAAAACTGAGGTAGACCATGGCGAACAAACAAATCACCGTGAAACTGAAAAAAAGCCCCATCTCCTGTACTGAGAAGATGAAGGCGACAGTCCGCGGCCTCGGGCTAACCCGTCCCGGTTCTAGCCGTACGCTCGAAAACACTCCTGCCGTCCGTGGGATGATTAAAAAAATCATCCATATGGTCGACATCCAGAACTAAGAGGCTACCATGCTTAACCTGCGCAATCTCAAAAGCCCCAAGGGCGCACACAAAAACATCAAGCGTCTTGGCCGTGGCCAGGGTTCTGGTCAAGGCACTCAGGCCGGTAAAGGCCACAAGGGTCAAAAAGCCCGCAGTGGCGGCGGCATCCGCATCGGTTTCGAGGGCGGTCAAATGCCTTTGTATCGTCGTCTGCCCAAGGTCGGTTTCAACAATACAGCCTTCGCGACTTCCTACACTGTGGTGAACCTCGAGAAAGTAGCCGAAAAGTTCACCAACGAAGTCGTCACGCGCGAATCGCTGGTTGAAAAAGGCTTCCTCAGCGGAAAGAATAAGAGTTTGCCGATCAAAATCCTCGCGAAGGGCGACTTTTCCAAGTCACTGACTTTCAAAGGGATAGAGAAGTTCTCCGCAAAAGCCCAGGAACTGATTTCCAAGGCCGGCGGCAAGATCGTAACTGAGTAAGCCTTAAGGAAGAGACATGTCCAACGTTTCCAAGCTGGAAGAACTCAAGAAACGGGTTCTTTTCACCATCATAATGCTGGGTGTTTACCGTGTGGCTACCCAGGTGCCCACTCCGGGTGTTGATGGTGCGGCACTGGCTTCGTTCTTTAGCGGCATGAAAGGTTCCATCTTCGGTGTTTTCAACACGTTCAGCGGTGGAGCTCTCGAGCGTTTCTCTGTGCTCGCACTCGGGATCATGCCTTACATCACTTCCTCCATTATTTTTAGCCTGCTGACGTACTCCATTCCGAAGCTCTCAGAACTTCAGAAAGAAGCTGATGGCCATAAGAAGATCAACCAGTACACCCGCTATGCCACAGTGCTGCTATGTCTTTTTCAAGGTTATGGCTTGGCGGTCGGTCTTGAGTCCGTTCGCAGCCCCAACAACCTTCCGGTCGTGCTCGAACCCGGCTACGCCTTCCGGTTGTTGACTATCATCAGTCTCACGGCCGGTACCATGTTCGTCATGTGGTTAGGTGAGCAGATCACTGAACGTGGAATAGGCAACGGGATCTCATTGGTTATCTTCGCTGGCATCGCTGCTGGTATCCCCACCGGGATCCGCGACTCCCTCAACCTTCTCAGCAACGGCGAACTTAGCATCGTGAACCTCCTCATGGTGCTCGTCCTGATGGTCTTCACCTTCTGGATGATCGTCTATATCGAGCGCGCATTCCGTAAGGTGCCGGTCCAATACGCCAAGCGCGTAGTGAACAACCGCGTGTTCGGTGGCCAGTCTACCCACTTGCCCATCAAGGTGAATATCTCTGGCGTTATGCCCGCCATCTTCGCCTCAGCTTTGATCGGTTTCCCTGCCACTGTGGGAACATTCATCCCCGCGGATAGTGCTGCCAAAGTGTGGTTCTCGAGCGTTGAGCAGAGCCTCATGCCCGGTCGCCTTTTCTACAACGTACTTCTCCTCGCCCTGATTGTTTTTTTCGCCTACTTCTACGCTTCGATCCAGTTCAAGACTGACGACATCTCCGAAAACCTCCGTAAGAATGGTGGCTTCATCCCCGGCATCCGTCCCGGTGAGCAGACTGCCCAGTTCTTGAATACCATCATTAGTCGCTTGACCCTCGTGGGCGCCATTTACGTCGCGCTCATCAGCATCATGCCTATGGTGCTTCTGAACTACGCCAAGGTGCCTTTCTATTTCGGTGGTACCTCTCTTCTGATTCTCGTGGGCGTCGCCATTGACACCATGGCACAGGCTGAGAGTTTCATGATCTCCCAGCGCTTCGATACGGCCTACAAAGTGCGGGGTAAATACTCCGGCGCCAAAAGGTTCTGACGCACATGCGGCACTTGGTGTTTATTGGGGCCCCCGGCTCCGGCAAGGGCACCCAGGCTGCGAAGTTCGTCGCTGATAGGCACTACAATCACGTCTCCACTGGGGACCTGCTGCGGGGAGAGATCAGCAAGGGCTCTGACCTTGGTCGCGAGGTCAAGACTGTTATGGATTCCGGTGCGCTGGTTTCAGATGAGTTGGTCATTAAACTCTTGCTTGCGAACTGCCAGCTCGATAGTAACGGGTATATCTTTGACGGTTATCCGCGCAATCTGGTGCAGGCTCAGACCCTCGATAGGGAAGTACTTAAGGGGCGTCCCAGTCTCGCTGTGTATTTCGATATTGATGTCTCGAAACTAGTCCAGCGTCTCACCAACCGTCGTACCTGCAAGGACTGTGGGGCAATCTACAACCTCCTCACGCAGAGGCCCAAGAAAGCTGGAACGTGTGACAATTGTAATGGTACGGTTCTCGTACATCGTGACGATGACAAAGAAGAAGTTATCAAAAAGCGGATGGATGTGTTTCAACAGAACACTCGTCCAGTCTTGGAACATTATAACGCTCAGGGCCGGCTGTTGACGGTGGATGCTGAAGGGTCGGTTGACACCGTCTTTCAGCAAATCTCCACTCATCTCTGACGCGCGGCCGGAAAGGCCGTTGCCAAGAGGTCAACAGATTAGCTATAAGGGCTCTTACTTTTTTAGGAATTGAATGACCGAAGCGAAAGATACCATTGAGGTAGAAGGACAAGTTTTGGACCTTCTTCCGAACACGCGCTTCCGAGTGAAATTGCCGAATGGACACGTGGTTTTAGCCCACATCAGCGGCAAGATGAGAATGAATTTTATCAAGATCCTGCCAGGGGACAAAGTGATCGTAGAAGTTAGCCGCTACGATCTGGACAAGGGCCGGATCATTTTTAGAAGCAAAGGTTGAGAAAATGAAAGTGAGATCTTCCGTAAAACCAATCTGTAAAGACTGCAAAGTGGTCAAGCGCATGGGCGTACTGCGCGTGATCTGCAAAGGCAATCCCAAACATAAGCAACGTCAAGGTTAGGAGACGAGAACATGGCACGTATTTTAGGTGTCGACCTTCCCCGTAACAAAGCCATGAAGATCGCTATTCGCGCTCTCTACGGCGTGGGTCCGAAAGTCGGCGCAAAGGTTTTGGAAAAAGCCGGCGTTGATCCGCTGAAAAACTCCAGTGAACTCACTGAAGAAGAAACTCAAACCATCCGCGCTGCTCTCGAAGGCGTGCTGGTGGAGGGTGACCTCCGTCGTGAAGTGGGCTTGAACATCAAGCGCCTCAAGGACCTCGGTTGCTACCGTGGAATCCGTCACCGCAAGGGCTTGCCCGTACGCGGTCAACGGACTCACACGAACGCCCGCACCCGTAAGGGCCCCGCGGTCGCGATCGCAGGTAAGAAATCCATCAAAGCGATGAAGTAATAAGAGGTTTATATGGCCGAAACTAATCAGCAGCAAAAAGATAAAAAACCAGCCGCCGGCGGCAAGAAGAAAGCCAAGAAGCACATCTCGCATGGCGTGTGCCATGTGTTTGCTTCTTTCAATAACACTATCGTCACCATCAGCGACGCTGACGGTAACGCCGTGTCCTGGGCTTCCTCCGGCCACCAAGGCTTTCGCGGATCCAAGAAGTCCACCCCCTTCGCAGCTCAGATCGCTTCCACGGAAGCTGCCAAGAAAGCGATGGAGCACGGTTTGAACTCCGTCGAAGTCAAAGTCAAAGGTCCCGGCGCTGGCCGTGAAAACGCCATTCGTGCCCTTATGGCCGTTGGTCTGCGGATCACTTCAGTTGCTGACAAATCTCCCATGCCGCACAACGGATGCCGCGCTCCTAAGCGCCGCCGCGTATAATTTTAACGCGTTAAACATTTTCCTGCAGGAGCCCGAATGAACAATTTCATGAGCAAGAACTGGGTGGGCATGATTCGTCCCGCCGCCCTGGAAGTAGACACTGACTCCCTCAAGGCAAACTACGGTAAATTTACTGCCAAGCCCCTCGAGCGCGGCTACGGTCTCACACTTGGCAATTCGCTTCGTCGCGTGCTTCTCGGATCGCTTCAGGGCGCTGGTATCGTCGCCGTCAAAATCGACGGTGTTGATCACGAGTTTGGCACCATCAACAACATCAAAGAAGAAGTCTCTGAGATCATCCTGAATCTCAAAGAGGTCCGCTTCAAGCTTTCAGACAAGGAAGATGTCACACTCATTCTCGAAAAGAATTCGGAGGGTGTAGTGAAAGCCGGGGACGTTTCTGACCACGGAAACGTGAAAGTCCTCAATCCTGAACACGCCATCTGCAACATCTCTTCCGGCGGCTCTATCCGCATGGAACTTAAAGTCGCGCGCGGCAAGGGCTACGTGACCGCTCTGGATAACAAGGAAAACTACGATCTGCCCGTGGGCTGGATCTTTGTGGACACCTTGTTCTCCCCCGTGACACGCGTGAATTACACCGTTACCAACGCTCGTGTTGGCAAGCGCACCGACTACGACCGCCTCACTCTCGAAGTTTGGACTACTGCCGGTATCGATCCGCTGGACGCCGTTGCGATCTCCGCAAAGATCCTACGTGACCAGCTAACCGTCTTCCTGAATTTTGAAGACAAAGATGCGCCTACTGAGACTAAGACCACCGTTCAGGCCACAACTTCGGTTGCCAACGAAGCTCTGCTCAAGCCCGTATCCGAGCTCGAGTTGTCGGTTCGCTCAGCGAACTGCTTGCAGAACGCGAATATCAAGTACATCTACGAACTCGTGTCCAAGACCGAAGGTGAGATGTTGCGTACGAAGAATTTCGGCCGCAAGTCCCTCAACGAGATCAAAGAGATCCTCACCTCCATGGGCTTAGGCCTCGGCATGAAAGTCGATAACGTCATGAAGCAAGTACAAGGCTCCGCTGAATAAGTGGAAAGACCAGAGAAGGAATAGACCATGAGACACGGTAATCATAAGTATCAGTTGAGCATGGAGCGCAGCCACCGCGTTGCACTCATGAAGAACCTCGCCGCCGAGATCATCGACCACGGAAAAGTGCGCACCACTGCCTCCAAGGCTCGCGCGCTGAAGCCAGTCATCGAGAAGCTCGTAACCCTGGCCAAGAATGACACCCTCGCCAACCGTCGTCTGGCTTACTCCAAGCTGAACAACGCGGCTGCGGTTAAGGCGCTGTTCGAGAACGTAGCGCCCAAGTTCAAGCAACGCCCGGGTGGCTACACTCGGATGCTGAAGCTCGCTGAGGCCCGCCTGGGTGACGCTGCTCCGCAAGCGATCCTCGCCTTCGTCGAGTAATCAAAGCTCTTTCGTGTGATGAAGCTTCCCAGGGTTCACGCCTTGGGAAGCTTTTGTCGTTTTTAAGGGATCCTATGCGCAAATTACTGATGATGGTGGTGTTGATCGGGGGAGGGCTCCTGTGGACGCTGCTGGCCGAGAAGCGTCTTGAGAGTCAGGTTGCAGGCGGATCGGAGAGTGAGACGCTGCTGAGAACGCTGCCTAAGGCCGCTTTTAGCGACTTCGAGGGTAAAGATCTGCCCATGAGTGCGGATGGTTCACGGGCGATTCTGGTGCATTTTTGGGCGACGTGGTGTGGACCGTGTGAGGCCGAACTCCCTGAACTGCTCAAGCTCGTCTCCCAGGTGCCTAATCGGGAAAAACTTGAGGTGTGGTTGGTGGCCGTGAACGATGAGGTACCGAAGATCAAGAAACAGTTGGCGGCGTTGCCGCCGACTGATGCGGCGTTGATCCACTGGGTCTTGGACAACCAGGCCGTCCACCGTGATGCGTACGGGACAAGCAAGCTGCCGGAGACGTATCTGTTTAAAGCTGATGGCTTGTTGTTGAGAAAATTTGTCGGTCCGCAGGAATGGGGAAAACCCCTCTTTTTAGACATTTTGGGACCACTGCTGCGTTAAAAACGTCTAAACAATGGCCGTAGCGACCGCCGCGGCCGTCAAGTTCCTCGCCAATATGACGATAAGTTCGACGAGTCACCACACAACAGGCCACGGAAGCGCCCGGAGGAATTCGTCATGATCATCGATTGGAAAAACATCAAAGAGCTCCATGTTAACAAGAAAATGGAGCAGATGATCGGCCAGTGGTACGGCCTGGATCTCTTCTACGTCGACGAGCAGTCGCGGATCCACCACGCCGGCAAGGACCAAATCCACCACTCGCACTTCTTCAAGGTGCAAATGTCCCACGCCTACGGCCACGAGTGGCTTGAGCAGGACGTGGAGAAGGCATACGAGGGCATCGCCGGTAAAGAGGCCGTGTTCTCCTACCAGTGCTTCTTTCCGCACGTGCAGGGCCTCGTCGCCAAGGTGATGGTCGATGGAGAGTTCCTCGGTGCCGTGTTCGCCTATCCTTTCTTTCAAGACGATGTGACGGCGGCGCAGGTCGAAGAGACCGTGAAGCACATGATCTCCTGTGGGATCGCCGAGGCGGAGGCCCGCGACTGCGTGGGGAAAATGCGTAAGCTCTTTCCCCGTGAGCGCAGTTATCTTAAAGAGATGCTCGATATGGTCGCTGACGAGGTCGCGACCTTTCACGAAGAGATTTCCAAGCGCGAGGCGCGCATCCACGAGCTCTCGTCGGAAGTGGGCAACCGCTACCGCTACCACAACCTGATTGGTAAATCGAAGAAGATGCAGCAGATCTACAACCTGCTCCAAAAGATCGCCAATTCCGAGTCTACCATCATGATCCAAGGGGAGAACGGGACCGGTAAGGAATTGGTCGCCAAGGCGATCCACTACAACTCACCTCGTAAAGATGCCGTCTTCATGGCGGTGAACTGCTCGGCTTTCAACGACAACCTCCTCGATTCGGAACTCTTCGGTCACGTGAAGGGGTCGTTCACCGGCGCCATCAAGGACAAGAAGGGATTCTTTGAAGTCGCCAACGGCGGGACACTGTTCCTCGACGAAATCGGTGACACCTCGCTCACCATGCAGGTGAAGCTCCTGCGCGTGCTGCAAGAGGGAACCTTCATCCCCGTCGGCGGCACCCAGCCCAAGAAGGTGAACGTACGCGTGATCGCCGCCACCAACAAAAACCTCAAAGAGATGATTGCCAAAGGCGAGTTCCGGGAAGACTTGTACTACCGGATTAACGTCATCAACGTGCAGCTGCCGTCACTGCGTGAGCGCACGGACGACATCCCGCTGCTGATGGACTTCTTCCTCGAGAAGCAATGCGCGGAGATGGGCAAGCCCCTCAAGACCTTCGCCAAGAAGACGCTCGAGAAGATGCTCGACTACCCCTGGCCCGGTAACGTGCGCGAGCTAGAAAACGAGATCGAGCGCCTGATGGTGCTGGCGGCCGATGACAAGAACATCACGCCCGAGATCCTCAATCAGCGCATCCTCGACCACGGTGACTCGCACCATGGCGGCGAGGGACATGGTCCCGGCCTCAAAGGCGTCAACACCAACGGTAGCTTGAAAGAGGCGCTGGAGGAGCTTGAGATCCACATGATCCGCGAGGGCCTCAAGCGCTGCGGCTTCAACAAGTCGCGTCTGGCGAAGGAGCTCGGCATCAGCCGTGCGGGCCTGATCATGAAGGTCGAGAAATACGGCCTTGATAAGCGCCAGCTCAAGCGTGTCGTTGGCGAATAGAGTCATAAATCCGGTTCATAGAGGGGGACATCGGTCCCCCTTTTTTTTTGCCCCGCTGGGAGGGCACGGGGTATAACTTCCTGACTGATTCCAGGAGGAAGAACCATGCTGTCCAACCAGCAGCGCCGTGATCAATTGACGACTCTGGACCGCGAGGCGGAAGGGGGCGGCGGTGCCGATCGTGTGCAGAAGCAGCACGAGCAAGGCAAGTACACCGCGCGCGAGCGCCTCGATCGCTTGCTCGATCCCGGCAGCTTCATGGAGTTCGACAAGTTCGCCGTTCATAAGGCGACCGCGTTTGGAATCGATAAGACCAAGTTCCTGGGCGACGGCGTGGTCACGGGACTGGGTCGAATCAATGGTCAGCAAGTGGCTCTATTTAGCCAAGACTTCACCTGTTGGGGGGGCGCCCTGGGCGCGGCCTACGCGCGCAAGATTTGTAAGATCATGGATTTTGCCATTGAGAACCGCATTCCCGTCATCGGATTGAACGATTCGGGAGGTGCCCGGATTCAAGAGGGCGTGGAATCGTTGGCCGGTTATGCGGAGATTTTCTGGCGTAACGTGCAGGCGTCGGGAGTGATCCCGCAGATCTCGTTGATCCTCGGGCCCTGTGCCGGGGGCGCAGTGTACTCACCGGCCATGACCGATTTTATCTTCATGGTGGAGAAGACCTCCTACATGTTCGTCACCGGGCCGGACGTCATTAAGACGGTCACGCACGAAGAGGTGACAAAGGAAGCGCTGGGCGGGGCGGGCACGCATAACGAGAAGTCGGGTGTGGCGCACTTTAAGTGCAAAGACGAAGACGAGTGCTTTGAGCGCGTGCGCGAGCTGCTTGCTTATCTTCCGCCGTCGAGCGCGGATAAGCCGACCGCGGTTTTGACCACCGATCCGGTGGAGCGTCCGCTGAACAAGTTGAAAGACTTCGTGCCGGACAACTCGCGCAAGCCCTACGACATGAAAGAACTCATCGTGGAAGTTGTCGACGACGGTCATTTCCTGGAAGTGCATCGGGACTTTGCTAAGAACATCATCTGCGGATTTGCGTCTGTGGGTGGGGTGAAGGTCGGCGTCGTGGCCAACCAGCCGGCGGTGCTGGCGGGGGTGCTGGACATCGATAGCGCAGTGAAGGCCGCGCGGTTCGTGCGGTTCTGTGACGCCTTTAGTATTCCTATCGTGACGTTTGTGGACGTGCCAGGCTTCTTGCCAGGAACGGTACAGGAATACGGCGGAATCATCCGTCATGGTGCGAAACTACTCTACGCCTATTGTGAAGCGACCGTGCCCCTGATAACTGTCATTACCCGTAAGGCCTATGGTGGCGCATACGACGTGATGGCCTCCAAGCACATCCGTGCCGATATCAACCTGGCGTACCCAACCGCTGAGATCGCGGTCATGGGCGCCGAGGGCGCGGTGAATATCATCTTCCGCAACGAGCTCGCCGGCCTGAAGGGCGTGGAGCTGGAGAAGAAACGCAAAGAGCTGGTGGAAAACTACGAGAACGAGTTCGCCAATCCCTATCGGGCGGCGGAGATCGGCTACCTCGATGAGGTTCTCTTTCCGGAAGACACCCGCAAGCGAGTGCATCAGTACCTCAAGGCGCTCGAACACAAGAAGGCCCGGGTGCCCGCGCGCAAGCACGGCAACATCCCGCTGTAGGAGTAGGACATGAAAGGCAAACGCGTCCTCATCATCAACCGCGGCGAGATCGCCATCCGCGTCGCCAAGGCGCTCAACGAGCTGGGGCTCGTGAGCGTGGGGGTTTGGACCGACAACGAGACCCAGGCGGCGCACCTCGAGTATTGCCGTGAGTGGGTGCACTTGCCGGGCGACACCAACCGCGACACCTACCTTAACATTCCCAAGATCATGGGCCTGATCAAAGAGCATAGGATCGATGCGGTCCATCCGGGTTATGGCTTCCTTTCGGAGAACGGGGATTTTGCCAAGACGCTGAAGGCGGCAGGCGTGACGTTCATTGGCCCTAACCCCGACGCGATCGCAGCGATGGGCGACAAGGCGATCTCCAAGCAATGGGCGCAAAAGGCGGGCGTGCCCGTGGTGCCCGGCTCAACGGGGGAAGTGCCCACGGCGGAGGAAGCGGTCAAGCTGTCGGCCTCCATTGGTTACCCCGTGCTGCTCAAGGCGGTCGCCGGCGGCGGCGGGAAGGGGATGCGTCCCTGTGCTTCAGACGCCGAGGTGCGGGCCAACTTCGAAGCGGTTCAGCGCGAGGCGCTGTCAAGCTTTGGCAACGCGGGCCTCTTGGTCGAGA
>Ga0068877_10002144_pt1 | contig 16088 bp, 17 predicted proteins | sample NOAtaG_FD_66437 | JGI IMG/M metagenome (GOLD analysis project Ga0068877, IMG submission 66437) | Freshwater lake microbial communities from Lake Erie, under a cyanobacterial bloom - NOAA_Erie_Diel6S_1000h metaG | ecosystem: Environmental > Aquatic > Freshwater > Lake | place: USA: Ohio, Lake... | reverse complement strand
TCATTCGCCCAGCGCCTTGCGCAGGCTGCCATCCACCCGCGCCAGGGCCTGCGCGGCGCCGTGCGCGTCGACGCCGTGGCGCAGCATCAGGATGGCGCACTTCACCGAGCCGCCGGCGGCGTCCACCGCTGCGGTGGCCTCGGCCTCGCTGCGGCCGGTGGCGGTGACGGTGAGTGCCACCGAGCGGCGGCGCAGCTTGGCGTTGGTGGCCTTCACGTCCACCATCAGGTTGCCGTAGACCTTGTGCAGCTTCACCATCAAGCTGCTGCTGAAGGTGTTGAGCGCGATCTTCTGCGCCGTGCCGGCCTTCAGGCGCGTGCTGCCGCTGATGACCTCGGGGCCGGTGTTGAGCGTGACGCCCACGTCGGCCTGCTCGGCAACCGGCGCGCCCTCGTTGTTGGCAAAGCCCAAGGTCAGGCTGCCGATGGCTCTCGCCGCGTGCAGCGCGCCCATCACGTAGGGCGTGGCCCCGCTGGCGGCGATGCACAGCACCACGTCCTGCGGCGTGGGCTTGAGGCTGTGCAGGTCGCTCGCGCCCATGTCGGCGTCGTCCTCTGCGCCTTCCACGGCGCGGTACAGCGCGGGCGGGCCGCCGGCCAGCAGGGACTTGGCGCGCTCGGGCGGCCAGCTGAAGGTGGGGTAGAGCTCGACGCTGTCGAGCAGGCCCAAGCGGCCCGAGGTGCCGGCGCCGACGTAGAGCAAGCGGCCGCCGGCTTGGATGCGCGGCAGTGCCGCATCCACCGCCCGGGCCAGCGCGGGCGCGGCGGCCTGCACGGCGCGCACGGCCTCGAACTGGTCGTCCACGAAGGCGTGCACCAGGGCCTCGCTGTCGTAGCGGTCCAGCTCGGGGTGTCGGGTGTCGGGTTGCTCGGTGTGAGGTAGGGTGGGCATGGTGGGAACTCTAGACGTGGCGCGGTGCTGGGGTCATGCCGGGTGATCGTGGGGCCATCACTGAAGGTTCTCTGAAGCGCCGCCTTGGGCTGCGAGCTGGTCGATCGGCGCATCCAGAACCGGACGGCCCTTCGCTGCGGCCTGCGGATGGTTCAAGAGTGCCTCCACCACACAGGGGCCGTCGCGAGCATCGGGCACCACGCCGGCCAGGGGCCGGCCGACCAATCGGGGGCATGCCGGCCGGCCAGCGCCGTCGCATTGACTTGGGCCAACAGCGCGGGGATCAGGCGTTCGCGGCGCGACAGGCCCGACCTGTTGTCCAGCGCCAAGCTGCGCGTGTCGATGCCATGCCGCTTCAGCCACGCCTCGACCCGGGCCGCGGCGGGCTCGCGCGTGCTGCGGCCCGACACGGTGGCGGGCGCGGTGGCGCCCAACTCCAGGTAGACGAGCCGGGTCAGCGCGTTCTCCGAGCGCTTGATGGCACCGCGCAGCAGCTCCGCAAGTGGGCGCGCTTGGTGCGAGGCCAGGACACGAGTCTCCGCGGGCGTGCTCGCGGGTCCGGCCTGCTCGGCCTTGCCGCCCAGCTGGCGCCACGGCTGCGGCAGCACTGGCGGGGCCAGCCGGTCCCGGTCCACCAAGTTCAGGGCCCGCCGCACCGTGCAGCCGCGCGTGAAGGCGCCTTGCAGCAGCACTTGCAGACCGCCGGCCTGAGGACTCACGGTGGGTGGGCGCCGGTGGGCGTCCCAAGCGTTGCAGGGTGCACCCACCAGGGTGACCTGGCGCATGTCGACCGTCAAGCCGGCCCAGGCGGGCGACCAGCGCGCCGCGAGGCTCTGCTCATCGGCCTGCGGATGAAAATCCAACCGATTGTCGTTGAGCTGCAGTGCAACTGGACCTTCGTTGCAGGGGAACCCGGGGGCTTCGTCGAAGGGGGGTGTCCGGTCTCCGCGCGCAGGCTCGAAGCGGCTGCGGTCCACCCGCAAGCCCCCCGGAACCTCGCGCACCCCGGCTTCGCGCGCCTGCCGCGACAGGTTCCACAGGGCGCTCCAGCCGAGGTCGGTGTCGGCAGCTTCGCGCAACACCGAAGGCCCGTGCAGCACACCGTCCACCAGCGCGCCCGACGCCAGCAGGTCGGTGCGCTCGCGCCACGGGGGGCCCAGTTCGTCCAGCGCCACGGCCGACGTTGGCGCCTTGATGGTGGACCTCGGCTGCATGACCTGATCCGCCTGCCAACGCAGCCCGGCTTTGGGTCGATGCACGGGATAGCTCACGACCGCCGGGGCCTCGGCGGGCAGGTCGGCGGCCGACAAGGCGGCGTGAACGGGGCCGGGAAGGGGGGCGGTCAACGTGCTGCAGCCCGCCACACCCAGGGCCAAGCTCAGCACGCCCGACAACAGGCCGATGCGCATGCCGTCAGCCTAGCGTCTCTGCGCGGCTTCGGCTATTGGCATGAGTCAGGGTGATGGCTCAGGCTCAAGCGTCCATGTGGCCGGTGTCCTGATCGAGGAACTCGTCGAACGATTCGCGAATCCTCGGATCTTCGCCTTGCGCCGCCCGAACCACTCGTGCATCGCCTTGGCAGGGGCCTCCGGCATGGCCTCGAGCTGCCCCCGCTTCATCGCGATGTGCCAGGCGATCCTCCGGCCCAGCTTGCCCTCGTCCTGCGCGGCCTTGACCTCGGCGCGCCTGTCGAGCCCGCTGTAGCCGCTGTCGCCGTGAACCGCGCTCTCCTGGCCGTGCAGCAATGCATGGCTTTGGGCCAGGTCCGCCTCGTCCGCAGCGATGCACACCACGCTGTGGATCAGCCCCGACTCGGCATTCCCCCCCCCGTGTGCATCGTCATGCCGAAGCGCCACGGGTTGCCCTTCTCGGCCTGGTGCATCTCGGGGTCGCGCCTGCCCTCCTCGTGCTTCGTCGAGCGCGGCGCGGCAACGTTGGTGGCGTCCGCCACCGTACCCCGGCCCATGAGCAAACCGCGCTTGGAAAGGTGCGCGTTGACCTCCTCCGGGATCGCTGCCTTCAGGTCGTGCTGCCCCAGCAGCGGGCGGAACTTCAGCAGCGTCGTGGCGTCGGGCACGTTCTGCCGACCCAGCTCGATGCCGATGATCTCGGCGCCTCGGCAGTGTCGAAGCAGCGCACTCCGAGATCGACGATCCGGTGCTCGTCCAGCACCGCCCAGCCCACCGGGGCGATGCCGATATCGAATCCCAAGGTCAGGGAAGTGGTTCCCTGATTGCGCTCCATGTCCGTCTGCCTGCATGACCTGATCGTCGCAGCTGCCCGCGGTGAAAGCCGTTGCTGCCATGAGGGTCGACAGACCCGCACCCGCCCGGCCTCTGCCACGCATGCCGGGCCTTCTGTCTCGAACGCCGTGGCGCGTCAACGCCAGGGCCCACGGTAGCAGGGGACGCCGGTGAACGAAGTGGTGTTCGTCGTCGAGGACGCGCCCGAAGGCGGCTACGCAGCGCGCGCTATGGGCGCCGCCACCTTCACGGAGGCCGACGATCTGCCTGGACTGCGGGCCGCGGTCGAGGACGCCGTGCATCGCCACTTCGAGCCCGGGCCGGATGCGCCCTAGGTCGTTCCGCTGCACTTCTTGCGAGAGGAAGTGCTCGGCGCGTGAGGCTGCGGCGCGACGAACTGCCGCGCCGCCTCGGCTACCGCTGATCAGCGCACCTTCGCCCAGCGCAGCTCGAGCGTGTCGTTGGGCCATTGCACCACGCTCACCTTCTTGGCCATCGCCCAGGTCAGCGTGCGGCGGTACAGCGGGATGTAGGGCAGGTCCTCGGTCACCAGCCGCAGCACGGTGGCCACCATCGCGCGGCGGCGGGTGAGGTCGGGCTCGACGCGGATCTGGTCGATCAGCGTGTCGAGCTTCGGGTTGCTGTAGCGGCCGGCGTTGAAGCTGCCCAGGCCCGAGCGGTCGAAGGTGCGGAACAGGCCGTTCAGCGAGTTCCACGCGTCGGGGCTGGCGCTCCAGCCGAACTCGACGAAGCTGGCGCTGCCCTGGCTGAGCCGGGGGAAGAACTGGCTGGTGGTCGACGAGCGCAGCGTGGTGCGGATGCCCACCTGCGTGAGCATCGCGGCCATCGCCTGGCAGGAGTTCTCGCGCCAGGCTACGTTGACGCAGTCGAGCGTGACCACGAAGCCGTTCGGGTAGCCGGCCTCGGCCAGCAGGGCGCGCGAGCGCGCGGGGTCGAACGGCAGGCGCACGTCGAGTTCGGCCGGGCTGCCGTCCACCCGTGGCGACAGGAAGGCGCCGGTGGGCACGGCCTGGCCGCGCAGCACCTTGTCGATGATCAGCGGCACGTTGATCGCGTGGTAGACGGCGCGCCGCACGCGCAGGTCCTTGAAGGGGTTGCGGCCCTTGACGTCGCTGAACTCGAGCTCGTCGCGCGCCTGGTCGAAGGTGAGGTACTGCTGCCCGATGTCGGCCGTCTGCGCGAGCGTCATCCGGCTGTCGGCCTTCAGCCGCGCGATGTCCTGGTAGGGCGGGTCGAGCACGAGGTCGACCTCGCCCGAGGTGAGTGCGGCCAGCCGCGTGGCGTCGCTGCGGATCGGCAGGAACTGCACCTCCTTCAGGTTGCCGTTGCGGCGCGCGTGCGCGGGGTCGGCCCAGCCCCACCAGCCGGGGTGGCGCTCGAGCACCAGCCGCACGTCGGGCTCGTAGCGCGCCAGCCGGAACGGCCCGGTGCCGTTGGCGTTGCGCACCGTGTGCATCTCCTGCCGGGCGTTGAAGTCCTGCGCCCGGACTGCCCCGTTCTTCTCCGACCAGGCGCGGCTCATCATCGCCACGTACTGCAGCTTCTCGGGCAGCACCGCGTCGGGCGCCTCGAGCTGGAACTCGATGGTCGCGTCGTCGAGCTTGCGCACCGCCTTCACGCCCTTGAGCTGGAACGCGCGCTGCGACGGCGGCGCCATCGCGCGCTCGACCGAGAACACGGCGTCGTCGGCGGTGAAGCGGCTGCCGTCGTGGAACACCACGCCCGCGCGCAGCCGGAAGCGCCAGGCGGTGGGCGAGGTCATCTGCCACGACGCGGCCAGCGCCGGCTCGAGCGCGAACTTCTCGTCGCGCCCCACCAGCGACTCGTAGACCTGCGACACGACCCGCGTGTGGTAGAGCAGCGCCAGGCCGTGCGGGTCCATCGTCTGCGGGTCGAAGGCGCTGGCGATGCGCAGCGTCTGTGCCGAGGCGGGCAGCGCGGCCAGGCCGGCGCCGGCCAGCAGGCAGGCGATGGCCGTGGCACCGCGTGCGGTGCGGGCGATCGAAGCGGGCACGGTGCGCAGGGCGCGCAGGGCGCGGAGCAGGCGCCGGAACGGGGCGATGCCGAGGTTCATGGCAGCAGGGGGTGGGAGGACGCGGTGGCGTGATTGTGGCGGCGGCCGGTCGCCGGCAACCCGCGCTCGAGACCGCCCATGCCTGGGCGAGCGGGGGCCGCTTCGGCACGGTGCGATCGTTGCGCTCGCGCCAGGTCCGGCCCGGGTGTCGATGGCATCGCCCTCCGCGCCCGGTGCGTAGGGTGCGCGGCAGGTCGGTCGCGGTGGGGCGTTTCGCTGCCCGGGATCTTGGCCACGGGACGCGGCGGGCAGCGCCGGGTCAGCCGTCGCTCCGCCGCTCGCAAGGTCCCGTTTGCGGGCGTGTTCGCGGGCTGGCGTCGGCGCAACCGCCGCCGCGGGCGCTTGGCGGTGCCGGGCCTGCGCGCCTGGAGCGACGAACGCGTCACGCACGACCAGCTACAAGACCGGCACACCCTGTGAACTACCAAGCGAGGAAGCATGAAGCAGGTGCGACGACGACGTCTGTGCGCCGGGTTGGCGCTGGCGCTGCCGCTGCTGGCGGCCGGCGGGGCCCGCGGCCAGGGCGCGGCCCGGGTCGACGACTCTTCTTCCGCGCAGCAGCTGCGCGCCGTGCCGCGCCGCGCCGGCGAGCGGCCGGTCGTCACGATCTACGAGTTCCGCAGCGCGGTGCCCGAGGTCCAGGTGGCCGCGGCGCGCGAGATGTTCATGACCGCGCTGGTGCGCTCGGGGGCCTTCAGCGTGGCCGAACGCGCCCGCCTGTCCGAGGGCGTGATGCGCGAGCGGCAGCTGGCGCAGCAGGGCGTGGCCGGTGGCGGCGCGACGGGCCAGGTGACGGCTGCGCGCTACGTGTTCGAGGTCGTCGTGTCCGAGGCCAACTCGGGCGCCAGCGAGAACGCCACGGGCATCAGCATCGGCGGCATGCGGGTGCAGTCCGCCAATGCGGCCGATGCGATCGGCATGGACGTGCGGATCGTCGACGCGCAGACCGGGCTGGTGGTGGACGCCGTCAACGTCGTCAAGAGGATGGAGGCGGCCACCACCAACGTCAGCGGCGTCGGCAACCTGCTGAACTCCGTCTCCGCGCTGCGCGGGCGCAACCTGCCGCTGCCGTTGGACGTGGAGAACCGAAGCAGCCGCAAGGAGAGCGTCGATCGCGCCCTGCGCTCCTGCATCGAGGTGGCGGTGGCCGAGCTGGCGCGCCGCCTGAACACCGAGTAGCCGGCAGACCGTGACACGCATGCCCGCGCCACTCCGCCCGTCGCGACGGCGTCTGCTGCTCGGGGCCGTGGCAGCTTGCGGCGGCCTGCTGAGCGCCGCTCGAGCCACGGCGCAGCCCGGCCCGGCCACGCTGCGGCAACCGCCTCCGCCGCATGGGTCCGACGCGCCCGGTCAAGGGGCGCTGCGTCCCGCGCCGCGTCACCCGCCCCCGCGCTGGGCGGGTGACCCGCCAGGCTGGGAGATCGCGCTGGTCGATGGCGTCGAGGTGCTGTTCCCCGACGAGGCCCCGATGCTGCTGCCTGCGGTGGTGCCGGCGGGCGGCCCGCTGGCGCGCTTCATGTCGCGCCCCGGCGCGTGGTACGGCGCGCTGTTCGTTCCGCTCGCGCCTGGCTGGCCGGTGCAGCTGTGGCTGCGCCAGCGGGCACGCAGCCACGAGTTGCGGCTGACGGTGCTCGACGGCGCGCCCTGGGGTGCCCCTTCGGTTGCCGTGCCGCTGCCCACGCGCAGCCTGATCTCCGGTGGCCGGCCGACGTTGACGAGCCTGCCCTTCGTGCTGCCGCCCGGCAGCCGCGCCGACGGTGTCTTCCTGCTGGTCGAGCAGTGGAGCATGGCGGGAGACCGGCCGCCGGCGCTGTGGCTGCAGGCCCGCTCGCGCATCTCCGAGGGACAGGTGCAGCGGCCATGGTGGTCGAGCGGCCCCGAGCCGACGGCACCCGCAGCGCCAGGCACCGGGCTCGCGCCCGCAACGCCCGCGGGGCCGCTGTCGGCGCCCCGGGTCGGCGGCGACGGGGTGATCCAGCTGCCCATCGTGCAGCGGCTCGCCCTGCCACGGCCGGTCGACGACCGGGGACCGCCGTGACTTCGCCGAGTGCGTCCCGTCCGCTCCGCCTGGTTCGGGCCTTCGTCGCGGCCTGCGCGGCCGCACTGCCCCTTCTTGCCTCGGCGCAGGCCATCTCCATCCAGACCCCTCAACTGCCCGCGCGAGGGGAAGCGGGGCCGGGTGCCACGCAGGCGGCTTACGGACAGCAGCCGGGTCCGCAGGCGGGGGCGCAGCCGGCGCAAGGTACGCAGCCGGGGCGGGCGCCGAGCCCGCAGCCTGCCGCGGGCCCACAGCCTGCGCACGGCCAGCAGCCGGGTTCTGCCGCGCAACCTTCGGCCTGGGGACAGCAGCAGCAGCCGGCCTGGGGGCAGCCGCAGCAGCCCGGCTGGGGGCAGCAGCCGGCTCCGCAGTCCGGGTGGGGCCAGGGCCAGCCGGGAGCGGGGCAGGCCGCCGCGCAAGCGCCGCAGGCACCGGCCTCGCCGCTGCAGCAGCAGCGACGGGCCGGCGGCGCCCACGGGCAGTACGCGGGCGACGCGAACGCCGGCGGGCCGGGGCAGGTTGCGATGGTGGCGCCGACGCCCAGCGCGCCTGGCGGCACCTGCCGTGTGCAGCCGTCGCCCGACCGGCAGTCGATGAGCCTGCTGGGACCGGATGGCCAACCGCGCCGCCACCTGCCGCTGGGCGACTTCCGAGTCCAGCAAGTGGTGCACTCGCCCGACGGGATGTGGGCCGTGGCCTACACCAAGCTGCGCGGCGAGCCGCAGTTCGCGGCGATGACGCTCGACCTGACGCGCTGCGAGACCACCAATACCGTCGACCTGCCCGAGGCCGGCGAGGACGTCCGCTTCGAGGGCGACAGTGCCGTGCTGCAGCTGGCCAAGGGCGAGCGGCGCGTGCGGCTGGCCAGCACGAGAGTGCGCTGACGCGCGTGGCGTGGCGCAGCCCGGTCGAGACCCAAGACGAGGGAGCCAGCGATGATCACCCCAAAGCCGCCTGCCGCGCTGCGCCTGGGCGCAGCCGCCCTGCTGTGCCTGGTCGTCGGGTCGGGCCTTGTCGCCGCCGATGCGGCGGCACAGGCCGGCGCCAGCCGTTACCAGTTCACGCCGCCGACCGGCTGGACCCGCTCGCAGGATGGCGACACCGAAGTGCTCGCGCCAGGCAGCGAGGCGGCCGGCTCGGCCCAACTGCTGCTGCTCGCCCCCAAGCCTCTGGCAGGCGACTTCCAGCAGCAGTTCGCCGCCGAGAAAGCACAGCTCGAGCAGTTCTGGGGCCTGCGCGCGCCGGCTCCGGTCGCGCCCCAGCAGGGCCAGGGGCCGCAGGGTCCGTATGCCGCCTACTTCGCCAGCTACGACAGCGACGGCGGGCCGCGCTACATGAGCTTCCTCGCGCAGAGCAACGGCCGCGAGATCGCGCTGCTGGTGTTCGTGGCCGCGAGCCATGACGTCTTCAACCGCGTCGCGCCGCAGGCCACGCAGGTCTTTGCCACGCTGCAGATCGTGCGCTAGCGGCAGCGGCGGCAACCGGGTCGACCCGTCTGCGACGGAGCGTGGAGCGCGCCTGTCGATCCCGTCCGCGTCCGCGCGTTCGCTTCGGCGATCGAGGCCGACGCGATCGCGAGGGTGCCGCGGAGCGACGCTCGCGTCACGGGGCCTTTCCTACAACCACGTCTACCGGGGCAACGTCGCCTTGCACAACGGGGTTGATCATGACGCAGAAGGTACTCCTGGCCACGCTCGTGCTCACCGCGGGCTTCTCGCTCGCGGCCCAAGCGCAGTTACTGCCGCCACCCAAGCCCGGCGACGAGCAGCCGCGTACCGATGTCACGCGCCAGGCCAACGGGGCGGGAGCGCCGCGGACCTTGCCTGGTGGCTCGCGCGCGAGCGGTCCGGGCACGCAGACCGAAGACGACGAGTACGTCGGTCGCAAGGCGAAGAACCTGGGCGGCGCGGGTGTGATGAAGCCGCTCACGCCTCAAGGACCCTTGGCCGCGCCTTCGGCCAAGGCGTTGCCGCCACGTGCGGCATCACCGGCCGGTGCGCGGCCGGGCGCCATCGCCAGGCCGCTGCCCGGTGCCGAGCAGCCGGTGGCCGGCGGCCAGCAAGAGACCGAGGCGTGGAAGCGTCGCAAGTGACGGGACGGCCTGCGGCCGGCGGGCCAGGCGCAGCGGCAAGTCTGCGGCAGGCCGACCGATGGCGAGGCGTGATGGTTTGCCTCAACAGATTCGTGCCGTCGCTGCTTGTCCGGGGCACGTTGGTGAGATCGAATCCGAGGGCGTGGGCCCGGCAGCCGCCCTTCCGCCTCGACAGCGGCATCGACGGCGGAGCCTCGATGGCTTCGACCAACGAGCCCACGGCCGCGCAGTGCTTCGCGAGATCCAAGGACGCGCCGGGCTACGGCGCGGCGCAACGTCCGGCCTGCTGGGGCTCGTCGCGCTCGGGCACGGTGTACCCACTCGCCCTGATCCGGGACACCCTGGAGCCTCAGCAGGCGCGTCAGCCGTCCGGCGTGACGCTGGCTGGCGGTGGCGCCAAGGCATTCCTGTCGAACCGGGATACCGCCGGCAACGGCGTGGAGGCGCGGATGGCCAGCGTCTGTGCGACGTTGCAGTGATCGATGCAATCCAGCGCCCGGCGGGATCCAGCCGCTGCCGTGCCCGACCCGAACCCGTGAATCCGGCTGGACTCTGGAGGTGGCATCCATGAAGTCGATCACCATGTCCGTGGAGGGCGGTCCCTCGCGCCTGCGCCGCCTCGGCGGCGCGCTCGCCCTTGCCCTTCTGGCCCACGCGGCGTCGGCCAATCCGCCCCTGCTGCCGCCGCGGGCGAAGGAGCGCGTGCAGCCGCAGCCGTCCAAGGCGCTGGAGGTCATGCCGGGCGCGCAGGAGCAGGCGCTGTTCGCGCCCTTCCCGCGCCGCTTCGAACTTGGAGGCGCAAGCCGTCACTTCGAGGCCTTTGCCGTGACGCAGACCGGGCCGATCCGGGTCGCTTTGCGGGCCGAGGGGCCGCCCGTGAATCTCGTCCTGCGCCGGCCCGACGGACGGGTGATCGAGCGGCAGGGGCAGGGCGAGATCGTCATCGACGATGTCGCTGGCAACGCCGATCTTGCCGCCGGCTCGGTGTGGAACATCGCCGTGATCCCGTTGCGCCGGGACGATTCGCCGGGTGCGGTGGCGCGCGGCGAGTTGTCGGTCAAGGCGCCCGAGGCCGACGCGCGCCTGGTGCAAGCCGAGATCGGGCGTGCGCAGGCCCAGTCTGCCGCCGCAGCCAACGCCTTGCGCGCCCAGGCGCCGAGCAGCGGCGATGCGGCAGCCGAGACCTCGCGTCAGCAGCGTGCGCTCGAACAGGCCTCGCTCGCACGGCACACCAACATGCTGCAGCAGTTGCAGACGCAACTCACGCCCCAGGCGACGGCTGCCGTGCAGCAATCACTGGCGCTGCGCGGGCAGGGACGCACCGTGGCGCAGGCCGAGCAGGCTGTCGCGGCTGACCCGCGCATCACGGCGGCCGCCGTGGCCGGTGCGCCCATGCGTGCCGATCGTGCCCTGGCGCGGGACCTTGCCGCGGCAACGCCGGCAACGATGCCGGCTGCCCCCGCGGCGGGGCCCGCAGCGGCGTCGCCTGCGGCCCCGACGGGCACCGCAGCGATGAACTCGTCGGCCGGGCAGCCGGCCTCGCCGTCGCCGTTCGTGGCCGGCGCCATCAACCGGCTCCTGAAGCCGGGTGCCATGCCGAGCCCGCCGCCCGGCCAGTCGGGCCAACCCGCCCAGGGCGCACAGGCAGCGCCGCAGGGCCCGCCGGTGATCCGGAGCCTGAGCGTCACCGAGGGTGATCCGGGCACGCCGCTGATGCTGAGCGGCACGAATCTGGGCGATCAGAAGGGCGAGGTGCGTTTCGTCGTGGCCAGCGGCCAAGACCTGCCCGCGCCGGTGTCGCACTGGACACCCACGCAGATCCTGCTCCAGGTGCCCGCGGTGGAGGGTGTCGGTCCCTACAACGGGCACGTCTACGTGCGCCGCGCCGACCGAACGCAGTCCGAGTTCAGGCCGTTCTCCTTCCGCCCGACCCTCGAGGTGCGCACCATCCACCCGCGATTCGACGGCGACGCCACGGTCCATCCGTTTGCGCTGGCGAACGTGGGCTTCTTCGGCTACGGCTGGAAGCTGATCAACCGCGAAGCGCCGGTGTGGGGCGGCAGCGGTCGCGACGAGTTCTTCAAGGGCAGGCAACTGCGCAATGGCTGGAAGGTCGAGCGCTGCTTCGCCACGCCGGGCCACCGAGCCTCCTGGGGGCCGGGTTCCATCGTGTCGTATGGCACGGGCGAGGTAAGCGTGCGTTGCCAGCCGGGCTCCGCGATGCTGGACACGGGCACGAACTGGTGGATCGGCTGGGGCTCGCAACTGGTCTACTCGGTCGGGGTGGTGGTCACCGGGCCGAAGGGCCTCGAACCGCTCTGATCACCAAGGGACGGCAAAGATGCGGGCGGTGCATCGGTTCGTCCTGGCGGCTTTCGCCTTGACCGGCGTCGCGTTCGGCGCCCGGTTCGACACCGGCATCGCGCACGCCCAAGGGCTCGAGCCCGGGAGTCCGCCGATGCTGATGCTGCCCCGTGGGAAGGTCTTCGACGTGCGCCCGCACGGTCGCGATGCGCCCCCGACGGTGCGCGCCGAGTGCCCCATGTGGGGCGACTCGCGCGGTCTGTTCGCTGCCCCGAGCGGCAATGGCTGGTCGCTCGAGATCGGGCAAGGCTACTTCGATCATGCGCAGGTGGTGAATCCGGCGTCGCTCGGAGCCGGCGCCCTGCTGCGATGCCACTACCGCCGCAACATGCAGTCGATGGCGGACGCCCGAACGGGCTCGCGCGACGAGATCGTCTACGTTCAGCTGCGCAACCTCGGAGCGGGCACCGACGCCGCGCGCTGCAGGTTGAGCGGGCGCGTCGTGGAGTGCCGGCCGTGAGGCCGCTCGCGCCCCGCCTCCGCGCGCCTGGACTCCGCCTGCGCAGGCAACGGCATGCCCGCGGTCACCCCCACTGGCCTCGCACGGCCAGCTCGAAGAGGAACTCACCATGAAGACCCGATCGTTCTGTGCAGCGGCGGCTGCCGCGGTCGTCCCGGCCCTGCTTGTCGCGCTGCCGGCAGTCGCCTAGGACGGCAAAGGCTTGAGCGAGAGGGAGTGCCGTAACGTCGACTTCCCCGGCTCGGAGGAGAGCCTGGTGCGGGCCTGCGACGCGCAGTACGCCCTGTGCGCCAATCCGCCGCGGGCGTGGCAGGAGATCCGCCAGGTGATCCAGGTGTGCGAGCTGCTCAAGCGTGAGCGGCAGGTGCAGCAGGCGGCCAAGCCCGGAGTGCGCGGCGCCCTGCTGGCACGCCCGGCGCCGCCCAATCTGAAGGCGCCGGAGGCGGTGGGGGCACCGGTCGCACCCGCGCCCCCGGCAGCGGTTCCGCCCGCGCCCCCGCCCGCTGCGGCGCCGTCCCTCGCAGTGACCCCGATGCGTGCCCTGCCGCTGCAGGTGGCGCCGGCGGTGATGCCCGCGCAGCCCGCGCCTGTCGTCAATCCTTCCTCGCCCGACGAGGCCGTGCTGGCACCCTATCCGCGCGGCTTCGACATCGCGCCCGGCGCTCGCCGCTACGACGGCTTTGCGGTCGGCCAGCCGGGTCCGGTGCGGGTGATGGTGCGCAGCGCGCAGCCGGTGGTGGTGGCGCTGCGCCGCCCGGATGGACGCCGGGTGGAGCGTACCGGCAGCGGCGACCTCGCGATCGACGACGTCGCCTCCGATGCCGACGTGCGGCAGGCCCTGTTCTGGGGAGTCTCGATCCAGCCGCAGATGCCTGGCAGCGGCGCGCAGGGGCAGATCATGGTCACTGCACCGCCGGCCGATCCGCAGGCGGTCCGGGCTGCACTGGAGAGGGGGCGGCAGGCTGGCGCCCAGCAGGCGCAGGCCGCCATCGGGCAGGCGCCGGCATCCGGATTCGATCCCGCCGTCGCCCTCGCCGCGCAGCAGCGCGAGCTCGATCAGCAGGCGCTCGCGCGACACAACGCGGCGCTGCGCCAGATCCAGGCACAACTGCACCCGGACACGGCGGCGGTGATGACCCAGGCGCAGCAGGCGCGCGTGCAGGGCCAGACGCTGGCCCAGGCCCAAGGTGCCATGGTCAACGACACGCGCATCGCCCGCCTGGCGGCCAGCGGCGCATCGATGGCGGGTGCCCCGGCCGGCAATGCGCTGGTGGCGCCCGCCAGGGGCCGGCTGTTGACGGCGCCGGGTGCGGCCCCGGCGCAGGATGTTCCGGGCGGCATGGCCACGGCGCAGGGTGGCGGCGCTCCGGCGCAAGCCGGCGGCGCACCGTCCGCGGCGGCCGTGACCAACGCGCTCAACCGGATGTTCCAGAGCCAACCCAACTCCGCGCCGCCGGCAGCCGGCGCCACGCCCACCGTGCAGGACGCGGCCAAGGCGGTCGAGAGGCTGCGCGGGCTGTTCGGACGTTGAGCGGACGCTGAGCGGCATCGGGGGGACATCGAGCGGGCGCCGAGCGATGTCGACCACCGTGTGCCGTTCCGCCGCGCCTCGCCCGCGGATCGTCCGTTTCGCGCGACGGGCTGCCGCGGCCGCTGCCGGCATGCTGGCCGCGGCGGCCTGGGCGCAGGTGACCGCCGACGTCGGCGTCGAGTCGAGCCCCGGCGTGGCGTGGATGGCGCACGGCCCGGACACGGGTGCCGTGGGCGCGCGACCGCTCAGCGCGGCCGAAGTGCGGCTCGCGCAGCAGCGCGCTGCCGGCTTCCACGCCGCGTTCCGCGCCAGCGCGAGCTTCCGCACGCCGCGCGACCGGGCCCATCTGGTGACCAGCAGCGCGGCCATCGAGCCGTCCTCGGCGAGCAACCGCGCGCGTGCACCGATCCTGCAGCAGAGCATCACCGCCTACTGGACCGTGCCGCGCGACGCGCGCCGCAGGTCCGACGGGGTGCTGACCCCGCTGCTGGGCGGCGCGCATGACCTCGTGTACTTCGAGACCAACCGCGTCCCGCGCGCCGACCAGCTGGTGGACCGCGCCACCGAGGGCGACTTCACGCGCGGCGTCACCGTCCGCGGGCACGGCGGCTTCTTCGCGCAGCCGCGCGTGCTGGGCCAGCTGGGCGGCGGCACCGTGTTCGCCGATGTCGTCGTGCTGTCGCGCGACGGCTCGGGCGTGCTGGAGCCCGCGCCGATCGGCGCGCTGCTGGACTTCGAGATCGAGCGGCTGCAAGGTGTCGTGGCCCAGACCGAGCAGGCTTCGGGCGAGCGCATCAAGGAAGCCGAGGACCAGATGACTCCGGCCAGGGTGGCCGAGCGGCGGGCCGCGCGCGAACTGGCGTGGCAACGCGAGACGCGCGACCCGGTCCTGCTGGCGCAGCGGCTCGACGCCGCCCACCGTACGGACCTGACCGCGCTCGAGCGCACGCGCAAGGACTTCGCGATTCCGGCGCAGCCGGACCCCAGGCACCGGTACTGGGCACCGAAGCTGGCGCTCGACGCGGCCCGCACGCTCGCGGCCTCGCTCACGCCGGACGGCCGGGCGCAGCCCGCCTGCGGGCTGGTGGAGCCCGGCCATCTCGGAGCCTATGGCGTGCGGTTCGTCGTCGCCGGCACGGCGCCGAACTGCGTGCCGATGGTGCAGGTCCGCAGCGACCTTCTGGACCCCCGCCGTCCGCTCGAGGAGGTGCAGTTGCTGGCCGTCTTCTTCAGGGGCAGCCTGTGCGGCGAACTGCTGGCCGGCAGCCCCCCGCCGTCCAGCGCGGGCCGCTGCGGCTACGGCGTGCCGCTGCTGCGCGAGATGGACTGGTCGCTCGTGCGCAGGACGCTCGGCTGGCCGCCCTGAACGCGCGCCAGGCCGCGGCGCCTTGGAGGCCAAGACGGCAGCGCGGCCCAGACCCGGCCGGCGGCCGGAGCGACGCTCGCGTCACGCGACGCCCGATAGCGTGGACTTCCTGGGAAGGTCACCGATACGGACCCCGCCGTCGCGGCTGGAGACCCGCCACGGTGCCGGACCGCTCATCCGTCCGACTTCGAGGAGCCGCCGTGCCTGCCAGCATCGATCCTGCCGCGCTGCGCTCGCTGCGCACCCTGACCTGGGTGGTCTACGCGCTGTACGCGCTGAGTGCCCTCGTCGGCGTCACCGCCATCGCCGCCATCATCGTCAACTACGTCAAGCGGCCTGCGGTGGCCGGCACGATCTTCGAGAGCCACTTCGAGTGGCAGATCCGGACGTTCTGGATCGGCCTGGCGGGCATGGTGGCCGCCGTGCTCACGGCGGGCATCCTCGTCGGCTACGCGATCGGCCTCGTCACCATCGTGTGGAGCGTGTACCGCCTCGTGGTCGGCGCGCTCCGGCTGATGGACGACCGCACGGTCGCCGAGGGCCGCTACGGGATGGCGGCGTGAGCGTCCTCCCCATGCGGCGCGCGGGCGTGCGCCAGCCCGTGCCGTGCCTGGGCACCATGCCCGCGCCATGCCGGCATGTCCGGCCGTGGCGGCCGGTGCCTGCTGCCGGACGGTCGCGGGCCCGTCACCCCGGGTCATGCCGCGGAGCCCCGACGCCATGACCACGGCGGAGCCGAACGTTTCGACGGCGCTGACCAATGCGGGCATCGGCGCCGGCATGCTTCTACTCGCCGCCGTGGTGCTGGCCCTGGGCGGCAACGACGAGGAGACGGCGCTGCGCTCCCTGCCCGTGGTGGATGCCCGCGGCCTGGCAACGCAACGCGCCGGCGCCGAGGTGCTGCTCGAAGGTCGCATCGGCGACCACCCGGTTCTCGAGTCGGGGCTGGTCGCGCTGCAGCGGCAGCAGGCCGTCGGCGTCACCCGGCCCGGCTCGAACGACATCCGT
>Ga0068877_10002141_pt1 | contig 16101 bp, 11 predicted proteins | sample NOAtaG_FD_66437 | JGI IMG/M metagenome (GOLD analysis project Ga0068877, IMG submission 66437) | Freshwater lake microbial communities from Lake Erie, under a cyanobacterial bloom - NOAA_Erie_Diel6S_1000h metaG | ecosystem: Environmental > Aquatic > Freshwater > Lake | place: USA: Ohio, Lake... | reverse complement strand
CGCGGATTCGTCGCCCCGGTTTTGCGTGTGGCCTTCCGGGTTTCCGGGCATATTGAGGGCGGCCCTATGAGCAACGCCTCCGCCCACAAGATCTCCAAGAAGTTCGCCGCCTACCCGCGGCTCAACCCCTTCGCCATCGGCAAGAGCATCTCCGCCGCCGACCTCATCGACCAGTCGATGCTGGCCTACAACGGCGGCCGGTTGCGCGAGGCGGCCCAGTTGCTCGCCAGGAAGATGCTCCCCGACGACGGCTTCATCGGCATGTCGCTGACCGGCGCGCTCACCCCGGCCGGCCTGGGCAAGAGCTGCATCATCCCGCTCATGAAGGGCGGCTACGTGGACTGGATCATCTCCACCGGGGCCAACCTGTACCACGACCTGCACTTCGGCCTGGACATGCACCTGCACAGCGGCACGCCGTTCCTCGACGACGTGGAACTGCATGAGGAAGGGGTCATCCGCATCTACGACGTGCTCTTCGACTACAACGTGCTGCTCGACACCGACGCCTTCGTGCGCGAGGTGATCCAGGGTCCGGAGTTCCAGCGGGCCATGGGCACCGACGAGTTCCACTACCTGCTGGGCAAGTACGTCCACGCCCGCCAGAAGAAGCTGGGCATCCGCGACAGCTCGATCCTGGCCACGGCCTACGAGTGCGGCATCCCCATCTTCACCAGCAGCCCGGGCGACAGCTCCATCGGCATGAACGTCGCGGCAATGTCCCTGCGCGGCTCGAAGCTCCTGCCCGACGTGAACCGCGACGTGAACCAGACCGCGGGCATCGTCTACCACGCCAAGAGCACGGGCCACACCAGCAGCGTGTTCATCCTGGGCGGCGGCAGCCCCAAGAACTTCATGCTGCAGACCGAGCCGCAAATCCAGGAGGTCATGGGCATCCAGGAGAAGGGCCATGACTACTTCCTGCAGTGCACCGACGCGCGCCCCGACACCGGCGGCCTGAGCGGGGCCACGCCGGCCGAGGCGGTCAGCTGGGGCAAGGTCGATCCCGACAAGCTCCCCGACTCGGTGGTCTGCTACACCGACAGCACCATCGCGCTGCCGCTGCTCACGGCCTACGTCACGGCCCGGGTGAAGCCCCGCAAGCTCAAGCGTCTCTACGACCACCGCGATGCCATCCTCGACCAGGTCCGCTCGAAGTACCTGAAGATCGGCACCGTCGACAAGGTGCTCACCAGCCGCAAGGTGGCCAAGCGTTCCAGCACGGTGGGCCTGAAGAAGAAGCGCTCCTGAGCCGCATTCCCCGCCGGAGGTCCGGCCGGTCGATGCGACGGGCGGGCGGCGGAGCGGGCGGATGTCCGTTCCGGGCGGGAAAGGACGCGGGTGACCATGGAATCCGATCCGCCGCATGAGCAACCCAGACCCCATCCCTCCGGTCACCTCCGTTGATCCGCGCCGTCATGACCTCGACGCCCTGAGGGCCGCGGCCATGCTGCTGGGCATCGTGTACCACGCCGCGCTGGCCTATGCCGCCGGCTTCGGCTGGATGATCGAGGACCCGAGCCGCAGCACCGGGCTCTACCTGTTCCAGGCGGCCGTGCACGGCTTCCGGATGCCGCTCTTCTTCGTGGTCAGCGGGTTCTTCACGGCCCTGTTGTGGCGCAAACGCGGTCTGGCCGCCGTCTGGAAGAACCGCCTGGTGCGCATCGTCCTGCCCTGCCTGCTCGGGCTGGTCACGCTGGTGCCCGCCATGAACTGGGCTTCGGGCAGCGCCATGGCCGCCGGGTTCCGCCTGCGCAAGGCCGCCGAGGTGGCACGGGCATGGACCGCCGACGCCACGGTCTGGAGCGCGCTGGCCTCGGGCGACCTGGTCGCCCTCAACCGGGTGCTGGCCCGCAAGCCCGCCCTCGACGTCCAGCAGCCCGAGTCGGGTATCGTCCCGCTGACGCTGGTGGCCTTGCAGGGCCGCGAAGATCTCGCCCGTCGGTTGCTCGATGCCGGGGCCTCGGTCAACGCGACCAACCGGGATGGCAACACGCCGCTGCACGCCGCCGTCTTCCTCGGGCGCACAAGCCTGGTGGAGCTGTTCCTCGCCCGGGGGGCGAACGTCCATGCCCGTAGCGTGCAGGGCGAATCGACCGTCCAGCCCGCCCGGGCCGACTGGACCGCGACCGAGTTCATCGCGGGCCTGTTCGGCGTGAAGCCCGACCGGGCCGAGGTGGAGGCCGGTCGGGCCGCGGCGGTTCGACGTCTGACGGCCCTGGGCGTGGGGGAGGCGCCGGCCGGGCAGGGGCCGGGCGGGGCAGCCCGTCGGATCTCCGAGGTTTTCCGGGGCCTCATCGACACCCCGGTGTTCATCGTGGTGTGGTTCCTGTGGTTCCTCTGTTGGCTGCTGCCGGTGTTCTCCGCCTACGCCTGGCTGGCCGGGCGTTTCGGCGGGGGGGCGCCCCCGAGGTGGCTGGTGCTCGGTCCCGCCCGATGGCTGGTCTGGGTCCCGCTGGTGCTGGTTCCGCAGGCCTTCATGACCTGGGAGGGCACCTATGGTCCCGACACCTCGATGGGCATCGTGCCCATGCCGCATGTCCTCGCCTACTACCTGCTCTTCTTCGCCTTCGGGGTGCTCTACCATGAGGCGGATGACGCCCGGGGCGAGCTTGGCCGGGGTTGGCGTTGGCTCCTGCCGGCAAGCCTGCTGGTGCTGCTCCCGCTCGGGGTCGAGGCCGCCACGGGCCACCTGGGGTTCCGCGACCGCGTGCTGCCGCCGGACCGGTTCCATGCGGCCACCGTGTTTCTCCAGGGGCTGTATGCCTGGGCGATGACCTTCGGGTGCATCGGGGCCTTCCGCGAACTGGTCCGCACGCCGAGCCCCCGGGTGCGCTATCTCTCGGACTCGGCCTACTGGCTCTACCTCGGCCACCTGCCGCTGGTGATCTGGGCCCAGGGCGCGATGGCCCACTGGCCGCTGCCCGGCTGGCTCAAGTGCCTGCTGATCTCGGGCGCCGTGACCGCGCTGCTGCTCGCGGTGTACGAGTGGGGGGTGCGCTACACCTGGGTCGGCGCGATGCTCAACGGGCGGAAGCAGCGGAAAACCGTTCCCGGTTCCCCAACCGGGCCGGCCCCGTCAGGGATGCCCGGATGATTCCCCTCCGGCCCATCGATGCCGGTCCGACGGCCGGTTCAACGGCCGGGCATCTGGCGGGCCGTGCCGCCCCGGAAGCGGCCGAGCCGACCCGGTCCCGGAGGGTTGTCGCCGGGTCCGATGCGGCCGAACCCAACGCGGCGGGACTGCTGGAGGTGGTCTATGCGGAGCTGCGGCGCCTGGCCGCCCGCAAGATGGCGCAGGAGCGGCCGGGGCAGACCCTGCAGCCGACGGCGCTGGTGCACGAGGCCTGGATCCGGCTCGGGGGCGACGGTCCGGGACGGCATTGGGACAGCCGGGAGCATTTCTTCGCGGCGGCCGCCGAGGCGATGCGCCGCATCCTCATCGACCGCGCCCGCCGGCGGGCCCGGATCCGCCATGGGGCCGGCTGGGATCGGGTCGACATCGAGGTCATCGACCTTCCCATCGCGCAGGACGGGGACAAGTGCCTTCGGGTCCACGAGGCCCTCGATCGGCTCGCCGCGGTCGACCGTCGGAAGGCCGAGGTGGTCAAGATGCGCGTCTTCGTGGGCATGGAGGTCGCAGAGATCGCGGATGTCCTCGGGCTCTCCGAAAAGAGCGTGCAGCGGGACTGGGTGTTCGCGAAGGCCTGGCTGTCGCGGGAGCTGCAGGATCCATGAGCACCGGGCCGGACACCCCCGCGCCGCGCGCCGCGGCCTCGAGGACGCCCACGCCGGAGCTGGAGCGCCTCTTCGACGCGGCGTTGGCCCTGGGCTCCCCGGCGGCCCAGGCGGGTTTCCTCGACCAAGCCTGCCCGGATCCCGTCCTCCGCCGCGAGGTCGAGGCGCTGCTCGAGGCCCACCGGCATCCCGACAGCCTCTTCGAAGAGCCGACCGGGACGCCCCGGAACGCGGACCCCGGGGAGCAGCCCGGCAGGGTGGTCGGGCGGTATCGCCTGCTGGAGTTCCTCGGCGAGGGGGCCGTGGGCCGTGTCTTCGCCGCCGAGCAGACCGAGCCGGTCCGCCGCCGCGTGGCCGTGAAGATCCTCAAGCCGGGCATGGACAGCCGTGCCGTCATCGCCCGGTTCGAGGCGGAGCGTCAGGCGCTGGCGCTCATGGATCATCCCGGCATCGCCAAGGTGCTCGATGCCGGGACCACCGACCGGGGGCTGCCCTTCGTGGTGATGGAGCTGGTGGCCGGGCTGCCCATCACCGAGTACTGCGACCGCCATCGCCTTGGCCTGACGGACCGGATCGAGCTGGCGATCCGGGTGTGCCGGGCCATCCAGCACGCCCACCAGAAGGGCGTGCTGCACCGGGACATCAAGCCGACCAACCTGCTGGTGGTCGACGAGGATGGGACGCCCGTCCCGAGGGTCATCGACTTCGGCATCGCCAAGGCCCTCGAGGGCCGCCTGGGCGAGCACACCACCATCGGCACCCGACACCATCCGTTCATCGGCACCCCGGCGTACATGAGCCCGGAGCAGGCCGATCTGGGAGGGCTCGACATCGATACCCGCAGCGACCTCTACAGCCTCGGCGTGCTGATCTACGAACTGGTCGCCGGTGCGCCACCCTTCGACGGGCGGGCCCTCTGCGACGGGGGCCTCGACGTCCTGAGGCGCACTCTCCGGGAGACCGAGCCCCGCCGGCCCAGCCAAACCCTCGCCCTGCTGCCGCCCGAGGCCCTCGAGGCGGTCGCGCAGGACCGATCCACCCAGGGCGCTGCGCTCCTGCGGTCGGTCCGCGGTGACATCGACTGGATCCTCCTCAAGTGCCTCGAGAAGGACCGCTCGAGGCGCTATGCCTCCGTCGACGCGCTGGCCGCCGACCTCCGGCGCTTCCTGTCCCACGAGCCGATCGTCGCGCGGCCCCCGGGCCCGGTCGACCGCGCCCGCAAGTGGGTCCGCCGCAACCGGGTCGCCAGCGTCTCGCTGCTGGCCGTCGCCGTGGGGCTGGCGTTGGGCCTGGCCCTGGCCGTGGCGGCCTGGGTCCGGGGCCGGACCGAGGCCGCGAGGACCGAGGCCGTGATGGGCTTCGTGCACCAGTTCCTCTCGGACTCGCTGCCGCCGCTGACCCGCCGGGGCGACTCGCGCGCCGCCCGTGAACTCATCGCCACGGCCGACCGTCTGGTGTCGTCGTCGCTCTCCAACGCTCCGGTCGCCGAGCTGGTGGTGCGGATGCACCTCTGGAAGGCCTTCATCGAGCAGCTCGGCGACTACCCGGCGGCCCTTGGGCAAAGCGAGGCGATTGCCCGGATCGCGCCGCAGATCCGGTTGGCGGCCCCGCAGGTGCAGCAGGACCTGCTGGCCGTGTTCCTCGGGGGCACCCGGCTCTGGGCTTCCGGGGGGCCGGGCCCGGCGGCCGACGCGGCGTTGGCCGAGCTGGATCGGCTGGCCAAGGGGTTCCTTGCGCGCAATCCGCCCGAGCGGTCCATGGCCCGGGAGGTCCGGGCCACCCAGGGAGCCTGGTTGCTGCTGGCCGGGCGGGCCGACGAGGCCGAGGTCCTTCTGGAGGAGGCCTTTCGCCTCGACCCGGAGCTTTCCGACCGGGGAGGCCGGCTCCACGCCTGCGTCGTCGACCTTGCCCGGGCCCTCTCGACCCGGGGCCGCTTCGAGCGGGCCGAGCAGGTCCTGCGGTCCCGTCCCCCGGCCGCCGATCCGGCGGCGGATCCCCCCGGGCTGCCGACGCGGTGGATCTCCGAGATGGCCCGGGCGCTCTGCGGTCAGGCACGCCATGCCGAGGCGGACCGCTGGCTGGGAGATCACCTCCGGGGCCTTCGCGAACGGGCCGGTGCGGAGGCCGACCAGCTCGCCCTGGAGGTCGATCAGGCCGCCGTGGTCGCCCGCTCGGGGCGCCGCATCGAGGCCCTCCGACGCATGGAGGTCCTCGCCACCAACCGCCTGGCCGGCGTCCGTGACTGGCACCGGGCGATGCTGCTGGCCCTGAGCGTCGGCGACCGGGAGGCGACGCGGAGGCTCGGGCGTGCGGGTCTTCTGGCGCATGCCTCGGTCGCCGAGGGGGCCGAGGCGCTGCTGGTGGCCGACGGGTTGCTGGCCGCCCGGGGCGACGAGGCCGAGACCGCCGTGGCGGCAGGGCTGGTCGACCGGGTCGCCCACGCCCAGGACTGGAGCCGCGACTTCACGCTGGCGCTCAGGGCGGGGCTCGCCCATCGGCAGGGGCGCTTCGGCGAGGCACTCGAGCTCCTGGACGCCTCGATGGCCCAGCGGGGCTTCGGGGTGGTCAGGTCCGGGGTCGAGGCCCGGCCGGCCTACCGGGCGAGGCATCGGGCCTTCCGTGCCGAGCTGTGCGCCCTCCTCGGTCGTCCGGACGAGGCCCGGCGGGATCTCGAGGCCGCCCGCAGCCTCCTCTCCGGGCAGGTCCGGGACGGCCCGTCCGGTTCGCCGGCCGGGGACGACGACTGGGAGGAGCGCCTGTGGGCCGCGCTGGCGCTCCGGGATGCCGAGGACGCCCTGGCCGGGACGCCCCCGCCTTCCGGCGCGACGTCCGGTCGGTAGGTCCCGCCGGGGCGACGCCTCCCGATGGGCCGCCCGGCGTGTCCCGGGGTTTGGGTTGTCGGCCGGGCCGTCGGGCTGGTTCCATCGTTGGGCCATGATCTCCCCCGCCTTCCGCGTCCTCGTGGTCCTTCTCCTTGCCGGATGGGCTTTGGCCGGGCCGGTCGGCGCGGCGGACGGGTCCGGGTCGGCGGTGCCGGGCACCGGGCGGCCCAATGTGCTGTTCCTCTTCGCCGACGACCAGCGGGCCGACACGATCGGCGCCTGGGGGAACGCCCACATCCGCACCCCGCACCTCGACCGGCTGGCGGCCCGGGGCGTCAGCTTCCGCGGGAACTACTGCTTCGGCGGGAACAGCGGCGCCGTATGCATCCCCAGCCGCGCGATGCTCCTGAGCGGCCGCACCTGGTTCGGCCTGTCGCACGGGCTCGACCAGACCCTCACCTGGCCCGAGCATCTGCGCCGCCAGGGCTATGAGACCTTCGCCACCGGCAAGTGGCACAATGGTCAGGCCTCCTTCGTCCGGGCCTTCGAGCATGGGCGCTCCGTCCACTTCGGCGGCATGGACGACCACACCCGGATCGCCATCCAGGACCTGCAGCCCGACGGCACCTGGTCGCCCCGACGGCCGTCCCCGCGGTTCTCCAGCGAGCAGTTCGCCGACGAGGCGGTCGACTTCCTGCGCCGGCCGGCCGGTGGGCGTCCGTTCGTGGCCTACGTGGCGTTCACGGCACCGCACGATCCCCGCAATCCGCCCGAGGCCTGGCGCGTGTCGGACCCGGCCAAGCGCCCGCCCCTGCCGCGCAACTACCTCCCGCAGCACCCCTTCGACAACGGCGAGCTGGTCCTGCGCGACGAGAACCTCCTGCCGTGGCCCCGGCCGCCGGAGTGGGTGCGCGACCAGTTGGGCGACTACTACGGCCTCATCGAGCACCTCGACGCGCAGGTCGGCCGGATCCTCGAGGCGCTGGCGCGCTCGGCCCATGCCACCAACACGATCATCGTCTACGCCGCCGACCACGGGCTGGCGCTCGGGAGCCACGGGCTCCTGGGCAAGCAGAACGTCTACGAGCACAGCATGCGCTGTCCCCTGATCCTCGCCGGTCCAGGCCTTCCTGCCGGGCAAAGCACCGGGGCCTTCACCTACCTCTTCGACCTGTTCCCCACGCTGTGCGGCCTGACCGGGGTTCCGGTGCCCGCGGGCCTGGCCGGGGAGGACCTCCGTCCGCTGTGGACCACGCCGGGGGCCCGGGTGCGGGACACGGTGTTCCTTCCCTACCAGGGCCTCATGCGGGCGGTGCGGGATGGGCGGTGGAAGCTCATCTGCTACCCGCCGGTCAACCACCGGCAGCTCTTCGACCTGGCGAATGATCCCGACGAACGCGTGGATGTGTCCGGCGATCCCGGCAATGCCGCCGTGGTCTCCGGCCTGCTGGCCCGGATGGCCGAGTGGCAGGCCCGGGTGGGCGACACCCAGCCGCTCAGCGTGACCAACCCCAGGCCGCTGATGCGCGATCTCACCGGCCACCCCCGCAAGCCCGACGGCTGGCAGCCCCGCTGGATCGTGGACCGGTATTTCTGAGGGATCCTGGGGCCGGGCACGGGCTCTCCGACGGACTTGCGGAGCCGCCGGTCGCTGCGCACCGTTGGGACGTGATTCTCGAAGACTCCCTGGGCGACATCCTCCGAAAGGCCCGCACATCCACCCACACCGAGGCCGCCGCCGCGGCCCAGGCGGCCGGGCTTTCCCTGGCGGATTATGAGCGCATGGAGGAGACGGGCCGGCCGATGTCGGGCTGCCGCTTCGAGGACCTCGGGGCCCGGCTCTCGCTGGATGGGGCCAAACTCCTGCGCATCGCCGGGGGCTGGCTGCCCCGGCCCGTGGCCACCACCGGGTGGTGCGAGCTGCGCGTGGTCACCACCGAGGGCGACGGGATGGCGGTGCACGCCTACCTGGTGTGGGACGAGGTCACCCGTGAGGCCGCCGTGTTCGACACCGGCTTCGATGCGACGCCCCTCCTGGCGCTGATCGACGAGCACGGGCTCCAGCCGAGGCACCTCTTCATCACCCACTCCCACGCCGACCATGTGGCGGGCATGGCCGCCCTGCGCCAGCGCTTCCCCAAGATCCGCATCCACAGCAGCTCGAAGAACGCCCCGGTGGAACACCGGAACCGGTCCAACGACTTCATCATGCTCGGCAGCCTCCGGGTCACCAACCGCGACACGCCGGGACATGCCGAGGACGGGGTGACCTACATCATCGGCAATTGGCCCGACGACGCCCCACACGTGGCCATCGTCGGCGACGCGCTCTTCGCCGGCTCCATCGGCGGGGCCCGCGACCAGCTGGACCTGGCCCGCTCCAAGGTCCGCGAACAGATCTTCTCGCTGCCCGCCCAGACCTTGGTCTGCCCGGGTCACGGTCCATTGACGACCGTGGGTGAGGAGAAGGCCAACAACCCCTGGTTCCGATGAACACCCCCCACGGTCCGCTGCCCGATCCCTCGACGCGTCGTCGAATGGCCCGCCGCCGGGCGACGTGGGCGGAGCCGTGGGTGTCCGTGATGGCCTTGGCGCTCCTGTCGACCGCCGATGTTCGCGCCCAGGACAGGGCCCAGGAAAAGGCCAAGGCCGGGGCCGGGCTGGCTCCGACCCGACCGGTTCCCGCCACGAACGCCGCGCCGTCCCGCCCGGTGGGATCGGCAGATCCCGTGGCCCGCCGGTTGTTGCTCGTCCGCGCCTCGCCGGTGCCGCTGGGCGAAAACTCGGTCCTCTCGGTCGGTGCCGGGGAGGCCAAGGAGGAGCTGAAGGGCCTCGAAGGCGGCTTGTTCCGCCGGACTGTCTCCGAGCCGCGGGTGTTGTCCGTGGCGGAGCAGGGTGGCTGGGTCCGGGGTTTCTTCAAGGAGCCGAAGGCGTCCCGGCTGTGGTCGTTCTTCAATCCAAGGGCCCCGGTGGACAGCGAGAGCGACCTCCTGCGATCGGCCCGAATCTTCGGCATCCGGGGCGATGCACCGCTGCCGACCTCCCAGGTGGATCCCATCCACGTCGAACCGGTGGGCATCCGGTTCTGGCAGATCTCCCGCTGAGTTCCCCCACCGGTCCGTGTGGCGGGGGTCCGTCGTGTGATGGATCCTGGCGATGCCTCGGGGTCCGGTTGATTTCCTGGCCGCAGTCCCGACATTGGCCCCCGATGACACCGACCCCCCCCGATCCCGGCGCGCCCGTCCCGGCGTGGCTGACGGCCGGTTCCCGCAGGGAGGCGATGGATTGGGGATTGGTGCTCATCAGCCAGGGCATCCCTGCGGTGATCGAGCGGGTCGATCCCGAGGAACCTCCGATCCCGCCCGCGCCTTCCGGTCCGGTCGATGCTCCCGATCCCGGCCCGTCCGATTCGTCCACCGTGGCGGAACCCTCCGGGGTCGGCTCATCGGAAGATTCGCCGTCGCCGCAGGTCGACCTGCCGCACCGCACCGGCCGGCGCCCCTCCTGCCGCTCCCGCTCCCGCCCGCGTCCCCCTCGCCGCCGCCCGGAGTCTTCGCGGGCCGTGGCCTGGCACCTGCGTGTCGAGCCGCACCTCGTCGACCGGGCGCGGGCGGTCCTCGAGGCCTACCGGCTCGAGGATCGGCGCTTCGACTGGCAGCAACGCACCGGAGCGGGCGTCGGCACCGGGTCCTTTTCGTGGTCGTCCGGCGCGCTCCCATGGGTCGCGGCGTTGTGTGTGCTGCATGGCCTGCTGCCGATGGCGCTGCGGTCCCTGGGCTGGATCGAGGGGGCGGCCGTGCGCCAGCAGGGACAGTGGTGGCGCCTGTGGACGGCCACCTGGTTGCACGCCGACGTGGCCCACCTCGCCTCGAACGTCGCGACCGGGGGCCTCACCCTCGGCCTGGCCATGGGGCGCCACGGGCCGGGCACGGCCCTGTGCCTGAGCCTGCTGGCCGGTGCGGTGGCCAACCTCCCCGGCGTGTTCCTGCGCGAGCCCGGCTCGCGGGCGCTGGGAGCCTCGGGCGTGGTGATGGCCACCCTCGGCCTGTTGGCGGGCCATGCCGTGGTCTGGTGGCGCATCAGCCGCCACGCCTCGAAGCCGGTGGGCATCAGTCTCGGGGCCGCCGGGTTCCTCTTCCTGAGCCTGGGCGTGGATCCATCCTCCGACGTCCTGGCCCATCTGGGAGGGTTCGTCGCCGGCATCGTCCTGGGGGCGCTGGCCGCGTGGTTCCGCTGGGGGCGCTTCGACACGGTGTGGGCCTGGGCCTATGTCGTGCTCGCGCTGGGACCCTGGCTCTGGGCCGTGGTGTCGTCGTCGCGCTGAGGCCGCGTCGTCGTCGCCCCTGCCCGGCGGGTCAGGCATGGCCCGGGGGCAGCGGTGTCAGCCGCCCCTCGCGGTCCACCCGGTAGTCGATGCCGCGCCAATGGACCTGGTCGCCGCAGAGGGCCGCCACCCACACGGCCGCCCCGAGCAGGTCCCTCGCCGCGGCCATCCCGAACACGAAGGTGTCGTCGCGCCGGCCCCGTCGGCCCGGCAGGCCTGCCAGCCGCCAGGCCAGCGCCTGGGCCATGGCCGATCGGGCGATGACCAGGCCCATGAAGAGCCCCACCCATGCCCCCCGGGCACCGGGTGTCAGCGCCGGGTGCCACCAGGCCGTCGCGGCGGCGAGGGTGTTCCACAGGGTGGCGTTGGCCAGGATGCTCGCGGCGTAGGGCGCCGGCCGGCAGACCCGGATCGTGCGGTTCCAGCGCACCTGGTGGGTCCAGATCGCCCGCCATCCGGTGGGGGAGTCGAGGCATTCCACCACCACCGGGCACAGCTCGATGCGCCCGCCGGCCGCGGCGATCCGGTGACCGATCTGGAAGTCGTCGGCCAGATGGTCGGCCACCGCGCGGAAGCCTCCGATGCCCTCCAGGGCCGTCCGGCGCATCAGCATCGAGGCCCCCAGGGCGAAATCCATCGGCGCCAGCGTCCGCGACTGCAGCACCTGGCTCCAGAAGTCGGCGTTGACGGCCGTGGCCTCCCATTCCATGGCGGCATTGGCCGGGTTGGCCAGCCGGTAGAAGCAATGCACGAGGCCCACGCCGGGGTCCTCCAGCGGCAGGACCATCTGCGAGACGAGGTCCGGCGGGGCCAGCACGTCCGCGTCGCTGACCAGCACCAGCCCGTGGAGGATCGCCCCCTCCGCCTGGGCCAGCTTGGAGACCTTGGCGTTGGCGCCCACCCGCGCGGGGCAGACCATCAGGCGTGCGTCCCGGTGGGGGTGCTCGGCGATCAGCCGCCGGACCAGCGGCACGACCGGGTCGGCCTCGTCGGCCACCACGAAAAGGAACTGCAGCGGTCCGGCGTGGTCCTGACCGAGCCAGCTCCGCAGGCATCGCTCCGAATGGTCGGGGTCCAGTCCCTTGAGCGGCTTGAGCACGGACACCCCGGAAGCCGGCATGGGAGAGCGGCCGGCCGCCGGGCCCGGCGCGCGTCGGTGCAACGGGAAGCGCATCGCCGCCAGGAACTGCCAGGTCACGATGCCGAAGCCGAGCAAGGCCAGCGCCGCCGGGATGCCGAGCGCGACGGTCTGGGCGGCGGCGGTCATCATGGGCGGTCGTCGTCGGTGCGGGTGACTTCAGCGCGCGGCGCTGCCCACGGCATCGCTCCAGCGACCGCCGCCGAGCCGCTCGGCCAGGCCCTCGACCAGCTCCCGCGCCAGCCCCGGTCCCTCGTACACCAGGCCGGAGTAGACCTGGAGCAGCGTGGCCCCGGCCGTGACCTTCTCCCAGGCGTCGGCCGCGGTGAAGATCCCGCCCACGCCGACGATCGGCACCGCGCCCCGGGTCTGCCGGTGCAGGTGGCGGATCACCTCGGTGCTGCGCGCGGCCAGCGGCCGACCGCTCAGGCCGCCGGCTTCCCGGTAGGTCCGCTGCGCGAGATGGTCCTGCTGGGTCGGCCGCGCCAGCGTGGTGTTCGTGGCGACCAGCCCGGCGACCTGGCGCGGGGCCACGAGGCTGACGATCTCGTCGAGGGCGTCGAACGACAGGTCCGGCGCCACCTTGACCAGCACGGGCTTGGGCACACCACCGGCGGCCAGCCCGGCGTTGACCTCCTGCAGCGCGGCGAGGATCCCGTCCAGGGCCGCCTTGTCCTGCAGTTGGCGCAGGTTGGGCGTGTTGGGCGAACTGACATTCACCACGAAGAAGTCGGCCAGGGGCCACAGCGTCCGGAACGACTGGGCGTACTCGCCGGCGGCCTCCTCGAGCGGGGTGGCCTTCGACTTGCCCAGGTTGATGCCCACCGGATGGGCGGGCCACAATCCCTCGGAGCGCCAGTCGGCCAGCCGGGCGGCCAGGGCCTCGGCTCCGCCGTTGTTGAAACCCATCCGGTTGACCAGCGCGCCGTCCGGCACCTGCCGGAACATCCGGGGCTTCGGGTTGCCCGGCTGGGCCCGGCCCGTCACCCCGCCCAGTTCGCTGAAGCCGAACCCGAGGGCCTCCCACATCGGCACGGCGACGCCCTGCTTGTCCATCCCGGCGGCCAGCCCGACCGGGTTGGGGAATCTCAGTCCCAGGACCTCCACCGGCAGCGGCGCCGTCTCGAAGAGGGCCTGTGCGAGTTTCCGGCTCCCCGTGCAGCGGCTGGCGCGCGCCAGCAGGCCGAGGGTCCGGTCGTGGACCGTCTCGGAGTCCTGGGCGAAGAGGAACGGCCGGGCGACGTTGCGGTAGAGCCAGCTCATGCGGCCGGCAGACTGCCGGGAAACAGGCCCCGCGGGCAAATGGGGTTTGTCCCCGGGGGTGCTGAGGGCGCCTGGGGTTCCCGGTGTCCTTCGGGGTACCCTGCATCCGAGCTCGACGCAGAGGCCTTGGGGAGGGTCTCGGGGTGCCCGGGTCCGGAAACCGGGGGCACGGGAGCGGGAGTTGAAAGGCTCAGCGGCGCCACCAGCTGCGGCCCGACGAGGCGGCTGGGGCGGCCTGTGTCGTGCTGCCCGGCGCGGGGGTGGGCTCGGGGTTGCGCCCGGTGAGTTGTCGGACCAGCAACTGGCTTCGGGCGGCCGTCAGCGCCATGATGAACTCGTCGTAGCTGCCGTACCGTTCTCCCGGATGCTTGGCCATGGCCTTCGACAGCGCATCGCTGGTGGGTCGGCTGATGGCCGGGTTCACCTCGTGGGCCGGCCTGAGCGGGATGGCCAGATGCGCCGCGACGACATCCTCCACCGAGGGGGCCTCGAAGGGCACATGGCCGGTCAGCGCGTGGTAGAGTGTGCCGGCGAGGCTGTAGATGTCGCAGAGGAACGTGTCGCCCTCCTGGCGCACCCGCTCCGGGGCGATGTAGTAGGGCGTGCCGAAGATCGGCGCGTAGGCATCGGTGTCGGCGTCGGCCTTCTTGGCCAGGCCGAAGTCGACGACCTTGGGCTCGCCGTCCGAGCCGAAGAGGATGTTCCCCGGCTTGATGTCCAGGTGCAGCAATCCGCGCTTGAGGGCCGCCTGCAGGGCCCCGGCGACCTTGATGCCGATGTCGAGCGCGTCGAGCTCGGGCAGGGTCTTCTCCGACTCGATCCGGCTGTCGAGGCTGCCCGCGTCGGCGACCTCCATGGCCAGGAAGCGGTAGCCCTCGTGGTAGTCGAAGGCGTAGATGTGGATGATGTTGGTGTGGTTGAGCTGGGCGCAGGCCCGGGCCTCCACGGCGAAGTTGTTGACGGCGGCGGGGTCGTCGGCCAGCTCGCGCTTCATGAGCTTGACGGCCACCTCGCGCCCCAGGGCGGTGTCCCAGGCCCGGTACACCGTGCCCATGCCGCCGGAGGCGATCTCCGAGCGCAGTTCATACTGCCGGAGCATCATGGGCATCATCACCGTGGCCTGGCACTTGGTGCAGGTCATCCGGTCGAGCGGCGCCAGGTCGCCCGGGATGAACTGCTTGGCCCCGCACGCCGGGCACGAGACCATCTTCAGGGCCTTCTTCTGGGATGCCGTCTGCTCCATGTGTTCGCTGGGTCGATTCTAGGCCGGGCTGGTCCGGGGACAAGGACGGCGCGGGGATTTCGCCGCCACGGCATGTCGGCCGGGTCCCGGGGATCGGACCGGGAGCCGGAGGGACGGGCCTCGAAGGGGCCGCGGGCTACTTCTTGGGATCGAGGTTGGCCGCGAGGTCGGTCTCGGTGATCGTGGACTCCACGCCGCCGGCCGGGACCTCCATCTGCGCGAGCCAGAGCAGGGCGTTGAGGAAGATCTTCCGCTGGTTCGGGTCGCCCCAGTTCTTGTGCGTGTGCCCGCCGGTGAACCCCATGCCCCGGCCGCCGTCGATGCGTTCGTGCACCCACATCATGGCCTCGCGCCGGCCGGAGGCGGCGACGATGTGGGCGTAGGGTCCGGCGGGATGGACGTACGGTCCCTTGCGCACCGCGTCGGACGGCGCGTCGTCGAGCAGCCAGGTCACCGGACGGCCGTTCTCCGACCAGCGCATGTTCACGTACCACTCGTCGCGGGTGGAGAACGGCTTCACGCCGCGGCTCACCGGGTGGTCGGGAAAGGTGGTGAACTTCGGCGACCACATGGGGTTGATGCTGTAGAGGTGCTCGTAGTGGCCGCCGATCCAGCGGATCATCGCGTCGCCCGGGTCGCCGACCGGCACCTCGACGCCGTAGTGGGCGAATCCCAGGCCGACGCCGCGCGAGGCCAGGCGGTCGATGAAGGCCATGCGCTCGGGCTTGATCGCCGGATGTCCGCCCCCGCCGTCGGCATAGACCAGGAGCGCGTCGACCCGCTCGAGGGCTGCGTTGTCATCGACCGTCTTCCCGCCCTCGACCTTGGTGGGCCAGCCGTTGGAATACACCTGGACCTGGAGGTTCGGCACCCCGGCCAAGGCCTTCTGGAACAGCAGGCATCCGGCGCGGAACTCGTGCATGCCGGCCGGATGGCTTGGGCGACCGGCAATGAGGGCGATGCGGCGGGTCTTCGGGCTGTCCTTGGCCTCGAGGATCGCCGGGGTGGCCAGCAGCAGGGCCGCTGAGGCGGTGAGGAAGGCGTTCAGGATTCGATTCATGGATCGGCGCAACGTTTTCCGCCGGGTTGCCTCCGGTCAAGGCGTTGTCGGGGCCACCGTCACCGTCCTGTTGCCTCCGGATTCCGTCCCGGCCGGCCGATCCTCCCGCCGCAAGGCGTCGGCAAACTTCCGCAACCCACCGGCAGCGGATGGGGTGGGTGATCGTCTAGGGTCGGTGCCGATGAAAGGGATGCGATTCAGTCGGTCGGGTGCCGGCCTCGCGGGGTTGATTCCGTGGATGGTGGCCTGTGCGCTGGGTCCGTGGGCCAGGGCGCAGGGCGCGGCCGATGGCGGCGGGGTGGATCCGTTGACGACGTCCACCCCGGAGATCACCGGCTCCCTGCCCCGGATCACCATCCTCGGCGAGTCCGACGCCGACCAGGCGGTCACCCGTCCCTTCCCGGCCGAAGTCGAGGGCACCAAGGTGTATTCGGGCAAGAAGGCCACCATCCTGGATTTCGACGCGCTGCCGCAGATCCAGAGCGACAACTACCGGCAGGCCTTTTCGCAGAT
>Ga0068877_10002136_pt1 | contig 16116 bp, 16 predicted proteins | sample NOAtaG_FD_66437 | JGI IMG/M metagenome (GOLD analysis project Ga0068877, IMG submission 66437) | Freshwater lake microbial communities from Lake Erie, under a cyanobacterial bloom - NOAA_Erie_Diel6S_1000h metaG | ecosystem: Environmental > Aquatic > Freshwater > Lake | place: USA: Ohio, Lake... | reverse complement strand
ACCTCCTCGTTAACAGTGCGCAGGCCCTACACGGACGCTCATCGCCACGTATCGAAGTCTCGGTTCATGAAGATGAAGACCACGCGTGGGTCTTGGTTACCGACAACGGCCCGGGCCTGCCACCCCATGTGAGGCAAAACCTGTTCCGCCCTTTCACCACCACTAAAGCACGAGGCCATGGCCTGGGCCTCGCCCTCTCCCACAACCTCGCCGCCAAGGCGGGCGGGGACCTCGAATCGCTCGATCCTCCAGAGGGCGCCGGGTTCAGGCTGCGCCTCAAAAAGGTTTGCCCGTGAAAACCATTCTCATCATTGAAGACGAGGTGCTCATCGCCCAGTCGCTGCGTAAGCTTTTAGAACGCCAGGGTCACCGCGTGGAAACCACCGAATCAGGTCACGACGCCATCGAGCGGATCGCCCGCACGCCCTACGACCGCATCGTCTGCGACCTCATGCTGCAGGACATCTCCGGCTTCGACGTGCTCGAGGAGTCCCGCAAGCGCTTTTCCCCCGCCGAAATCAGTGAAAAATTCATCCTGATGACCGCTTATAACTCTCCCCAAGTCCTAGAGAAAGCGCGAGAATACCAATGTGAAATCCTCAACAAGCCGTTCGAAGATTTGCGGGCGGCGCTGAAGCGGATCGAGGGAGAGGCGTGAGCATTCACACCGTCGGCATCGCGCTCAAACCCCAGGCCATGGCGGAGTTCCACGGGCTGCTCCCCAACCTGTGTCGCTGGCTCCAGCGTCGCAAGAAGCAGGTGACCTTCCGCGCCCAGGATAAGGAGCGCGTGCAGAAGATCTTCCAGCGCCAGGACCCGAGGGCCCTCTTCCAAACCGAGAAGAGCTTCTTTCGCGATAATGACCTGTTGATCTCCCTGGGCGGTGACGGCACGCTCATCGGCGTCTGCCGTCGAAACACAGGCCGCATCCCCGTTCTCGGGGTGAACCTCGGGAGGCTGGGATTCATCACCCCGTACAACAAGACCGAATTCTTCGATCACCTCGAAGAGGTCATTGCCGGCCGTTACAAGGCCGATCGCCATCCGCTCTACCACGTGGGCATCGAGCGCAAGGGCAAACTCGTCCACCAGCAGTACTTCTTCAACGACGCCGTGCTAGCGAAGAACGACATTGCCCGCATGGTCTACCTGCGCGTTGAGGCGGACGGACACCACGTCTACAACCTCGCCGCCGACGGCATCATCGTAAGCTCAACAACGGGCTCCACCGCGTACTCGCTGGCGGCGGGTGGCCCCATCGTGCATCCTGAGGTCGCCGCACTCTTGCTCTCGCCAATTTGCCCCCACTCCCTCACCCATCGCCCGCTGGTGATTCCCGAGAAGACCAAGCTGAGCCTGCGGCTGCTGCCGCCGTTTCAATCCATGTCCCTCACGGTGGATGGCCAGGAGGTGTTCGCCATCGAGGAGCACGACGTGATCCACCTCAACCACAGGCCCGCCAAGCGGGTGCCGCTGGTGAAGAACGTGGATCGCCCCTTCTATGACACGCTCAAAGAGAAATTCATCCACGGCCGCAGGGCCTGAGAGGAAACCGCATGAAAAGCACGCTGGCGCTCACCACCCTCAAGCTTCAGAACTTCGCCACCTTCCGTAGCCGAGAGATCCACTTTGGCCCGGGCCTCAACGCCATCGTCGGCGAAACCGGCTCCGGCAAGAGTCTGATCCTCGACGCCCTCCAGCTGGTCTTCGGTGGCCGTGGCGACAAGAAGGCCGTACGCCTCGGGGCGGAGAGCGCCGTGGTGGAGGCTATCCTGCGCTTCGAAGACGAAGCGGTTAGCCGCGCCCTCGACGAGGCGGGCTTCCCCTCCGAGGACGGTGAGATCGTCATCAAACGCATCATCCGCCGCGATGGCACCAGCAAGTGCTGGCTCAACCACATGGCCTGCGGCCTGCAGACTCTCGCCCAGTTCACCCGCCGCTGGGTCGATCTCGTCGGCCAGTTCGAAAACCAGAAGCTCATGAGCGACGCCTACCAGCTGCGCCTGCTCGACCAGTACGGCCAGACCTCAGTCTTGGCCGAGGACATGCGCGGTCGTCTAGTGGAGTTCCGTCGCCTACGCGAAGAGCGCGACGGTCTCGAGCGCTCCCGCACCGAGCGGGAGCAGCGCCTCGACTACGTGGACTTCCAACTGCAGGAGATCGACGCCCTCGATCCCCGCGACGGCGACGAAGAAGAGCTGGTCGCTCGTAAAAGCGAATTTCTGAATCATGAAAAACGCCAGCTGGTGCTGCATCAGATGGAAGAGCTGGTTCACGGTGGTGAATCCAGCGGGGGCCTTGGCGGCATCGTGCGAGCCGCCCGCGGCCTGGCCGCGCGCAACCTGGGCATCATCCCTGCCGCCTTCGCCGAGAAGCTCTCCGCTCTAGAAGACGTGCACGCGGAGATCGAGGCGGGCCTCAAATCTCTTCACGGGCGCGAGATGGACGAAGAAGAAATGCAGAAGGTCGTCGATCGCCTGGACGCCTACCAGCGCCTGAAGCGCAAGTTCGGCGGCACAGCCGCCGCCGTCATCGAGGCCCGCGAAGCCTTCCGAGCCGAGGCGACCAAGATCCGTGCCTACGAGGAAGACCTCACCCAGCTGCTGCGTCGTCTCTCTCAGGCGGAAGCCACCGTACAGCGCCTCGCCGATGATCTCCACAAGGTGCGAACGACCGCCGCTGGCAAGTTCTCCCGCGAACTCACCGCTGCGGTCCGGGCCCTGCGCATGGACGGCGCCGACATCCGCCTCGAGCTCGAGCGAGGCGAAGAACTTACCGATCACGGCTACACGCGCCTCAACTTCCTGGCGCAGACCAACCCCGGCGAGGGCTTCTTCCGCGTGAAGGAGATCGCCTCCGGTGGTGAGCTCTCCCGCATCCTGCTGGCCCTGCGTCAGGTCCTGTCCCACCACGACTCCATCAGCATCTTCCTCTTCGACGAGATAGATACTGGCATGGGCGGCGAGACCGCGCTCCACATCGGAAAGGCGCTGCAGAAGGTCGCCGCCGGCTCTCAGGTCATCACCATCACCCACTTGCCCCAGATCGCGGCGGGTGCTGATCGTTTGATCCTGGTATCGAAGACCACCTCGCAGGGCGAGGAAGGCGAGCGCACCGAATCCGAAGTTCGCGAGGTGGAGGGCCGTAGCGCCATCCGTAAGGCGAGCGAGGCTCTCGTACCGTTACACTAGTTTACTAATCTCCGGAGGTCCCCGTGTTGGTCGGCCGAAGTCCGCGCTACGTAATCCATTCGCTGGAGCTCCTCGGTTGCGACCCCGCAGTTCTCGGTCCAGTGGCTCAGGCCTGCCAGGCGGTCGAGGACCGCGTGTGGCACGCACACGAAGATTTTCGCAGCTACCTCGAAAAGCAAACCGCCCTGTTCTATGCCGTCGACGGTACCGGCGAAACCGTCGCCTTCGCCTGCTTCGATCTTACCCTCCGTGAAGACACCCTCGTACTAGCAGTCAACGAGTGCATGGTGGTGCCCGAACATCAGGGCCAGGGGCTTCCCAATCTTTTCCTGGCGCTGCTCATCTCCCACCTCCGCTTCCACTGGCGCTCGGCGGGCAAGCGGCGCCGCTACAAGCAGGTCGTGGCAGTCTCCATGACCGTTAATTACAAGCTCATGATGGGCTTCAAGCGCTACAGCTTTCTCACCCAGTCCAACCCCTACCGGCCTTGCGATGAGATACGCGAGATCGCTCGTGAGTATCTCGCAGACGAGGGCCTCGAACCGGTGGAAGCGGGCAACCCCTTCTTCGCCAAGGCCGCCTTTCCAGGCGCGCTGAAGAATCACCCGGCCGTGCGTCGGCCCGAGGGCATACCGGCCGACTTCCAACCCGAACGCGGAGACGCCTTCCTCTACGTAGGCAAGGTAAGCTCGTTTTGGGCGCTCGGCTTAATGGCGTGGCTCGTGCAACGGAGCTATGGCTTCAAAGCCGTTCTCCGCGTGCATCCGTTCAAGCGCCTCAAGGTTCGCACGTGTCGCGATCAGCGCCCCGTCCCCTACACCAAAGAAGGCTGAAGCACTTCCAAGCGCGCGCCCGCTGCATCCACCACGACGAACTTGCCGGAGCGGCGAGGGAAGCCGTTGTTGATGTAGGTCCGGTTGTCCCACGTGAAGACGTCTGCGACGTGACTGTGGCCACCCACAACCACACGGGCGTCCTTGGGGGCGAGCGCCGCGACCCCGGCCCGAAAGCGCGCCCGAACCGCCTCTTCATCGAAGGTCTGGTAGCCGTGGGCGCGCGAACGTCGGCTCGCCCGCTCGCCGAGCCAGTTCAGCAGGAAGTACGGCATGACGTGATCGGCGACGAAGCGCCAGAAGCGGCGATCGATGAAGCGGCGATAGGCGAGGTAGGTGTGGTCGGTGGGATCGAAGCGGTCCCCGTGGCCAACGGAGAGCATGGTGTCGCCGAGGGTGATGAGTTTATCCTCACGCAAGGCCACCAGTCGCGCGCGCGCGGCGGGGGGCCATTCGGCGGTCGCCCGCCGCGCGAGCCCCCCGAGATGCATGTCGTGGTTACCCTCGGCCCAGAAGACGGTCTTGCCATCCTCGCACCACTCGCGCAGCAGCTTGAAGAAACCGTGATGGCGCTCCAGATACGCGGGGTGGTTCCCCGCCATCAAGTCGAAGACGTCGCCGAGGAGCCCGACGTGGGTGGCCTCGCGCACCAGGGGATGGGCGGCAAATGTCTCGAGGAGTCGCCAGCCGTCGTCGCCGTGCTGGTGGATGTGGATGTCGGAGAGGGAGACGAAGCGCATGGCTTCACTATACCCCGGCCTGGAGCTAAACCGCGAGGGGGTGAACACCTAAGTTCTCGAACACGAACTTAGCGAGAGATTCCTGGGTTTTCTTATCGATGTCCTCGAAGCGGAAGCTGACGCGCCAGGTGGGGTATGGCGTATCGCCGGCGGGTACTTCTTGGACGCGCACAACCTGGGCGACGAAGGTGGTCTTATGGCCATTTATGAGGAGCTCGAGGCCCTTGAAGCTTTCTCCGGGAGTAAAGAACTTCGCTTCCGTCCGGCTCACCATAAAGGAGGCACCGCCGGCGCTCAGGTCGAAGGCCTCGCGGGCAAAGAAGTAATTTCCGGGGCGGGGTTGGCGAACTTGCTTGTTGAACTGCAGCCGAATGCGTTCATCCCCGGCCATGCGCAGCCACTTGCGGCGCTCAAGCTGGGCGAGAAAATCGGGAAAGTGCGCCTGCAGGCCGTCGGCGCCGTGGTGACGAACGCGACACTGGAAGAGCAGAGCGGCGGACGGCACGAAAAAGTTCACGGTCTCAGAAGCCCCCACTACGCGCGCGAAGACCTCCTCTTGTCCCGGCAGCGGGGTCACCACTACTTCGCGCCGCAAGGGCAGCACCAGTTCGAAGCGGGCAGGTGCGAGGATCTTCTGGTCTCCGACGAAGCGCCACACGAATATCTCGTAGCGACGTTCCTTGGCCGTTAACAAGATGCGGCTTACCTGGCGGGGATCGAGAATTTTCTTCAACTTGTTATCAGCCAGCTCAGACAAGACAGCCTCATTTTTTTAATTTGCCACCACCGGGCAAGGTGGTGGCAAACCGGCTTGGAGTACGTTGGGGTTTAAAGTCCCGCCGTGACTGGAGTAACTACTTAAGAGACCAGTTTCAGCGCGCCCATGGGCAGGTCGTTCGCTTGGGCCAACACAGCTGTTCCGGCGGACTTCATGATGTTGATCGAGGCGATCTTGGCGCTGGACTCGGCATAATCGGTGTCTTCGATGCGTGACCGCGCGTTGTCTTGGTTCACGGCGGTGATCTCCAAGTTGTTCATCGTACTCTGCAGGCGTGACTGCATGGCGCCGAGGTTAGCTCGGAAGCCCGAGACCTTGTCGATCGCCGAGTCGATGCGGGCCATGTTATCCCAGGCATCTTCTTTGGAATGAATGTTAGTGCCGTCCACACCGAGATTCTCCACCGTCGCGTCAGTCGCACTGGCGTCGAACTGGATGCGGTTTTCTTGGCCGCCGTAGGCACCGACCTGGAAGTCGAGGGTGCCCATGCCGGCATCACCCTTCAGCAGAGAGGTACCGTTGAACTCGGTGGTCACCGCGATACGGTCAAGTTCCTGCGTCAGTTGTTGGTATTCCATGTTGAGGAACCCACGCTCCTGGTCGCCGACGGTGTCGGAACCGGCCTGAACCGAAAGCTCGCGCAGACGGGTCAAGATGTTGGTGGACTCGTTTAGACCCCCTTCCGCCACTTGCACCATCGAGATGGCGTTGTTGGCGTTGCGAGTGGCCATTTTCACGCCTTTGGTCGAGGCGTCCAATTTCTTGGAGATCGCCAGACCGGCGGCGTCGTCAGCGGATTTAGTGATCCGCTTACCAGATGAAAGTCGGGCGAATTCTGTTTCCTGTTCAGCGGAACTTGCCCGTAAGTTCCTCTGTACCTCTTGCGAGGCTATATTCGTATTAATTCTCAAGCCCATCTCGTACTCCTTGAACCAGCCATCTGTAGGGTTAGTCCTTCAGACCTAAACCTGATCGGAGGCGTCGGACTATCCTTAAGCAAAAACCGCGTAAAACGCTCAAGAAAATGCGTTTGAAGTGTAATACCAGCAACTTAAGATTTTTTTCTTTATTGATCTCGGCAAGGGAATGAAAGGAGGTTCATATACCTAGCCGGTTGACGCCAACGTTTATGGGCGATCGGCGTTGATCTTCTGGATGGTGGCCGTAGTGGAATAGCCATCGACGAAGGCGAGCGAGAAGACGTCTCCTCCCCACGCGATCACTTCCTGACTGCCGACAATTTGCTCTGTCTTCCAGTCGCCGCCCTTCACCAAAACCTGGGGCCGCACTTGCTTGATGAGCTCCAGCGGCGTGTCCTCCGAGAAGATCTCCACCGCGTCGACGCAGCGGAGGTTCTCCAGCACGAAACGGCGGTCCTCTTCGCGGTTCACGGGACGGGTGGGGCCCTTCAGGCGGCGCACGCTGGCGTCTGAATTGAGGCCGATAATGAGAAGATCACCGAGGCGGCGGGCCTCATTGAGGTAGGCGACGTGGCCGCGGTGGAGGATATCAAAGCAGCCGTTGGTGAAGACGATCTTCTTGCCGGCGGAACGGTCGAGGAGGGCGCGGGTCGTGGAAGAGAGGATCAAGTCCGCACCACGCGCGTGCCAGTGAGTTTGCCGCTGAGGTCGACCCAGGCGGTGCAGCCGAGGCTCAGGAACCCCACCACCGTGACCACCGTACGGCCAGCCACGCGCATGAGAGACACGGGGGAACCGTCGAGCGTCGTGACCCGCAGACCCAGCACCTCTTTACCAATCGTGGCGCCTTGGAACTTCTCTAGCAACGTGAAGTAGAGCGCGAAATATCCAAGCAGCATCACCAGGCCGCTGGCCCAGGCCTCCGGCGAACCCGCCATGGCAAGCTCTACCAGGGAGACGCCCGTGAGAACTTCCACAGCGAAGAAGGTCGCCTGTCCCATGAAGGCCACGACGACGAGGTCTATGACGAAGGCGACGGCGCGCACTGCGCGCGAAGGAATTGTGTGGACGGGAGCGGTCTCTTCTTCGGACAGGTCAATCGCCGCGGGACGCGCGTAGAAGAGCGAGAGGTCACTCTGCACGTAGTCCTGGGCCGGGGCGGTGGGGACGCTGTTCTGCAGCTGGGTGAATGGATGGTTAACTCGGGGAATCGAGCGAGGCGCGCTGGCCCTCTCCATCACGTGGGCGCGAGCGATCTGCACCGCCTCGTCGGTTTTTTTGGCGTGGTGAAATCCCAGGCCCTCGGTCACCGGACGAAAGTCGAAGTCTTCGAAGAAGTCCGCGGGCAGTTCGGGCCGAGCGGTCGGTGACTGGGGTTGTGTGTCCATGGTGTGCTCCTTCCTCAACCTTACGCCAATTACACCCTCTTGGACAGCTGCCAGCCCCACGCCGCTGCGAGTGCCGTTGGCGCCCGAAGAATCGGAGTCGCCAGCGCGACGAGCGTGACGGTGGGCCAGCTGGCACGCTCGCTCTCGGAGAAGCCGCCCTCGGGGCCGATGACCGTCAAAATACCGTCGCTACTCCCCAGCCGCACTTCATCGTGAGCAGCCCCACGCTGATCAAAGATCAACACGCGCGCATACTCTGACCAGGGCACCTCGCGCCACTCTTCGAGAGTTCGCACCTCCGGCATCCAGGGGTTGTTTGATTGTTCGAGGGCACTGCGAAGCAAGGCGTGTAGGCGCGGGGCCTCGGGAATCTTCTCTGGAGAGTAATCGCCCCGGAGCAACCATACTCGTCGGATCCCCAGCTCCACCGCCATCTTAAGCATGCTCTCCAGGGCCTCACGCTTGGGCACCACCAGGAGGACGTCCCACGCCGGTGCTCGCTCCACGCCCTCCGGCGCACTCACTTCTAGGTCCACCGTCCGCCTACCGACCTCAAGCACGCGGGCCCGGGCCCGAGCGCCTTGGCCATCGAGCAACAAGATCTCATCGCCCACACGCACCCGTACCACGGTGGCGAGGTGATGAAAGGCGTCGTCCTTCAGTTGCAACAGGCCAGCGCTCAGGGGGGAATGGAGTAGGGCCCTCACCGCCGCCTCCACACCAGCACACCCCAGTCTCCGCGGGTCTCCGCATGAGTCAGCTCCACCAAGCCGCTCTCCTGGTAGTGCGAGCGCGTGGTGGCCAGTTGTGTGTCCAGTAGGCCCGAAAGGATGAGGGTGCCGCCGGGAGCGGTCCGGGCCACCAGATAGTCGCGTTCTTCATGGAGGATGTTCTGTAAAATGTTGGCAAACACCAGCGGGTAGCTATCCGCCAGCTCGCGACGCTCGCTCGTGAGGAGCCGGCGCGCCCGCGCGAGATCCACTCCATTGAGGCGCAGATTTTCCACGGCGTTTTCGTGCGCCACCGGGTCGATGTCCACCAGGTCGGCGGTCCAGCCGGCACGCTCCACCAGCGCTCCCAGAGCGAGGATGCCAGAGCCGGAGCCGTAATCCAGCACGCAACCCTGCGCGGGCAGCTCCAACGCGAGATAGCTCTGAAGGCAGAGGAAGGTCGTCTGATGGGAGCCGGTGCCAAAGCCCATGCCGGGATGAATGCGCACGACGGTTTTTCCGGCATGCTCCGCCGGATTTTCCCAGGCGGGCAGCACCACCATGCGTGCTCCAACAGCTATCGGGGCATAGTGTTTCTTCCACTCCGCGTTCCAATCCTCATCCTCGCGCGTCTCCAGGGAGACCTCGCACAGGAGCGCCTGACCCGCTCGTGTCGCCCAGGCCCGCGCCAGCACGAGCGCTTCGTCGCCGAAGAAAAACTTCACGTGTCTGCCCCCGGCCCGCATCGCCGCATCCACTTCACCCAGCACCTCAAGGGGCAGGTCTCCACCGGAATAGGACCGAACACCCAGCAAGGCGTCGACCTCGACCTCTTCCAGCGCGTACTCTTCCACGCCGGTACAAGCGAAGTCGCGCACCGCCTCCCCAGACAAGCTGGGGACATCCGTGCCTTCGGGCAGGTTGAAGAGTGTAACGAGGTGATAGGCCATGGCGCCTTATACCCTGGCCGCAGGGGGCCGGGAGGGTATAATTTTTTCAATTCGCCGCTCCCCGTGCGTGGACGGAAGCGGCCCTGTGGGCTACAACCGGTCATTCGCTATGACAAACCAGCAAAGCTACCTCATCGGCATCTGCGGGGGTTCGGGGTCGGGTAAAACCACCTTCGCCCACAAGATCCTCAAACACGTGGGTGCGGGCAAGGTCAGTGTCCTTCACATGGACGCCTACTATCTGCACGAGCAGCCCCGCGAGCACTACACCGGGGCCGGCCACCCCAACTTCGACCATCCCGCCGCCTTCGATTGGGACCTCCTGCGCCAGCACCTGCGTGCCCTGCGCGAAGGGGCGCCGGTCCAGACTCCCGTCTATGACTTCACTCGCAACGCGCGCTCCGGCGAAACCGATGAAGTGCCCGCCACCCGGGTCGTCATGCTTGAGGGGATCTTCACCCTCTTCGACCAAACGATCCGCGACCTGCTCGACATCAAGTGCTTCCTCCAGGTGGATTCGGACATCCGCTTCACCCGTCGCCTCCACCGCGACGTCAAGGAACGCGGGCGCTCACTCGAGTCCGTGATCGCCCAGTACTACGACACCGTACGCCCCATGTACCAGAAGTACCTGGACCCCCAACGCCAGTACGCCGATTTCGTGGTTGGTGAAGAGACCGACGTGGCAAGTCTCATTCTTGCCGCGCGCCTGCGGGAGTTGCTGGCGGGGACTCCGTGAAACCCTCCTTCTCACTCATGCCCATCGGCGGCGTGGGGGAGATCGGCTCCAATCACACGCTCGTGCGCGCCGGTGACACGGACATCGTCATCGACTGCGGCATCCTGTTTCCCCATGAAGACGCCTTCGACATCAACTACCTGATCCCCGACTTCTCCAAACTTGACCTCGCTCGCCTGAAAGCGGTGGTCATCACCCATGGCCACGAGGACCACATCGGAGCGCTGCCCCACCTATTGGCGCTTCACCCCGAACTACCGGTCTATGCCACCGGCTTCACGCGCCTGTTGATCCAGCGCAAGTGCGAAGAGCGCAAGATCTCGCCGCGCTTCGTCCCCTATACCGCGGCGGACGTGCTCGACTTCGGCGACGTCATCATCCACCCGGTCCACGTCACCCACTCCATCCCGGAGACCCACGGTCTCTACATCCACACCCCAGGTCGCGAATGGGGCGCCTTCTACGTCTCAGACTTCAAGTACGACCTCGCCCCCACTCGCGAGGCCCCCTTCGACGTGGGAAAGCTCCGCCGTCTCATGAGGACCTGTGCACGCAACGCCTTCTTCATCGACAGCACCAACGCGCTGGTACCCGGACGCACGGCCTCCGAGGCGGCTCTCGAACCTGACCTGGAAGCGCTGGTGGCCGGTGGGAATGATCGGATCTTCGTCACCATGTTCGCCTCCAACGTCCACCGCATGGGCGTGCTCATGGAGCTGGCGGAAAAGCACGGCCGCCGCGTGGTCGCCATGGGACGCTCCATGGACAACTACGCCCGTGCCGGCATCGAGGCTGGCATCATCAAGTTCGACGTCGAGGATCTGCTGCGTCCCGACCAGACCGATCGTGGCCAGGGGCGCCTGCTGGTGCTGGTCTCCGGCTGCCAGGGCGATTTCCTCGGCGCGCTACGCCGCCTCAGCTCGCAGGAGGACGCCAACTTCAAGCTCGTATCCAGCGACCTGGTCGTCTTCAGTTCCAAGGTGATCCCGGGGAATGAGAAGAGCATTGCACGCATCCTCAATCAGATCACCGGCACGGGTGCGGAGATCGTCACCGCCTACGATCGCCACATCCACGCTTCGGGCCATCCCGCGCAAGACGATCTCCGCTCACTCATCAACGACACGCGGCCCGACGCGTACTTTCCCATTCACGGGGAGACCTTCTTCCTTCGTCGCCACGCCGACATGGTGACGCGAGATTTTCCTTTGATCGAGACTCGCATGATCCTCAACGGTCACGAAGTCTGCTTCTTTGCCGACGGTCGACATAAGACAGTCGAGCACCCCGCCACCGAGCCCCAGCTCATCCACGGACGCGACCTGCTGATCGAACGCTCGCAGATTTCCCAGCGCCGTAAGCTGGCGACCCAAGGCGCCGTCTTCATCAGCGTCGATCGCGTACGCGGCGTGTGCGAAGTCTCGACTCTCGGGCTACCACTCTCCTCTCAGGCGACGCTATCCAAAGTGAAGGAGCTGGTCATGGACAAGATTCGCAATGACTTGGATACCCGGGGGGCACAGTACGCCACTGATCAACTGCGCATCGCCGTCCGGCAATTCTTCCAGCAGCAGCTCGGCTATAAGCCGGTCACCGAAGTTCATCTCCTAACCTGAGGGAAGGCAATGCCCCGCCTGCGTCCCTGGTCCACCTCGCTCTTCGTCGTCTGCGCCACCGCCGGCGCCGCCGTCATGTTCTTCCTGAGCTGGAAAATCGAATTCATCTACGACGACATCTACCAGATCGTATTCAACGAACACATCAAGCATGGCCTGAGCTGGCGCTGGCTCTCATCGGATCCACTGCGCCCCCAGCGCCTCATCCAGAACTCCACCTTTGCCATCAACTGGGCCGTGTCCGGCCCATCTCGCTGGAGCTGGCACCTCTTTAGCGTCGGCCTGCACCTCGCTAACGCTATCCTCCTTTTCGGGCTTCTGCGGCGCCTACGCGCCCCCGACCCCGGTATCGTCTGGCTCGGGTGCCTACTCTTCTTGCTCCACCCGCTCCAGCTGGAGTCAGTGAGCTACATAATGGGCCGCAACGAGGTGCTGAAGTTGCTCGCCACGCTCGTGGCCCTACACCTTTACTTGGCCCCCCGCCGTCCCCGGGTGCTGCTCCATTTCTTCCTTGCTGTTTGCCTGCTGGTCAAGGAGACCATGGCGATCACGCCATTCCTGTTCGTTGCCCTCGATCTGACCGTAGGCGGTGTCTCCTGGCGGAGACTCGCCTGGCGCGAGCATGTCTTCTACTGCTCCCACGTGCTCTGGTTCCTGTTCTGGCGCCTTTTGTTGGATTTCAATACCCAGGCCGCAGTGATCGGCTTCCACATCTATCCCTTCTGGGATTATGTTGTGAGCAATCTACACTACGCCTGGTTCTATCTTAAACTGGCGGTGGACCCTGCTGGACAGGCGATATATCACGATTGGGTCGCCCGCCCACCGCTGTGGCAGGTGCTGGCGGGGAGCGGCTTCTTGATGGGGATCGCGGCGGTTGGCATCCGGGCTCGACAGCGTAATCCGGTGACCGCTTTTATGGTGATTTTCTTCGCGGTGGCATACCTCCCCCACTTCTCCATCCTCCAGTTCATCAATCCTTTCGCGGAGAATCGACTATATCAAGCCAACGCGGGACTCGCGTACCTGGCGATGGCTGGTCTCTTCGTGATCCTTAGATCGCGGCGCGTGGCGATCATTATCAGCGTACTCGCGCTGGCATATTTCTGCGTATGGCACGTGGCCCTACTGCGCCTGTGGCGGGATCCAAACCTAGTGTGGAGTTACGCCTCCGAAAAGTATCCTGACTCCGCCGTCATCAATACCTTGCTTGGAACCTACCATGCCCGTCGCGGGCGCTGCCTGGAAGCACTACGGCACTTCGAACGGGGCTGCCGCAACCACCTCCGAGATAGCGCGCGCGCCAATTGCCAGGCTTACCAGGGAGTGCTTTACGTATGGACCGGAAACCGCCAAGCAGGCGTCGCCATGCTACGTGAGCTGCTCCAGTACCCGGCGCATCTGCGTACCGCTGTCTACTACAACGAAGTTATCTACCTTGCCGCCGTGCTTGGGACTTCCGCAACCGTCGCTCAACTGCGGGCCGAAGCGGAAAAAGTCCATCCCGGCGTGCTCGGTCGGACGACGCCACGCTCGATCCCGACCAAGCCACCCTGCGAATAGTCTCGCGCGGTGCTACCGAAACTTTGTGGTAAAATCTCCGGATGGAAAACGTGCTCCTCACACTTGTGGTGATTCTCCTCGTGCTGGTGTTGATCATGCTGGCGGGCATCGCCGTGCTGGGCTGGCGAATATGGTGCGAGCGGCAGGCAGCTCTCTCTGCGACGACGCCAGCCGTATCGAAAGAAGAGGAACGCTACCCCGTTGAAATCCGACAGCGCATGGATGAGGCGCGCCGTATCCGCGCCAGCAACATTTTGGAGGCAAGCTGCCACCTACATCCGCAGGAGCCCTCCGAAGGGGCCTGCGCGGTCTGTGACCTCTATTTCTGTCAATCCTGCCTCAAGCCCCATCGGAACCTCAATTTCTGCCGCGAGCACCTAAACGTTTTCCTATCCTCCCAATGGATTGAGATCCACACCGTTCCGAGTACGCCGCAGGAACCGGACGCCGGAGTAGCGTTGGTAGAATGGAAGAAACGCATCTGGCAGGAGCAGGCGTTGCCGCTGTACCTGGAAACTCACTACAAGATACATGTCGACGGTGACCGTATCGAAAGCTGGATGGTGGTCTTCTCCCGAGAAACCGACGCCATCTCCGTTCGTAAGCTCCTCGAAGAGCAGGAATAAAAAAGGGCAGCCGAAGCTGCCCTTATTAAATGATGCGGAAAATCTGACTAGTTCTGCACGTCCATCCCGCGTTCCTTCTTCAGGAAGGCAGGAGTATCGAACTCGTCTTCGTCGAAGTTCATGAAGCCGAGTTTTTCAGCGATGGACTTGATGCGTGCATCCTTCACCGGTTCGTCCTTCGGTAGCTGAGCGGTCACCGCGCTCCGGGGCAGATCGTCGTTCTTGCGAGCCTCGTAGCGGTTCGCGGCCTCTTTCAGCGACTGCGACAGGTTGAAGCGCGGGCGCCCGGTGACGTCGGTCTGAGGGGCGATCTCGGTACCGGCCTTGAGCACCTCCTGGCCAATGTCGTAGCTCATCTCAGCTTTCACTGCGGTGTCGGTGCGGCGGGCGGCGTAAGCGGGGGTTTCGAGCGCATCGTTCTGCATGGCCTGGGGGCGAGATGCTGTCTCAACGAGGGGAGCGGCATCGGGGAGCTTGGTGGCACGTACGATTTCCTCGCGGCGCTCGGGAGTGGGCACGTTAACGGGACGGCTCATCACGACTTCGCTGCGGGCCAGGACGCGCAGGCCCGTGGCGATGACGGTGATCTTGATGTTTTCGCCCATCGCCTCGTCGATGACGGTGCCGAAGATGATCTCGGCGTCCTCGTCGGCGGCCTGCATGATGAGGGTGACCGCTTCGTTGGTCTCGTGGGTAGTAAGGGCGGAAGATCCGGTGATGTTGATGATGATTCCGGTTGCGCCGTCGATGGAGATGTCCTCGAGGAGCGGAGAGCTGATCGCCTGGCGAGCTGCCTTGACGGCGCGCTCAGCGCCGGCGGAGGTCCCGGTCCCCATGAGGGCGAGGCCCTTGTTCGCCATGACGGTTGAAACGTCGGCGAAGTCGGCGTTGATCAGACCGGTGTTGTTGATGAGGTCCGAGATACCCTGTACAGCGTTCAGCAGCACTTCATCGGCGCGCTTGAACGTCTCGACGAGAGAGAGCGATTCGCCGGCGAGCTGCAGGAGGCGCTGGTTGGGAATGCAGATGAGGGAGTCGACGCTCTCCTCCAGCGCCTGGATGCCCGCCTCGGCCTGGCGGGTGCGCTTCTTGCCCTCAAAGGCAAAGGGCTTGGTGACGACGCCCACGGTGAGAATGCCCATCTCACGGCAGAGCTTAGCGATGACGGGGGCCGCGCCGGTGCCGGTGCCGCCGCCCATGCCCGCGGTGACGAAGACCATGTCCGCGCCTTCAACGGCGGAGGCGAGGTTCTCGTAGTCCTCGATGGCGGCCTTGCGGCCGACTTCGGGGTTGGCACCGGCGCCGAGGCCCTTGGTGACCGAACCGCCGAGCTGAATCTTGTGGGGGGCCAGCGAAGCCGAGAGCGCCTGCGCGTCGGTGTTGGCGACGATGTACTCCACGCCGATGAGGCCCGCGCGGATCATGGTATTGACGGCGTTGCAGCCGCCGCCGCCGACGCCGACGACTTTGATCTTAGCGCCCGTGACGGTGTTATGGTCTTGGATGTCGAACATGCAGGGTTCCTCCGGTCAGAATAAATCTTTGAAAACGTTTTTCAGGGATGCGCGCCAGCGCGGGGCGAAGGACACGGTGTCCTCCTCCTCAGCGCCGAGGGTCGGATTCTCTTGGGGACCGCTCTCTTGTAGAAGGCCGAGGACGGTGGCGAATTTGGGATCTTGCATGACATTGCCCATGCCGCCCACCGCGCGCGGAAATCCCACCTTGGTGGCCTTTTCGAGAGTGTACTCGGCGAGCTCCGCAAAGCCGCGGATGAGCGAACCGCCGCCGGTGAGAACGTAGCCTCCCGTGACCAGGCCTTCGAGTTCCTTCTCCACCATGATCCCGCGGACCACCTGGCAAAGCTCTTCTGCGCGGGCGCCGAGCACCTCGGCGATCAACGCCTGCGGGACTTCCTTGGGACGCGTGCCGGGCATGCCCTGCACACTGAGGTGCACGTGCGGATCGGCCTGTTCAGGGAGCACGAGGCCGTGCTGGATCTTCAGGCGCTCGGCTTCGGTGTGCGGGATCTTCAGCGCGACCGCGAGGTCGTTGGTGAAGTGGC
>Ga0068877_10002135_pt1 | contig 16117 bp, 6 predicted proteins | sample NOAtaG_FD_66437 | JGI IMG/M metagenome (GOLD analysis project Ga0068877, IMG submission 66437) | Freshwater lake microbial communities from Lake Erie, under a cyanobacterial bloom - NOAA_Erie_Diel6S_1000h metaG | ecosystem: Environmental > Aquatic > Freshwater > Lake | place: USA: Ohio, Lake... | reverse complement strand
ACCCACGACCGGTACTTCCTCGACAACGTGGCTCAATGGATTCTGGAGTTGGATCGTGGATCGGGCTTCCCGTTTGAAGGAAACTACACTTCGTGGCTAGAGCAAAAGCAAGCACGTCTTGCCATCGAATCCAAGTCGGCCGTGGCTAGACAAAAGATATTGGAGAAAGAGCTCGAGTGGATTCGCATGTCGCCTCGCGCTCGACAAGCCAAGAACAAAGCCCGGATCAGTGCTTACGAAACGTTGGCTGCCCAGCAGTTCGAAGAGCGACCGGATGAACTCGAAATTCAGATTCCACCTGGCAAACACTTGGGAGAAGTGGTTGTTCATGCCGAAGGGGTCTCGAAGGCATACAATGATAAATTGCTGGTCGAGAATCTGAACTTCCGACTACCTGCGGGAGGTATCGTCGGAGTAATCGGTCCGAACGGAGCTGGTAAGACGACGTTGTTCCGCATGATGACCGGTCAAGACAAACCAGATTCCGGAAAGCTGCGAATCGGTGAAACGGTGGAGTTTGGCTATGTCGATCAATCCCGTGATTCACTGGATGACAAGAATACGGTCTATCAAGAAATCTCGGGTGGTCTCGATTGGTTGGAAATGGGTGGCAAGCGATTCAATTCTCGAGCTTATGTTTCCAAGTTCAATTTTAAAGGACCGGACCAAGAGAAAAAGGTTGGCGTTCTTTCTGGTGGTGAACGAAATCGAGTGCACTTAGCGAAGTTATTGCGACGTGGTTGCAATGTTTTGCTATTGGACGAACCGACGAACGATTTGGATGTGGATACGCTTCGAGCACTCGAAGAAGCGATCATGAGCTTCGTCGGCTGCGTCGTGGTGATCACGCACGATCGGTGGTTCCTTGACCGTATTGCTACGCACATCTTAGCGTTCGAAGGAGATGGCTATGTCCATTGGTGCGAAGGGAACTTCGAAACCTATGAACAACAACGCAAAGAGCGATTGGGGATCAGTGACGACGAACCACGTCGATTCCGCTACAAGAAACTGGCGACGTAGAGGTCTCGTCCTTTTTGCCCCCAACATGAACAGCCACAGACCCTTATAACAACGTGGCCAGTGGTGATTCGTTCGAGGATGGAAAGGTAGTTGTTCATTCGACAGCCAGAGATACTGCTTTCCTTCGGAGATCGTACGGTTTGTTTACCAGTGATTTTCAACAAAGTCGCTCTCCCTCGGGTAGGAGGTTGCGGATTTAATGGATTTGCCACACGGCAAAGGCCTCATCAGCCTCGGGTGGCTCGGTCAGGCCGAGGGCCCAGTAACGGCCCAGTAACGGCCCAGTAACCGAGGCTAGCGCCCATCGGCTCAACCTGCCAGGGGGAGGGTTATGAAACCGGTCTTTCTCCTTTAGTTGGGTTCGTTGGTTAACTCGATCCCCAATCCTTCCAGCTTCTTCTTGAACGCGTTGACCCGATCGTTCAGGAACTGTTCAAGTTTTGGTAGCAAATCGGACAACTCCTTCTTCGCAATCTCAAACTGTTCGCGATGTGTCTTCGTTGGCCCATGCGTAGAGCCAAAGGCACTAAACATGATCGTGGAGAGTCGGTTGGAAGGTGTGGGGATCTGCTCGATAAAACGATCGTTCAAAATCGGGCTGCCAAAGAGACTCTTTTCAAACTTAGATACTTCCACTTGCATAGCGGAGATTTCATACAAGTAAGTGGCTGGCTCAGCAATGCTGCTCGTCACAATGCCCTTGGCCTCGTCGAGCATCTTGCCAGCTCGAGTGAGTTTTCGACTCACACTGGTCAATCGACTTTGTTGTGCTATCAACGCTTTCTGGAACTCCTCGACATCCTTGCGATCCACAGGTGGAATGGTTGGCGTTTGCAAAGGTTCTACGACAAACGTGATCGCGTCCGATAGCTTCTTTGATTCTTTGCCATCCCATTCGATGACGATCGCTTTGTATTTGCCTGGGAAAGCCCATGGTCGAAAGCGAGCACCTGGCAAAGGAGCTTTGCGGAAATCCCATGCCACTCGATGTAGGCCTTTCTCGTTTGGCAAATGGACCCGAGCGACAAATGCATCCGACTCATCCGAAATCTGCACATAGCGCATCGGTGACGGTTCGTTTTGCTCCTTTTCCAGTTCTTCAAGGCTTGGTACGACAGCATCTTTATTTTCTTTCTTGGCTTTCTGCTCTGCCTCTTTGCGAGTGGACTTCAGAGACTTAAAAGATTCTCGAAGATGAACTGTCATCACAGCACCATACGTCGGATTGTCCGAAGTGAAGAAGCTATCTCCCTGGAAGCCGCTGCGGCCGCCAAGCTTATCTGCTTGTCGATACCACCAGCTTCTGCGAACGGGAAACACAACGGCTGGCTTTTCGAGCGCATTCGGTTCCAGTTCTCTTAGCACAGAGTAATCATCCAATACATAAAATCCTCGACCAAACGTTGCACATACCAAGTCGTTTTCTCGCTTTTGAATGGCAAGATCACGCACCGGAATGGTTGGCATTCCATTCGAAAGTTTATGCCACTTTTCTCCCGCATCCAACGACGTGAAGACACCAAACTCGGTTCCTAGAAACAACAAATTCGCCTTCACATGATCTTGTTCGATACGCCAAACCAAATGGCGATCTGGCAAATTCGAAGCAATACTGGTCCACGTGTGACCGCGGTCCGTGCTCTTGATCAAGTAGGGTTTGTAATCTCCCGTCTTGTGATGATCCAGACAGGCGTAAACCGTGTTTGCATCATGTCGATCCGCCTTCACATCGTTGACAAACGCTCCTTCCGGAACGTCAAAGAACCGATCGACTTTTCGCCATGATTTGCCCGCGTCTTCGGATACCTGGATGAGTCCATCGTCTGTGCCGACGTATAGAAGTCCTTCGACAACGGGTGATTCGCTGACGGAAGTGATATTACCATAGGCGCTCATCGCTAACAGGTCAAAGCCCGCATCGATTCCCCAGACTCGTCCCATGACAGGCAGTTTCCAACGATCTTGTCCTTTGGACAAATCGGGACTGATGGTTGTCCATGAATCGCCACGGTCATCGCTTCGGTGTAGCTTTTTGCTTCCGAAGTAGATACGCTTGGGATTATGAGGGCTCAAGAGGATCGGGGAATCCCAATTGAAACGCAGATCCTCTTCGCCGGCTGCCGGTTGCGGTCTGATGGAGATCGATTCTCCCGTTTTGCGATCAAAGCGTGCAATCATCCCTTGCTGGGACTCGCAGTAAAGGATGTTCGGATCAGTTGGATCAATGGCATTGTCATGTCCATCGCCACCGATCGTAATTTGCCAATCAGAGTTCGTGATCCCTTGAACAAACTGTGTCGCCACTGGGCCGTACTGTGAGTTGTTATCCTGGGTGCCACCCACTACATGGTAGAATGGTAGATCGTAATCGACGTCGACTTTGTAAAACTGGGTCAGAGGCAAATTGCCAAAGAAAGAATAAGTCGCGCCAAAATCGTTGGAACGATAGATACCACCATCGCAACCCACCAAGAGAAAATCTTTGTCGTTCGGATGAAACACGACCGCATGGTTGTCCACATGTTTTGATCCTCGCTCAATGGGCTCAAACGTCTTTCCCCCATCGAGGCTTCGTACCAACGTATCATTCGCGTGATAGATCACATCAAATCGATGTGGATCTAAATAAATTTCTTGATAGTAGTGAGGTCCCGTCCCGCCGGAAACGAAAGAACTACGTTTCTCAAACGACTCACCTGCATTGGTGCTGCGATAGAATCCACCTTCGCGATTCACCGTTTCCACCGATGCGTAGACGACGTTGTTATCTTGTGGGGAAACACCCAACGCAATTTTTCCTTTGTCGCCACCGGGGATGCCATTGGTCAGTTCTTTCCATGTGGCTCCACCATCGGTCGATTTGAAGATACCGGATTCAGGGCCGGTATTCAGCAAAGCCCAAACGGTCCGATGCCGTTGATGCGTCGCTGCATAGATCACGGACGGATTCTTGGGATCGATCACGACGTCCGTTACACCGCAGTAGGGACCTTTGCTCAAGATGTTGTTCCAGGTTGCCCCGCCGTCGGTCGTTTTAAAAAGTCCTCGCTCTCCTCCCGCAGACCATAGCGGGCCTTGCGCGGCGACATACACTGTGTCGGAATTCGTGGGGTCAACGACTATTTTGCTGATGTGTTCCGACTTAGCGAGCCCGACATTTTTGAAGGATTTGCCACCGTCATTACTTCGGTAAATGCCGTCGCCAAATCCGATATGCCTACCACCGACATTCTCGCCCGTTCCGACCCAAACCGTATCGGGGCGATTGGGGTCGATTGTGACACAGCCGATCGAGTAAGACGATTGCGCATCGAAGATAGGAGTGAACGTGGAACCAGCGTTCGTTGTTTTCCAAACTCCACCGGATCCAACTGCGACGTACCAAACATTTGGATTCGATGCGTCCAAAGCGATATCGGCGATGCGACCGGACATCAACGCAGGTCCGATCCCCCGAAACTTGAGCGATCCCAAAAGTTCGGGCACTCGAGAATCCATCGCTGCTTTCGAGCCATCCGCTTTCTTCTCGTCCGGCTTCGGATTGGACGACGCTTCTTGAGCCAAGCTAAACGCGGGAGCAAACAAACAGAGGACGAAGGAAGCAAACCGCAATTTCATAGGGCAATCAATTCTTGAGGTAACAGTTCTGAGATGGATCGCAAAGAGGATGACTCGATTGTCACTCCTCAAGAAAGAAGTTCAACGGTCCCCAATATCTGTTTCAGGAAATTCCGCCAGATTCTCGCTTTGAAGTAGAGATTGGCTCAACCGAAATCACAATCCTCGGATTCGTTTCGACAGGTCTGGGCTGTCGGAATACTGTCGAGCCAAGTTGGTGATAAAGGCGCGACGCTTGGTCAATTCAAAGCCGTCATTGGTCTCTATCAAACCCAACTCGAAAGCCAATCGGTCGGAATGACCTGGCAAGATGACGCGCCAATCAAAGGGTATACGACCTGGCCTGAGTTTATTGACGTGGTCGACAAGATTTGTCGTGCAATTGTTGTCGATCAAATCGTAGAACTCTGGCTCGCGTTGCAGTTTATTCGTCCTCGCAAGCATATCGACGAGCAGATCTTGGACTTGGTCCGGTGACGCGCGCCCGCGATAGAGATAGACGTCAACGTTTCGCACGTTGGTGCGCAGTGGAATCACATCTCGTTCATCGGCAATCACATAGATAAGTTCGAACTTATCGGTAAAACCTCCGATGGGCGAGTAGGACTCGCCGCGATCGAGCCTGGCTTCGACGGAGATCGTAAAGTATCGCCCGTCGTTCAATCCAAAACTTAGCATCGTATGCGCCAACAACGTGGTTTCTTTGAACGGCACAACGACAAAATCAATCGTCTTCACATCATCCAGTTTGAATCGCATGTCATAGTGGCGCACGTCGTAATCCTCTTCCGTTCGGTAACGACAATTGCGAACATGTCGGATGATGATTTGATTCCCATCAAACTCCGCAAACGGAAGAATCGCAAGGTCAGGACGCCAAATGCGATTGGTCGACGTCGCCTGTTTCTTTTGAAAGGGCGATACATGGGATAGTCGTTCGCCGATTCTCGTCCTCGAATCCACGAGAGGACCACTGCAACCGAAGAAGCAGTTCGCGATGCCAACTGCAATGATGAACAACGACCAAGACGCCGTGCGGCTTTTGGATTGTTTCATCATTCACCTCGCAAAAAGACCGAATCGATTTGCGCGAGTGATAGCATTTCATCGCTTACTGGGTCAATGTCATTTCCTATTTCACAAAGAGCTGCTCTTTTAGAAATGTGTAAGCTAATGCCTGCATAAATGCGGACTGTTTGTTATTCGCCGCACCGCCGTGGCCTCCCTCGATATTCTCGTAATAGAGAACATCATGCCCCTGTTCCTCCATGCGAGCCATCATTTTGCGAGCATGCCCAGGATGGACACGGTCGTCTCGGGTCGACGTCGTGAACAAGACGCTCGGGTACTTTTTGCCAGCGGACACATTGTGATACGGAGAGAACGTTTTGATATAAGACCATTGCTCGGGAATGTCTGGGTTTCCATACTCGGCCATCCATGAGGCACCGGCGAGGAGTTTGTTGTAGCGTTGCATATCCAACAACGGTACTTGGCAAACAACAGCTTTAAAGAGATCTGGATACAGGGTCATCATGTTGCCAACCAGCAGACCGCCGTTCGATCCTCCTTGGATGCCAAGCTTCTCGGCCTTCGTGACTTTTCGTTCAAAGAGATCTTTTGCCACGGCTGCAAAATCCTCGTAGGCTCGGAGTCGCTTTTCCTTGAGCGCCGCTTGGTGCCAGCTCGGACCATACTCTCCACCACCACGAATATTTGCGACGACATACACGCCTCCGAGTGTCGTCCAAGCTCGTCCGACCGACGCGCTATAGCTTGGCTGAAGCGAAATTTCGAATCCACCGTAGCCGTAAAGCAATGTAGGATTGGAACCATCCAACGTAATGTTTTCTTTCGCAACCATGAAGTAAGGGACTCGCGTACCATCGGCACTCTTGGCAAAGTGTTGCGAGATCTTCAATCCCTTGGCATCGAAGAACGATGGCAATTCTTTGATTTTCTCGGGAGCTTTTCCGATTGTTCCCATTGCGAGTGTCGTCGGCGTCAAATAGTCGGTCGTCGTCATAAAGTAGTCGTTCGATTCGTCGCTATCGATCGCAGACACGTTGACGGTGCCGAAAGCGGGTGCTCCCACCATCGGTTCACGTTGCCAACCCTTATCGGTGGGCTTTAAGACAAAGATACGATTCTTTACATCTTCTAGGATGTTGAGGATGGCAAAATCTTTGGTAAAGCCAAAGCTAGACAAGGCGGTTGTCGGGCTAGGCTCGAAGACTACCTCTAGCTTTCCTGTTCCTGCTAGAAAATCATCAAACTTGGTGAACAGCAATGAGCCTGCTTTATAGACTTTGTCACCCAAATCCCAATCGTCTCGCAGTTCGATCGCCAGAGTCCCTCGGGACACCGATTTGTTTGCGGTGTTGGGCACATCGACTTTGACGAGCTTGGCATTCGAATCGAGGACGTAGAGTTCATCATTGTAAAAGGCGATATTGCGTGACACATAGTTGCGTTCGAAGCCTGGGGAATCGTCATGCATCGCCATGACCGACATGTCTTGTTGTTTGCCTTCGTAGATAACCTCGGCTGTTTCGATAGGCGTTCCTCGCTTCCAGCGCTTCGCGATCCGTGGATAGCCAGAATCGGTCATGGCACCGGTGCCAAAATCTGTTTGTATGAATACGCTATCGCGGTCGATCCAACCCATCGATCCTTTGGATTCAGGACGGGAGAATCCGTCTTTGACAAACGACTTGGTAGTCACATTGAATTCGCGAGTGACATCGGCATCCGCCCCACCGCGCGAGAGAGTAATCAATGCTAAGTCATACTTGGGACGCAATAGATTCGCCCCTTTCCAAACCCAGTTCTCGTTTTCCTCTTTGGAGAGTTGATCCAAATCGAGGATGATCTCCCAATTCGGTTCAGCTTTCTTGTACTCGGCTAGTGTCGTCCGACGCCACAACCCGCGTACATTCTTTTTGTCGCGCCAGAAGTTGTAATAGTAGTCACCTTGCTTTCCGACAAATGGAATTCTCGCATTCGAATCGAGGATCTCGAGAAGATCCGATTCTAGCTTCTGGAACTCAGACGATTTGGTTAGTTTGTTCAATGAGCGTTCGTTGCGCTGCTTGACCCAATCGATTGCTTTGTCTCCTGTGACATCCTCTAGCCAAACATAAGGATCTTGAGACGACACGGCGGAATCTTGAGTCATGGCTGGGGATGCGGAAAGTGTCAACGAAGCAATGCTAATCAGCGGAAGCAAAAGAGATCGAAATCGAGACCGATGCATATCGTAAGCCCTCGAAAGTGCGGGAATTGGTGTCTAACTGGGATCTAGAGACAGTACCGACAAGTCTCCAAAAGTATGCAGATTGTAGCGTTTTCTGGAAGCGATTCCTTGAGATGCGACAAAAGTCTCGCGGCCCGATTCAAAAAGCGATATCATGAGGGTGGCAGGCGTTTTGATGGATCGCATCTTCTGCTTCTATTCTACAAGGGTGACGGCAATGGTATTACAGGCTCGTTGGGTCCTCGCATTGCGCAGCAGGTTCGTGTTGACTGTTGCATTGGTGTTCGGAGTTTCATCATGCTCCGTTATGTTTGGCCAAACCACCACTGACACTCAGAAAGCGGAACGTCTTCGAGAGCAATTCCGATCAGGTCGATACGAGTTGAGCGTGCAATTGCTGAACCAATTGCCCACCGAACAACGCTTCCCATGGCTAAGCGAGTTTCGAAACTCCCCCGCATACAGATCGAGTACTTCCGGTCCATCATCGAATGATTCATCTGGCGGCACATCCACCCCTAGCATACCTCCTGCTGGAGGTGGTGCGATCGCGAATTACGATGAGCTCATGAACCTCATCGAAACCACGATTGATGGAAACTGGGCCAACGCAGGCGGTACATCGACGATGCTACCCTATCGCAACGGTGTACGGGTCAATCCAGAGGGAATCATTGAGCGAATCGATCCTAATGGACAAGCGTCTCGTCAGCTCCATGGAAAGAACCGACCCAAGGCGGATCTGAAGTATTTGGGAGATTGGCAAGAGCCGAGCAATCTTCGCTGGGTTTCACTTCATCAGCTCGATGCTATGCTCTCCAAGCATCACGACTCTGGATCCAAGGCCAACATTTCGATGGAGTTGCTCGCTGGTCTTTGCCGGATCGATTATGTCGCGTTCGATGCCGAAGCAGACGAGTGGTTGTTGGGCGGCCCCGCAGGCGATCTCGTGACTAGCGACGACGGCGAACTCGTGAACCGATCGTTGCGGCTTCCTCCAGTGTTGTTGGAAGATTTGTTGTGCATCGCACCTCATGTCTTCGCTGGTCGAGGTGAGTTCGGTTGCTCTATCGACCCGAATCGAGAACGACTCGTGCGAGCTTATCAATTTGCCAATACGAGCAACTCGCAACGCGCTCTACAACGCAATGCGAATCGTTGGGTCGAGCTTTGGCGGAAAGAACTCGGTATGCAACAAGCCAATATCATCGGACTGTCTACCGACTCTCCCACAGGTTTTGCCTTGCTAATAGCAGATGCCCAAATGAAGCGAATGGGTATGGGGATCGATTCCTTGCCCGCTCCTGTAAAGTCGTATTGGCATGAGGTAGACATTCATCAGCAGCGAATCGACAGTGGTATGGTGAGGTGGTGGTATACCCTATCCGATGTGAAGATACCGATGGATCCAGATCGAAAAATCTATGTGCTTGAAAAGAGCAATATCAAAGTTCAAAGTGAAGCTCAACGAATCAACGAACAAGGGCAACGCGTCGTAGCAACGTCGCCGGATTTGGCTGCGGATGCGTTCGCTCGCAACTTTACTCAGCACTTCGACAAAATTCAGGAGAGCTACCCGATCCAAGGTAGATTGAGACACATCTTTGATTTGGCCGTCGCGATGGAGATCGTCCGATCTCAGATCGAGTCCGGGATAGGCAAGCCGTTTGCCGTTCTATCCGATCTCGAGATGCAGCCAAGAATGACGCGTGCCCCGCGCGAATTGGATTCCATCGCTGCAACGCACAAATCGCAAAACGGAACAACATTCGCCGTAGTGAGTGGAGGCGTATCGATCTCCACGTCGGGAGTCTTCAAAAAGTTGACACGCGACCGTTCCAAAACCAACCCGATCGTCATGAAGAGTTGGAACGATGAGGCAGCGAAGAAACAATCTCAGACTAGTTTGCTCAATGGACCAGCCAAAGACGAGCCTTTTTGGCGATAGCCTGAAGCGGTTCGTAGTGGCAATCAACGTCTCGGCGGCGGTTGCAAAAAATGTTCAAAGAATGCGACCATTAGCGCATTCGATCCTTCGTTGGGTGCATGTTCCGGTCGGTTCGTCATCGCTACTCGATTCGACTGACCCAAAAGCCCGTTCACGGCAATCGAGTGATTCAACGGTTTCCAACGCTCCGGCGGATCCTCGGCCCCTCCCGACACTAAGAACGGTCGCGGTGCCATCAACGCATGTAGCTCGTGAAGATCACGGCCTTCGGCGCGCAACTTGGGATAAGCTCCCTTTGCAGGATTGTCTTGGGTTACTAAGCCTCTCGTTCGCCATGGCTTTGGATGGTATCCCAAATACCAGGGCTCCCAGTAATTGATGTTCCCTCGCTGATCATCGAACACGATGCCAGGATCCGACCAAGCAGCACATGCAAATTTGTCGAACAAACAGGATCCGAACATGGCCCATTTGCCACCGAACGAATGGCCAACGATTCCGATACGTGCCGAATCCACTTCGGGTCGCGACGCGAGCGCGTACCAAGCGTTGGCAGCCGCATATCCCAACATTGACAATGGCTCGACTTTTGCATCGTCTATACTCGGATAGTAGAGCGAATACGATTTGTTCTGCGTAGCCTCCGTCGTGCCAATCGACAATGCTATGAATCCACGTCTTGCTAACTGTAGCGCGAAGTCTCGTTGAGGTGCATTGAGTCCAATTGCCGTTTCGGGTTCGTAATAAACGGTGATCACTCCTGGCTTGGGACCCTCTCCATCAGGAATTAGCAGATAACCCGTCGTCATCTCGCCCGGCATCCAGAGAAACCGAACCTTCAACTGTTGGAAGTTCTCACGACGCACGGTTTCGAGAATTTCTAATTTCGGTTCGGTGATCAGCGCAGGCCACTTGCCAATCTTTTCTTCCCAATACTTCACTATCTCTGCACGGCGAGCGGGCCATTGCTCGGCTTTGGTGACCATTCGACCATCGTCGAATTGCATTGGCGATCGATAGTTGCCAAATTGCCCCCGCAGTTCGGCAGGTGGTGCGAAGTACGGAGCTATCAAACTCCAAGCGTCCTGAGCGTTGTTCGCTTTATTGAGAAAGACTTTCGAGGCTTCGACATGAATATGCAAATGAGCCACAGCCTTGACTCCAAAAGAATCGGTCCTTTCGACGCGAGCGATGTAATCGCCAGGCTGTTGATAGCGATGCTTCGTGATCGCATAACCATCGGGAGCCAACGATACCGCATTCCCATCGGACTGAACTTCACGCGTAGGGCTTCCATCGCCAAAGTCCCACAGTTCTTTTCCGTGTTTGTTACCAAAAGCACGCACTTTGAAGATGAGCTCATCGCCTGGCTGGATGTCTGTCGTGGGATGGTAGTTGGCGTGTATCGAGGGGAGCAATCGTTCGCGATGCATGGCGTCGTAGACATAAACATTGGCGAAGTCATAAGCGATGTTACCTTGACCATCGGCGACTCGCACGATCTCACTGTACTTGCCAGGTTTCTCATAATGGCGAGTCACCATCGGTTCGTTCGATACGGTTCCGTCACTTAGTTGCCACTGATACTGAAGGTTGGAGCCAGATTTGCTCCACGACTTGGATCCATCCAATGTGACGGAGTTTCCGGACCAAAGGAGATGATGTGGTCGTGCGACAGCGATGACTTCGGGTTGGTATTGTTGAACATACGCTTCCCAGAGGAATGGGTAGCCTTCTTCGGTTCCCCATTTGCCGGAGGGTTGTCGACTTTTGATTTCGAAGTGCAAATGGGACCACCCACCACTTCCGCCTTCTTTGCCGAGCAAACCGATACGATCTCCCATTTTCAGCACACGGCCAGGCAGTACATTCTTGTCGATTTCTTTCAAGTGGCTGTAACGGTAGTACCACCCACGTGCGTCGAGTAGATACACGACGTCATAGCGAGGCGACACGGGTGAATCTTTTCGATGTTCATCCAACGTCTGGTCGGCAGCAGAAACGACGAGCCCATCGGTGGCTGCGATCACTTCGACAAGGCCTTCGGAACCACCGATATCCAGTCCGCTGTGATAATAGATTGAACGCTTGCCAGGTCGCTCGCCCCCATCGACAAAGACTGGTTCATTTGCCATTTGCGTTTTGTTTGCGAACCATTTCTGTTTGGCGGGATAAAGAAATGTCCCCGGGTTGATCAGCGGCGATGCAGCAGGCCATAGTCGCAGACGAACGTCTTTGTCCAATCCCCAAAAATTCGCATCGCCATTCGAGTTGTTTCCTTTGGTGATCGGGCAATCGATTTGAACGGATCCGATAGTCTTTGGCAGGTTGTAATTGGCCGATACCAGTTGTACCGGTTGACCATCGATTTCGATCGATACCTCCGCACGTCTCACGGCGAAACAAACCTCATCGCGCGTTTCGCGAAGATCGAGCAATCGGAGTTTGACCGGGGAGCCATTGGACAAGACGACATCGGTCGACTCCCCGACATTCAAGTCGACGGACCGAGATAATGGTTGAACGGATGGAGCCCATGCTTGGATAGCAGGTTTCGGTCGCTCTTGTCCAGACGCGTGTGACATCAAGAGCGATATCGTAAGGGATGCACCGAGCAACATGCCTTGCAACACACCTTGTACCAGGCTTGCAACAGATTCAACGCGCATGATGGAATGTATCCTTGATATGGGATGGTAGGGAGTTCAATGGTAAGTTCAATGGTAAGCAGCGTGAACATGTATTGTGCCGGTTACCACGTCCAGTCGCTACGCCTGGGTTGTGATAATCAAAAGATCATGCTTCCAATCGAGCATGATTACGCGCAGCCTTGAGCTTTCGTCACTCTTCTCCACATACTGGCAGTCAATATACTGCCTATCAATCATCCATCGAGAGAGAGGAGCCATGACTAAGGATTCGATCGTTCGTTGCAAGGGACGTGCGCCGAGCGTTGCCGAGAAACCGACACTCGCGATATGCTCCACCAATCGATCGGTGAATTCTAATTGAATCCTCTGTCTCTGCACTCCTTCGCGTTGATTGATTTCGCTCAACTCTTTGCGAGTCATCGACAACACGGTTTCGGGGGATAGCGATTCGAATGCTACGATGCGATCGAGCCGGTTGACGAATTCGGGTCGCAACACTTTCCGCACATACGATCCATAGTCCATCGAATTTCCGCCATGGAATCCGGATAAACTGTTCTGTGTCGAACCTAGATTGCTCGTCAAGATGATAACCGTCGAACGCAGGCTCGTTACATTCCCAATGCTATCGGACAGCCGTCCCTCGTCGAGCACGCTGAGCAACACATCAAAGACTTCGGACGAAGCCTTTTCAATTTCATCCAACAACAAGACCTGGAGCGGTTGTTCACGAAGGGATTGAATCCAAGCGGCCGACTTTCCCTCGGCATCTCGCAAAAGGCGGTGACCTGCAGCATATGACTGAAACTCGCTCATGTCCAATCGAATAAGTTTCGATCTGCTTTTGTCGGCACCAAACAAATACTTAGCCAACGATTTGGCCAATTGCGTTTTGCCGACACCCGTCGGTCCACAGAACAGCAAACAGCCTAAAGGCCTCCCCGGCTCATGCATGGTCGCCTTGAGACGCATCACGACATCCGTAACAGCATTGCAGGCTCGCGGTTGGCCGATCACTTCCCGTTCCAAGCGACTCGTTACCTCATGACGATGGAGCAGTACGGAATCTTCCAAGATATCGCGCGGCAATCCGGTCCAGTGCGTGAATGCCTGAAGCATCATGTCTTTTGTCAGTTGCTTGCTCCCTCCGTTGTCGTCCACAGAACCCTTCTCAAGCGTAGTAGCTTCGATCAACTTTGGATTGGCTTTGGCCAATCGACGACGCTGTTGGTCGCGAACTTGAGAAAGCCATTGCTCGACGAATGGTATCGAACCGCTGGGGGCCGGACGGCCTGCCAAAAAGTGCTTTGACAATCGATGGATGGTTGCCGCCAACGTCGGATCGACGCTCATCCCCAGCCCCTTGGCTCGCTCCTCCAACACGTACTGCAAAAGGAGTATTTCAAACGTAGGCGACAACGGATCGACGTTGACGATAGGCAATAGATCGATAAACGCTGGTAGATGCCGTTGGCAAAAGTCCAATTGCATGGGTGTCGACTCACAGATGACTCGCAGTTGCCCCGATCGCAAGTAGGGTATCATGAATGCGGCCAACGAATCGCTAGGCGATGTCCCCCCGAGGGTAATCAAGTCGCGTAGATTATCGACCACCAATACACCACCCAACTCTCCTAACTCAGCAATCACCAATTCCAATCGTTCTTGCCACTGTCCCAAGTATCGCATACCTGCGATCAATCGATTGGCACTGGTAAACCAAAATCGATTCGTGTTGGGGATAGGAACACCAACTTCTTTGGCTTCGGCCCGCAGTTGTTTGATGGCGTGACGAGTTGCGAACTTTAGGATGGTGGACTTTCCAACGCCCGCCTCTCCAACCAAAAGACCGCAACCTGAATGCATGATGTCGCGCAGTTGGTACATTTCGACCGCTCGACAATTTTTCTCAATGAGCGGTGCTTTCATTTTGATCGCGGACTCCGCGACGGTCGCGAGGACTTTTGTTCTCGGCGCTGGTGGAGCATTCGACTTCGAATGGATGCGAATCCGAATCCAGTCGACCTCGCATTCGGTCGGTGGCCAATGTTGAATGATCTCTTCGGGAGAGATCGAGGATAAGACCGATCTCACGGCATCTTGCAACATCATTCCAAAGTCCTCTTCGACGGGACAATAAAAATGGATGTCAAAGTCCGGTAGCAATCCGAACAGTTTGTCCCACGAGTCCACGATCTTGACAACGCGTACAGGTATCGAAAGTGGATCCCCGGTCGGATAGCGTCGATGTCGTTCGATATGCATGGGACTGACAGGAAACGTACGCGTCTCCACATGCACAGATTTGTAGATCTTTTTGAAAAACGGCTTACTGTTGGCTAGCGCTTTGGCAAGCTTTCGTTCGAGGAATCGTTTAGCCTGAGATTTGGTGGGTGCAAGCGATTGAAAATCCGATTCCGAAATCGACGTGGCAACATAGATCCCATCTTGGTTGTTGGTAATGAGTATTGGCTCTTGGACGAACATCGTTAGATCAGTTCCTATTCCCCGACGTTGCGTGGGCGATCAGGTCCAAGTACCACGCTTGCCATTCTCGCGAATCGTAGAGTTTCGTGCGCGTCTGTGTTTGGTAGTCTAACCAAATGCCATTGAATTCGCCCCGAATGGTCGTCCAATCGTTTGGCCCTGTGCTCTCGATCGTTGGTTCTCCATTGGTTGGGTTGTCGAGCATGGCTAAAGTCGTGTCGTCTGCCATCACTTGAGCTACCGTCTCATGTTCCTTGGTGGGACACGCCTGAAGGGTGATCAATCGGTCGAATCCGTACTCCCCAGACACTTGATAGGTTCCCAAGAGAGGTTCGAGGATACCATACACGCTTGTCCCTTCCGCGATGAAGCAAGCGTACGGGCTCACCTCCGACACGTCGTACTGCAATGACGAAAGGAGCGTTTTGAGATTCACCAAGACATGGTGCGTCACAAAAAAATTCATCGCTAACGGAATCACATCATCATTTCTTTGCGAACACATCGTACGCATGTCGGGGATCTGATCCGCTTCCAACTCGGGATCCATGTTGAGAAACTTCGCGCGAATAAACCAACGTTTCGGAGATTCGACGAAATCGATCATACGTTGGGCCAACGCAATCTTGCGGCAAAGAACACGTTGCCATTGTTGTTCTTGGGATATCGACGGGTTTGGCGGGGACAAGTCGTTGATCATCTCGGCCATCGAAAGTTCCGATATCAGCCGATCGCGAGTATCCTGTTTGGCAAAGACATTGCGGAACACTGCTTTCGACGGTGTTTGTTTGATGGACTGCTGGATCGGCTTCAACGATGTTTCTCGGGACATCCGAACTTGTTCGACGACTTCTTTCCAAAGCTCATCGGCTTCCCCCAAACAGCCGTGGCAGGCGTAGTAGTCCACTTGTGGTAACGGTCTTTCCGAATGTTGGTCTCGGGCCTTCAATGCGATTCGCAGCTTTCCAAGTTCCCCTTTCATTTGATCTAGGAAATCCGTCATCGACAATGCAGTAGAGCTCGTTTCTGGTGCCGAGAGAACGGTAAGTTCTTTGGCATCGCAAACGAGTTTGGAGGCAATGACTGGCTCGCTGTCGAGTCGTAATCGAACCCATGACGGGTTGTCGACTTTTT
>Ga0068877_10002130_pt1 | contig 16129 bp, 12 predicted proteins | sample NOAtaG_FD_66437 | JGI IMG/M metagenome (GOLD analysis project Ga0068877, IMG submission 66437) | Freshwater lake microbial communities from Lake Erie, under a cyanobacterial bloom - NOAA_Erie_Diel6S_1000h metaG | ecosystem: Environmental > Aquatic > Freshwater > Lake | place: USA: Ohio, Lake... | reverse complement strand
GCGCGGCTCAATGGCGCGAGCTTCGCGGGCGCCGACCTGCGCGGCGCCGACCTCTCGGGCGCCCAGCTGCGCCGGGCCTCCTTCGCGGGCGCACGCATCGAGGGCATGCGGCTCGATGGCGCGGACCTGTCCGAGGCCATCGGGCTCGACTGACGCCGCCTTGGACGCGTCCCCCGCCGCGATCTAGTGTCGCCGCGTCCCGGCCTCCCGGCTTGGCGGAATCGGTAGACGCATTGAACTTAAAATTCAAAGGCCCATGGCCGTGCCGGTTCGAGTCCGGCAGCCGGGACCAGGGACAGCCGCTCGGCGCGCGGAAGCGGAAAAGCCTACCGGCCCCGGCCGGGTCCGTCGCAATCTGGCGCCGGTCGCATCGGCCGGTGCCTTCGCCCGGGCTCGTTGCGCCAGGAGGGCCGGACGCATGCGACGCCATCTCGTCACCGGATCATCGAGCGGAATAGGCGCCGCGACCTGCAGGTTGCTCGCGGGCCCCGGCACCGCCTTCGTCGTGCACGCCCGGGCGAACGCCGATGGCGCGGCAGGCGTCGCCGCCGATCTGCGCGCGCGCGGCGCCGAGGCGGTCGTCGCCATGGGCGACCTCGCGCAGCCCGGCACGGCCGAGGCGCTGGTCGCGACCGCGGTCGAGCGCTTCGGCGGCCTCGACGTGCTGGTCGCGAATGCCGGCTACGCGGACCGCACCGGGCTCGACGACCTCACGCCCGAGCGCTTCGAGGAATCTCTCCGCGTCATCGGCACCGGCTTCCTGCGGCTGGCGCGCGCGGCGCGCGCGCCGCTCGCCGCGGGCTCCGACCCGCGCGTCGTCGCCGTCGGCTCCTTCGTCGCCCACAGCTTCCGGACCGATGCGCCCGTCTTCCTCGCCTCGGCGGCGGCCAAGGGCGGGCTCGAGGGCATGGTGCGGGCGCTGGCGATCGAACTGGCTCCGCAGCGCATCACCGTGAACTGCGTCGTGCCGGGCGCGATCGCCAAGGACGCGGGCACCGTCAGCGCCATGACGCCCGATCAATGGCGCGCCAGCCTCGCCCGCATACCGCTAGGCCGCGTCGGCAAGCCTGAGGAGGTGGCCGCGGCGATCGGCTTCCTGTGTTCCCCGGCGGCGGCCTACGTCACCGGCCAGGCGCTGCACGTGAACGGGGGCCTCGTGATCTGAGGCCCGGCCTCACTTCTTGTGCAGCCACCAGCGGTTCTCGTTGATCGAGTAGATGGCCTTGTAATGAAGGATGCGCTTCGAATCGACGACGTCCGGGATCTGGTTGTCGAGCACGAGCAGCCGGTCGCCGTCCGCCACCGTGAGGATGGCGTGCGGGACGCGCAGGTTGGTGTCGTCGAGGACGACGACGCGCATCTCGTCGCTGGAGAAGCCGAGCTGGCGCAGCGTCACGTACTTGGCGATCGCGTAGTCCTCGCAGTCGCCCGAGCGGGACAGGAACTGCAGCGGGGTCGCCCAGTAGTCGGCCACGCCCCAGTTCGAGGCGTCGACCACGTAGGGGATGCGGTTGAAGAACGCGTTGACCTTGTCGATGCGCTCGCGCCGCGGCCTGTCCGCGAGGCGCGCGACGAGCTGGCGCCACTCGCCCGTCGTGCACTTGCCCGCGAGCCTCGCGGAGCAGGGATCTCCGTAGCCGAGCCATTCATGGATGCTGCGCTCGATGACCCCGCCCCAGCGGCGGAAGGCGGCAAGGCTGCTGCCGGCCGTCTCGCTGGTGCCGAAGACCTGCGGGAAGGCGCGCGCACGCGAGGCCTCGGGCAGCGCGACGTCCGGCAGCGGCGTCGTCTGCGGTGTCTCGAGCGCGCGAGCCGGCGTCATCGCGGCAATGATGGCGATGGCTGCGGCGATGGACCATGCTGGATGCATGCGGGAACCCGTGCGACGCTCGGACGGCACCATGGATGAAACGCGCGACAGGATAGCCGAAACCGGTCTGCGGGCGTCCATCGTCGTGCTGCTGCTGGGCCTCTGCGCGGCGCCTTCGGCGGGCGCTTCCGCGCAGCAGGCGGAACAGGATCCGGCTGCGGCGCTCGCCGGTCGCTGGGCGGTTGATCCCGGAGACTGCCAGGACAATCGCTACGTGTGGTCCTTCTCGCCCGAGCGTGCCGGCCTGCTCGTTGGCAACAATCCCCTCGGGGGCTGGCGGAAGCCGGCCTATGCCCGCGAGGGCGACCTGCTGGTCGTGACGATGGAGGGGACGATCCGCCAGGAACTGCGCTGGAGGCTCGTGAAGGAGGGCGAACTCGCCTCGGCTGGCGTCCTCCTCGATGGGCGCATCGCCGACGGTCGGAGCTTCCAGTCCTGGAAGCGTTGCGCCGGCTAGGTCGGCCGGAGACGATAAGCGGCCCGAATTAGGCTGTTTTCCCGGGTGATCCCGGTTTCGTTAACCAGATCTCAATCGCGTTTGTCCAGCATACAGCCCGATGGACCGTCATCGGACCCCGGCGCCCGGCGATCGCGTGGCGATCGCGGCGGGGCACGCATCGTGACCGCCGCGCGCGCCAGGGCGCGCAGGCGCGCTCGCGGTCGTCGGCCCGTCGACAGGCCCGCGCGCGAGGGGCTGCGCCTCATCCTCTCGCCGCCCGTGCTGTCCGCGACGATCGTCATAAACCTCCTCTCGCTCGCGCTTCCCGTCGTCCTGCTGCAGGTCTACGACCGCGTCATACCCAACCAGTCGGTGGACACGCTCGCGCTGCTGGTGATCGGGCTCGGGATCGCGTTCGCGCTCGACGCGCTGCTGCGCACGGCGCGCGCCGCGATCGCCGGATGGGCCGGCGCGCGCTACGAGTTCCGCGTCGGCAACGCCGCGGTCGAGCGCCTGCTCCACGCCGACCAGTCGATCACCGACACCGCGCCGATCGGCGTCAGCCTCGACCGCCTCGCCGCGGTCGACCAGCTGCGCGACTTCTACGCCAACCACGGGCCGGTCGTGTTCGTCGACCTTCCCTTCGCGCTCCTGTTCCTCCTCCTCGTCCACCTGATCGCAGGCCCGCTCGTCGCGGTGCCGCTCCTGGCGCTGCTGCTGTTCGGCGCCTGCGCCTTCGTCGCGGGACGGCGCCTGCGCGCCGCGCTGTCCGAGCGCGCGGCGATCGACGACCGGCGGATGAACTTCATCATCGAGCTGCTCGCCGGCATCCACACGGCCAAGGCCCTGGGGATGGAGGCGCTTATGATGCGCCGCTACGAGCGGCTGATGGACGCCGTGTCGCGCACGGTCTTCAGGACGTCGCTGCTGAGCGGCGTCGCGCAGGGCATCGGCGCGGGCTTCATGCAGGTGACGTCCTTCGCGGTCGCGGCCGCGGGCAGCCTGCTCGTGCTCTCGGAGGACCTCACCATCGGTGGCCTCGCGGCCTGCACGATGCTCGCCGGCCGCGCCCTGCAGCCGCTGATCCGCGCCGTCGGGATCTGGACGCACCTGCAGGCGATCCGCGTCGCGCACGAGCGCCTCGAGGCGCTGTTCGAGACCCCTCTCGAGACCGGCTATGGCGGCGAGGATCTCGCCGTCGCCGAGGGACGCCTGACGCTCGAGGACGTCCACTTCGCCTATGACGTCCGCCATCCGGTTGTCCGCGGCGTGACGCTCGACGTCGCGCCGGGCGAGCTGGTCGGCATCGCCGGGGGGAACGGCTCGGGCAAGTCGACGCTGCTGCAGCTGGCCTGCGGCGCGCTGGTCCCTGACCACGGCCGCGTGCTCATCGATGGCCAGCCGCTGGCGGGCGTCGACCGGGCGAGCTTCTCCACGGCGGTGAACTACCTGCCGCAGGTATCGACGCTGTTCGAGGGCACGATCCTCGAGAACCTCACGATGTTCCGCGGGCCCGAGCATGCCGAGGAGGCGCTGCGCCTCGCCGCCGAGCTCGGCATCGATGGCTTCGTCTCGCGCCTGCCGGGCGGCTACGAGACCCGGATCGACTCCTCGACACACGACCAGCTGCCCGCCGGCATACGCCAGGCGATCTCGCTCGTGCGCGCGCTGGTCACGCGGCCGCGCATCGTGCTCTTCGACGAGGCCAACATGGCCTTCGACCAGGAGAGCGACACGCGCCTGCAGCAGATGCTGCGCCGGCTGAAGGGCAGCGTGACCGTGGTCATGGTCACCTACAGGCCCTCGCTCCTGGCGCTCGCCGATCGCAGCTTCCGCCTCGATGGCGGCGTGCTCGCCCCCTGGGATCCGGCACCCGGCGCGCATCGCGGCGCGGGGAGCGCGGCATGAGCGCGGGCAGGCTGGAGATCGCCGGGACCGGTCCCTCCGCGATGCGGCTCCCGGAGCCGCTGGCCGAGGCGTTGCGCCGGGACGGGGTAGGGGACATGAGCGCCGTCTCGCCCTTCGCCGCGTGCCTCGTCCCGCTGCTCGACGCACTCGGCTTCAAGGGCGGGCGCAGGCGCGTGAGCGAGGCGCTGCCCCATCTCGCGCAGGACCTCGACCTCGTCGAGCTGCGCGGCGTGCTGGCAGAGCTCGGCTTCCCGACGACGCCGCTCGAGATCAGGCTGTCCGACCTCGATCCCGGCCTCGCGCCCTGCCTCTTCGTCTCGCGCGACGGGCGGCCCATGGTCGTCGTCGAGCCGCGCGGGAGCCGTGCCCTCGTGCTCTCGCCGGGCTCGGGCGAGGCGGCGGAGATCGGCGTCGGCGCGCTGCGCGGCACGGCCTATGTCGTCGCGCCACGCCTGCGCGCGGAGGCCCCGGCGGACGAGCCGCGCTTCATGCGCGCGCTCGCCGCGCGGTTCCGCCCCCTGTTCTGGCAGCTCGCGGCCACCACGCTCCTCGTCGACGCCGTCACGCTCGCGGGCTCGCTTGCGGCGATCCTCGTCTACGACAAGGTCATCGCGACCCGCGCGACCGACTTCCTCCTCCATCTCTGCATCGGGCTGTTCGCGCTCTTCGCCTGCGACGCCGCGCTGCGCGCGCTGCGCGCCCGGGCGGTCGCCTATGTCGCCGCCCGGATCGACCGCCTGGTCGGCGCGGCGACGCTGCGCCAGCTGCTCGCGCTGCCGCTCTCGATGACTGAGAACGTCGCGGTGGGCGTGCAGGTCGCGCGGCTGCGCGAGTTCGAGGGCATCCGCGAGTTCTTCACCGGGCCGCTGGCCCAGCTCCTGCTCGAGATCCCCTTCGTGGCGATCGCGATCGTCGCGCTGGCCTGGGTCGCCGGCCCGCTCGCGCTCGTGCCGCTCGCCGTGCTGCTGGTCTTCGTGCTGGCGGGATGGCTCGCGCTCGGCCCGGTCAACCGGGCGATCGCCGCCGCCTCGCGCGCGCGCGCGCATCGCCAGGCCTTCCTCGTCGAGATGCTGGCCGGGATGGGCGCGATCCGCCATGCCGGCGCAGAGGGCGTGTGGCTCGAGCGCTACCGCAACGTCTCGGCCGAGACCGCCGCGCTCGGCGACCGCGCGCAGCGCCTCTCGCTGCTGCTGCAGACCACGAGCCAGCTCGTCGTGCTCGCCGCCGCCGTCGCCTGCCTCGCGCTCGGGATCGGCCGGGTGCTCGCCGGCACGATGACGATCGGCGCGCTGGTGGCGACCATGGCCATCCTCTGGCGCGTCACCTCTCCGCTCCAGGCGATGCTCGTCCTCCTGCCGCGCGCGGAGCAGGTGATGCGCACGCTCGCGCATGTCGACGCGCTGATGCGCCTGAAGCCGGCGCGCACGGCCGCGCAGCCGCGCCAGCCCGCGCTTGCGGATCGCCGGTTCCGCGGCGACCTGCGCGCCGCGCGGGTAAGCCATCGCTACCGCGCCGAGGGCGATCCCGCGATCATGGCGACCGACTTCTCCGCGAAGGCGGGCGAGGTCGTCGCGATCGTCGGCGCCAGCGGTTCCGGCAAGTCGACGCTGCTGCGCATCCTCGCCGGCGCCTACCAGCCCCAGTCCGGGGCCGTGACCGTCGACGGGGTCGACATCCGCCAGCTCCCGCCCGGCGACCTGCAGCGCGCGGTCTCCTACCTGCCGCAGGCCTGCCACTTCTTCCACGGCACGATCGAGCAGAACCTCCGCCTCGCCGATCCGCTCGCCTCGGACGAGGCGCTGCGCGCGGCGCTGTCCGACGCGGGCGCGCTCGACGAGGTGATGGCGCTGCGCAACGGGCTCGACACCAAGCTGGGCGACCAGCGCACGGCGAAGCTCCCGGCCGGGCTCGTGCAGAGGCTCGCCCTCGCGCGGGCGCTGCTGTCGCGCGCTCCGGTGCTGCTGCTCGACGAGCCCGGCCAGTCCTTCGACGAGCGCGGCGACGCGGCGCTCCGGGCGCTCCTGCCGCGGCTGCGCGGCGACAGGACGGTCGTGATGGTGACGCATCGCCCGAGCCACATGCGGCTCTGCGATCGCGTGGTGGTCCTCCAGGAGGGCCGCGTCGCGCGCGAGATGCCCGCGGCGGAATTCCTGGGGATGATGATGAAGGGAAGCGGACGATGAGCACGGCAGTCCACGCACCGCAGCGCCGCGGCCGTCGCGGCCCGCCGCCGCGGGGCCAGATGCGCTTCCTGTCCCAGGCGATCGCGCTGGAGGAGGGCAGGCCGCCGCGCGGCGCGATGCTGACCATCCTGGTCGGGGTGACCCTGTTCGGCATGGTCATGCTCTGGTCGAGCATGACGCAGGTGGAGAAGGTCGCGATGGCGACCGGGCAGGTCGTGCCCGTGTCGATGGTGCAGTCGATCCAGCACCTCGAGGGCGGCATCGTGCGCGAGATCCGCGCCTCGGAGGGCAGGCTTGTCGAGCGCGGCGAGGTCATCCTCCGCCTCGACCCGACCGGCATGCAGGCCGAGCTCGACCAGCTGCGTGCGCGGGAAAGCGGCCTCGCCCTGCAGGTCGAGCGCCTGCGCGCCTTCGCGGAGCGTCGGCCGGCGCAGCTTTCCGGCTCGCAGCAGCTCGTCATGGACCAGGAGGCGGTGCTGCAGACGCAGGTCCGCGCCCGCGAGACGCAGCGCGAGGTGCTCGAGCGACAGGTCGCCACGCGCCGCGCCGAGCTCGCGACCCTGCAGGCGCAGCACGCCGCGCTCGTGCGCCAGTCGGAGATCATCGGCGAGACGCTCGAGATGCGCCTCAAGCTCCTGAAGGCCGGCCTCGTCTCGCGGCTCCTCTACCTCGAGACCGAGCGCGAGTCCGCGCGGCTGCGCGGCGAGGTGGCGCAGGCCGTCACCAACATGCGGCGCGCCGAGGAGGCGATCGCCGAGGCGCAGGCGCGGCTCGTCGAGACCGAGGCCCGGCTCGCCAGCGATTCCCTCGCCGAGATGGGCAGGCTCTCCGCGGAACTCGCGCAGGTGCGCGAGGGCATCGCCCGCGCGGTCGACCGGGTCACGCGGCTCGAGATCCGCTCGCCGGTCCGCGGCGTGGTCAAGGACCTGAGGTTCCGCACCATAGGCGGCGTGGTCCCGCCGGGCGCGCAGGTCACCGAGGTCGTTCCCATCGACGATGGCCTGATCGCGGAGGTCAAGATCTCGCCGCGCGACATCGGGCACGTGCGCGTGGGCCAGGACGTGACGGCCAAGGTCTCGACCTACGACTTCTCGCGCTACGGCGTCGTCGCCGGCACGCTGAGCGGCATCTCGGCGAGCACGTTCCAGGAGGGCGACGGCCAGGTCTTCTACCGGGGCTTCGTGACCTTCGAGAAGCCCGGCGTCGGCGACGTCCCGGAGCGCAACCCGCTGCTGCCGGGCATGGTGCTGCAGGCGGACATCAGGCTGGGGAGCCGCTCCGTCCTCGAATACCTGCTGACGCCGATCTACGCCTCGCTCGCCAGCGCGTTCCACGAACGCTGATCAGGCGGCGTCGCCGTCGGCTCCCACGAAGGTCCGCCGCAGGCTGACGAAGGCGAGCCACGCCGAGGCGCCTAGCCATGGCCAGAGCAGCCAGGGAGCCTGCCTGTCGAACAGCACGAGGCCGAGGCTGCAGGCGGTCCAGGCGAGCATCGCCGCGTAGGTGACCTCGCGGCGGTCGCGCACGCGTATGGGGTGGACGAACTTCATCGGGACGAAGGTGAGGACGCCCAGCGCGAGCACGACGAAGGCGTTGATCGCGGGCGGGCTGTCGAGGACCCACATGTAGAGCGCCACGACGTTCCAGATCGCCGGGAAGCCAACGAAGTAGTTGTCCGTCGTCTTCATGTCGATGTTGGCGAAGCAGTAGAGCGACGTGACGAGGATGAAGCCGGCCCCGGCAAGGCTCCAGTCCGGCGGGAGCAGGGCGAACCAGTAGATGAAGATCGCCGGCACGAGGACGTAGGTGAGGTAGTCGACCACGAGGTCGAGCACGGCGCCATCGACCTTGGGGATGACGTCGCGGATGCGCAGGCGTCGCGCCATCGGGCCATCGAGGCCATCGACGGCCAGGGCGACCCCGAGCCAGAGCAGCGCCCCGCGGGCGTCGCCGCGCACGATCTCGAGCATCGAGAGAAGGCCGAGGAACGCGCCGCTCGCGGTCAGCGCATGCACCGCCCAGCCAGCCGCGCGGCGCGTCGGCGTGGGCGCTTGGGCAGTCTCGCGCCCGGTCGATCCGCCAGCATCGGTCATGGGGCGATCATAGACTTTCGCGCGCGCCTAGGCCAAGCCGCGCGCGCCGGGCGGCTGCGCTCACGTGCCGCGGGGCTTGGCGCGCCGCGTCGGTGCCGCCGCGAGCGGGTCGTCGGGCCAGGGATGGCGCGGATAGCGCCCGCGCATCTCCCGCCGGACCTCGGCGTAGCTGCCCGCCCAGAAGCCCGCGAGGTCGCGCGTCACCTGGATCGGCCGGCCGGCGGGGGAGAGCAGGCGCAGCGTGAGCGCCACGCGCCCGCCGCAGATGCGCGGCCCCATCGGCGCGCCGAACATCTCCTGCAGCCGGACCTCGAGCGCGGGCTCGGCGGGGTCGGCGTAGTCGACCGGGATGCGCGATCCCGTCGGGACCTCGACATGGGTCGGCGCCTCCTCGTCGAGCCGTCGTCGCAGGCGCCAGTCGACGAGCCGCATCAGCGCGCCATGGACGTCGATCCGCGCGAGATGCGCGCGCCGCGTGCAGCCCGCGAGGTCGGGGCCGAGCCAGTCCTCGAGGCCGGCCATCAGTTCCTCGTCCGACATGCCGGGCCAGCCCCCCTGCGGATCGTGGCGCGCCAGGAAGGCGATGCGCCGGCGCAGCGCCACGGCCGCCTTCGTCCAGTCGAGGCAGGACAGCCCCATGGCCCTGATGCCCTCGGCCATGCCGCGCGCGAGCGCTTCGGCGGGGGCGTCCTCCATGCGGCCGCGCGCCAGCACGATCGCGCCGAGCCGCGTCTCGCGCAGCGCCTGCACGGCCTGTTCGCGCTCGTCCCAGCGCAGCGTCTCGCGCGCCTCGATCCTGTCCGCGAAGCCCTCCTCGAGCTCGGCGCGGTCGAGCGGCGCGGCGAGGAAGATGCGGGCCTCCCGCGCGCCGCCATCGAGGTCGGACACGGCGAGGAACTCGCTGGCGGCGAGCGGGTCCTCCGGCGGCAGGAAGGCGCCGCGCCCATTGGCGAGGCGGAACTGCCCGGCCGCACCGCGCCGCTGGGCGATGCGGTCGGGCCAGCCCAGCGCCACCAGCGCGCCCGCGGCGTCCGCCGACGCGCCGTGGTCCGCCTCGACGCCCAGCTGCCGGCGCAGGTCGCGCGCGAGCTTGCGCGCCGCGGCGATCGCGCCACGGTCCATGCCGCGCGCATCCTCGTCGCGGCGCATGGCCTCGACGCGGATCCGGATGTCCGCGGGACGCTGCAGTCCCGGCGCGCGGCGCAGCGGGTCGCGTTCGCCGATCAGCGCGGCGAGGTCGCAGGCCAGCGCGCCCGCGCCGCGCGCGCGCGCGGCGATCAGCATGTGCGCGATGCGCGGATGCAGGCCGAGCTGCGCCATCGACTGGCCATGCGCGGTGATGCCGGCGCTGTCGTCGATCGCGCCGAGGCCGCGGAGCATCTCGCGGGCCTGGCCCAGGTTCCCGGCGGGCGGGGCGTCGAGCCAGCGCAGCGTCGCGGGGTCGCGCGTTCCCCAGCGCGCGAGTTCCAGCGCGAGGCCGGCGAGGTCGGCCTCCAGGATCTCGGGCGTGGCGAAGGCTGGCAGGGCGCGGTGCTCCGGCTCCGGCCACAGGCGATAGCAGGCCCCGGGCTCCATGCGCCCGGCGCGGCCCGCGCGCTGCTCCGCCGATGCGCGGCTGGCGCGCACGGTCTCCAGCCGGCCCATGCCGGTGTTGGGGTCGAAGCGCGGCACGCGCGACAGCCCAGCGTCGACGACGATGCGGATCCCCTCGATCGTCAGGCTGCTCTCGGCGATCGAGGTCGCGAGCACGACCTTGCGCCGCCCCGCTGGCGCGGGCCGCAGCGCCGCATCCTGCTGCTCGAGCGGCAGGTCGCCGTGGAGCGCGGCGACATCGACATGCGGGGAAAGGCCAGCGGCGGCCAGTTCGTCGGCGGTGCGCCGGATCTCGCCGAGCCCAGGCAGGAAGGCCAGCACGCTGCCGGGTTCCTCGGCCAGCGCGCGGCGGATCGCCGCCGCGACGGCGCGCTCGATTCGCTCGCCCGGCCCCGGGCGGTCGAGATGCCGGACGGCGACCGGATGGACGCGTCCCTGGCTGCGCACGACCGGGGCGCCATCGAGCAGGGTCGCGACCGCCGCGGCATCGAGCGTCGCCGACATCACCAGCACGTGGAGGTCGGGGCACAGCGCGGCGCGCGCGTCGAGGGCGAGGGCAAGCGACAGGTCGGTCTCCAGCCCGCGCTCGTGGAACTCGTCGAAGACGACGAGCCCGGTGCCCGGCAGGTCCGGCTCGCGCTGCAACCGCCGCAGGAACAATCCGTCCGTGACGACCTCGATGCGCGTGTCGCGCGAGACGCGCGATTCGCCGCGCACGCTGTAGCCGACCGTCGCGCCGACCTCCTCGCCGAGGCTCGCCGCCATGCGGCGCGCCGCCGCGCGCGCGGCGATGCGGCGCGGCTCGAGGACGACGATGCGCCGTCCGGCGAGGGACGGCGCGTCGAGCAGCGCGAGCGGCACGCGGGTCGTCTTGCCCGCGCCGGGCTCGGCGACCAGCACGGCGCTGCCGGCGCGCTCGAGCGCCGCGCCGATCTCGTCGAGCACGGCATCGATGGGCAGGGCGGGGCCGAGGGAGCGGGACATCGCGGCGCGGATGTGACCTCGCGCCGCCGCGTTGTCAAACCGGGCGTTGCCGACGGCGGGCGCGGGCAGCAGACTGCGCGCCGCGAAAGGACCTTCCCGCATGCACCATCTGCGCGTCGTGGCCGTCGCCGCGTTCTTCGGCCTCGTCGCCTACGCGGTCGTCCAGGGACTCGTGCAGGCGAGCCGCTGGCTGGGCCTGCTGGACTGGATCGCGGGTTGATGGAGCGCGCGGCGCTGCGGCAGTCTCGGGGACCATGAACACGGCAAGCCATCTCGACCGCCTCGCGCGCCTCGCGCCCGACGCGCCGGCGCTCGCCCACGGCGACGACCTGGTCGCCGACTATCGAGGCCTTCGCGCGCGCGTGGCCGCGCTCGCGGGCGCGCTGCGCGGGCAGCTGGGCCTGCGGCCGGGGGACCGCGTCGCCATCGTGATGGCGAACGCGCCTGCCTATGTCGAGCTGATGCTCGCGACCTGGTGGGCAGGCCTCGCGGCGGTGCCGGTCAACGCCAGGCTCCATGCCCGCGAGATCGCCTACATCCTCGACCATTCCGGCGCGCGCGTCGCCTTCGCGGCCGGTGCGACGACCGGAGTCGCGGCGGACGCGGCGCGCGAGATCGGCGCCGCGGCGCCGCGCGTCGTCGACGCGGGCTCGGCGGAGTTCGCGCGGATGCGAGGCGCCGACGGCATCGCGATGGCGGATGCCGACCCGGGCGACCTCGCCTGGCTCTTCTACACGAGCGGCACGACCGGCCGGCCGAAGGGCGCGATGCTCACCCATCGCAACCTTCTGGCGATGACGACGAGCTACTTCATCGACATCGATCCCCCCTCGCCGGGCGGCAGCCAGGTGCACGCGGCGCCGCTGAGCCATGGCTCTGGCCTCTACATGCTGCCCTCGATCGCGCAGGGGAACTGCCAGGTCGTGCCCGCGTCGGGGCATTTCGAGCCGGGCGAGCTGCTCGACCTCGTCGCGCGCTGGCCGGGCGCATCGCTCTTCGCCGCGCCCACCATGGTCAAGCGCCTCGTGGAGCACGAGGGAACGGCGCGCGCGCGCCTCGACGGGCTGCGCGTGATCGTCTGGGGCGGCGCGCCGATGTACGTCGCGGACATCCGCGCCGCGGTCTCCGCGCTCGGCTATCGCCTCGCGCAGCTCTACGGCCAGGGCGAGACGCCCATGACCATCACCGGCATGACGCGCGCGATGCTCGAGCGCTTCCACCGCGCGGGCGACGACGCGGCCCTCGGCTCGGCGGGCTGGCCGCAATCCGTCGTCCGCCTGCGCATCGCCGGCGCGCAGGGCGAGGAGCTTCCCGCGGGGCAGGCCGGCGAGATCCTCGTGCGTGGCGACAGCGTCATGCGCGGCTACTGGCGCAACGACGAGGCCAGCGCGGCGGCGCTGCGCGGCGGCTGGCTGCATACCGGCGACGTCGGGGAGGTCGACGCGCGCGGCCTGCTGACGCTGCGCGACCGCTCCAAGGACCTGATCATCTCCGGCGGATCGAACATCTACCCGCGCGAGGTCGAGGAAGTGCTGCTGCGGCATCCCGGCGTCGCGGACTGCTCGGTCATCGGCGTTCCCGACGCCGAGTGGGGCGAGAGCGTGCTCGCCTTCGTCGTGCCGCGCGCGCCTGGCGCCGCGGATCCGGCGGAGCTCGACCGCCTCTGCCTCGGCTCGATCGCGCGCTTCAAGCGGCCCAAGGCCTATCGCTTCGTCGATGCGCTGCCGCGGAGCAACTACGGCAAGGTGCTGAAGACGGAGCTGCGCGCGATGGCGGCGCGGGATCCCGCTGGCGGCTAGGAAGCCTCCCCCCGCCCGAGCAGCCCGCGCACGAAGCCGACATGCTCGCGCAGGTCGTAGAGCTGGCGCGCGTAGGAGAGCGGGACCCTGATCGTGCCGACGCGCTCCTGCAGGTCGTCGAGCTCGCGCGCGATGCGCGCGCGCGCCGCGGCGTCCGGGGACGCGCGCGCCTCGGCCTCGAGGCGGCCGAGGTTGCGGTACCAGCGATAGATCCTCCGCTCCGTGTTCCACCGGTAGAGCGGCGGGCCAAGCCGGAACAGCGGGATCAGCAGGCCGAGCAGCGGCAGCATCAGGATCAGCAGCCGCTCGCCCCAGACCGCGACCCAGAAGGGCAGGAACCGCGCGAAGGCGGATGGCCCGCTTTCGATCAGCCGCTTGGCGTAGGAGTTCAGCGGATAGTCGAGGCTCTCCACGGACGGGAAGCGGCCGGCGGGCGCGAAGAGCTGGGGCCCGCCATGGACCTCGCGCGCGACGCGTGCGAGGAGGTTCTTGAGCGCGGGGTGCATGCTCTCGTGGACGATCAGGGCCCCCGCCGGCGCGACGAGCGAGATGTCTCGCTCGGGCCTGTCGAGGGCGAGGTCGATCGCCCCGGCGGGCAGGACGACGGAGGAGAGGAACTGGAACCTCATCCTGTAGGCGTCCGCGCGCCTGAAGGAGAGCAGCTCGAGCTCCGGGTTGGCGAAGAGATCGGAGAGCGTCGGCAGGGGATGGGCGATGACGAAGATGGCGGCGTCGATCTCGCCGTCGGACAGCGCCTTGGCGGAGGCCGCGCCCGTCAGCGTGAGAGTCTCGCTGGGCCGCAGCTCGAAGCCGTTCCCGGACAGGAGCTGCAGCGCGAGCGCGCGCGTGCCGCTGCCCTGGGGGCCGATGGCGATGCGGCGTTCGCGCAGGTCGGCGAGGCTCCTGGCGCCGAGCGACTTGCGCACGAAGACGAAGACCGGCTCGTAGAACACGCTGCCGAGCGCCTCGATCCCCTCGTCCTCGCCCGCCGAGCCGACGCCGCCCTGGACGAGCGCGGCGTCGACGCGACGCGGCTCGGCGCGGATGAGCTCGAGGTTCTGCACCGAGCCCCGCGTGGTGAGGATCTCGAGCCTGATCCCCTCGTGCGCGAGGATGTCGCGGTAGCGCTCGGCGAAGGCCTCGAACATGCCGCCCTTCGGGCCCGCGGCGAAGACGATGGTCCGGGGCGGCAGGGGGCTGATCCACTGCGAGGCGAGCCCGAGCACGAGGGCGAGGAGCGCGCCGGTCGGAAGGTACAGCCATGCGCGTTCGCGCAGGTGCGACAGCAATGCCTTCACGTGCTCCTCCGGTCCGGCCCGGCCTTGCGCGCGGCGGGCATCACGTTGCGGGCAGGCTAGCAAGGCGCGCGGCCTGCGTCAGCGCCTCGTGGAAAGGGAGCGGAAGAGGAGCGGCGCGCAGAGCACGACGATGACGATGCGCACGATGTGGTGCGTAGCGACGAAGGCCGCGTCGGCCGCGAGCGCGATGGCGACGAGGCTCATCTCCGCTAGGCCGCCGGGCGCGAAGCCGAGCAGGATCGACGGGATTGAGACGTCGGCGACGCGCGAGAGCAGGAGGCTGGTCGCGACGGTGACGGCGATCATCATCGACCCGACCACGCACGCGTGCGCGATCGTCCTGCCGGCGGCGATCGGGGAGAAGCCGACGAAGCGGCAGCCGAGCGTCGCCCCGACGACCACCTGCGCGGCGAAGATCACGAGGGTCGGTGGCGCCGATTCCGTGAAGCCCGCGAGGTGGACCGCCGCCGACAGGAACATCGGGCCGATCACCGTGGCCGCGGGGATGCGCAGCTTCGCGGCGCCGATCGTGCCGACCACGGCGCAGGCCGCGAGGATCGCGTAGTCGTCGAGTCCGATGGAGAGGAGCTCGACATAGCCGCGGCCGGACGCCGACGGGGAGAGCCCGTCGTGGAACCGGAACCAGAACGGGATCGCGAAGACGGTGATGAAGACGCGCGTCGCGTGGACGAGCGATATCGTGCGCTCGTCTCCCCCCAGCTGCGCGCCCACGAGCGTCATCTCGTTGAGGCCGCCGGGCGACGCCGAGAAGAACGACGTCACGCGGTCGAAGCGCGCGACGCGCGCGAAATAGGCCCAGCCGAGCCCGCCGGAGGCGAGTGCCCAGCCGAAGAGCGCGGCCAGCGTGATCCACCACTCCGCCATGCGGGCGACGACGGCGGGCGTGAAGCTCGCGCCCAGCATGACGCCGAGCACGGTGACGCAGCCGCCACGCAGCCAGCGCGGCATCGACATGCGCACGCCCGCCATCGCGGCGATCGTCGTCGCGGTCATCGCGCCGAGCATCCAGGGCAGCGGCAGGCCGAGCCATGCGAACACGGCGCCGCCCCCGGTGCCGATGGCCAAGGCGGAGAGGAAGGGGATGGCGCGGAAGCCGTCCGCGTCCCCGCTGCCCGTGTCGACGGCCATTCAGTCCACGAAGCGGCCGAGGCGGACGGCGGTCTGGCCGGGCCGGAGGCGGCGCGAGGGCATGATGAGGACGCAGCGGTCATGCGGCGTCGCCACCGGCACGCCGCCGTCATGCGCGATCACCGTGCCGGCGCGCTCGACCACCTCCATGCCGCGATAGTCCGCGACGAAGGCGAAGTCCTCGCTGCGCACGGTGACCGCGTCGGTGACCTCGATGACGCGCGCGGGCGGGCGCGGGGCGCGGGGAAGATGCGCGGCGGCGTCCGCGGGATCGATGGTCCTCAGGTCGACGAGGACGCGCAGCATCGTCTCGATCGCGACCTCGGCCGACGCGCGCTCCCAGTGCTGGCCGCACTCGACCAGCAGGGCGTTGCGCGGGCTCGCCGGGTCGCCGAAGGCGCCGTAGTCGCGCATGCGCCTGCCCGCCGCGTGCCCCGCGTCGGCGACGACCATCTCGGGGAAGCCGATGCGCCGGGCCCATGTCCGCCCCTTGGCGAGCGGGCCGCAGAGCATCAGGGGCGCCGTCGGATGCTGCATCGAGTGGATGTCGAGCAGGTAGTCCGCCGCGTCGACGACCGGGCGCAGGGCGCGCGCGCGCCGAGTCTCCACGGTGTCGCGGTTTCCCTCCAGCACGTCCAGGCCCCAGACCCGGTTGAAGTCCTCGTCCACGAAGCGCGAGGCGACCGGGTCGGCGGGATCGAAGCGCGCGAAGGCGGCGACGTTGCAGAAGGCGAGGGTGAGCGTGCCGCGGCGCGGCTCGATGCGCCTGCGCAGCAGCCAGTCCAGCGCGATCGCGCCGCAGAGCTCGTTGCC
>Ga0068877_10002127_pt1 | contig 16134 bp, 10 predicted proteins | sample NOAtaG_FD_66437 | JGI IMG/M metagenome (GOLD analysis project Ga0068877, IMG submission 66437) | Freshwater lake microbial communities from Lake Erie, under a cyanobacterial bloom - NOAA_Erie_Diel6S_1000h metaG | ecosystem: Environmental > Aquatic > Freshwater > Lake | place: USA: Ohio, Lake... | reverse complement strand
GATCACGTGGGCCTCGTGCTTCATGCTGCATTCGCACCTGCCGCTCGGCCCGACGACGATGGCGCTGATCATCACCAGCGTCTTCCTGCTCGTGGCGACGATCTCCACCCTTCGCGGTGTCATTCCCGAAGCGCGGGCGTACAACGAGCAAGAGGACGTGCTCGGCCGCCGGCTTGGCTACCTCGTCATGGGTCGGCCGCTGAACATCCTCGGCGCGTCTTCGGGCATCACGATGGTCATCATGCACTGCCCAGCCAGCCTTCTCGCGGGATGGGGATACCTGCGTCACCGCTTGCCGAGCGACGAAGCAACGCTCAAAGCCGCGGCCGACGTGCTTGCCCGCGTCGCGAGCAACGCCGTCGTCGATATCGCCGCCGTTCGACCCCCCACCCCTCCTCTCGCGGCGATCGTGCTGATCCGCACGGGACTCGCAAAGGCGAGTATCCGCGGCGAGCAGATCTCGCTTACACCAACCACCAAAGCTCGGGAAGGGCTTGCTCAGGGCACGCCGTGATTCCCCGCGCCGATCATCACTCGGCCTTCGAACGATCCTGCCGTTCCAGAGCCTTCAGACGCGATTCGAGGTTTGCCAATTGGGCTTCAAGGTCGTTGATGTGCTTGTCGCGCAGCCGCACGTCATTCTCCAGTTGTTGCGTCTTGGCCGACAGTTCTTGGATCGCTCCGATGGCCAGCACCGAAAGCTGCGCGTAGTTCACCGTGAGCGTCTGCGAGCGTTCATCGCCCAGCACCAGCGTCGGCATGACCTGACGAACTTCCTGAGCGATCAGGCCGAAATCCTCCGCCCCCGATTCCTTCCAGCGGAAGTTCACAGGGCGCAGTTTGAGAGCGGTTTCGAGCTGCTCGGCGCTGCTGCGGATGTCGGTCTTCAGCCGCGCGTCGCTGACGGCGGACCACGTCCCGGTGCTGCTGAGGCGTGCGAAAGACGGGCTTGGATTCAGCGCGGTGTTGGTGATCTCGAAGAACCCCGAATCGCTGAGGCGGAGGCCGCCGCGGAAGCTCGGCACCGCGCCGTTGGTGAACTGAAGCTGCCAGCCCGCGCCGATCGCACCGGGCGAGTTGATCGCCGGCTGCCCCGTCAGGCCCTGCCATGAGACATTTGCCGCAACCTGCGCAGACGTCGCTGAGGTTGCCGAGTTTGCGAACTGCGCGTTGACCGCGTTCTGAGCGTTGGTGGCAAACTGCGCACTCACGGCGTTCTGCGCATTGGCGGCATTCTGAGCATTCACCGCATCGGTGGCCTGCGTAGCCGTCGCCGCGGATTGGGCCGTCAACGCAACGATCGCGGAGCTCGCCCGCGCGTCGATCGTCGCCGTGCCCTGCAAGTACGTGCGGAACCACCAGTTCTGCGAGCCGAAGCTGTTCGACCCCGCCGCACCGGGGATGGCGGTGACGGCTCTGGCAACCAGGGATTCCCCGGAGAAGTCGATGGTGTACTGCTGCCCCGATTCAACAACCAGGTTGGTGAAGGTGAACACACGCTGCGCAAACTCCTCGTCAACGCTCTGTGTCGCCGACGCGAGAACCGGTCCGCTCAGCCCCACGCCCGAGCGGATCTTCACCGTCAGCGTGCTGCTGCCGGAGGCTGATCCGGTGATCGCGCGAAGATCGAGCCGCTGCAGCAAGCCGGTGCGTCCGGCCGTGAACGACTGCCAGCAGGGCGTGAAGTCGACGGTCGAGTAGCTTGTTCCGCCGCTGATCTGAGCCTGATCGACCCCCAGCGGGCCCGCGGGTGTCGTGGGTATCCCCGCGATCCCCAGCGCCAGCGGCGTAGAACTCACAAGCTGCCGCGGCGAGAGCGTGACATAGTCGCCGCTGCCCGGCGTGCGCACATCGATCTCCAGCCAGCGCAGTTCGCCCGGCGAGAACGCTTCGCCGAAGTCCATCGTGGTGATGAACACACCTTTGTTCACCGCCACGTTGGTCTTCTGGACTTCCAAGCCAAGCGGCGAACCGCCGGCTGCGCCCTCGTAGAGCCGGAACCGCAGATCCACCACGCCCTGCACCGCGGCGGCGTTCTGCTCGATCCGTCCCTGATACGCGAAGCTCGTGAACGACTGCGCAGCGCTCGGGCGTGTTGGCCCGACCGCCGCCGCAACCAGGAACGCCATGACCAGCGAGCGAAGACCGCGCCGTGAACACATGAACATGCGTGTCCTTTCGAGCATTGGAAGACGCCGCGGCGCACCGTCGCCGCGGCCCGTTCAGTGTACATCACCAAACACCATCCGCAATCCATCGAGGGTCCAAAGCCCCCCCCCTCCCCCCCCCTCCCCTCCGATTTATCGCGGGGCTTGGGCAGTCGCCGCGGCGGCCGTCCCGCCACCACCCGCGTTCGGGTCCCACGTGCTCGCCACGTGCAGGTCCTTGAGTTGCTTGTCCGTCGCGGAGCTGGGCGCTTTGGTCATCAGGTCCGCGCCCACCTGCGTCTTCGGGAAGGCCATCACGTCGCGGATGTTCTCCGTCCCGCACAGGTGCATGATCAGCCGATCAAGCCCGAAGGCCACGCCCGCGTGCGGCGGCGCGCCATAGCTGAGCGCCTCAAGCAGGAAGCTGAACTTCTCCTTCGCCTGCTCGGGGGTCAAACCCAGCAGCGCAAACACCTTGCCCTGCACCGCCGGGTCGTGGATGCGCACGCTCCCGCCGGCGATTTCGCTGCCGTTGAGCACGATGTCGTACCCGGCGCTGACGATCGACTCGATCGTGTCGTCGTCGTTTACGTCGGCGTTCACGAACGCGTCGCGCTGGTCGTCGCGCGGCGCCGTGAACGGGTGGTGCATCGCCACCCACTTGCCCGTCTCTTTGTTCTTCTCGAACATCGGGAAGTCGATCACCCACAGGAACTTCCAAGGTCCGCCATCCGCGCCGTGCTTGGGCACAAGCCCCATGTCCCGCGCAACCTGCTGACGCAGCTCGCCCGCGGCCTTCGTCGCCACCGCGTACGTATCGGCCAGGAACAGCACCGTGTCGCCGATCTGCGCACCCGTCGCCGCAAGGAACTCCGCCTTCATCGGCTCGAGGAACTTCGCGATCCCGGTATCGAGCTTCGCGCTGCCGTCCTCGCCCTTGATGACCTTCACCACTGCGCACCCGCCGGCGCCGAACTTCTTCACGAAGTCGGTATACCCGTCGGTGATCTTCCGCGTGAGCTTCTCAGCACCGCCCGGCACGCGCAGGGCCTTCACCACGCCGCGCTTGCTGTTGAACTTCGGCCGGTCCGCACCCTTCGCCAGCGCATCCTTAAACACCTTGAAGTCCGTCTTGCCGGCGAACTCACTGATGTCCTTGATGAACAGCTCGTATCGCGTGTCGGGCCGGTCGATGCCGTAGGTCTCCATCGCCTCGCGGTAGCTCATGCGCTGCAGCGGCGGCACGTCATAACCAAAGACCTCTTTCCACAGCCGCCGCACGAAGCCTTCCATCATCTGCATCACCTGCTCGCGGCGGACGAACGACATCTCCAGGTCGATCTGCGTGAACTCCGGCTGGCGGTCGGCCCGCGGGTCCTCGTCGCGGAAACACCGGCAGATCTGCATGTACCGGTCGCAGCCGCTCATCATCAGGATCTGCTTGAAGAGCTGCGGGCTCTGCGGCAGGGCATAGAACGTCCCCGGCACGTTGCGGCACGGCACCAAAAACTCGCGCGCGCCCTCCGGCGTGCTCTTGTAGAGGATCGGCGTCTCCACTTCGAGGAACCCGTTCTCATCAAAGTACTGCCGCGTGACCTTGTAGACCTGGTGCCGCGTGGCGAGAATCTTCTGCATGCTCGGCCGCCGCAGGTCCAGATACCGGTGCGTCAGCCGCAGCTCCTCGTTCGGCAGCGCGGCGTAGTCATCGGGCACGAACGGCGGGTTCGCCGCCTTGTTGAAGACCTCCAGCGCGGTCACGACCAACTCCACCTTGCCGGTGGGCAGCTTGGGGTTCTCACCGCCGATGCGCACGCGCACGGTGCCGGTGACGCCGACGCAATCCTCACTGCGGAGCTTGTCGGCGATATCGAGAATGCTCTGCGCCGCCCCATCCTCTTTGTCAAAGACCAACTGCGTCAGCCCGTAGCGGTCGCGCAGGTCAATAAAAATCAGCCCGCCGTGGTCACGGTACGAGTTCACCCAGCCGTTGAGGCTGACGGTCTGACCAACATGGGACGCACGAAGTTCGCCGCAGGTATGGGTACGCAGAATCATGGGGCCAAGTCTAGGCCGGGGGCGAGATTCAACGCAGAAGAGATTGAACGCAGAGGACGCGGAGGAAGACAGAGAAGACCTTTCACAAAGAGGTCGCAGAGGGCGAAGAGAAGAGAAGAGAAGAGAAGACAAGAGAAGAGAAGACAGAGGAGGGGTGGCACGAAGGCGCGAAGGCTCGAAGGAAGGCCTGAGGACCGGAAAGCTCGCCGGACGTTGAAGCGTGTTCATGACGTGCCACCGATCGTGCTTCGGCACGATCGGTGCTTAAGAACCTCGAACAGATCATCTCTTTGAAGTTCTTTGGGCTCTTCATGCAGATGCAGCATGAGAGTCCGCAGAAGGATGATCCTCCCAGTATTGATCAACGCCCCCCGCCCCTTCCATTCCTTCCCTCACTTCGCTGAAAGTTCCAGGCAATCGGGAGTCGGCAACAGGCAATCGCAGATCAAACCACAACGCACCCGGGCACTTCTGCCATTGCCTATTCCCGATTCCCCATTGCCTCTGCTTCCTCTCTGCGAACTCTGCGACCTCTTTGTGAAACGTCTTCTCCGCGTTCAGTTCTTCTCTGTGTCTCCGTGCCTCTGTGGTGAAGCTTTACTTCTTCTCCGAAGGAGCCTTCGCCGAGTTATCAGCCTTCTCGGCCAGCAGCGACTCGATCGCCTTGGTCATCTCTGCTGATGTCGGGTCGACGCGTGAGTCGAAGCGGGCCGCCGTCTTGCCGTCCCGGCCCACCAGGTACTTCGTGAAGTTCCACTTCGGCTCGCCCGCCTTCACCGCCGCCGCTTTGGGGTCGCTCGTCGGCTTGATCATGCTCTCCGCCAGCTTCGCGTACAGCGCGTGCCGCGTGGCGCCCTTCACCGAGACCTTTTCCGTCAGCGGGAAGCTCACCGAATAGTTCGTCGAGCAGAAGTCGCGGATCTCCGCCGGGATCCCCGGCTCCTGGTTCCCGAAGTCGTTGCTCGGCACCCCGATGACCACCAGCCCGCGGTCCTTGTACTTCTCGTGCACCGCCTGCAAGCCCTTGTACTGCGGCGTGTACCCGCACTGGCTCGCCACGTTCACAAACAACACCACCTTGCCCTTGTACTGCGCAAGGTTCGCGTCCTCACCCTCCAGCGTCTTCATCGCCTGATCGAGCACACCCCCGCCACTCTGATCGTTCGTCGCGGCACTTTCCACCTTGCCAGACCCGCCTTTCTCGTCCTTCTTGTCAGTGGGCTTCTCGCCGGGCTTCACGGGAGTTGGGGGGGTTGGGGGGGTTGCCGGCGCAGCGGGAACTGTCGGCGCTGACGGCACCGCTGGCGCAGGTGCGGCCGGCTTCGATTCCTTCGCAGGCTCATCCGCCCGCGCGACCGAAGCACCGAACGTCAGCACCCCCACCACCCCCATTACTGCCGCCACCCCAACCACCCGCCGCGCCGCCGTTGTGAAACCAAACAAAGAAGCCCGCGCGATCGCTCGCACGGGCTCGTTCATTGCGATCTTGCTCGACAAACCGCGCGGCGAACCCTGAGCACCGTCAACAAGGCCCTGCACACTGAACGTCATGGTCTGATCCCCGTGCGGCACGCGGTCATTCGCCAAACCCCCGGCACACGCCGGGCGTTCACGCAAACAGCCAACCCACCGCTCGCAGATCGTACCCGCCCGGCGACAACCGCAGCCGAAGCTCCGGCCCCAACCGGACGAACACACCACGCCGCTCATATGCGAGCACGCCCGGCACAATCACCGGGCAACGCACTCAAGACTCAGCCGACGACGAAACCCAAGGTTTACTTGGGCATCGCTTCCTTGGCCTTTGCCGCACCTTCGTCAACCGCGGTCTTGGCCTTCTCGGCGGCCTTGTCGACCGTCTTCGCCGGGTCGCTCTTCTTCTCGCAGCCCGTCATGCTCAGACCCAGGCCCATCGCCGCCGCCACGCACAGAACAGTCTTGAAACGCTTCATCGATCGCTCCTAAAAAATCACAGTTCGTCTCGGCCCCGCCACGCGCAGGGCGATCGTCATCAGAGAAACAGCCTACCAACCAACCGCCAATCGTGCAACTCCAACCTATCCCCAGTCCTGAGGCCTGCTTTCACATTACCTTCACTCCCACCCAACTCCCCACGAAGACCCCAGCCAACCCCCGGCGTGTGAAGCGGTTGCACACTTTTCCCTTCCGCGAGATCGTCCCTACGCTCCACACGTGATCGAGCTCTCCAGAACTGTTCGGTTCTTCACGCCGTTGGTTTCAGCCACGGCCACGCCCCCCACCACTGCCACCTCCCCCGCCGGCCTCAACGGCTTCGGCGGCATCCCGCCCGTCGACCTGACCACCCTCGGGCGCTACGACGAGATCCGCGTGACCTGCCGCGGCTTGCCGGACCCCAAAACCGGCTATTTCAAGGACATCCGCGAGATCGACCGCGCCGTGCGCACCGTCGCCCTGCCGATCATCGCCGCCGCGATGCAGTCGCCGCAATCGCCCGAATCCTCGCCGATCCGCGTGCTGACGCGCATCACCCCCGCGCTGCACGAAGCCCTCAATCGCAGCGTCGTGGAGATCCGCTGGTGGCTCTCGCCCTTCTACGCTCTGAGCATGGGCACCGATCTCTCCGCCGCGTCGAGCCTCGCTGCATCCCGCGCCGTGGTCATCCGCCAGCGCTTTGAGATCGCCGCCGCCCACCGCCTTCACGTCGACTCCTATACCGATCAACAAAACCGCGCGATCTTCGGCCGCTGCAACAACCCCAGCGGGCACGGGCACAACTACGTCTTCGAGCCCGCCGTCGAACTCTCCACCGACGCGCCCGACGGCAGCTTCACCACGCAGGCCTTCGAAACCGCCGTGGATCAGGCGATTCTCAAGCCCTTCGACCACACGCACCTGAACGTCGACACCGCCGAGTTCAACACCACCAAAGGCGGCGTCAACCCCTCGGTGGAAAACATCGCCCGCGTTTTCTTCGAGAAGCTCGCCCCCCTGATCAGCCAGCACTCCAAAGGCCACGCCCGCCTGCGTTCCATGACCGTCTTCGAGACCGAGAAGACCAGCGCCACCTACCCGGCGTGAGGAACTGTTCTTCGCCTTCTGGTGGCCCGGCTCTCCAGAGCCGGGCGGCAGTGCACGTCAATCAAAGCCAACCGCTCCAGCGGACCCAGCCCGCACCAACCGCTCACCACACCAAACGCTTCGGGCGTTCCGCCGTCATCCCGAATACCCTCCCTGCCCATGAACGCCCCCTCTTCAAGCGCATCCTCAACGCCCGCCGTCGAACTGCACTCCTCATTCCTCAAGGACATGCAGGCCCGCGGCATGATCCACCAGTCCTCCGACCTGCGCGAGCTCGACAACCACCTCACCACCGGCACGCGCAAGGCCTACGCCGGGTTTGATCCCACCGCCGACTCGCTGACCATCGGCAACCTCGTCACCGTCATGGCCCTCGCCCGCTTCCAGATCCACGGGCACCAGCCCATCGCCCTCATGGGCGGCGGCACCGGGCTCATCGGCGACCCCTCGGGCAAATCCGCCGAACGCACGCTCATGACCGAAGAAACCGTGCGCAGCAACGTCGAATCGATCCAACGCTCGCTCGACAACGTCTGGACCGCCGCCCGCGCGAAGGCCGAGTCCAAGGGCATCAAGCCGCAGCCGCTCTCGATCGTGAACAACATCGACTGGCTCGCCGGCATCAGCTACCTCCAAGCGCTCCGCGACATCGGCAAGCACTTCAGCGTCAACCAGATGATCGTCCGCGACAGCGTCAAAGACCGCCTGAACAACCGCGAACAAGGCATCAGCTACACCGAGTTCAGCTACATGATCCTGCAGGCGTACGACTACAAACACCTGCACGAGTCCCAGGGCGTCACGCTCCAGATGGGCGGCAGCGACCAGTGGGGCAACATTCTGAGTGGGATGGATCTCATCCGGCGCGACATTTCGAATCAGATTGTTCACCGACACGACAAGCATGCTCTCGAAGTTGATAAAAAAATGTCCCTTGTTGTCGCACACCGGAGTGAGTTCAAATTCGGTGATACCGAATGGAATAGACAGGTTTGGAACAAGCTCTTTGGTATTGGCTACCGATTTGATTCAGCGGTCATCGACAACTGGCTCACGCCTCTGCAAGATGGCAGTTGGGATAGCTCTGATTTGTACAGCATGCTGTTCAATGACCTCGCCGATGAAAAGTACCGAAATGCAGCCTTCGGCCTCACCTGGCCCCTCGTCACCAAAGCCGACGGCGGCAAGTTCGGCAAAACCGAGTCCGGTGCCGTCTGGCTCTCTCCCGAGCGCACCAGCCCCTACGCCTACTACCAGTTCTGGCTCAACGCCGCCGACGCGGATGTCGAGCGGTTCCTGAAGGTCTTCACGTTCATCGACGTGGACGAGATCGCCGCGCTCATGCAGCGCCACGCCGCCAACCCCGGCGCACGCGAAGCCCAGCGCACCCTCGCCCAGCACGCAACCGACATTCTCCACGGCCAGTCCGCACGCGAGAATGCCGAGCGCGCCGCACAAGCCCTCTTCGCCGGCGACATCATGTCGCTCCCCATCGAAACCCTCCGCGAAGCCCTCTCCGCCGCACCGACCACGCAGCACCCGCGTGCCCAGCTCGAAGGCGAAGGGCTCCCGCTGATCGACCTGCTGCCGCAGACCTCGCTCTGCAAGAGCAAGACCGAGGCCCGCACCTTCCTCACCGACGGCTCCATCAGCGTCAACGGCACGAAAGCCACCCTCGCCGACCGCCTCACCCCAACCAACCTCCTGGGCAACGAGCTCATCGCCCTCCGCCGCGGCAAAAAGAACTGGCACGTCACCCGCTGGGCCTGAGTTCCGCATCGCCTAGACCGCCTTCGGTGGCACGACTCTCCAGAGCCGTGCGCTCATCTTCCGCGCACCGACAAACACCACTCAAACACCACAACAAACGCTTCATCGGCGTACCCTCTGCCCATGGCATTCCCACCCGGCGCGCAGATCCGTCCCGAGCTCATCCTCGCAACCTACGAGACCTTCGCCGCACAGTTCATCGCCCCGCGGATCATCACCGCCCGCGCACCGCTGATCGCCGCGATCTACCAAACCCCGCGCCGCCAGGCCCTTCGCGAAGCGCTCAAAGCCACCTTCCGCCCCGTGAAGCTCGGCCATCGCTGGGGCCCGAAGTGGTCCACCTGCTGGTTCAAACTCAAAGCCGACGCACGCCAGACCCGCACACTTTCAACAACCAACCTCGCGCTCCGCTTCAGCACCGACACCGAAGCGATGCTCTACATCAACCGCACGCCGCACCAGGGCCTCGACGTCAACCGCGACACCGCCCTCCTCCCCATCGCAACCGCCCGCGCCGTCCTCGCCGGCAAGGAAACCCTCCTCGTCGAGGCCGCCTGCAACCACCCCTTCGGCGCCGTGGGCCTGCCCTGGGAGAGTGACGACACCAAGCGCCGCTGGGAAAGCGAAACCCCCGGCCATTTCCTCGCCTGCGAGCTCATCAACACCGACGCGCAGATCCAAGCCCTTCACCGCGATTACGCCTTCGCCATCGCGCTCGCCCGTGAACTCTTGCCCGAAGTCCCGCCGATGTTCGCCCCCAGCGCCCCGTGGGCCCCGGGCGCGAAGCCCTGGCAAGACGCCCGCGCTGAGCAACTGCTCGAAGCACTCCGCCGCGCAACCGATCTGCTGAAGGACCGCGCAACCAATCTATCCAGCATCGCCCCGAGCGTCTCGCGACTCCTCCGCGCCGCGTTGAACGTCCGCCCCGGCGGCTCAACCCCGCTCTGCCACGCCGTGGGCCACGCGCACATCGACACCGCCTGGCTCTGGCCCCTCGACGAAACCCGCCGAAAATGCCAGCGCACCTTCAGCAACGTCCTCCGCCTGATGGAGCGTGACAGCCGCTTCGTCTTCCTCTGCACGCAAGCCCAGCAATACGCCTACATCGAGCGCGACGCGCCAGCGCTCTTCAAGCAGATCGCCTCCCGCGTCCGCGAAGGCCGCTGGGAGCCCGGCGGCGGCGCATGGGTCGAGCCCGATTGCAACGTCCCCTCGGGCGAGTCCCTCGCACGCCAACTCCTCCACGGCTGCCGCTACTTCACCTCCCGCTTCGGCGAAAATGCCGGCGCTCAACGCCACCTCTTCCTTCCCGATACCTTCGGCTTCCCCGCTCAGCTCCCCCAGATCATGCAACTCGCCGGCCTCGACACCTTCATCACCAACAAACTCTCCTGGAACGACACCAACCCCTTCCCCCACACCACCTTCCGCTGGCTCGCGCCCGACGGCACCTCCGTCCTCGCACACCAAACCCCGGGCTACGACTACAACGCCACCCTCTCCCCTCGTGAGCTTCGCCGCGGCATCACCAACCACCGCACCAAGCAACTCGCCTCCACCAACAACCCCACCACCACCGGCCCACGCTACCTCCAACCCTTCGGCTTCGGTGACGGCGGCGGCGGCCCGACCGAAGCCATGCTCCACGCCGCGCACACCAGCGCACACTGCGAAGGCCTCCCCGTCGTTCAACTCTCCCACACCGACGACTTCGCACAAGCCCTTCACAACGACGAAGCCGCCGCCAAACGCACTGGCCTTTCTCTCCCAGAGCACCGCGGCGAGCTCGCCCTCGAGCTCCATCGCGGCACACTCACCACCCAATCCTGGATCAAGCAGGCCAACCGTCAGGCCGAGGACGATCTGCGCCTGACCGAACTCCTCCTCGCCGGCAGCCCGCGCCCGCTCAAGAGCGCCGAGCGCACTCGCGCACTGAGAGACCTCGACGAAGCCTGGAAGCTCCTGCTCCTGAACCAGTTCCACGACATTCTCCCCGGCTCATCGATCGCAGAGGTGTATCACGACGCCCGCGCCCAGTTCGATCACATCAACGCCCTCATCAACCCCTGGCTCGACCGCGGCATCGCCCTCTGGACCAGCGCCCTGAACACCAAGGGCATCAAGCGCCCCATCGTCTGCTTCAACCCCGCCTCCACCGCACGCGGCAGCGTCTTTTCCGAGGGTGCCGCCGCCTTCGTCGCGGGTGCTGATGCACTCTCCTGCGAGCTCATCGACGCCGCCGGCGCCGCACCCGCGGAGGTCATCCCCGTCAAACTCGACGCCGATACCAAGCGCCGCACCGCCATCCTCGACAACGGCCTCCTCCGCGCCGTGATCGACCCACTGGGGCAGATCACCTCACTCCGCGCCGTCGGCTCCGACCTTTCGCCGAGTCACACCCGCGAGCTCTGCGCAAGCACCGGCGTCATGAACGCCCTGACCCTGTACGAAGATCACCCGCGCCAGTGGGAGGCCTGGGACATCGACGCCGCCACGCTCCGCCATCCGATCCCGCAGCTCGCACCCGCAACCACGTGGGAAGTTCTCGACGCCGGGCCCGCACGCGTCGCCATCCGCGTCGTCCGCCCCGTCGGCCAGTCCAGCGAGATCGAACAAACCATCAGCCTCTCCACCGAGTCGCGCTCGCTCGAAATCCGCTCGCGCGTCCGCTGGAATGAAGACCGCCGATTGCTGCGTGCAGAGTTCGCAACCAGCGTCGAATCCTCGCACGCCCACTACCAAACCCAGTTCGCCCGCGTCGCCCGCCCCGCCCTCGGCTCAACCGCACGCGACAGCGCCACCTTCGAATCCGCCACCCACCGCTGGGTCGCCGCACTCGACACCCTCGGCGGCGTCGGCGTCCTCAACGATCACAAGTACGCCGCCTGCGCTACGCACCAGCCCGGCTCGCACCGCCTCACGTTGGAGATGACCCTCCTCCGCGCCGCGAACTACCCCGCCGTGAGCGCCGACCGCGGCGAGCACGAGTTCACCTACGCCCTTTGCATCCCCCACCCCCTCGCCCCCTTCGCGGGCCTCGACAGCGAAGCCGAATCCCTCCACCGCTCGCTCTTCCTCCGCGAAGCCAAGCCCAACCAGCAAGGCCTCACCGGCGGCTCATGGTCCCCACTCACCGTCGACTTCGACGAGCCCGCCTCCGTCACCGTCAGCGCCCTGAAGTTCGCCGAGGACAACGACGGCTCGCTCATCCTCCGCATCGCCGAGACCGCCGGCTCACCCTCGCACGTCTCCATCGATTGGAACCTCCCCATCACCTCCGTCGAGCCCGTGAACATCCTCGAACGCCCACTCAAGAGCGCGCAGCGCCCGCAGGCTTTCAAACACGCCTCACGCCAAGGCCGAACCACCCTCCGCATCGCCCCATTCCAGATCGTCACCCTCCGCGCCCGCTGAACTCACTCACCGTTCCCAGGGCCAGTCGATCCGCACGCCCTGCCGCGTGACTTCATCCTGCACCGCGCGCACCCGCTGCGCGCTCTGCGCCATCGCCTGCCCGCTGAGCCCATCGCGCACCATCATCGCCGCGATCACCCCCGCGCTCTCCCCCACGTTCCATTCGACGTGGTGCATGCGGTACGCGCCGTTGACAATGTGCGACACGCTCAGGCACTTCCCCGCCGCCAGCAGATTCGTCACCCGCCTCGGCACCAACGCCCCCATCGGCACGCGGAACGGCGCGCTCGGCACATACACGTTGTTCTGCCCCGCGCACGACGGGTGCAGATCGATCGCGTAATGCCCGATCCCCACGCTATCGCCAAACCGCTCCCCTGTGCCATAAGGCGTCGCGTCCCAGTTCATCGCCGGGCTCGCAAGCCCAGCCGCCTTCCGCTGATCCGTCCCCACATGCCCCTCATGCACAACCGTCAACGCCGCCAATCGCCTCGGCTCACGGATGTACACCGCCTTCGCCATTCCGTCGATCGTCCCCAGTTCCTCCCCGCGCAGCTTCAACCCCGGATACCCCAGCCCCTTCCCGTCATGCCGCGGCGCTTCCGTCTGCATCCAGTACAGCAGACTCAAACTCTGCTCCCGCGCACCGCGCAGCGCCGCCGCCCGCTCACCGGGCTCAACATCCAGCAGCGGCTTCTGCCAATAGTCCATCTGCACCATGTTGATCAGCGACACGTCGGGCTTCCTTCCCCCCCAGATCGACGCATCCACAATCCGCCGATACCGCCACATCTCCCACTCGCCCTCCGCCGGCTCATCAGGCCAGGGCACCATCCGAAACTCGCGCCGCCCCGCCTCGTTGTGGCTCGGCACCAACCAGCTCAAAAGCCTCCCCGTCCACGCCGGGCTCATCCCAACCCCGCCGCCATCAATCCCCGGCGCATAACTCCGCCAGAACTCGTACGAGCCCGGCTTCTCGATCGTGTGATACTCCCCCAGCCTGTGCTCAAGCGCAAAGCACCACGAGCACGCCTGCTGATCCAGCACGTCGAGCTTCTTCTGACCGAAATCAAAGTCGCGCCGCCCGTGCAGCTCGCCATACACCTCCGCGTGCTCCGCACCCACGAAATACTCCGCCCTCGCCAGCGGCAGCACATCCCCCGTCTCCGTCGCATCCAGAAACACCTTCGCTCGCACAATCACGCACTCGCCGCTGCGCACATCCCGCAGCGTCACCGCCCGCACACCATCGCGGTCCATCTCCGCCCCGATCGGCTCGTGCAACATCAGCCGCGTCAGTTTCTTGTCATCCCCGCCGCCAACCTCACGCAGCATCTCTTCAATCGCCGAGAGCCACCGCACCGGCTCAGCGCAGCACCGACTCACCCACCCGCCCCCAGGATTGAACGACCCAAACGGCTCCGCCGCCCGCGCACCCGCCCCCTCCGCAGACGCGCTCGCCCGCACCAACTCGCGCAGCCGCTGGTACCGCGCCGTCCCACCCACCGTCTCGATCCACTTGTTCTCATCGGGTGGCACACCCTGGCTCGTCAACTGCCCCCCAAGCCAATCCGTCGGCTCGCTGATCACGCACCGCATCCCCATCGACAACGCCGACAACGCCGCCGCCACGCCACCAACCCCGCCCCCGATAATCGCGATATCCGCCTCAAGTTCCTTCACGCTCAACCCTTCACGCCGCCGGCAAACATCTGCGGCTTCAAAAACCGCTGGCTCAGCACAAACACCGCCACGATCGGCACCAGCGACAACACCGCCCCCGCATACGCCAATCGCACGTTCCCCGCAAACTCGCCCAGCAACTGATTCACCGCCACCGGCAGCGTGTACTTATCCCCGCTCTGCAGCACCACCAAAGGCCACAGCAGCTCGCTCCACGCACCGATCACGCTGAACAGCGCGAGCGTCGCCAGCGTCGGCGCCGCCAGCGGCAGCATCACATGCCACCACACCTGCAGCGTCGAAGCGCCGTCGATCCGCGCCGCCTCCTCAAGGCTCGCCGGGATCTGCTCGAACGCCTGCTTGCACATCGAGATCCCCAGCGCCGACACGCTGAACGGAATGATCACCCCGATCAGCGTGTCCGCAAGCCCCATCTGCACCACCGTCCGGAACATCGGCACCACGATCACCTGATCCGGGATCATCATCGTCGCCAAAATCAGCACGAAGACCCACGACCGCCCCTTGAACTTCATCCGCGCCAGCGGATACGCCGCGAGCGCCGCCAGCAGCACATTGCACACCGCCCGCGTCCCCGTCACGATCACGCTATTGAGCATCGGCCCCGCGAGGTTCCCCTTCTCCCACGCGTCCTGAAAGTTCCGCACCGTCGCGCCCTTGTACGCCCCCGCCTGCCCCGTCACCGGATCAACCGGCGCACCCGCAACCGTGTGCGACACAAACTCCCCCGCACCCTTCAAGCTGCTCATGTCCCCGCCCGCCGGCTGCAACGAGATCATCACCAGCAAAACCGCCGGCCCGATCGCCAGCCCCGCCAAGAGTGCCGCGCAAATCGTCAAAACTCCAGTCAGCCACGTCGGGCGTCGATCGATCATCCCTCCGCCCCCTCTTTCCCACGCGAACCCAGCTTCATGTTCACCAGCGAGAACGTCAAGATCACCAGAAACAACGCCACCCCAAACGCACTCGCCAGCCCATAGTCACCACGCTCAAACGCCGCATCATAAATCAACGGCACCACCGTCTGATCCTCAATCGCCGCCCCCTTCACCGTCACATACAACTCCTCAAACACCTTCAGCGCCGAAATCGACGAAATCACAAACACCAGCATCACCACAGGCCAAACGCTCGGCAGCACCACATGCCGAAACACACCCCACCGCCCCGCACCGTCCAGATACGCCGCCTCCTTCAACTCACGCGGCACCGCCAGCAGCCCCGCCAGAAACACCATCATGTAAAACCCAAACCCCTTCCACAGCGTCACCATCATCGCGCTGAACAACGTCCAAGGCCATTGCGTCAGCCACGGCGCACCCTCAAAACCAACCGCCCTCAACACGCCGTTGATCGCCCCCGCATCCTCAGAGAGCGCCGCCCGCCACGCGATCGCCGCCACGATCGTCGGCGTCACCACCGGCAAAAACAAAATCAACCTCAACCCCTTCGCCCACTTGAGCCCCGCTTCCACCACCATCGCCGCACCAAGACTCAACCCGATGATCAGCGGCGTCACCAGCAGATAAATCCCGCTGTTCGCCAGGCACCACCAGAACCGGTCCGTACTCACCAACCTGCGATAGTTCTCCAGCCCCACAAACTCAGGCCCACCCGTCGAAAACGGCGTATACCGCGTCAGCGAGTAATACCCAACCTGCACAAACGCCAGCACAAAGAACACACCCAAAACCGCCAGCGCAGGCAGCAGAAACACCCAAGGCGTGTACCAGCGTTGTCCGATCACGCCCTTCATCGCTCAACGTGCCTCCCGATCAACCCGCGGCAGCGCATCCGCCGTCGCCCCATCCCCCGCCGCGGAGAGTATCCGATCCCACTCCGCATTCACACGCGTAAGCACCGCGCCCACATCCTCGCCCCCCGTCAGCGCCCGCTTGATCCCATCCTCAAACGCCCGCCGCATATCAGGCCAGCTCGCCAGCGCGGGCGTATACGCCACCGCATCCTTCAGCGCCCGCGCCGC
>Ga0068877_10002125_pt1 | contig 16142 bp, 13 predicted proteins | sample NOAtaG_FD_66437 | JGI IMG/M metagenome (GOLD analysis project Ga0068877, IMG submission 66437) | Freshwater lake microbial communities from Lake Erie, under a cyanobacterial bloom - NOAA_Erie_Diel6S_1000h metaG | ecosystem: Environmental > Aquatic > Freshwater > Lake | place: USA: Ohio, Lake... | reverse complement strand
CAGTACACCGTTGGTGGTGAGGGCGACGTCGTCGATGCCGCGCAGGGTACTCAGATCACCGATCAGATCGACCAGGTTAGGGCGGAGCAAAGGTTCGCCACCCGTGATGCGCAGCTTGCGCACGCCGAGGCCCGCAGACAGTCGAGCCACACGGACGATTTCTTCGAACGACAGTCGCTCGGCGGATTTGAGGAATCGATAGCCATCGTGGAAGGTGTGCTGCGGCATGCAGTACGGACAGCGAAAGTTGCACCGATCCATCACCGAGATGCGCAGATCCCGCATCGGCCGACCGAGCGTATCGGTCGTGGTTGCATTGGCGCGCAGCGGCCGCAGCGTGTGTTCGCGTGTGCTCATGGTGGCGCTGCGTCTTACCAGCGATGCAATCGCGTGACGAACCCTTTCGGGTGGGTGTTGGGTCCCGGTGGCAATTCCACGACGCCGTCGGTACCGACGAGGGCCGCAAAGTCGCCTGAGCCGTTGGTCGGGCAGGGGTGTGCCCAGCTGCGGCCCCACTCGTCGGCTTCGAGCCGAACGGGCACAAAGGTGGTGAGGTTGACCTTCACTTCAATGGGCGCTGCGATGGCGATTTTCTCGACTGCACGCGCCGTCTCGCCCATGGCGGCGTACAGCGCCGGAATCACGTAGCGCGCAAGGCAAACCAGCGTCGAGACCGGGTTGCCCGGCAGGGCGAACACCGCAGTGCCGGTCGGGCCGATGCCGAACCACATCGGCTTGCCCGGGCGCTGCGCGATCTTGTGGAACACTTCGCGCACGCCAAGTTTGGCGAGGGCCGCCGGTACCAGATCCAACTGCCCCATGGACACACCGCCCGACAGCACCAGCACGTCGTGGGTGTCGAGGTAGATGCGCAGGCGACGCTGCAGCACGTCCATGTCGTCCGGGAGGTGATCGTCCGCAATGCGTTGGAAGCCGCGTTTGCGCAGGGCCGTGACGATACCGTAGGCGTTGGAACGTCGGACCTGATGATCGGCGATGGGCTCACCGGGCTCGATGAGTTCGTTGCCGGTGGAGACCACGATGATGGTGGGCTGTGCACTCACGCGGATGCGTGGCATGCCGGCACCGGCGGCTACGGCAATCTCGGGCGCGCCGAGGCGCATGCCGGCCTGCAGCAGCAGCGTCCCTTGCGTGGTGTCGCTGCCTCGGCGATGCACATTCTGTCCGCGAGTCACTTTGAGTCCCTCGAGCAGCGTGACCTGCGTGGTGTCGCGTTGCAGTTGCTCGACGGGAACGACGGCGTCGCAACCCTGCGGCAGCACCGCGCCGGTCATGATTTCGATGGCGTGCTCGGCGCTCTGCAAGGTCAAAGGCGGATCGCCGGCCGCCTGCATGGCTTGCACTGTGAAAGAGCGGCGCCCGCGAGAGGCGCCGTCGCTGTCCAAGGCAATGCCATCCATGGCCACCCGGTCGTAGGGCGGCTGGTCGCGCTCAGCGTAGACGTTCTCGCGCAGCACCGCTCCCGTGCATTGCACGAGTGGCAAGGACTCGATGGGCAAACACGTGAGCTGTTCGCCGATCAGTCGATCGGCTTCACTGGGCGAGATCATGCCGGAAAGTGTATCCCGGCCGACCGTAGAGGTAACCCGCCCTGCGGCGGGTTGCCGTTATTTCTTCGCGTTCTTTTCGCGCCAGACGCGAATCTGCGCATTGAGCTTGTCGGCCCAGCCCTGCGCATCGTCGACAGCCGCGTTTTGCTTCTGGGCGAGGATTTTCATCCGCTCACCCTTCTGCTCTTCGGTCAGCGTGGGGTTGGCGGCCAGCGCCTCGTTGTTCTCAGTCTCGAGGCAGCTCTGGTAGGCGGTGATCGCAGCATCGAACGCCTTGACGGCCTTTTGGCTGGCCAGCATCTGCTCCAGGGTGGCGGTGTTGCCATCGGGGACGTTGTCCGGTGCCTTCGGATACGAGCAGGCCGCGTAACTCGGCACGGCAACGAACGCGGCAACAAGAGCCAGGGAAAGCACGGTCTTCATGTCGAGAGCCCCTCGTGAAATGCTGCGGCGACCATTCGCCGGCGTGTCCTATCTTAAGTGGCCGCCGCCTCCGGTGCTAGACTGCGCCCCACGCGCCCGTAGCTCAGTTGGATAGAGCATCAGGCTTCGAACCTGAGGGTCGGGAGTTCGAATCTCTCCGGGCGCGCCACCTCGATGACCGTCTGATCGGGTATCGTCGCTGTATGAAGCGATGGCACAGGGCTGTTTGGCTGGTGGCATGGGTGCTGGCGGCGTGGCCGACCGCGCACGCTGCCGAACGGGTGTTACACCGCGTCGGCACCGACGATCCGTCCACCATCGATCCGCACAAGGCGTCCTTCCCCGGCGAGCAACTGATCATCGTCGATCTGTTCATGAGCCTGACGACCGTCGGCATGAACGGTCGGCCGATGCCGGGGGCCGCCGAGTCCTGGACCGTGAGCCCCGATGGGCGCGTCTACACGTTTACGCTGCGAGCGAATTCCCGCTGGTCGGACGGCAAACCGATGACGGCAGAGGATTGGGTGTGGTCCTTCCGTCGCATGCTCGACCCGAAGACTGCGTACCCGCTGGCCTCGCGGCTGTTTCCGATCCGCAACGCACGCGAGGTCGCCATGGGGCGTCAGCCGCCCACGGCGCTCGGGGTGCGGGCGGTTGATGCCCGTACTCTGCGCATGGAGCTGGAGAATCCGACGCCTTACCTCACCGACGTCATGATGACGGCGGCGATGCCGGTGCCGCGACACGTGATCGAGAAACACGGCACGGCCTGGTTGCGGCCGGAGAATTTCGTGAGCAACGGGCCGTTTGTGCTCGACGAGTGGCGGCCGAACGGTCACGTCCGCCTGCGCCGCAATCCTCACTTCTGGGGCGCGCAGCAAGTCAAGCTCGATGCCGTGTACCACTATCCGCTCGGCAACCCAGCGACCATGCTGCGTCGTTTCGAGGCCGGCGAACTCGATCTGCTCATGGTCGTTCCCCCCGAGCGACTCGAGGAAATGCGCAAGGCCGGCAATAAATCAGTGCGCATTGCGCGCGGCATCGCCAACGAAGTCATCGTCTTCAACACTCGCAGCGGGCCGACGGCCGATGTGCGCGTGCGCCGGGCGTTGTCTATGCTCATCGAGCGCGAGGTGGTCGCCCGCAATGTCATCGGCTTCCCGGGCGTCGAGGCGTACTCGTTGGTGGCGCCTGGCGTGCTCAATTACGGGGATGCGGCCAAGCCCGACTTCGCGGGCTGGAATGCCGAACGTCGCGTCGCCGAGGCGCGCCGACTTCTGGCCGCCGCCGGCTACGGGCCGACCAAGCCACTGCGATTGCGGCTCGGCTTCCCGAGCACCGAGCTCAATCGCAAAGTCGCCGTGGCCGTGGCCGCGATGTGGGGTCGCGCGGGGGTGCGGGCGGAGTTGCAGCAGAAGGAATCCAAGGCGCTCGTCACCGAGGTGGGCTCGGGCAACTTCGATGCCGTGCGCGCCATCTGGGTGGCCTCGGCCAGCGATCCGTATTCCTACCTCGAGCGACTGCTGTCGAGCGGGTCGGCACTCGGCATGAACACCTCCGGCTACGTGAATGCGCGGTTTGACGCCAAGCTCGAGCAGGCGGCACGGGAGACGGACGTGGCGCGGCGTGCGTCGATCCTGCGTGAGGCGGAGGCCATGGCGCTCGCTGACCAACCCGTTGCGCCCGTGTATTACATTGTGGGTCGCCGACTCGTCGCGCCGCGGGTGCGTGGCTTTAGCGACAATCCGCGTGGCTTGTATCCAAGTTGGTTGCTGAGCGTGCAATGACACAAGACGTTTACGTGCCGACGCGCGAGGAGCGCGTCCGACAGGAGTTCGTGCTGGGCTTGAAGCTGCTGGCCAACGGGGCCGTGCAGCGGCGCGTGCGCGCCGAATATCGCGAACGCGTGCTGCCGCAATTTACGCAGGCGAAGGGGGCGGCCCCGACCGAGCGGCGAGAGGTCGCTCCGGCGCTGCTGCGCAGCGAGGCGTATCGAACCTGGGCGGTGCTCACCCACCATTCACAGTCCATGATGTGGGATGCCGTCGAGCGGACCACGCAGCGCGTGCTGTCCTCCGCTGAGCGTCGCTATGCGGCGCTCCGGGCGCAGCCCGAGCAACGTCGTGGCAGCCTGCAGCTCGATCCGACGCTGGCTGTGCCGCCGCCCATCGGCAACACCGAGATCCATCGACAGCCTGGGGGCTTCACGGGTCGCACCGACGTCGAGGACGTCTCGCCGGGCTTGCGTTACATCGGCGCTTCCCTCATTTACGGTGCCGGCAAAGGCCAGGAGCACGCGACGGGCGATTCCCGCGCCAACCTCTTGCTGCACGAGCTGCGCCGTCGCTATCCGGACCTCGCACCGCGGCGCATTCTTGATCTCGGTTGCGGCATCGGCGTTCACTCGCAAGCGATTGCACTGGCGTTTCCGGAGGCCGAATACCATGGTGTCGACGTCGCCGCAGGTCTGCTGCGCTTCGCGCACTTGATCGCCGAGGAGCGGGGCATCGCGCTGCATCTGCATCAGCGCGATGCGGCGCGTACGGGGTTCGAGGACGCCAGCTTCGATCTCGTGCTCTCCAACATTCTGTTCCACGAGACCAACTCGGCTCGGCTGCCGCAGATCCTGCGCGAGTCCCGGCGCCTGCTGCGTCCCGGCGGTGTGATGCTGCACGTTGATGTGGCGACGCAGACGAGCCGACTCGGTTTCGATGATCAACTGATGAACGACTGGCAGGTCCGTTGGAATGGTGAGCCGTTCTGGACTGGTTTCGCCGAGCGCGACATGCTTGAGGAAATCGTCGCCGCGGGCTTCGTACCCGAGCGCAGTTTTGCCGAGCACCTGAATCGGCCGGGCGGTGCCAGCTACGTGTTCGGTGCCGTCGCCTGATGTCCGAGGCGTACCCGCGGCTGTTCTCGCCGCTCCAGCTCGCCGGCGTGCGGTTGCGCAACCGCATCGTCCACGCGTCGATGTCCACGCGTTACGTCGTCGGTGGTGCGGTGACGGATCGGCTGATCGGATATTTTGCCAATCGCGCGCGCGGTGGTGCCGCGATGCTGGTCACCGAACCGCTGAATCTGCTGCCGCGCCAACGTAACCCGCAGAAAGTCAGCGTGCTGGATCCGGCCAATGCGCCGCGCTTGCAGCGCTGGGCCGCAGCCGTTCGAGCGCATGACTCCCACCTGATCGCGCAAATCCAGGATCCGGGCCGCGGCCGGCACCAGCCCGGACGCAGTCACGAGGCTATCGGTGCCTCGCCGTTGCCCGATGATCTCAGTTGGACCGTGCCGTATGCGCTCGCCACGGAGGAGGTCGCGGCGCTGCCTGCGGATTTCGCGCGCGCGGCGCGCATCCTGCAAGAGGCGGGGTTTTCCGGTGTGGAAATTTCTGCGGGACACGGGCACTTGTTCCACCAGTTCCTCGCCGCTCGATCGAACCTGCGTGACGATAGCTATGGCGGCGAATTAGCGGGTCGCGCGCGTCTGTTGCTCGAGTTGCTCCTGGAGTTGCGACGTGTCTGCGGCAATGAATTCATCATCGGTGTCAAGCTGCCGGGTGAAGACGGGATGCCGGAGGGCATCGACCTCGACACGGCGGCGCAGATCACCGCGTTGGTGCACGCCACGGGCGTGGCTGACTATCTGACCTGGTGCTGGGGTGCACATTCCTCGACGCTTGACTGGCACCTGCCCGACCTGCATGGACCTCGCGAACCGTACGTTTCAAAGATCGCGGCGCTGGCCAAGCACGCACCGGGGACGGCCATCGGCGCGCTCGGGTTGATCACCGACCCCAACCAGGGTGAACGTCTGCTGCGCGAGGGCGCCGCGGATCTCGTCATGCTCGGTCGCCCGCTCGTCACCGATGCGGCATGGGGTGTGAAAGCGGCCAGCGGCCGAGAGGCCGACATCCGCTACTGCGTCTCCTGCAACACATGTTGGGGTGCGATAGTTGGTGGCAGCACGCTGGCCTGCGACAACAATCCGCGCGTCGGCAGCGACAACGAGGTGGATTGGCAACCGGAGCATGTGGCGAGTCCAAAGAATATCGCCATCGTCGGCGCAGGGCCGGCCGGCATGGAGGCGGCGTGGATCGCTGCGGCTCGTGGCCATGCGGTTACGGTGTTCGGTGGATCGACCGATGTCGGGGGCAAGACGCGCCTGCATGCTGCACTGCCGGGTGGCGAGAGTCTGTCGAGTGTCTACGACTACCAGCGCCTGCGTGCCGACAAGGCCGGCGTACGCTTCGTCCTCGGCGCGCGCGCGCAGGCAGCGGATGTCCTCGCCGAGTCTCCCGATGCCGTGGTGCTTGCGAGTGGTTCGACGCCGAGTTGGCCGGCGTGGTTGCCGGAAGAGTACCGCGATGCCGAGTGGTTTCCGGATGTGCGAACCGTGGCGGCGCGCTTGCTCGGGCGGCGCACCCGAGAGGAGGGGGTCGCGGTGCTCGTCGATGAAGATCACACGGCCTTTACCTACGCGACCGCCGAATTGCTTGCACGCTGTTTCACCGCGGTCGTGCTCGTCTCGCCACGCGAGGGCATCGCGGCCGAGGAGCCGCTCGTCAATCGACAGGGCATCCAACGCCGGCTTGCAGCACTCGGTGTGCAGTTGCAGCCGTGGAGCCAGCCGATCATCGACGAGGGCATTGCCGAGGGCCGTCTGCGTTTGCGCGATGTACTCGGGCGCAGCGAGCGCGTGATCGAGGGTGTGGTACTCGTCTGCCATGCCACGGCGCGAATACCTGATCTCGCGATGCTTCCCGCCTTGCGTGCAGCGGGGATTCCGGTGCACCGCATCGGCGACTCGAAGGCGCCGCGATCGCTTCTGATGGCGACCAGCGAGGGCTATCAGCTCGGGCTGCAGCTTTGAGAGCTGTGTCACCGCTCGTCGTGGCGCTCGAGGGAGTGTCACTGCACCGCGGCGAGCGTCTGATTCTCGATTGCATCGATTGGCGTCTGGAGCCCCGGCAGCGCTGGTTGCTGCTGGGTGGTAACGGGGCTGGCAAGACCCAACTGCTCAAACTCATAGCCGGTGCGGTGTGGCCCGACCCGACGCCAACGCCGGTACGGCGATATCTTTGGCGACGGCAGTGGCACAACACCCCGCAGATGCTGCTGGAACATATCGCCTACGTCGGGCCTGAGCGTCAGGATCGGCACGAGCGGCACGGCTGGAACTTCACCGCGCTCGAGGTCGTGGGCACGGGCCTGACCCGAAGCGACATTCCGCAGGGTCCGCTGCGACCGAGGCAGCGCCTTGCCGCACTGGCCGAGCTGCGCTCGCTCGGCATGGCCCGTCTCGCCGATCGAAAGCTGCTCGAGTTGTCCTACGGACAGCGCCGTCTTGTGCTGCTGGCCCGCGCGTTGGCGACGCGACCGAGTCTGCTGCTGCTCGACGAGTTGATGGGTGGCCTCGATGCGCGCCACCGTGCCCGAGTCTTGCGGGCCCTGGCTCGGTGCCGTATCCCATGGGTGTTGAGTACCCACCGGATCGAGGAGATGCCGCCATCAACGACGCATGTAGCGCATCTGGCGGCCGGCCGACTGCTCGAGCAGGGGCCGCGCCCGCCGCGGGGCGTGCGCCCGCCTCGCGGCATGGCGTCAGACCCTGCTGTTGCGTCACGGCGCGCGATGCGGACAGTGGCGACCCGCTCGCGCTCGAGCGTGCTGGTCGCGGCGCGCGGGATCGACGTCTACCTCGAATATCGAGCGGTATTGCGTGGCATCGATTTCAGCGTCTGCGCAGGGCAGTGCTGGGTGGTTCATGGGGGCAACGGCTCGGGGAAAACCACCCTGTTGCGTGCGCTCTACGGTGACTATCCGCCCGCGTTGGGCGGGCGAATCGAGCGTCGCGGCATTGTTCCCGGGGTGCCGCTCGAGGAGTTTCGTCGCTGGTGCGCCATTGTTGCGCCGCATCTGCAAAGCGACCCGCCGGCCGAAGATTCGGCGCTTGAGATCGTGGTCAGTGGGCTGCGTTCAAGCATTGGTCTCGATGCGCCGCCGGGTGCTGGCGAGCGCCAGCGCGCGCTGCGGGCTCTGAGCGAGATGGGATTAAACGAGCGATCGGGCCAGCGCCTGCGCGAGTTGTCCTATGGTCAGGCGAGACGGGTGCTGTTTGCGCGGGCCTTGGTGCTGCGCCCACGCTTGCTGCTGCTGGATGAGCCGCTGGCCGGCATCGACCGCGACACTCGTCTCGTGCTGCGCGATCGCATCGATGCGTTCATCGCCGCCGGAGGTGCCGTGGTCATGAGCAGCCACCACCGCGACGAGTGGCCTCAGCACACCAGTCACGAGCTGCAACTTGAGGCAGGCCGGATGCGCTACGCCGGAGTTGTTCGCCGCTAGCGACCGGGGTGCGGATGCCGCGGGTCGGGCGCCGGGGTGTCGAGGTCGACGGCGGCCGATAATGCAGGCCGCAGTCCCCCGTAGGCGGTCGTCATGAAAAGTTTGGGCGTGTTGTGGCTGGTGGTGTTCATCAGTCTGGCCGGTTTCGGCATCACCACCATCCCGTTTCCGTTCGTCGCCGAGTCGATGGGTGCTTCCGACTTCTGGAAGACCTTTGGTGGGGCGGGTGTCTTTTCACTCTTTCAGCTGGCCGCGACTCCGTTGTGGGGACGTGCCAGCGACGCGTATGGTCGCAAGCCGATTCTCGTCTTGAGTTCCGCCGGTACCGTGTTGGCATTTCTTTGGTTGGCCTACGCACCGACCCTTGAGTCGCTGCTGATCGCGCGGGCTTTCGGCGGTGCGATGTCTGGGAATCTCGCCGCGGCTTTTGCCTATGCGACCGACGTCACTGACAACAAAAATCGCGCCAAGGGTCTCGGCATTGTGGCGTCAGCCTTTGGTGTGGGATTTGCCGTCGGTCCGCCGCTCGGCGGGTTTCTGAGCACGCTCGATGCCGTGCCGAGCATGTATTGGCCGGGGCTGGCCTCGGCTGGGCTGTCGGCCGTCGCGTTTATCGGCACGGTGTTCCTGTTGCCCGAGAGTCTGCCGCAGGAGTTGCGTAAACCGCTCGGCAAGTCGAAGGAACCGCCGCCGGTTGAAGGCGAAGCCGCGCTCCCGAAAGTGACACCTTGGCAGGCGTTCCGCGGTAATCCGGTGCTGATGGGTCTCGTGGGCGCTTCACTGATCGTTGCGGTGGCCGGCGGAGCGATGCAGTCGGTGTTCCAGTTTTGGGGGCGTGACCTGTTCAACTATTCACTGCGCGACATCGGTTTGCATTTCATGGCGTTCGCCTTGCTCTCGGCCGTGGGGCAAGCCGGGCTCATCGGGCCGTTGACGCGCCGCTTCGGCGAAAAGCATGTGGCCGTCGCGTCGATCATCGGCGTCACCGTCGGCCTTGCGCTGTTTGCAGTAGCGCAGAACGATGCCATGGTGTGGATCGCCATCAGTCTGTTCGGGCTGGCCAATGGTCTCTTCCTGCCAGCCATCAGCAGTCTGGTCTCCTTCGAGTCCGATCCGAGGTCCCGCGGTACCGTGATGGGCATGTTCAATGCGTCGAGTAGTGCAGGGCGCATCGTCGGCCCCGCGCTCTCCGGACCGATCTATTTCAAACTTGGACCCGCTGCGCCATTTATCCTCTCGGCCCTGTTGACGGCGGTGGGTGCCGTGTTGCTCAGTCGTGCCCATGACAAGCCGCCGCCCTGAACCTCGGTCGTGACGCGCATGCAGCGACGCGATTTCATCCGCCGCTCCGTGCTCGCGGCCGGCATCGCCGCAGCCAGCGGCACATTGTCGGCCGAGGCGAGCTCCTCGACCCTGCGCCGCTCGCGCGGCGGCACGCTGACGTCGCTCGATCCGCATCGCGGCATCTCCGCCACCGACATGGAGATCAACGCCGACCTGTTCGTCGGTCTGACGGCGATCGATGCACGCGGCGCCATCGCGCCGGGTCTCGCCAGCGACTGGTCAGTCAGCGCCGATGGCAAACGTTACGAGTTTCGCTTGCGACGCAATCTGCGCTGGTCCGACGGATCCATTCTCGATGCCGCAGATGTGGTGGCGAGTTTCCGTCGCATGCTCTTGCCCGACACCGGCATGTTGCTCGCTTACCGCTACGACGCGATCGTCGGCGCCGAGGCCTTGCGACGCGGCAAAGCCACCGCCGCCACGCTTGGCGTGCGTGCGGGTTCGGCGCCGGGCACAGTGATCTTCGAGTTGCTGCGTCCTGAAACCGATTTGTTGAAGTTGCTCGCCGTGGCTTACGTCGTTCCGGTGAAACTCATCGAGCGCCTTGGGCGAGATTGGGCGAAGCCGCCCGCGATCGTCGTCAATGGGGCCTATCGACCGACGAGCTGGGCGCAGAACGGTCGTCTGACGCTGACCGCCAATCCGCGCTGGTACGGCGCGGGCGCGCGGCCCATGGCGTCGCAACTCGAGTGGATCACCGGTATCGACGACGCCACGCGGATGCGGCTGTTTCGCTCGGCCGAACTCGATGTCGCGCAGCTGAGCGAGGCTTCCGTCCTCAAGCTCGCGCGCGCCGAACTCGCCTCATTTTTGCGCAGCGTGCCGTTCTACGGCGGTGGTTGGTTAGGCCTCAACCTGCGGCGCCAAGGGCTCGCGGATCGGCGGGTGCGTGAGGCGCTTTCACTGGCGATCGATCGGCGCGTGTTGTGCGATAGGGTTCGCGGGCTCGGTGAACAACCGACTGAGAGTCTCGTGCCCCAGGCCGTTGCTGACTATCCGGTACGTGCCGCGCCCGCCTATGCGGCCTGGCCGATGCCGCGTCGCCTCGCGGCGGCGCGCAGTGCACTCACTGCGGCGGGCATCAGTGCGGCGAAGCCGCTGCGTTTGGTCGGTATCTTTTCATCGAATCCGCTGACCCAACGAACTTTTCTGGCTGTTGATGCGATGTGGGCGCCGCTCGGCGTACGTCTCGAGGCGCGAGGCATGGAATCGCGTGCATACAACACGGCACTCAATGCGGGTGACTTCGATCTGATGGACTACGGTCCGTTCTCGGCCGTGCAAAGTGCGACGAGCTTCATCGGGCGTTTTCAGAGCGGTTCGTTTCTCAACTACTCGGGTTACGCGGACGCGGAGGTCGATCGTTTGATCGCGGCCGCCGAAGCGAGCCTGGAGCCCGCGACGCGGGCTCGCGGCTACCTCGCCGTCGAACGTCTGCTGCTGCGCGACCTGCCCGTGATTCCGCTGTACTCGGGAGTCACGCATCGGCTCGTCGCGGCGCGCGTCCGCGGCTGGGTCGACAACCCCGGCCTCGCCTTGCCCTCGCAGTTTCTCTCTCTCGGAGGCCGTGCATGACTCGTCGCGTCTCGTTGATGGCTGTCGTTCTGTCCGTGTGGCTGTGCGCCGCGTTGCCGGGCGTGGCACGCGCAGCGTCCGCCACGGGTTCGACTGCGGTGTCCGGTACCGTGCTCGTGACCGGTTCGAGTCGTGGTATCGGTTTGGAGCTCGTGCGGCAATACGCGGTAGCAGGCTGGACGGTCATCGCCACGGCGCGTAAGCCCGCCGAGTCGACGGGTCTCCGCGAATTGGCTGCACGTCATTCGAACGTGCGGCTCGAGGCGCTTGATGTGGTGGACGGCGCCAGTGTCGCGGCCCTGCGCGATCGTCTGCGCGGCGTCAGTATTGACGTGCTGATCAACAACGCGGGCGATACCGACCAGTTTCGCGGCCAGTCCTTGGGCGCCCTCGACCATGATCGATTCGACTACCTGATGCGGCTCAATGCGCAGGGGCCGCTGCGCGTCACAGAGGCGCTGTTGCCCAATCTCGAGACCGGCACACAGAAAAAGATCGTGGCCATCTCCTCGCTGGCCGGGTCGCTCGGCGCCCGCGGCGGCGGCATGCCGGGCGGGTACTGGTACAAGGCGAGCAAGGCAGCACTCAACATGATGGTCGTCGCGCTCGCCCTGGAGCTGCAACCAAAGGGCTTCAAGGTCGTGGCCCTCTCCCCAGGGCAGGTCGATACACAGGGTTATGGCGCGCGGGGCATCGTCGTCCCGGGTACGGTGCCGGTGGAGCAGAGCGTTGCCGGCCTGCGTAACGTCATCGAACGCCTGACTCCCGCGCAATCCGGCAGCTTCATCCGCTACAGTGGCGAGGTACAGCCTTGGTAGCCATCACGTAATCGGGGGGTTCCATGATTCAGCTCGTCGTCGGTCTCATCATCTTCCTCGGTATCCATTCGGTGTCCATCGTGGCGCGTCCGTGGCGCGATGCGATGGTCGCGCGTCTCGGCGCAGGCACCTGGAAAGGGGTCTATTCGCTTATCTCGCTGCTCGGTTTCGTGCTGATGGTGGGCGGATACAGCGCAGCGCGTCTCGAACCGTCGTTGCTTTACGTGCCGCCGGTGGGCCTGCGGCATCTGGCGGGATTGTTGATGTTGCCGGTGTTCCCGCTGCTGTTTGCGACATATTTACCCGGACGGCTAAAGCGCTGGGCCAAGCATCCGATGCTGGTGGCGGTGAAACTGTGGGCGCTCGCCCACCTGCTCGCCAATGGCATGCTGGCCGATGTGGTGCTGTTCGGCTCGCTGCTGGTGTGGGCGGTGCTCGATCGCATTTCAGTCAAGCGTCGTGGCGAGGCGCCGCCGGCGACCGATGGCAAGACCCTCAACGACGTACTCGCCATCGTCCTCGGACTTGCGGTGTACGGCGTGTTCGTCATGGGCGGACACCTGATGCTGTTCGGCGTTTCGCCGTTCGGCTGATTTTATTTTTGAATTCCGGAGAGTCGCATGACTGAGATCCATGATTTTTCCGCCCGTACCATCGACGGTACCGAACAATCGCTGGCCGATTACCGCGGCAAGGTGCTGCTGATCGTCAACGTGGCCAGTCGATGCGGCTTCACGCCGCAATACACCGGTCTCGAAGCCCTGCAGCGCAAATATGCCGATCGTGGCTTTGCGGTGCTGGGGTTTCCCTGCGATCAGTTCGGTGCGCAGGAGCCGGGCGACGAGAACGAAATCAAAAACTTTTGCCGCCTCAACTATGACGTGACTTTCCCGATGTTCGCCAAGATCGAGGTCAACGGTGCGGGTGCTCATCCGCTCTACGCGCATCTGAAGAGTTCGGCGAAGGGGCTGCTCGGTTCGGAGTCGATCAAGTGGAACTTCACCAAGTTCCTGGTCGACCGATCGGGCAAGGTGCTCAAGCGGTACGCGCCGCAAGACAAGCCTGAGGCCATCGCTGCCGACATCGAAGCCGTGCTGTGATGCGCGTCGGGCGAAACGGTTTGCGCGCTCTCGTCCGCACGCTGTGGGTCGCGGCACTGCTCACGGTCGCAGTCGGTTGCACACCGGCCGCAGTCCGTGCGCCTGCGCCGCCGGCGGGTCCGATCGAGGCGTCCGCCGAGCCGAACTGGCAAAGCGGTGGCATGGTCGCCGCGGCCAATCCGCTGGCGGCCGAAGCCGGTGCCGAGATCCTGCGTGCAGGCGGCTCCGCGGTCGATGCGGCGGTCGCAGTCCAGGCGGTGCTAAGTCTGGTCGAGCCGCAATCGTCGGGTATCGGCGGTGGCGCGTTCCTCGTTCATTACTCCGCGGCGACCGGTGACGTGATCACCTACGACGGGCGCGAGGTGGCGCCCCGGGGCGCCACGGCGGACATGTTCCTTGATGCGAGCGGCAAACCCTTGCGCTTCTTCGATGCCGTGCGGTCCGGTCGTTCGGTGGGCGTACCGGGGGCCGTTGCGATGCTGGAGCTCGCGCACAGCGAACACGGTCGGTTGCCGTGGCGCGAACTCTGGCGTCCGGGCATCACGCTCGCCGAGACCGGCTTCGCGGTATCGCCGCGCCTGCACGAAATGATCACGGCCGTCGTGGCGCGCGGCAGTTTGCCGGCGAACTCGGCCGCCTATCTGACGCTCGACGGCAAGACGCCACGGCCGGTCGGCAGTCTGCTGCGCAATCCCGACTACGCCGCGACGCTGCGCCGGATTGCGGTGCAGGGTGCGAGGGCGCTGAGCGAGGGTCCGATCGCCGAGGAAATCGTCAGCGCCGTACGCGCGGACCCCTTGCCCGGCACGCTGACGCTCGAAGATTTGCGCGACTACCGACCCAATCGACTGGAGCCGGTGTGCAGCACCTACCGGGTGTATCGGGTCTGCGGCATGCGCCCACCGTCCTCAGGCGGGGTGGCGGTGCTGTCGGTGCTGGGGATTCTGAGTCACGTCGACATGGCTGAGCGTGGCCCGCAGACGGTTGCCGGCTGGCACTACCTCATCGAGGCTCAGCGCCTCGCCTATGCTGACCGTGACACCTATGTCGCCGACGATCGCTACGAAGCGGTGCCGATCGCAGGTCTGCTTGATCCGCAGTATCTGGCTTCGCGGGCGGCGCTGGTGTCGCCGGATCGCGCCATGAAGCGAGTCGAGCCCGGTCGGCCGCCCGGCGCACAACAGCGAGGTCGCGACGCTTCGGGAGGCACCACGGGTACGAGTCACTTCGTGATCGTCGATGGTCGCGGCAACGTAGTGTCGATGACCACCACCGTCGAGAGCCTGTTTGGCTCACAGCGCATGGCCGGTGGATTCTTCCTCAACAACCAGTTGACCGATTTCAGCTTTACGCCTTTCGACGACAAGGGCCAGCCCATCGCCAACGCCGTCGCACCCGGCAAGAAGCCGCGTTCTTCGATGTCTCCGACCATCGTGTTTCGCGACGGGCGCTTTGAACTGGCTGTGGGTTCGCCGGGCGGCCACGCCATCATCGGTTACGTGTCGAAGAGCATCGTCGGCATGCTGGACTGGGGTTTGGCGCCGCAGGCGGCGGTCGATCTGCCGAATGTCATCGCGCGCGGACTCGTCGTAGCCGAAACAGCGCGCATGGATCCGGCGCTGATCGAGTCGCTGCGCGCGATGGGGCATGAGTTTCGGGGCGGGCGAAGTGGCGGTGAGGCCTCGGGAATCCACGCGGTACGGCGGCTGTCCGATGGACGGTTGGAGGGTGCGGCCGATAGTCGGCGGGAAGGCAAAGTGATTGCCGTGCCCTATGATTCGACTCGTTGATCGACGTTTTCTTCGGGGGTTGTATGACGTCGTTTCTGTACCGCAAGCCGGTGGTCGGGCTACTGGGCTTGCTCATCGGTTTTTTGACCCAACCGCTCGGGCACACGGCCTACAAGATGCTCGAGAGTGGCTTCGGCAGCGGCGTGTACGTCGCTGCTGTGGTGGTGGGTATCGTGGGTTTCGTGATCGTCTGGCGTGGTCTGCGCGGCAATGAATTGCAGGCCACCCTGTCGGGCCTGATCGGCGGCTGGTTGATCTGGATCGGTTGGTTCGAGTACGCCTTCAAGTTCTTCAGCGTGCTCTACGATGTGCCCGCCTTCCCGGTCGAGGAAAATGGCTACGCCGCTGCGCCGCAGGCGAACATGCTGCAGGCCACCGTGACCATCATGTTCGCGTTGTTCCTGCTGTACGGCATGTTCAATCTGCAGACCAAGTGCAACTTCATGCGCTTTTTCCACCGCCATCTGCGTTTTTCGCCGGGCATGCCTACGCCGGACAACCAGCGCAGCTTCGCGCGCATCACGGCGATGGAAGTGCTGTTCGTGACCTGGTTCTGCTATCTGTTCTGGTTGTACGCGATCTACTTCGGCACGCGCGGCACCGGTGTGCAGATCATCATGGGTCTGTACGTGCTGTGGAGCGCGTGGGCGGCCTATCTCGTGTGGAAATGCACGCAGCAGATTCGCATGGCGGCGGCTTTGCGGTACGGCGTCGGCGCTGGCATCGTGCTGTGGGGTTCGGCGGAGATGCCTGCGCACTTCGGTGCCTACCGAGAGTACTGGCTCTATCCTCTCGAGTATCCGATCTTCAACACCGTGGTGACCGTGATCTTTGTCACGGCACTGGTGTTGGCTGCTCGACGCCCGGCGGGTCAGTCTGCGGCGAAGTCGGCATCCGTCAACAACTGACGTTTGCGAAACAGCGACATGAAAAACCGTCGGCCCGCTTTGCCGCCGGTCAGCCACGCGACGCGAGCGCCGGCTTTCTGCGGTTTGAGGATGTTTTCGACCAGCCACGGCGTGACCGTTTCCACCCGATCCGCCAGGATGTTGTAAATCCGGCGCGTGCGTTCGATGTCCCGCGCATCGTTGCTGCCCATGTCGCGCTTGAGCAGATCGGTGAGCACGATGCCCGGGCTCAGGTAGCAGATCTTTACGGCGCTATCGCGCGTCTCGGC
>Ga0068877_10002118_pt1 | contig 16165 bp, 12 predicted proteins | sample NOAtaG_FD_66437 | JGI IMG/M metagenome (GOLD analysis project Ga0068877, IMG submission 66437) | Freshwater lake microbial communities from Lake Erie, under a cyanobacterial bloom - NOAA_Erie_Diel6S_1000h metaG | ecosystem: Environmental > Aquatic > Freshwater > Lake | place: USA: Ohio, Lake... | reverse complement strand
AGCAGCGCGATGGCCGCGGCGGGGCTGACGCAGATTCTGGGCGGTTCGACGGCGCAGGTGCTGATGGCGGCGGAGATCGCGATGGAGCATCACCTGGGGATGACGTGCGATCCGATCGCGGGGCTGGTGCAGGTACCGTGCATTGAGCGGAACACGATGGGCGCGATGAAGGCGATCACGGCGGCGAACATTGCGCTCGACTCTGACCCGAGCAAGGCGCGGGTGAGCCTTGACGGGGTGATCCGGACGATGTGGGCGACGGCCTTGGACATGCAGACGAAGTACAAAGAGACGGCCGAGGGCGGGCTGGCGGTGAATGTGTCGGTGGGGATCATCGAGTGTTGAGTGGCGCGGAGGGCTGGCCGCGGTTTTGTTGTGCGATCGTGCGCGGGGCGGACGGGCGGTATCTCTTGGAGCAGAGGCCCGCGCAGAGCGCACGGGCGGCGGGGCTGATGACCTGCTTCGGCGGCACGCGCGAAGAGGGCGAAGATCCGCGGGCGTGTCTGCATCGCGAGCTGCGCGAGGAGCTTGGGCTGAGCGAAGAGGTGATCGGCTTGCTGGGCTTTCAGCACGCGGTGACGCTGCGAAGGCGCGGCGAGCTGGTGGCGTGGTTTTATGCCGCGATGCACGCGCTGCCGACGGATGTGCGGCTGATCACCGAGCCGGGGCATGAGGCGGTGTGGTTGAGTGAGGCGGAAGTGCGGATGGAAGCGCGATTGTCGAGCTGGCACCGCGCGGCGCTGACGGCGTACTTCACGGGTGAGGCGGAGGCGCGGCTGGAGTAGGTTGCGGGGTGGGCGAGGGGTTCGCGCGTCTGAGCGTGCCGCATTCGGGGCAGGGCGCGTCGAGGGCGAGGCCGGTGAGGTTGTAGTTGCAGTTTGTGCAGTTGCCCAATCGGTGGCGCCTTCGGCGTGTGAGCCAGAGCACCAGCGGGGCGGGGATTGCGAAGAGGGTTGCGTAGAAGAGCGTGTTGATCGCGAAGCCGGGCCAGACGGGGGAGATGGACACGCTGTCATTTTTGTTTCCGAACCAACTGCGGATCATCGGATAGGCATGAACGAACGTCTTTCGCTGTGGTCCGAGGATCTCGGTTTTCGCAGTGCGATAACTGATAAACGTCATGCTGGCGCTGGTCGCCGGTGCTGGTCGGCCGTGGGCAATGATGGAAGCCTGAAGGCACTCAACTGACAAGAGAGGGCTGTTGATGTATTCAGGCTGGCTCATCACTTCGTTTCGCCATTCGATGATGCCGCGCAGTTCGCGGAGCACCCAGTCTGGGAGGTTCTTTCGATCAACCTGTCGGTACACCGCGATGGATTGAGTGAGTTGAGCGACCTGATTGGGGTTCAGGTTCAGGCGAACTTCGTAAGCGTGGAATCCGGGCGGGCTGGTCGGATCTGGCAGGGTGATGTACACATTGCCGTCTTTGAGAGAGGGGTGCACTTCCTCGCCAGCAACGAGCACGTACGTGCCATTCGCCGAGCGAAAGCCAAGCCAGAAACCGTCCTGGGAAAGCTGCCTTCTCAGGCTGTCGTACATCGCCATGGCCGCACCAAGAACGACATAGGACACAACAAGTACCGCGTAAAGCAAGCATGCTCGGCGTACGCGCTTGCGGCTTGATGTTGGGGACGGTGCTTCGGTCATGGGTTGGCGGGCTCGGGCGGTGATACGCCGACGGACGGGGTGGTGGCATGACGCGTGCGTCTGAGCGTGCCGCATTCGGGGCAGGGCGCACCAGCAGCAAGGCCTGCGAGGTTGTAGTTGCAGTTCACGCAGTGGTTCCTCTTCATCCTTCGGCGGCGGATGAACGCGAAGAGGCCGAGGGTTGTGAGGGCGTAGATCGCTGCGTAGAAGATGGAGTTGAGCGCGAAGCCGGGCCAGATCGGTTCGATAGCTAGGGCGCTGGCCGTGGTCCTCAGTCGATCCTGCGTCGGCTGATCGAGACGCAGCCAAGATTCGATGGTTTCGCTTGTGACCGATAGTCCGGAGTAAGCACCGTCGATCATCGTTTGATGTGCGCTTGTTGCGGCAAAGGGCCAGCCGTAGGTTGTGATCCAGAAGAACGAACGCTCGAAGCCCTCGTACGGGCGTGATGGTTGAGCGCCCGCGATGAGCTCTTCACGGCGGTCGAGCATGAGCTTCCATTCGCGATACACCCAGGCCGGGATATCTGATCCGTCGGTGCTTGACGGATCAGGCACCAGCTGATGGGCTGCTTGCATGCTCGATGCGACAATGGCGTTGTAGCTGTGTGTTCCCTGGCCGTACGTCGGGCTGTGCCAGATGACCACGAGCACCTGGCCCTTCATCGTGCGATGAACAAGCTCGCCCGGGACGAAGCTGGTCATGCGCGTGGATGAACCCGCGCGCATCCATTTCAGAAGACTCTGCCCCCAGAGTTGCAGAGAGAGACTCACGCCCATGGTCGTCGCCGCGCCGAGAACGAGGCAGACCGCAACAAAGACAGTCATCGCGACCCATGATCGGTGCGATCGCTTTGGTGAGCGAATCTTCGCGGCAACGATCGTCATGACGGCGAATCCTGAAAGGGTCGACCGACGGGTTGACGCGACGTGCCACACTCCGGACACGCGGCACCATCGGCCAGCCCCGCGAGGTTGTAGTTGCACTTCACACAATGCCCCAATCGGCGGCGTCTTCGACGTGTGAGCCAGAGCACCAGCGGGGCGGGGATTGCAAAGAGGATTGCGTAGAAGAGCGTGTTGATCGCGAAGCCGGGCCAGACGGGGGAGATGGCGAGGGTCGTTTCTTGGGTGTGAAGAAGCGACCTCAATGAGCCTGAGAGTTTGTACCCCGCAGTTTGGAAAGTGTCTTGCATGCCTTGGTTTGAGCCGACGAAGAGGATTCGTTGGCTGTGCCCTGCTGCGGAGATCGTGGGCCAGCCGAAGCCCTTGATGATGATTGTCCCGAAAAACTGATCCGGCTTGAAATCGGGAAGAGTCGATCTGTAGCCGTCCAAGATCGAGCGCTGTGTGAGAAATGCTTGTTCGAGCGTGCGCAGGCACCAGCCCGGCGCGATGTCGCGATGCTCGTTGTCGGCGTCGAGTGTCCGCGGCCCGAAGAAGCTCTCGACCACATACTCCGCGGAGCGGCCGTGTGTATGCGTGCCGAAGCGGATCGAAGACAGGATCAGTGCGCCGTCGGGTTCGTTCTTGCCCGGGTCGCTGATTCGCCATGAGTGCTTTGGCAACGGGGCTTCTTGCGACATCGGAACCCAGAGCTGAATCGCACAACTCACCAGAAACGTCGTCGCCGCACCCAAGCACAAGCACACCAGCACAAACGCCACCCGGCGCAGGTGCGCACGTCGGCGGAAGCGTGCCGCGGGTGTTGCGGGCGCGTTCGTCGGTGCGGCTATTGGCAACGAACCCGGCGAAGACGTCGGCGATGAACTCAACGCTGATGAAGCAGACGCAACCGCACCGCGCGCCGATGTCGGCGGCGGTTGACTCCCATGCCCACTCGCGTGCGGCTGATCGCCGCTCACGGCCTGCGCCGATCGGTGAGGGTGGATTCAACGCGATGTGTGTTCACGCCGCCCATCGTGGACGGCAGTGTAACTTCACCGCCGCCGGCGTGAGCAGAAATAGCCCGCGATGGCGAGCATGCCCGCGGCACCGGGCGCGGGGATCGGCGGCGTGCCACCACCGCCACCACCGCCGCCGCCGCCACCTCCACCGCCGCCACCACCTCCGCCGCCGGGAATACCGGTGTAGCTGGGCGGGTTGCTGCCGATGCCGTTGTTGTTCGAGCCGTAGTTTGTACCGAAGCTGAAGGACTCGGGCGCGAAAAGCGAGGCGGCACCGGATTCGAGGTTGAACTTGAAGAGTTCGATGGCGACGTTATCGACACCCCAGACGGCGGTTCCGTCTTCGGGGAGGCCCTGGGCCTCGATGTCGATATCCATGGTGGGCCCGCCGTGGTCGATGGTGAAGACGAGGCGGTAGACGGAGTCGTTGCCGACATCGCCGCCGCCGGGCGTGTTGCCATAGCCGAGCGCACCGACGGTGTAGGCGCCGCTGCCGGGGACGCTGCTCACGCCGAAGGAAACGTCGTAGGGGTAGCTCTGGCTGAGGCGGCGTGAGCCGTCGTCGTTGGCGAAGGTGGAGTCGAGGACGACGCGTTTGCCGTCGACGGTGATGACGATCTTGTGTGGGACCTTGGCGCTGCTGCCCTTCCAGTTGCCGATGATGATCAGGTCGAGGGCGATGACGGCGTGGCTGTGATCAGCGAGTTTGCCGAGCTTGAGTGAGGCTTTCTCGCCCGCGAGGGTGCCGAGGAACTTTTCGCCGCTGGGCGCGGTGGAGATCTGACGGATGGACCACTCGTCTCCGACGGGTTTGGAGAAGGAGGCCTGGTACGCCAGGTTTGCGCGGCAGGTGCCCGCGAAACCCGCGAGCAAGGCGATAGCCGCGACGGCGGAAGCCGTCTGTATCGCGCCCCGGTTGGGGGCGCTGGTTCCCGGTGACATGGCCGACACTCCTCGATCTGACGTGTGTGCGAAACTCTGCTGCGAATGCTCTCCGTGAAGCGGTGAACTGATGATGTACTGTGCGATATGCACGTGAGAAAGCCAGCGTCGCGTGTGGTTGCGGGTCGCGTGTGGTGTTCTCTGCGAGGTTTATTCCGCGTGCGTGTTCTGTGGGCCGATCGGCACGCCGCACGGTCGTTCCTTCTTGCCATTCTCTACGCAGGTGCGCGCGGGTTGGCTGCGAAGCACGGCAGAAACACCGAGATTTTCGGGCATGCGAATCTTCTGCGAACGGGGAAAGACGGCTGTTTTCAACACGAAAACCGCGGTGGCTGCCCGTGCGTGTGATGGCGTGGGCTGTTCTCGGACGGTCGATCGAGGCGACGCGCGTTCAACGCAACGGACAAAAAACACAGAACCGCTGGCTGAAGCCAGCGGCTCTGAAAAAAGCGCTGAAGAACGGGCTCTGAAAACGCACTCAGTCGTTCACACGCTTACGGCAGGAAGAAGTTGTTGAAGAAGCAGTTGTAATCGCCCTCGTCGATCACCGCGTTCGGGCCCGCGTCGCCCGTGGATTGCGCCACGTCGGCAAAGAGGCGCAGCGGTTCATTCGAAGGGAGGAAGAACGAGTTGAAGAAGAGGTTGTAATCGCCCTCGTCGTTGACGCCGTTGGGCCCGCCGTCGCCGTTGGATTGCGCGATGTCGGCGGGGTTCAGGCGCGCGCCGCTGGCGGGCAGCGACGTGGTGCCGTTGACCGTCGCGCTGCTGGGCGCGATGATGTCGGCGGTCAGCAGCACGTCGGCATTCGGTCCAGTGGAGAACGGCGGCGGGGGCAGAGAGAACGGTGCGGGCGTACCGGGTGTGGGCGCGATCGTCTGTGTGATGTTGGTGGGGATCGAAAGCGTGCCCGTGACGGTGGGGGGGTTGAGCCCGTTGAGCGTCACGGTGCCGTTGAATGTCAGCGTCGACTGTGAGACGTTGGGCACGGCGCTGCCCTGGACGAGGATCGTGGTGCTGAGGGTGCAGGGGACTTGCAGCGAGTACGTATAGCTGTTGGGCCCGCTGGGGGTCAGCGCACCGGTGACGACCGAGTCTTGTGACAACGCCATCGCCTGCACGGTGGCGTTGCCGAGCGAGATGGGGATGGGGAACCCGAACCAGGTGTAGAGGTAGTTCGGCACGAAGGTGCGGAATGTGGCGTAGGTGATGGAGACCGAGACGGGCAAGGCGGGCTGGGGCGACGCGCCGATGAGGTTGGCGCTCAGGCCCGCGACGGTGATGCGTTGTCCGGGTGCGTTGACGTTGAGGTAGTACGTCCCGGCGGGCTTGGTGCTGACGGTGGGCGCGGGGTTGCCCGTGCCGCCGGTGCCGCTGACGGGCACGGGGTTGTTGGTCGGAGCGGCGACGATGGAGGATCCCGGGTTGGTGCGGGTGCCCGTGGGGTTGGTGGTGGCGTTGTAGGTGCCGACCATATTGCCGGTGAACCTAACCGAAACCGCGACGGTGCCGCTGAGCGAGCTGGTGTTCGCGTCGACGGTCATGCGGTAACCCTGAGCGAACGCGTGCCCGCTGCAGGACAGAAGCCCCGCGACGGCGGCGGAAGTCATCAAACGTTGAACACGAAGCATGGGGATCTCCTCAAAGAGCGGGCGGTGACGCGGGGCTGGCCGGTGGATTGTTCATCCGAAGCGAGCCGCGGTTGCTGAACGGCTGCACGTTGACCCTATCACACGCCGGACCGAAATCAATGAACTTCATGCAAAAGACCCCGCGAGGGCGGGGTCTTGGTGTGCAATTGGGGTTGGCGTTCTGATCAGTGCGGTGTTGGGTTTAGTTGGGGCAGGGGAGGAAGAAGTTGTTGAAGAAGGCGTTGTAGTCGCCTTCGTTCACGCCGTTGTTGCTGCCGGTGGGGTTGCCGAAGGGGGGCTTGGGGGTGCCCTGATCGTCGGCGATATCGCAGAACATGCCGACGCCCCCTGTGCCCATGGCGGACTGAGCGAAGAAGCCATCGGCGGAGAAGAAGGCGTTGAAGTCACCCTCGTTCACGCCGCCGTTGGTCACACCGACCGGCCCGGGGAGCGGGTTGCCCTGATCGTCTGCGATGTCGGCGGGGTTGCAGCGCGGGGCGACGGGCGAGGCGACGAAGAGGGCCGAGGTCCCGTCGCCGAGCAGCGCGCCGAAGACGACCTGGTTCTTGTTGTTGATCCGCACGTTGCCGACGAAGGGGTTGGTGCCCGAGAGCACGGAAACGAACTGGTTGTCGTCGGTGGTGATGAACTGCCCGCCGCCGGCGATCTGGACCCGGCTGGTGCCATCGCCCGCGAAGACCCCAGCCTGTCCAAAGGTGTCGACGGCGCGAAAGACAACGACGCCGGTCTCGCTGATGGAAGGCGTGAAGTTGGTAAAGGCGTTGGAGGAGTACTGCACCCCGTCGCCGGAGGCGATGAGGGTTGAGGTGGTGCCGTTGCCCTTGCGCAGATCGGCGATGCTCCCCACCGACCGACGGGCGTAGAAGGCGACTTCGCCGTTGTCGTTGATGTCGGTCCCGTTGCCCAGCGAGCCGTAGACGGGGTTGCCCGCGACGGTGATGATGGTCGTAAAGCCGGTGGCGGGCGGCGCGTTGTATCGGCGGATCTGCTGCACCCCGCTGTCAACACGGGCGGCCATCTGCCCGGATCCGTTGACCGTGGGGGAGTAGATAAAAGTCGTCAGCCCGCCGGTTTGATCGAGGTTGACCTGCGTGCGCGGGCCGCCGCCGGTGGGCAGGTTGTCGATGATGAACTTGGTGGTCAGGCCGGCGGAAGCGCGGTAACCGATGCGACCGTCGTCGGTGAGGCGCACGCGGTTGAAGCTGCCGGTGACGCCCTCGGGCCCGCCGGTGGTGAAGGTCTTCACCGGTGCGCCGCTGAGATCAAAGATCTCGACGGTGTTCAGGAACGTGCGGGAGGAGAGCAGCCCGCTACGCAGGTCGAGATCGCCGGTGTTGTCGCCGTCGGTGGTCTGCGCCACGAGCGAGCGTGTGCCGGTCGAAGCGTTGTAGAGCAGGATCCCATCATTCGAGCCGAAGAGGCTCGTGTACCGGATGGCCACGTTGCCCGCGTCGTCGATCGTCGGGTCCGCGGTGATCTGCGTGCCGCCGGGCACGCCCACGGGGTTCGTGCCCGTCCGCGCGATGATTTTGTACGTCCACTGCGTGGGCACGGCCGCCTGAAGCGTCCCCGCCATCAACGCCACCAGCCCCGCCGACACCGCCGCCGCCCGGTTCAATGACTTGCTCCACGACCGCATGGATGATCTCCCTGTCCGAAGTTTGGTTCGCTCAAACACACCCGACACACAAACACACACCCACCCCCAACCCCCACCCCCGGGCACGGTCTGAGAACCTTGCCCCACGTTCTATGAGCATGCCCCACTTCAGTCAAAAAGGCAACGATCAGCGCCAGGTTCTCCAACGATCTTGTCTATTTCCGAGCCTGTCCTGCGCTTTCAACCCCGGTTTGCCCCAGCTTCTCAGGGAAGTTCCCGATCTTGCCCAACTTCAACTCCGTCCGTTCTGCGTGGCCACACCCCCAGCGAACCCAAACGAATCCCCCGGCACACTCGCCCGGCATGGCCAATGATCCGCCCTATGACCACCAAGCCGACCACCAACGACACCACAGCCCCCGCCGCCGCCCCTGCGCAAGCCAACGCCACGCCCCCCGGGGTCGCGGTCATCCCCGCCACCAGCAAGGTCGGGCTTGATCCCTTCGCGGTGGCACAAATCGCGGGGACCAAGTGCTGGGCCCACCCGCTGGCGAGCGACCTCGTCGACGAGAAGGTCGAACTCCAGCGCCCGGTCCTCTCGGCCCTCTCGACCGCCTTCCGCGCCGCCACACGCAAGCAGTTCGCCGCCTGCCGGGTGAAGATGGCCCTGGGGCTCTTCGGCCCCTCCGCCGCCACGCGCGTCTGCTCCAGCGCCGAGTCCGAGGTCAGCGTCAACCTCCGCTTCGATCTGCACACCAAGCGCGACAGCATCGAGGACACCCGCGCCATCGTCACCGAGCACCTCGTGGAGATCATCCGCGACCTGATCAAGCACACCAAGGGCTCCGCCGGCGCACCGGCAGCCGGCGGCGAGCTGCGCTTCCTCGCCCTCCGCGCCGAGTGGAACAACTCGCTCGTCCGCGCACACAACCGCCCCGCCGGCCTCGCCTCTCGCTGGACCCGCGCCGAGATCGACCGCAACCAGATCCGCCTCTCACTCCCGCGTCAGAGCAAAGACGGCACCTACGTCGCGCCGCTCAACGTTGACCTCACCCTCGAACAGGCCCTCTTCTACTCCGCCAGCCCCACGATGCAGTTCGTCTACCTCGAACCGGGCAAGGCCCCCGCCTTCATGACCGTCACCCTCGACGTCTCCTACGTCGACCCGCTGGGCGGCAAGGGGCACACCGAGCTGGGCATCGGGCCCGCCTCGCTGTGGTTCCAGCACGTCACCAGCGACAAGTTCGACGCCGAGACCATCGCCTCGTTCGAGCAGGACATCGCCCGCCTCTTCCCCCCGCGGTACAACCCGATGATCATGTACATCGCCGCGGGCGCGCAGCCCATCCAGGCGGCGCTCTACTTCGGGCAGCCCATGATCGCGCTGAAGCGCATGGTCATGAACATGGCCTTCCTCGATCAGAAGGCCCTGCTCGAAGACGCCAAGAAGATCCTCTGCTCACCCTCGGAGCGACTGGCCACCGAGGGTGCGCGCCTGATCCACACGCTCAACGCCATCCCGGTCCTTCACGGGGTTGAAAACGCACCGGGCGGGCTGATCAGCGCGTGCGTCACGTCGGTGCGCGACCTGGCGAAGCAGGTGACGTGGGCCGAGGGGGCGATGAACGCCGCCGAGCGGGCCCAGATCAAAGAGAAGCTCCTCGCGGCGTGCGAGCAGACGCTCTCCAACCCGATCACCACCGACAAGCCGACCAACGAACAGCTCATGCCCATCGCAGACCTCGGCAAGATCGCCATCGCGCTGGGTCAATACGCCGCCCACGAGATGATCGTGAAACACCCGGAAATGGTCACGCACCTTGCAGGCCTGGTGCGGGTGGAAAACACGCCCGCTGCGCCCGCCACACCCGCAGCGACGAACTGAACGGGTGCATCGAGGTGGCACGGCTCTCCAGAGCCGTGCGCTGGATATCGAGAAACAAAAAGAGCCCCGGGCCAATCAGCGCCCGGGGCTTTGCGTTGTACAAGCAGTCGTCTCTCACGCGGCGGCGGCGGCTCTCTCGGTACTCTCCGTGACGCCGCGGTGAACCCGTCTTCGCCGGTCGGGCGACAAGTCGATTACGGGCAGCCCAGGAAGAGGTTGTTGAAGAAGGCGTTGTAATCGCCTTCGTTCACGCCGTTGTTGATGCACCCGGGGGCCTGGCTCAGCGGCGTGCCGTCGTCGCAGGCGATGTCGCACGTCCCGCCGACCGCCGCAGCGCCCAGGCCCGACTGGAAGAAGAACCCGTCGGCCGCGAAGAAGGCGTTGTAGTCGCCCTCGTTCACGCCGCTGTTGGCGCACCCGGCGCTCTGCGACAGCGGCGTGCCGTCGTCGCAGGCGATGTCCGCGGGCTGGCAGCTCGCGGGCGAGCCGGGCAGCATCGCCATCAGCACGTTGTACGCCTGATCGCCCGAGCCCGCGCCGCCCGGCGTGGTGGGGTCAACGTACAGCCCGTTGTTGTCGGTGTCGTAGACGATCTTGGCGCGATAGACCATCGCGCCCAAAGACAAGGGCGAGCCGTAGGGGATCGCGTTCGGATCGGTGATGCTGCTGGGCAGGTCCTGCACGATGCTGCTGGGCCAGACCGCGCCCGAGTCCACCGAGTCGCTGTCGGCTACGCCTATGAACTGGATCTGGTAGTTCTTCAGTGAGTTCGCGCCGGTGATCACATCGCCGACCTTGGTGATGAGCTCAAGGGCGTACCCACCGGTGTTGTTGTCGCGGTGGGCCTTCAGCAGCGCGGTAGTGAAGACGTCGGGCGTGCCGAAAAGCTTCACCGTCGAGAGGAAGTACAGGTTGCCCAAGCGGTCCATCGCGGGTGCAGAGATCGAAGGCCCGCTGGTGGCCGACGGGAAGACTTCGTTGTACTTCGCCAAGCGCCCGATGACGGTGGACGAAGGGCCGAGGATGGCCTTGCTCAGGCCTCCCGCAGCGCCGGAGGTGTTGCCGGTGTGCGCCGCGATGGTCCACGTCACCGCGCCGCTGCTGCCGTCGATGTTCGCAACCGCGAGGTAGTTGTCCATCGACTGGGGCGTTGAGCTGCCCCCGCCGCTGGCCGCAACACCCGCCGCGAGAACGATGTTCCCGCCGGGCAGGACCGTCCCGGCCACCGGGCCCGAGGGCCCGCGGAAGCTGACCTGCGACTGGTAGTTCATCAGTTCCTGATTACCGATGGACCCGAAAGCGCTGGAGGGGTCGAACCCGTCGACGGGGTCAACGATCGCGCCGTTGCCGTTGGGCATGCCCACGCGGAGGGCGGTGTCGACGGTGCCGTCGGTGTTGACGCCCCAGATGGTGATCGAGCGGGTGCGGGTCTCGCTGGGCCCGCGGGCGAGCGAAGCGCCGATGCCGGCGTTGTTGCTGCCGCTGTGTACACGCGGGCTGGTGCGCCCGATAAAGCTCATGGGCCCGCGCACGCCCACGCCCGAGGCGACATGGTTGCTGATGGTGCTCACCACGCCGGCGGTCTGCTCGATGAGCCCGGCGTTGGCGAAGTCGGTCCCCAGCGTCACCGCGCGCGAGGCGATGCCCACGGGGATCAACGTCGGGGTCGTCAGCGAGGTCGTCGTGCTGTAGACCAGCGCGGTGCGGGCGCTGTCGCCCACGTTGGTCCCGCGGATCTCGTTGACCAGGTTCGTCGCGCGGGCGGCGGAGTTGACGCGGTAATAACGCTTCGTGTTCGGGTCGATGGCGTTATCGCCCAGGCCGCAGTTGTACCCGTCGGCCAGCAGCGCCACGTTGCCCGCTTCGTCCACCCCGCCGAGCCCGAAGCTCGAGTTGCGGAACGTGCCCGTGCTGGCGTTGATGCGGTTGGTCGCCGCGACGATGCGCGAGACGTACAGCCGGCTCGGTGCCGCGGGATCAAAGCCCACCACCGCGGAGATGACGTTGTTCTCGTCGTCGGCGTCGCCGAAGATCGTGTTGGGCCCGCCGGCGTATTCAAAGAACGCCACGCCGAAGCTCTGCGCCGTGATCCCGACGCTGCTGATGGGCGTGCCGGCGGTGTTGCGGGCGGCGTTGGGGTTGATCCCCGAGCCCGCGTTGGTCCAGAGTCGATAGCTGCTGCGCAGCAGCGAGCCGGGGGCCGAGAAGCGGTTGCTCACCGCCTGCGAGGCGATCAGGTGGTTGAAGAACCCGCTGCTGGTCGACAGCGAGCTCTTCACCAGCGGTGCCATGCGGAATGAGTTCCCCCAACTGGTGGACGTGTTGCTCAGGTCCACCACGTAGTTCAGCACCTGCGTCTGTTGCGCCGCGGGGCTGATGGTGTACGCGCTGACGGCATCGCCCGGCAGCCCGGTGGTCGTCGAGACCGAATCCTGCGCCAAGGCCGAGCTACACATCGAAAGACCCGCGCCCATGCCCGCAAGGGCCACCAGCGTCCGAGCCGAGGAAACACAACGCAGCATGCTCATCACCGCACTCCTAAACACCCCGAACGGGGTGCTGAAACAAACCGACCGCGCACCAACGCCCTCTCCCAGCCCGACAACGTCGAATCGGCCTCGGGTTTACGCGGCGACCGTTCGATGGGTTCCATCGCGCGGTCCTCGCGACGACTCAATACCCCGGCCCCGCACGGGGACCGCTTGGCAGGCCGGTCGAAGTCTTCTGAAAGTCTACACCCAAACGCCTATTGGTCCAGCGGTTTCCGGGTTTCTGCAAGCCGATCCTCCACGATTTCCTTCTGGCGCTTGAGGTAATCGGTCCACTGCGGATCGTCGGTGCGGAGCAGGGCCCGGCGGATGCGTTCGGCCGTGTCTTCACCGCGGTGGTCACGAAGGTGATCCACCGCGATGGAGTTCACCAAGGCGGGCCAGAAGTTCGGGTCGCGTTCGAGGGCCTGGCTGTACCACTTCGCCGCGTCGTCCAGATACGACATCTCGTGGTAGACCGCGCCGATATTCGCTACCGGTCGTGGGTCGGTGCGGTCCTGGTCGGCGGCGGTCTTGAAGCACTCCACCGCCGCCAGACGGTCGCGGTCCTTGTTGCGCTTCACCAGCAGCAGCCCGAGGTTGTTCCAGGCCATGGGCAGGTCGTTGTAGGCCAAGATCGCCTGTTTATAGGACTCGATCGCGTCATCAATCTGGTTGTTCTTGTACTGCTGATCGCCCTGCTGCATGAAGCCCTGGGCTTGGGCGATGCGCTGGTCGGTGGAGACGGGGTCGATGCCGTCGACGGAGCCCGAGCCGCCACGGGACTTGCACCCGCCCATGGGCAGGGCGAGGCCCACGAGCAGGGGCAGGGCGATGGCCAGTGCGCCGGCCCGCGTGAAAAGGGCAAGGCGGTTGGGCGCGGTCGGGCGGGGTTGCATGATGGAGGGGGGAGGGGTGCTCATGGGCGTTCCCAGCGGGTCATTTGGATGGCGGCGTCCCAGGTGGTCTGGCCGGCTTCGGTTTTCATCTGCCCGGGGGTCAGGCGGATCTGGGCGAGTTCGAGGCCTTGGATCTCTGCGGCGCGCTGGAGGAAGTTCATCAAGGGCTCGGCCGGTTGACCCTTGATCTCGATGGCGATGCGCCGACGCGAGAAGTTCTTGATCTTGCTGGACTTGTCGTCCTCGTTGGTGGGGACCGAGATCACCAGCCCCACGTCGGTGGCGGCCTGCTCGATCTTGCGGACAAGCTGCGGGTCGGGGCGGTAGCGTTCGGCGCCCGCGGCATCCGAAGCCTTCAGGGCCTTGATCTGATCGACCAGGGCGCGGACCTCGCTGGTCCGGCGGGCCTGACGGGCCAGGTCGGTCCCCGCGACGCCGCCTTGATAGAACCCGTAGAGCGCGTAGATGATGGCGACGGTCATGAGCACGCCGCCGAGCATGATGAGCCAGAGCGGGCGGTTCTGGCGCGCGGTGGCGGAGGCGATGCCGGCAAGTTCGAGACGGGCCTCTTCGCTCAAGCGCGTGGGAGGTTGAATGGTCATGGGCGTCCTCCATCGGGTGGAGGGGTTGTTGACGGCGTTGGTGCGGCGGCACCTTCCGCGGGCTTGGTTTCAGGAGTCGATTCGGGCTTGGTTTCGGGCTTCGACTCTGCGGGCTTGGCCTCGGCGGGTTTGGGTGTGGCGGCGGGGCGTGGGGGTTGGGCGGGGCGCGGGGTTTCTTTCCACAGGCCGGCGGTTGAGTATTCCCGGGTGGTCTTGCCGTCTTGGATCCGCGAGCGGGTTCGGCCTTGTGACCATTCGATCCACGGGGTTCCCGAGGGCTGGTTGATCAGGGCCTGTCCGATGACGGTCCCGGTGTCGGCGGTCTCGACGGTGATGGCCAGTGAGCCGGCGAGGGCCGAGCCCAGGGTGAGGCTGTTCAGCTCGGCCTTGGTGTCGTTGAGTTCGCTGAGGGCGTTGAGCACGCGCGAGAGTTCCACAAGCACGGGCTTCTCAGGCTTGATCTCGCGGCGGACCTGCTCCATCTCGCGGATGGTCTCGCGCAGGCTGCTGGCGGGGTCGAAGGCGTCCTTGGCCTTGGGGGCAACGTCGCGGACTTCGAGGAGGAGATCCTGCAGGTTGTTCTTCTCGGCGATCTCGCGCTGCTTGAAGTCGCCCGCGACGCTGGAGAGCTTGAAGCCCAGAGCGGCGATGAGGGCCGAGGCCACCGCGAGCATGACGAAGTTCCAGGCGTAGACCTTTCGGCTGGCGCGTCCGGGTCGACGCGAGAGCTCGGGTAGCCCGGCGCGCCCGTCGGAAACATCCACCAGCGTGGCCCGCGAGGCGGAGCCTTTGGATTTGTCGGCCAGTCGCTGACCCGGAAGACCCAGGTCGTTGGCCTGCACCACCGCGCGGCGGAGGGTGCTGATGATCGGGGTTGCTTCGAGCTGGGCCGTCACGGCGGTGTTGGGCCAGACGCGCCCGAGGGTCTGCCCCACGGCGCTGACGGCGGCTGCGTGGGGCAGGTCGTCATCAAGCCCGGCGCAGACGAGATTCTCAGGCCCCACGCAGACCAATCTGCTCGGCGCCACGCCGGTTTGCGTCGCGAAGGCGAGCCACTCGGTGATCAGACGCCCCACATCGCTGCGGGTGATCTCGACGAGTGACGGCGCGTCGGGGTCCGGGGCGCTGGACGGTTCGTCGAAAACGGCGAGCGTGCCCGAGGCGGAGTCGGAGGTGTTGGCGGCGCTTTGCGGGGTGGAGACGACGCGGCGGAGGAGCATGCTGCCGCAGGCGACGAGGCCGCGGTCGGTGGACCAGGTCCAGGCGAGGCGGCCCTCGGGGTCGATGACGACGCTGGCGGCGACGGCGGCGCTGGAGGCAACTTCGCCCACGACGTTGGAGGCGGCGGGCGCGGGCGACGCGGCGCGAGCGGCGGGGCCGGTGCTCTGCCAGACCTCGGTGATGACGTGCCAGAGGCTCACCACGCGGGCGGGGGTGATGTTGAGTTTGTCGAGTTCGTCAAGGACAAGGCGAGCGGCAAGGTCGGGCGTGGCGAGGACGACCACGCGCTGCGCGGGGGCAAGGGCGGCGGCTTTGGTGCTCTTGCCCGCGGGGGCGGCCAGCGGCTGAGCGCTGAAGTCGGTGCCCAGCTCGCCCGCACCGAGCCACGCGAGGGCGTTGGTACCTTCGCCGGTCTGGGATTCGAGCTGCGCGGAAGAGATGGCGGCGGCGACGAGGGTTTCGTCGGTCCCCGGGGCGCTGAGCCACGAGCAGCGCGAGCCGTCGAGATCGAGACAGACCGTGAGCTCGGGCTGACCGGGGACGGTTGCGAGTTGCTTGGAGATCCACGAGGCGAGGCTGGCGGCGGCGGCGGCGAGGGGCTGGGCCTCGGTGAGGGTGCGGACCAAGGGCCCTTCGGGGGTGGCGTTGGTGGAAGAGTCGCTCGGGTTGTCGGTTGCTGGGGTTGGGCCCAGGCGGGTGCGTGGGGAGGAGAGGACGGCGGACCATTCGACCTGGCCGCGCGCGTGAACGAGCGTTGCACCGCTGAGGGCGGCTCCGCCGCCGGTCCGACGTAGGTAGACCACCGCGTGGCTCACTTGCCCTCTTCTCCGAGCTGGGGTGAGTGCGTGCCTTTTTCCTCGCCGCGGGGTTCTTTCCCGCTCTCGCGCATTTTGGCGCGTTCGCGGATCATGCGTTCGCGTTCCTGGTTGCGTTCGCGGGCGGCCTTGCCCGCGGCGTCTTCGTTGGGGTTGAAGTTCATGCCCGCGGCGGCGGCGATGGCGGGGTTGCCGATGGGCATGATGGCCATCGGCGGCGGGGTGGCGGGGAGGCGGAGCTCGATCTTTTCGGTCACGCCGCCTTCTTTTTCGAGGATGACATAGCTGGTCTGCACCTCGGCGAGTTTGGTCTTGCCGGGCTGATCGCCCTGAGCGTCGATGAAGTCGCCCTGGGCGATGAGTTTTTGCTGTTCGTTGACGGCGAGGATGGCGCGGCGGTCGGGGGTGCCGTCGGCGCGGGTGCGCCCGGTCATGATGGCACCGATGAAGCGGACGGGTGGCGTGGGCGGG
>Ga0068877_10002114_pt1 | contig 16177 bp, 13 predicted proteins | sample NOAtaG_FD_66437 | JGI IMG/M metagenome (GOLD analysis project Ga0068877, IMG submission 66437) | Freshwater lake microbial communities from Lake Erie, under a cyanobacterial bloom - NOAA_Erie_Diel6S_1000h metaG | ecosystem: Environmental > Aquatic > Freshwater > Lake | place: USA: Ohio, Lake... | reverse complement strand
ACGATACGTTTGCCGGAGTGCACTCCCTTGCTGCCTTCGACTACTTCATCCTCATTCCGTATTTCGTCATGCTAGCCGTACTCAGCTTCTACGGCTGTCACCGCTTCGAGATGATTCGCGGCTATTTCAAGGGTAAGAAGTGGATGCCCAAGGAGCCTGCCCGTCGCTTCCATTCGGGGGAAATGCCCCGTGTCACAATTCAGTTGCCTTTGTTCAATGAGCGTTATGTGGTCGAGCGGCTGCTCGAGAGTGCCGTCAAGGTCCGCTATCCCGAGGGTCTTCTGCAGATCCAGGTTCTCGACGATTCCACCGACGATACCGCCGCCTTCACGGAATCTCTCGTCGCCTCTTACGTCGAGCGCGGCTACAACATGGAATACCGCCATCGCAAGAACCGCACGGGCTATAAGGCTGGCGCTCTGCAGGCAGGTCTCGATTCCGCCACCGGTGAGTTGATCGCCATCTTCGATGCCGACTTCGTTCTCCCGGAAGACTTTCTCGAGAAAACCGTCGATTTCTTCACCGACTCGCAAGTCGGCGTTGTGCAAACGCGCTGGACCTATCTCAATCGCCACTTCAATCTCCTGACCGAAGTGCAAACCATGCTTCTCGACGGGCATTTTGTCCTCGAACATGGCGCCCGTGCCAGCAACGGCCTGTTTTTCAACTTCAATGGCACGGCCGGTATCATGCGCAAGACCATGATCGAGGATGCGGGCGGCTGGCAGCACGATACTCTCACCGAGGATAGCGACCTCAGCTACCGCGCCCAGCTCAAGGGTTGGAAGTTCCTTTATCTTCCCCATGTCGAATGTCCGTCGGAACTCCCGGTGGAGACCTACAGCTTCCAGGTGCAGCAGTCCCGCTGGGCCAAGGGCCTGACCCAATGTGCCAAGAAGCTCATGCGCCTCGTGCTCGACGCCAAGATTCCCCGCCGCGTCAAACTCGAGGCCATCTGCCACCTCACTCCAAACATCTCCTACCCTCTCATGATCATTGTTTCGGCTCTCATGCTTCCGGTCATGATCGTCCGTTTCTACATGGGCCCTCTCGAGATGCTGCTGATCGACTTTCCGCTCATCATCGCGAACTTCGTCAGCCTGACCGCTTTCTATCTCATCGCGCAGCGCGAACTCGACCCCCAAGGCTGGAAGCGCACCATCTGGTTTATCCCGGCACTGATGGCAGCCGGAGTGGCCCTGACGCTGAGCAACACCAAGGCGGTTCTTGAGGCCTTGTTCGGCGTGCAAACCAGTTTCGCGCGCACCGCCAAATACAACCTCAGCGACAAGAAGATCAAGCTCGAAGCCGTTCAATACCGGCGCAAATCTGGAATATTGCCCTTCCTCGAATTGCTAATGGGGACTGGCTTTCTCGCCATGGTCTACTACTGTGTGGAGACGCTTAACCTGCTCAGCATCCCCTTCCTGATGATCTTCGTCAGCGGTTATTTCTGGGCCGGCATTAGCACGCTCTGGCAGGAATACCAGGGCCTACTACAGTTCAAGGCCGCGAAAGCAGCACTTGAAGCCGCTCCGCAGCAGCCAAACCGCTAAGTGCCGCCCCCTCCATCCGGGCTTCTCCGAATGCATCCCCCGCCAGCACCAGCGGACAGGGAGCAGTCACCACAAAGCAGGCTTCCGGATGCATTACGGAGGGCTTGGCGAACTTCCAGCGGTGCAGCTTCCAGGCCGATGCTTGGTATTGACCCAGCATTATCGCCGCCACGTCCTCGGCCGCCATCTCCCAATTACTCAAGCTGAATTCCGGTCCGGCATGGATCGTGACCGCATTGGCCACCGCCGTCAGCCCCTTGCGCTGGTTGTCGGCCATCCAACTCACCGGTTCCCCGCCCGGCAGTTGCCGCGCCCCGGGCTCAGGCAATTCCGCCGGTTGGTCGAGAATCGCCATCAGGGCCAGGCACCGTTCATATTCGATCCGCCCCAGTGTTTCCCGCTCCTCTGCGGCCAAGACAAAGTCCAGCAAAGCCAGCGTTTGCTCGACCGGCATCGTGGCAATCACCCCGTCGGCCACAAGCACTTCGCCGGAATCCGTTTCGAGGCGCCATTGCCCACCGTTCAGTGAAATTCCACTCACCTTCACCCCATTACGCACCGTGATGCCGAGCGCCAGATCCGACGCCAGTGAATTCATCCCACCCGGGGCGATATAGCGCGGATGCCCGTCCTGCTGCCCGTTGAAGCCCTTCGACCATACCTTCACCAACCCTCTGGCTTCCCAGCCGCGTTGCATGGAGGCGAACTTCTCACTGCGTACCGTGAAAAACTGCGCACCATAATCGAAGATCGCCCCCTCGAACGGCCTCGTTGCCATTCGTCCCCCTGGCCTGCTGCCTTTATCCAATACCAATGGCGGGATCCCCGCCCGGTTCAGCGCCTGTGCCGCGCTCAGCCCGCTCAGCCCCGCCCCGATAATCACAACTTGCTTTTGCACAAAACACCATTGTCCCCCGAAAATGTTTGAAAGAGGGCAAGTCGAATGTACATGGTAAGGATTCCCGGTGAACTCGAGACTTTCGGCGCTTGGCCCATTGAAGGCGCCGAAACGCGGCCCGGTGAAACCTGGGTCTATTTCTCAAGCCAAGTTGTGGCAAAAGGTTTTGCCCGTGCCCACGGTGGCCGGCTTGAACGAGCCCGTTGGGAAGTGGATCTGGCCTACCAGAAGACCTGGACTGCGAAGCCGGTCGGGGACAAATGGTGGATCGCCCCGGCCTGGGATCGCTCAGGCACTCCTCCGGGGCGCTGGCGATTGGAAATGAAGGAAGGTCTGGTATTTGGCGCTGGCGATCACGCTACTACCTGCGCCAGTCTCGAGCTGATGGAGCGCCTCAACTGGGCCGACAAACGTGTTTTCGACCTCGGCTCGGGAACCGGTATTCTCTCCGAAGCGGCCTTGCGGCTCGGCGCCCGCCTCGTCGCCGGCTGCGATTTGGAAGCCGATGCGGCCCGCATGACCCACGGCCGTGGCGTGCTGGCCGCCCACGGGCCGAGCATGGCTTTCCGCGACGCGGCCTTCGATATCCTTCTGGTTAACATTCCCGGCTATGTTCATCTCGACCTCGCACCGGAATATGGTCGCTTGCTCACTCCCACTGGAACTCTACTGCTCAGCGGCTACTATACCTGGCAGGCCGAACGCATCGAAGCCGCTCTGCCGGGCTTTGAAAAAACGGCTCAAATCGAACGGGGCGACGGCTGGGTTGCTTCGATTTTTTCGCATGCGCGGCCAACGGCGTCCTCGGTCGCGATCAGTTGACCGATCCGCGCCGCCTGCCCGGTCATTGCCTCCGTCCGCTTGAGGGCTTCCGTCAGCCGACCCGCCGACAAACGGTGGCGCGAAATGCTGGCTGCCACCCCGAGCCGCACGCATCGGTGCGCGTTATCGGGTTGGTCATGTGAAAACGGCACGACCACCATCGGCCGCCCTGCCCTCAATGCTTGGGCCGTCGTCCCCACACCCCCCTGATGCACTGTCGCCCGCCCCCGCGGCATCAGCATTGAATGCGGCGCGTAGGCCGTAACGTAGATCTGATCCGAGCCGAACGCGGCACGATAGCTTTCGAGGTTCGTCCGCCCCACCAAGAAAACGCCACGGCCCCCCACCCGCTTCACTGCCCCGGCCGCTTCCTCATAGAAACGGCCGGGGTCGAGTACCGCGGACGTCCCGAGAGTGAACACAAACGGAGCCTCTCCCGCTCGAAGAAAATCCTCTAACTCCGCTTCCAGTCCTTGCTCCTTCCCGCTCAGCCGGTCGTAGAATGGAAAGCCGCAGATCGTTGCCGGTTGCGGAAAATCAGGCTGCTCGGCCATGAAATGCCGCGAGAACAGAATCAGATTTCCATGGGGTGATGAGTGCCCGAAAACCTTCGGAACGGCTTCCCGTGGCAACCCCTCGGCCGCCGCCACCTCATAGGCGCGCTTCAGCAGAAACTCAAACGCTTTCTCCAGTCCGCGATAGACGCCGCGCAGCATCCACACCGGCATGTATGGCAACAAAGGCATCGCGGGGATCATCGGCGCATCATAGGCCGAGAGAATCGCCGCCGGCTGCAGTGCGCTCGTCAAATACGGCTTGTTCAGTTTCGCCGCCGCCAGACTCAAGCCGATAGCGAACAGCGATCCCAACAGCACATCGGCCCCTCTCGCTTCCTCGAGCAAAATCCGGTACTGCTCGGCAATCGGTGGAAGAAACAGATCCTGCACCACGTAGCGAGTGCCATCAAATGTCGCCATCGTGCGCCGTCGCGCCTCCGCATCGTGCTCGATGTGCGATAGATCGGGGGGAATCGTCACAAACCGGATCCCTTCCGACTCCACTTTCTCCCGGTACATCGCCGAGGAGGCGAGGGTTACCTCATGGCCCCGATCCCGCAGCCCGATCGCGATTGCCAGGTAGGGGTGCAGATCCCCGAAGCTACCCATCGTCGCGATCAGTACCCGCTTAGACATTCTTGAATCCTTCCCTCCGGTTTGATGACGCGCCTGATCTCAGCGGTGGATTTTCCGCTCGTGTAGACCACATCGAAGAAGCTGTCCCGCCAGGGGATCTCATCTGGAGAGCCCTGAATAAAAAGGCAGTTGGTTCGCTCGAGCGACTCCGCCAGTCGCCGTGCCGCATCAATCGCTTCGAGGTCTTCGGATACCCCGACTAATAACTCGGCCGGAATCTCCGCCCAGCCCGGCCCAAGCGGCGCCATCAATACCTTCGATTTGGATTCCACAATTCTATTTTGAGATCATGAACGGGATGCCGCGCGATTTTCTCTCGTTTTTGCCGTCCGGCCTTGGCCCGGCCGCCCCCGCGAAGCGAGCGAGGAGGCACCCGCTCTGAGAGAACGACGGCGACAAACCCTCACCCTCGGCGGTCTCCTCGTGCTCTGTTTGGCCTTGGCCCTCTTTTTCGGCTGGAGCCAGCCGGCAGCCCAACTCGACGGCCAGGCTTATGACTGGATGTTTTCCTCGCAGAGCCGCCCGGGGCAGAATCCAAGCTCCGTCTTGCTTGCCATCGATGAAGCCAGCCTGATCGAGATGGGCGGAGCGCGCCGCCTGCGCGAAACCCTCGGTCGCGTCCTCCCTCGTATCTGCGCCGCGAAACCACTGGCCCTAGCTGTCGATTTGATGTTATCGACCACTGACGATCCAGATGCTGATACCGCACTCGCGAAAGCTCTCAGCCAGTGTCCCAGCGTCGTGCTGGGCGCTGACATTCTCCGCGATGCCAGCGGCTGGGAGGAGCCGATCGCCCTCTTCCGCCGGTCCGCCGCCGCCCTCGGCCATGTTCACGCCGAGCCCGACCCAGTGAGCCGCCAAATTGCCCTCGAAAAGGCCATTGGCCCCAAGCGTTACTGGGCGCTTGCGCTGGAGGCCTACCGGTTGTCCAAACAGGCCGGCCCGATTCTCGAATCTCCGCAGGATCTCGAAGTCGGCCTGCTGCTCGTCCCCGCGGCCCGGGCTACTGCGCGCAGCCTCTATATTCGCTACCTCGCTCAGCCCGTGCCGCAACTCAGCTTGCGGGACATCGACAAGAATCCCGACCGCGCCCTCGAGTTCAGTGGCAAAGCGGTCTTTGTTGGCTACACCGACCAGAGCGCTGCTCGCGACCGTCTGATGACTCCCATGGGAAAGCTGATGACCGGCGTCGAAATCCATGCCAATCTCTATGAAACTCTGCAGTCCGGCAATTTTCTCATCGACGCCTCTCCCGCCCTCGCCTTCGGTCTTACCCTGGCTGCCGTAGCCGCTTCCGGTGCGATCTTTTTCTTCCTCAGCGGCGCTACGGCCTGGGTGTCGGCCGCCGCCTGGTTACTCCTCCTGCACTTGTTGCCGCGCTGGCTCTTCGCCAACCAAATCGTTCTTGGCCCCTCCCTGTTGCTCAGCGGCGCCTGGCTCGCCACGATCGTTTCCGCCAGCTTTCACTATTTCGTCATCCGCCGTCAATGGCAGCGCAGCGAGGCCGACAAATCCCGCTACCAACAGGCCATCCACTTCGTAACCCACGAGATGAAAACTCCCCTTTCCGCCATCCAGGGATCAAGCGAACTTCTCTCGCGCTACAAACTCAACGAGGAAAAGCAAAAGCAGTTCGCCCAGATGATTCACTCCGAATCGAAGCGCCTCGCCTCCATGATCCAAACCTTCCTCAATGTAGAACGCTTGGCCGAAGGCGAAATGGAGCTCAAACAGGACCTCTTTGCTCTCTCCGCTGTTCTGCTTGCTTCCCTCGACCGCGCTCGCCTGCTGGCGGAACGCAAGGAGATTGACCTCCAAGTTGGCCCGATCACGCCCGGCCAACTCCGCGGCGACAAGGAACTGCTCGAATACGCCCTCTACAACCTCCTGAACAACGCCGTCAAGTACTCGCCCGAACGCACTCAGGTGGATTGCCAGTGCGAAGCTTTCGGCAACGAAGTCCGCATCTCCATCCGTGATCAGGGCATGGGCATGGATGCCCAAGACCTCAAGCGTATCTTCGACCGCTTCTACCGCTCCAAGCGCGCCGAAGAGAGCGGCATCTCCGGCACCGGAATCGGCCTGAGCATTGTCAACGAGATTGTTAAGCAACACCGGGGCCGCATTGAAGTCTCCAGCGAGGTGGGCTCCGGAAGCGTTTTCACCGTTGTTTTGCCCCTTGCCTCTCCCGCTTCGCTAGACTCGGTAGAAGGTAATGCCAATTCCCGATCCACTGCTGCTGGTTGAAGACGACGTGAGCGTTCGCTCGACGCTCACCACTTTTCTCGACCTCGAAGGCTATCAGGTCGAGGCCGTCTCGAGTACCCGTGCCGCCCTCGAGAAGCTCAGCCTACGCCCCTATCCGATCGTGATCAGCGATATCTATCTCGATGAACGCACGGGGCTCGATGTGCTCCGCGCCGCCAAGCAAGTCAACGCTGACTGCCGCGTCATCCTCATGTCCGCCCGCGGCAGCATGGAGACTGTCATGGCCGCCACGCGTGGCGGTGCTTTCGAGTACCTCGCCAAACCCTTTGAGCTCGACGACCTGCTGGCCGCCATTCACAAAGCCGAGGCCGAACTCGCCGGCTCCCAAGCCCAAGACCGCGAAACCGATATCGACGATCTTCCCGAAACGGAAATGATCGGCAGCTCGACCCGCATGATCGAAATCTATAAGACCTTGAGCCAGGTCGCCCCCACCGATGCCAGCGTCCTGATCACCGGCGAAACCGGCACCGGCAAGGAACTCATTGCCCGCCTCATCCACTCCCACTCCAAGCGTCTGCCCGGTCCTTTCGTCCCTGTCGATTGCGGCAGCATTGCCCCTTCGCTCATCGAAGCCGAATTGTTCGGCGCCCTCAAGGGCAGCTACACCGGCGCCGACCGCGATCGCACCGGCGTCTTCGAGGCCGCCAACAAAGGTACGGTTTTCCTCGACGAAATCGGCGAGATCGACGGCCCGTTTCAGCTCAAGTTGCTTCGTTTTCTCCAGGAGCGCGAAGTCCGTCCCGTTGGCGCCAATCGCTCCCGCGCCGTCGATGTCCGCATTGTCGCCGCCACGAACCGGGATCTTCAAAAGATGGTCGAAGACGGCCGCTTCCGCGAAGATCTCTGGTTCCGCCTCAATGTGGTACGCATCCAACTGCCGCCCTTGCGCGAGCGCCGTACCGATGTCCCCCTTCTCGCCCACTTCTTTCTGCGCAAATACAACGAACGCTATGACCGCGAAGCCGTGCTTACCGCCGGCGGCCTGCAACTGCTCGAGGAACAGCACTGGCCCGGCAATGTCCGCCAGTTGCAGCATCTCTTGGAGCGGCTTGTCATCTTGAGCTCGAATGGACGTATTGACGCCGCGGCCGTCCGCGATGGCCTCGAGGACAGCTCCGGCGCCGACCCCGTCAGTGGCGAGAGCCTCAAGGAAACCGAGCGCGAGCAGATTCTCAAGGTGCTCGAGGCCACGGGCAACAACAAAAGCCGTGCCGCCAAGATCCTCGGTATCGAGCGCAAAACGCTCTATCGCAAGCTCGAACGCCTCGGCCTCGAATAGCGGTCGCGCAAGCTGATATTTCCGGTCCGCGCTGTTAACATGTGTTGGTGCAGCGTCGCTACTTCTTTTACGGATCGCTTTTCGCCGGGGCCGTGCCCGCGGCCGGCTACAGCAGCGTAACCAGCCTTCGGGCTCTCGGCTACAAGCCCTTCTACAATAAGCTCAACATGGCCGCCATCGGCGTTGGTGGCCAGGGCGGCGTCATTCTCAATCAGGTAGCCCAAACGGAAAATATCGTCGCCCTCTGCGATGTCGATGTCGACCGTGGCGCCCCGAACCTCAAGAAGTTCGAAAAACTTCCCGTTTATCGTGACTTCCGCGCTCTGCTCGACAAGGAAGCCAGGAACATCGACGCCGTCACCATTGCCATCCCCGACTTCATGCACGCCACCGTCGCTCTGGCCTGCATGCAGCGCGGCAAGCATGTCTATCTCGAAAAACCTCTTACCCGCACGCCCTGGGAAGCGCGCCTGCTGGCCGAGGCCGCCGTCAAGTACAAGGTTGCCACCCAGATGGGCAACCAGGGTTACTCTCACGAATCACATCGCGTCGCCGCTGAGATCCTTTGGTCTGGTGAAATTGGCGACGTCACCGAAGTGCACGTCAGCACCACGCCGGGCACTCACCCGACCGGACTCAAATCACAGCCGCCGGAAGAAAGCGTGCCCGCTACCCTCGACTGGCAGGCCTGGCTTGGCTGTGCTCCCATGCGCCCCTACAGCAGCTACTACGTGCCCTATAACTGGCGTGGCTTTTTCGATTTCGGCACCGGGCAGATCGGCAACTGGGCTACGCACTCCGCCGGCCCCGTCCACCACGCCCTCATGCTCGGCGCTCCCGACAGTATCGAGCAAGTGGCCATCTCGAACCCAAGCAAGCTCACCTATCCCGATCGCGCCACCATCCGGCTTGACTTTCCTGCCCGCGGCGCCATGCCCGCCGTCAAGGTCTTCTATCACGACTCGGCTCGCGCGACCGACCCCGATGTTTACCGCGTGCCGGGCATGGAGAACGAAACCATCCTGCCCCCCTCGAACAACCTCACCGACAAAGGCAGACCGATGGGCCGTCCCCGCGGGGCCGGTACGCTGCCTCCCGGCATGACCGTGCCCCGCCTCGCTCCCGGTCAGCGGATGGGTGCGGGTGGTCCGGGCGTTAAGGTCTTTGGTGGAGAACGCGGCGGTCCCGCCCCCGGCGTCCTCACGGGCAATGGCGCGGTGTTTATTGGCACAAAGGGCATCATGGCCACCGTGGAACGCGGTGAGGGTGTCTGGCTTCTGCCCGCTGCCCGCTGGGCCGAATACGTTCTTCCGCCCCAGTTGCTCAATCGCTCTCCCGGGCACATGGCCGACTTTGTGCGCGCCGCCAAAGGGGGCGACCCCGCCTGCTCCCACTTTGGGATCTCCGGCCCCTATGCTGAGTGGCTGGCCCTCGCCGCGATTGCCTTCCAGCTACCCGGCAAGCTCGAATGGGATGCCAAGCTGATGCGCTTCAAGAATAGTGCGGAAGCCACGCGTCTGGTCCGCCCTGTCATGCGTCCCGGCTGGGAACTCAAGCTCTAGCCGGCGCTCTCTTCACTCGGCCGCTAAACGGCTCAACAGCGCATCCAGTTCTTTTCGCTCCATTGAGCGTGGCGGCGCTGCTGCGTTCAGCCGCAGCCGAATCTCGTTGAATCGCGGTTCCAACTCTGCTGTCGATTTCGGGAAGTACTTGAGATAGTAAGCTGGGTCGGAATTGAGTTTTTCGTATAAAGCCCGGGCCTCGACGGGCTGTCCTGCCGCCAGTGTCTGAACAATGGCCGCCTTGGCCAGCCCTTCCATGAACCACAGATCGAGCAGTGTGAATTCCCCTGGCCTCTCTCCGCTTAATCGCTCATCGGTTGTGAAAACCATCTGCTTTTGTCCAAAGCCGAATACCGCCGCGCCCATTGAGCGCAGCGTGGCTAGATTGGAGTCAAACGCCAGCGCCGCCCCCGTGTGTGCCCCACCCGAAGTCACCCACGTCGAGGCGGATTGTCCGGCGAGCGAATGCGTATTCACCGCCTCGAAAAACGACCGCGAAACACTCGACGGACCCTGCGCCCACACCGAAGTCCCGATCAGCAGCGTCGGCGCAGCACTCAGCAGCCGCTTCAACGCTTCCGGCTTGCCCAGGTGCGGCGTCGCGTCGTAATAGCTTGCCTGTAGTGGCAGAGCATGCTCACCGATCAGCCGCCGCAGACAAGCGAAAATACCGTGACCGGCGCGGTAGGAATCCCGCCGGCCAGTGTATGGGCTTGGCGCGGCGCAGATCAGCCGGATCTCCCGCGGGGGCGATTGGGCGAGCGCGAATAACAGTGTGCGTCGGGTCATCTCTTGCCAGTTAACGTTTTCGTCGAATCGATGCCGGCGGCGGCCAGCGACACCAGCAGGAAGCTTCCGGCGCAGAGGTAGAAAATTTCCCGCCAGTCCGCTTGGTGCAGTGACGTCGACAACACAAAGGGTATCAACTTGGCCACCGCCGAAGCCCCGAAGTTACCCCACATGTTGGACCACGCCATCGTCGAGGCCACGTGTTCCCCGCCGATATCCTGTGCGATGGTCCACACCGCCGGCAGAAAGCTGTCCGTCGCGAAGGCCACAAACCCGCAAGCTACCGCCACGGCCAGTGCCGAAGGCAGCAACGGGCAAAGCAAATACGCCCCCGCGGCCGCCACGCCCCCAATTACAAACGGCAGCCGCCGCCCCGAGCGCTGGCCGTAGCGGCGTGTCAAAAAGTCGCACCACCAGCCGCCAAACAACATACCCGCCAGTGCCGTTACCAGCGCCAGGGAAACATAGCGCGATGCCGCCACCGCATCGAGACCCCGCACCTCCGTCAGGTAAGTTGGCAACCAGGTGATCAGAAACGCCCAGCCGATATTCATGCTGATGCTCGTCACGTTCAACAGCCACAGGCCCGGGTGCAGCACCAGCCGCCGCCAGGGCAGGGGAGAGCGTGCCGTAACATTCGTTGCGGTCCCAATCAATTCGCGCTCCGCTTCGTTCACCGCCGGATGTTCCGCCGGCGAGTTGCGGAACAAAATCCAGGTCAGGGAAGCGAGCAGAATCCCGATCGCCCCGTAGCTCCACAACACCGGACGCCAGGAGGCAAACGCCGAGATAGCCAGCGCCGTCAGCCACAGCGCGATCGAGTTTCCAATCCGCCCCCCAAGCGCCACAACACTCGATGCGCGAGCCCGCTGCGAGAATGGAAACCAGCGCGAGATCAGCAGCCCCGACGCCGGGTATGCTCCCGCTTCCGCCAGACCGCACAAGGCCCGCACGGCGATCAATGCCACCAGCGTCGAGGTGAACGCCGTCAAGGCCGTCGCCAGGCTCCACAGCACGATGTAGATTGTGATCATCCGCCGCGGCCCGAATCGGTCGGCCAGGTATCCCGCTGGCAACTGCCCGAGGGCATAAGCGAAAAAGAAGCTCGCCAGAATGTCACCGGTCGCTTGTTTGTCCAACCCCAACTCAGACTGAAAGCTCTGGCTCTGTACCACCGCGCCCATGCAGACGCGGTCGAGATACAACAGAAAGGCATTCGCCGTGGCGACGGCGAGTAAGGCGTAGCGGATGCGCGAGGGTTTCACTTGAGGTTGTCTTTGAGAAAGCGAAGAAAATTGCCGGCGAAGATGTTGTCGATATCGGCTGGCTCATAACCGCGGGCCGCCAGCGGGCCCGACAGCGTGGCGATATCGGCGATCGAGTTGAGGTCCATCGGAGTCTGTTCCGTCCCGTAGCCGCCGTCGAGATCAGTACCGATTCCCACGTGCCGCGCATTGCCCGCGATCTGACAGATATGGTCGATATGCTCGCAGATCTTCTCCAGCTTTAAATTGAAATCTCCCGGCTTCGAGCGCAGGTGCGCCCAATTGTGCACCATCATGATCGCGTCGAAAGCCATCCCGATCACCGCTCCGCGCTCGACGAGCGCGCGGATCTGATCGTCGGTCAACTGACGGTTCCAATCCGCCAGCGCCCGGCAGTTGTGATGGCTCGCCCAGACAGCCCCGCGGAAGCGCGACAGAGCATCATAAAAGCTCTCATCGCACAGGTGCGTGACGTCGAGGATCAACTGCAATTCCTCCATCTGTTTCAATAACTCGACGCCGCGCGCCGTCAGCGGTCCCTCGTCGTCGGTGCCGTGGCCATAAATTCCCGGCCCATAATGCACCGGCCCGAGTGCAATCAACCCCTCCCCTCGCGATTGCTCGAGGTGCTTCGGCGAAAGAATCGAATCCGCTCCCTCGAGCGAGAGCAGATAGCCAATCGGCAACCGGTCCGTCGAGGCCGCATTGCGCCAGAGATGGGCCTGCGCGCTTACCTCGGCCCAGGTGCGCAATTGCACGATCTCACCCGCTTCTTCCATTGCGCGATACCAGGCCAGTTGCCCGCGGGTCTGCGCCCAAGCCTGCTCCGGGCTTTGCCAGCCCGGCAACCGGCTGAAGCGCGCTGAATAACGGGCGATCTGCGTGGCCACGCACAGCCCGATCCGACCACGGCGCATCTCCGGCAGACAAACCGTGTTGTTCCCCCGGTCCGGCAAATCCTTCATTCCGAGTTCCCGCCGCCGGATCTCCACCAGCGGCAGGCGAATATCACGGTTCCACTCCATCGCGTTCATGGAGAGATCTAGATGCGCGTCAAAGATGAGCGAGGGTTGAGACATACGGTCCTTTCGATGATATACGTTGGGAGTGCCTGTTTCTTTGAAAGACGAACGCGTTTTGGTTGTGGGCGCCTCCAGCGGTATCGGCCGCGAGGCTGCCAAGATGTTTGCCCGCGATGGGGCCAAGGTTTACGCTACGGCTCGCCGTGCCGAGCGACTCGAGTCCCTCGCTGCCGAACTGGCCGCCGAAGGTCACCCGATCGCGACCGGTACCAGTGACGCCTCGAGCCATGAATCCATGGTCGCCCTCGCTCGCGACGCCCGCGAGAAGCTCGGCGGTGTCGATGTCATGGTCTATGTCACCGGTACCAATACCCCCAACCGCGCCATGGCCCGGCTCACCCGCGAAATCTGGAACGAATTGATCGAAGTCAATCTCAATGGCGCCTACTCGCTGACGGCTGAGTTGCTGCCGGCCATGCGCGAGGCACGCAAGGGACACTTGATTTACGTCTCCTCGATCTCAGGAAAATACGGCGATGTGAGCGGCGCCGCCTACCAGGCCTCGAAGCGCGGCATGTTCGGCCTTGCTCTCGCCATCCGCCAGGAAGAGCGCCAGCACGGAATCCGCACCTGCGTCGTCTGCCCCGGCTTGGTCGATACCGAACTCATGGAAAAGCGCCCCGTCAAGCCCGACGCGGAAACCCTCGGCAAGGCCCTGCAGGCCGAAGATGTCGCCGAAATCATTTTTGGCGTCGCCAAGCTGCACCCCCGCGCGGCCGTGCCCGAACTCGAAATTTGGCCCACGGTGATCTAATACTACTGTGTCATAGACGAAGGGCGCAACATAATGGGCAACACGGGAGCCGACCGGCCAGCACTCTGGCGACCAGGATTCGCAGGGTGGCAATCGAATGCGGGTTATGACGTTGCGCTCGCCCCGCGTGGCTTCCAGTCGTGTGGAACTTCGGGTAGGGCAAGTTGGAGCTGTCCAGCGCGGGCCGAGGGGGAAAAACGGCTTCGTTCCGCGATCAGAAAGCCGTAGGCGGCAATGCAAAGTGTGGCGTGATGATGGAACCCCCGCCAACCTCGCCCCTCATAGTGCCCCAAGCCAAGCTCCTGCTTGAGTTCTTCGTAATCCCGCTCAATGATCCATCGTTGTTTGGCAATCGTCACCAATGCCATCAAGCTGGTATCCGCCGCAAGGCTTCCTAACCAATACTTCGTCGGTTGCGCTTCGTCTTCAGGCCATTCGATCAGCAGCCATTGTTCGGGCAACGGTTCACTCCGCTCGAAATCCCGATTCGCCGGCCGGACACGCACTGCCGCAAAGCGGGACTGCAACTTCTTCTTTGTGCCATCGCGCCACGGAACAGTCTGCCAGTCCTTGGGGGCGAGTGCAGCCGCGAGATCCTTGGCCAGAACCGGCTGGTGATTGGGTGCACGCTGGCGCAGTTTGGGCGGGCGGCCCATGGATTTGCGGGGCTTGGGTGGAAGTGGTTCCTTGCCCGGAGGCCACGCGGAGAGCGTCGGCTGAATGCCCACTACGTATTCCAGTCCCAGATCCAGCAAGGCTTGGCGGAACTTGGTGTCGTTGCCGTAAGCGGCGTCAGCGACCACGGGTGCGCGGGGAACTCCATCGGCGACGGCTCGCTGGATCTGTTCGGCGGCGATGAGAGGTTTGGTGCGGAACACGATCTCGTCGGGCACACCGGCTGTGCGGCGCCGCTCGGGGTCTTCGCTCCAGGTTTCCGGCAAGTAGAGTTCGTAGGCGATGGGGAGGCTGGCGGAGGCTGTGCTGATGGAGAGGCTAACGGCGACTTGGCAGTTGTCCTGTTTGCCTACTTGGCCGCGGTATTGCCGGGCGACGCCGACGGAGTGTTTGCCTTTCTTCGGGAAGCCGGTATCGTCGACGACCCAGGCTGAGATGGGGGCGCGGGAGGTCATTTGCGGCAGAACGTAATGGCGGACGGCTTGGAGGAGAAGTTGGTCATTCCAGGGCGCTACGGCGACGACGTGATGTAGAGATTGATGAGCGCGCCGGACATTGTTGGGGTCGAGACGGGCGGCCATGGGTTCCACGCTTTTGCGCTCTCCGGGCAGAAGGAGGCCGAGGCAGTAGCTGGTTAAGGGCTGATGCCGGTCTCGGTGTCCTGCCGCTTGCGCCAGACCCTGAAGGTAGGCGGCAAGACGCTGTTCGCGTGGGTCTGGCGCGGGGGGAGGTTGCGGGGTCACGCCGAAAGTGTATCACATTGTATGACACAGTAGTATTAAGCGTTTACAAACAAGGCAATAATTGGTCGGTCGAACGCGGAGACTGGTTTGGCGGTTAAGAAGGAACATGAATGCTCAGCTTGAATGTGGCGGTACCGAAAGTATTGCCCTGAAGGGTGCGTTGCTGCTTTACGAAAGCCGCCGGAGTACGGCGACTTATAACGCGCGGCTAGAGGCCGGGGCGGTGGCCGAAGCGGTGGAAGTGAAGGCGGAGTTGGCGCAACTCGAGACGCAGGCGACGGCGTTGGGTAAAGTGCTGCCGACGCCGACGATCAATACGCTACCGCTGATCGGGCGCAATCCGCTGCAGTTGGTTTCGCTGCTGCCGGGGGTGACGCCGGTGGGCGGAGACACGAATGGCGATGCGACGAACGCGAAGATGCCGGGCGGGATGGCACGCGATAACGCGGTGCTGACGGACGGGGGAGAGAGCCGGGGAACGGTGAACTCGAAGCCGGCGTTCACGATCCCGATGGAGTTGGTGGCGGAGTACTGGGTGGACACGGCGACTTATGGGGCGGAGTTCGGGCGGGCAGCGGGAGGGGTGGTGAACCTAGTGACGAAATCGGGATCGAATCAAGTTCATGGCTCTTTGTACGAGTACTTTCGCAATGATGTGCTGAACGCGAATGCGTGGACGAACAATCGCGCCAACGTGGGGCGGGGCGTGCTGCGGCGCAATGAGTTTGGGGGATCGCTGGGGGGGGCGGTGATTCGCAACAAGCCGTTTTCCTTCGGCAATTATGAGCGGGTGCTGCAGTCGGCGCCGATTCAATCGCTGAACGCGGCGCCACTGGCGTCACAGCGCGCGGGCGACTTCAACGGGACCTTCGATTCAGCCGGACGGCAGGTTACGGTTTGTGATCCAAACACGACGCGGGCCAGCGCGAGCAATCCGACACAGGCGATACGCGATCCGTTTCCCGGCAACCGCGTGCCCGGCAATCGGATCAATGCCGTTTCGACGAATATGCTGAAATACTGGCCGGCGCCAAACCGGCCGGGGGAAATGCCGGCGCAGCTCAACAACTTTTATTAGGCCCGCGCGACGCTTCTCAATGTTCTTCGCTGCGCGACGGTCGATCTCATCCCAAAAGCGCCCCTCATCAGGCTTCCAAGCACCCCCAGCGTGCATAATTTGGGTGGAAAGAATGTCTTCACCCTAGTGGTCTGCTTCAAACAGTCTGTCGTTTATTCAGAGTGCCCTGCGCCCGCATGACTTTCGCCAGGATAGCTTGAGCTCTGGCTG
>Ga0068877_10002111_pt1 | contig 16184 bp, 14 predicted proteins | sample NOAtaG_FD_66437 | JGI IMG/M metagenome (GOLD analysis project Ga0068877, IMG submission 66437) | Freshwater lake microbial communities from Lake Erie, under a cyanobacterial bloom - NOAA_Erie_Diel6S_1000h metaG | ecosystem: Environmental > Aquatic > Freshwater > Lake | place: USA: Ohio, Lake... | reverse complement strand
ATGACCATCGGCGGGCTGGATGGCCGGAAGGAGAATGCCGCGATCCGCAACGCGGGCTACCTCGCGCAGGGCATCGCCTTCTTCGCGCTGGACATGCCCGGCACCGGGCAGACGCGCATCCTCATCGAACCCGGGGCCGAGAAGGTGTTCAGTGCAGCCATCGATCGCCTTCTGCAGCGCGAGGACATCGACGCGCGGCGACTGGTCGTCTACGGAGGCAGCTGGGGCGGCCACTGGTCGGCGCGCGTGGCCTACACCGAGCGCGAGCGTCTGCGCGGGGCCGTGGTACAGGGCGGTCCGGTGCACGGCTACTTCCAGCCCGAGTGGCAGCGCAAGGCGCTGGGCACGCGGGAGTACCTGTTCGGCCTGTTCGAGGCGCGCGCCGCGGTCTACGGCGTGAAGACCCTGGAGGATTTCCTCGCCTACGGGCCGCGCATGTCGCTGCGGGACGCAGGCTGGCTCAACCGGCCCTCGGCGCCGATGTTCCTCACCAACGGCGCGCGCGACACGCAGGTGCCGATCGAGGACCTCTACCTGCTGATGAGCGCGGGCGACCCCAAGGAATCGTGGGTCAATCCCGAGGGCGGACACATGGGGCGCACCCGCACGTTGTCCGACCAGCAGATCTTCGAGACGGTCACCGTGCCGTGGGTGGTACGCAGGCTCGCGGCAGGGCGCTGAGGGCCCGGTACGAGGACCTGCAGGTCCGACCGCGCGGACCCGGCAGGCCTCGCGCCCTGTCGGCGCGCTGCGGTCAGCGCAGGCACGCCTCGCGCGCGGCGGCGAGCACTTCGAGGTCGCGCGCACGCCCCCCGGGGTTGGTGGTCCGGCCGATCAGCGCCCGGGCCTCGTCGAACTCCACCCAGCGCAGCGCGGAGGTTTCCTTCTCGCAGAAGGGGCCGGGCTCGCCGGTGGGCAGCATGAGGAAGTAGCCGGTGAGGGTCGTGCCGCCAGCGTGGCGCCCGGGCAGTTCGGCGACGATCCATGCCGGATAGCCGGTTTCCTCGAGCACCTCGCGCAGCGCGGTCTGCTCGGGCGTCTCGCCGGCGTCGCGCCGGCCCTTGGCGAAGGTCCACACGTAGCCGTCGTAGTGCCCCTTCGGCTCGCGCAGCAGCACGCGCCCCCGGTGATCGACCAGCACGCCGCCCCAGGCCTCGGCCAGGCCTGCATGCGACCGGCGCGCGGCGGTTGCATCCGGCGCGGGATGCGTGGAGGTCGGCTTCGCGCCCGACGGGCGCCGCGCAGCCTTCGCGGGACCAGGGGCCGCGGGCAGTGCCGGCGCAGTACGGTCCTCGAGGTCGAACAGCACGCTCCACACCCCCGAGTAGACCTCGGCGCGTGCGCTGCCCTGGCACCGGGCCACTTCATCCTTGAAGTTGGCGTAGTCGATGCCGGCGGCCACGTTCGCCAGGGCCAGGCCGACTTCGCCGCGGGGTGCCCGCGCACGATACGGATAGTCGGTGCCCGCATGCGCGACGATCTCCCCCAGGCCGGGCAGGCAGTGCGCGCGCAAGGCCTCGAGATCGGCCCGCACGCGCGCTCGAACGGTGAGCGTTCCGGCGGCCGTATCCCCGGGCTTGCGCACGATGCTGAAGAAACCGAACGGGGTCAGCAGCCACATGTCTTCATCCTTCGCGGTCGGGTGGGCGGCACCAGCGCGCGGCAGTCCACGCGCGGCCCTACACTACCGCGTCCGGGCCTCGCGGGCCGCGACACGCGCCCGGAGGGCAATGCCGGGCGAACGACGCCCCCGGCCCGAACCCCTTCCACCCCCCGCGAGACCTGCCCCATGCCCGTCGTCGACTCGTTCTCCCTCGCCCGTTTCACCGCGGCCGTCCTACAGGCCCGCGGACTGTCGACCGCTGACGCGGCGCGGGTCGCCGCCTCGCTCCAGTGGGCCGACGAGCGCGGCATCGGCTCGCACGGCGTGGCCTTCCTGCCCGTCTACCTGCAGATGATCGACGCCGGCGACATCGACGTCCGCGCCCGCCCGCGGCGCGCGCACGACGCCCCGCTCATCATCGAGGCCGGGCAGGCGGCGGGCGCCGTTGCCATGGCCTGCGCGATGGACGAGGCCCTGCGGGAAGTCCGCGCGAGCGGCACGACCACGCTGTGGGTGCGTCGCCTCACCCACGCCGGCGCGATGGGCCAGTACGTGGAACTGGCCGCCCGGCAGGGATGCCTGGCGATGCTGTTCGTGGCCGGCCCGCCGCTGATGGCCTATCACGGCGCCGCGACCGCGGCGGCTACCACCGGCCCGCTGGCGATGGCCGTGCCCGGTCCGGATGGCGAGCCCGTCGTGTTCGACATGGCCGTCAGCGAGATCTCCTTCGCCCGCCTGCGTCGGGCCCGCGTGCGCGGCGAAGTGCTGCCCCTGGCCGCAGCGCTGGACGCGGACGGCGCGGTCACCACCGACGCGGCCCGCGCCGTCACCCCACTGCCGATGGCCGGTGCCAAAGGGTCGGGCATGGCGCTGATGTTCGAACTGATGGCCAGCCTCGCGGTGGCCAACCCGGTGGTGGAACCGCACCTGCGCGCGGCCACCCCGGCCGACCGGCGGCACACCCAGAACGCGATGATCCTGCTCGCGCGCGTGGACGCGTTCCCCTCGGGCGCGGACTTCGTCGAGCGGGTGCGGAGCCTGCGGGAGACGATCGAAGGACTGCCGCGGGCACGGGGCGTCGAACGGATCCACCTGCCGGGCGATCGACGACGCGCGACGCAGCAGGCCCGCGCGACCCAGGGCATCGCGATCGATCCGGCGGCCTGGCAGACGCTGGGCGCGATCGGCCAGGCCGCGGGCGTGGAGCTGCCGCCTATTCGACCGTGATGTTGCGCTCGCGGATGATCCGGCTCCAGCGCTGGGTCTCGCGCGCCAGCCACTCGCCGAATTCCGCCTGGGTGCTGCCGACCACCTCGACGCCCTGGCCGGCGAGCTTCTCGCGTACCTCGGGGCTCGCCAGCGCCTTGACGACCGCGGCGTGAAGCCTGTCGAGGATGGGTCTCGGCGTGCCGGTCGGGGCGATCATGCCCGTCCACGACTGCGCGTCGAAGCCGGGCAGCGTGTCGGCGATCGGCGGGACGTTGCCGACCTGTGCCGCGCGGGTCGGTGACGACACCCCCAGCGCGATCAGCTTGCCCGACTGCACGTGGGGCAGCACCAGCGCCATCGAGGCAATCATGCCGGTGACCTGTCCGCCGAGCAGGTCGTTGAGCGCGGGGGCCCCGCCGCGGAAGGACACCAGCGTGATGTCGATGTTGGCCATCGACTTGAACAGTTCAGAGGACAGCCGACTCGAGGTACCCGCGCCGGGCGTGGAGAAGAACAGCCTGTTCTTCTCCTTGCCCTGGGCCAGCAGGTCCTGGATCGTCCGTATGCCCTTGCCCGGATGCACGACGAGCAGTTGCGGGCTACGCACCATCAGCGAGATGGGCGCGAAGTCCTTGATCGGGTCGTGGGTGACGCCCTTGTACAGCCAGGGGTTGGTGGCGAAGCTGTCGAACACCACGCCCAGCGTGTAGCCGTCGGGGGCCGACCGCGCGAGCGCGTTGGTCCCCACCACGCCGCCAGCGGCAGGCTGGTTCTCGACGATGAGCGGCTGCCCGAGCGTCTCGCCCATGCGCGGGGCCACCAGCCGGGCGGCCAGGTCGGTCACGCCGCCGGGCGGATAAGGCACCACGATCCGGATCGGCTTGCGCGGATAGTCCTGGGCCAGCGCGGTTCCGGCGACCAGTGCCAGCAGCAGCAGCAGCAGTGCTCGGCGTGCTCTCATCGGGATTCCTCCAGGGGCAGGTACTTCCGCAGCCAGTCGTGCACCACGTTCCACACCCGCCGATTGCCCTCGGCCAGCATGAAGTGATCGGTGTCGCCGAACAGGTGCAGGTCGGTGGGCATCTTCGCCTTCGCGAACAGCGACAGCGACTGCTCGGTGGGCGTGACCGAGTCGACCGAACTGTGCAGCAGCAGCAGCGGCCGCGGGCTGATCCGGTGCACGACCTCCTCGGCGCGGAAGTCGTACATGCTCTGGGCGGTCTCGGCGGTGAAGGCTTCGAGCCCACCCGGCACGCGCTGGCGCTTGAGCCCCGGCGGGATCGGCACGATCTGCATGCGCGGCACCATCAGCGAGGTGCCGGTGCGCTCGCGGTGGGCCCGCCCCTCGGCCAGCATCGCGGTGAAGTTCGCCCACGCCTCGGGCGTGGGATGCTGGCCGCGGAACTTCCGCTCGCCGTGGCCCCAGCCGCCCGAGGAGACCACGCCGGCGATCCGGGAGTCCACCGCGCCCGCATACACCGCCACCGCGGCCCCGAAGCTCGAGCCGACCAGTCCGATCGCCTCGGCGCGCACGCCCGGCTCCCCGACGATGCGGCTGACCGCGTCGAGCGTGGCCTGCACCTGGTCCATGCAGATCAGGTGTCCGCGCGGACCCTCGCTGTCGCCGCAGCCCGGCATGTCGAAACGCAGGGTGATGTAGCCCATCGCCTCGAGTTCCGCGCACGGGCCCAGCACGTTCTCGGCCGACTTGTTGCTGCCGAAGCCGTGCAGCACGACCAGCGCCGGACGACGCTCGCCCTCGCCCATGCCCGCCGGCCTGCGCAGCACGCCGGCCAGACGCAGGCCCTGCGAGGTGAAGGCGATCGGTGTCTCGTTCACGGGAAGCGTCCTCTGTGGCCGGTCATGCCGTCCGGGCAGTCATCGGTGGGAGGCGATCGCAACGATCGCGGTGGGGGTCTGGGTGGCGGCGCACGCGGCAAGGCGATCCACCCGGCCTGGGGCGCGACTCGCACGAGTGCGCCCTGCGAACCCGGCGGCGACGCGAGGCCTGTATCGAGGGTGGCATGCGCGCGAAATCCGCGCGCGGCCATTCTGCCACCGCCGGGCGCAAGGCGTTCCGGGTCCGCCGGGGCGCGGGCAGGGGCGCCCGCCGCGATGGCATGCCGGGCCACGGGATCGGCGGTCCTCCGGCCGCGCAGGCGGGGTCCCGATCGGGCGCGGGACGAAGCCCGCGCGCCCGGTGGCTCGCCCGGCAAAGGCCCGGACGATCCTCGAGGTGCCGCGCCGCGCGCCTGGCTTCGGGCGAGAGGACAGGGCACGGTTCCGGAAGGCGGCGGGCACCCGCCCGACCCCACCGCGCCGACGAAGGTGCCGGGGGCCCGCGAGGTCCGCGGGAATTCGCCCTGATCGTCAGGCGTTTGGCCTGCTCGACTCAGACGTCGAAGTTCTCCGACACGACCCGCTCGGCTCAGACGTTGAAGCGGAAGTGCATGACGTCCCCGTCGTGCACCACGTACTCCTTGCCCTCGAGACGCATCTTTCCGGCCTCCTTCGCCCCCTGCTCGCCCTTGCAGGCGATGTAGTCGTCGAAGGCGATCACCTCGGCCCGGATGAAGCCGCGCTCGAAATCCGTGTGGATCACGCCCGCGGCCTGCGGCGCGGTGGCGCCCACGCGCACCGTCCATGCGCGCACCTCCTTCGGACCCGCGGTGAAGTAGGTCTGCAACCCCAGCAGGCTGTAGCCGGCGCGGATCACCCGGTCCAGGCCCGGCTCGTCCATGCCGAGGTCGGCGAGGAACACCGACTTGTCCTCGTCGGCCATGTCGGCGATCTCCGCCTCGATCGCCGCGCACACCGCCACCACCGGCGCACCCTCGGCCTTCGCGTGCGCGCGCACCGAGTCGAGGTACGGGTTGCCCTCGAAGCCGCCCTCCTTCACGTTGGCCACGTACATCGCGGGCTTGGCGGTGATCAGGCACAGCGGTCGCAGCACCGCCCATTCCTCGGGGTAGAGGTCGAGCGCGCGCACCGGGCGCGCCGCATCGAGCTGCACGCGGCACTTCTCGAGTGCCGCGACCAGGCGCTGCGCCTCCTTGTCGCCACCGGCGCGTGCCACCTTCGAGTAGCGGGCAAGCGCCTTCTCCACGGTGGAGAGGTCGGCCAGCGCCAGTTCGGTGTCGATGGTCTCGATGTCGGCCACCGGGTCGACCCGGCCGGACACGTGGATCACGTTCGGGTCGTCGAAGCAGCGCACCACGTGCGCGATCGCGTCGGTCTCGCGGATGTTGGCGAGGAACTGGTTGCCCAGGCCCTCGCCCTTGGAGGCGCCAGCCACCAGTCCGGCGATGTCGACGAACTCGACGACGGCCGGCAGCACCTTCTCGGGGCGCGCGATGGCGGCCAACTGCGCGAGCCGCGGATCCGGCACCTCGACCACGCCCACGTTGGGCTCGATGGTGCAGAACGGATAGTTCTCCGCCGCGATGCCCGCCTTGGTCAGCGCGTTGAACAGGGTGGACTTGCCGACGTTGGGAAGGCCGACGATGCCGCACTTGACGCTCATGCTCTACTCCTGCGGGCCACGCGGGCCCGGTCTGGCCGGTGCGGCGCGGGAGGCCGCCTCCGGACGGGTATGCAGGCGCAGCATCGCGCCCTCGAAGTCGCCGCGGGCGATCCGCTCGGCCTGCTCCAGCGCGCGGGCGATCGCCGCGTCGATCTCGGCCTGCTCGGCCGCCGGCGGCGGAGACAGCACGTAGCCGTGCACCTTCGCCTTGTCGCCCGGGTGCCCGATGCCCAGCCGCAGCCGCCAGAACTCTCGCGTGCCCAGGCGCGCGGCGATGTCGCGCAACCCGTTATGGCCGGCGATGCCCCCACCCAGCTTGAGCCGCACCGTGCCCGCGGGCAGGTCGAGCTCGTCGTGCGCCACCACCACGTCCTGCGGTGCGATCTTGTAGAAGTTCGCCAACGCAGCCACCGACTGCCCGCTCAGGTTCATGAACGTCTGCGGCTCGAGCAGCCAGCACGACTCGCCGGCGAGACTGACCCTCGCCGCACGCCCGTGGTAGCGACCTTCCTCGCGCAGCGTGGCCGAGCGGTCGCGGGCCAGCCGGTCGATGAACCAGAAGCCGGCGTTGTGGCGGGTACGCTCGTACTGCGCCCCGGGATTGCCGAGTCCGACGATGAGCTTCATCCAGTGCCGCCGGTATCTGGCACGCGCATCGCGTGCGCCGCAAGTGCGACGAGGGGCCGCAGCCCCTCGCCCACGAACTGCCGAGGGCGCTTCGCGGCGCCCCCGCAGGATCACTTCTTCTTGTCGTCCTTCTTGTCGGCCGGCTTCTTCTCGTCCTTCTTGTCGCCGGCGGGCGCCGCAGCGGCATCGGCCGTCTTCTCTTCCTCCATCGCGCCGCGCGGCACCGTGGCACTGGCCACCGGCGAGTCGCCGCGAGCCAGGCCCGGCAGGCGCACGCCCTCGGGCAGCTTGAGGTCGGACAGGTGCACGCTGTGGCCGACGGTGATCTGCGCGAGGTCCACCTCGATGTACTCGGGCAGGTGGCGCGGCAGGCAGGCGACCTCGACCTCGTTCATGATGTGGGTGACGATCGCGCCGTTGAACTTCACCGCGGCCGCGGACTCCGCGTTCACGAAGTGCAGCGGCACCTTCATGTGCAGTTCCTGGTCCTCGGCCACGCGCTGGAAGTCGACGTGCACCACTTCCTTGCGCCAGGGGTGCATCTGCGCGTCACGCAGCAGCACCGACAGCTTCGAGCCATCGAGTTCCATCGAGAGCACCGACGCATGGAACTTCTCGTCGCGCAGCTTCTGCCAGAGATCCTTGTGGTCGACTTCGATCGACTGGGCGGGCTGGCCCCCACCGTAGAGGACGCCGGGCACGGTGCCGGCGCTGCGCAGGCGGCGGCTCGCACCCTTGCCCTGCAGCGTGCGCGATTTCGCGCTGACTTCGAGTGACATGATGTTTCCTTCGTGTTCGCCGCCCCGCGACCAGGGCGGCGGTTGGGGTCCCGCTCGACCGCAACCGGCCGGCGGGGCTGTCTGCCGAGGGCAAGCCCCGGCGCAGGTCAGTCCATCAGCAGCGAACTGACCGAATCCTCGTTGCTCACCCGCAGGATGGTCTCCGCAAGCAGGGAGGCCACCGAAAGCTGCCGGATGCGGGGGCACGCCGCCGCCGCCTCGGACAGCGGGATGGTGTCGGTGACCACCAGTTCGTCCAGGTGCCCGGCCGAGTGCGAGATGCGCTCGATCGCGGGGCCGGACAGCACCGCGTGCGTGCAGTAGGCGACCACCCGGGCGGCGCCGTGCTCCTTGAGCGCCTGCGCCGCCTTCACCAGGGTGCCGGCGGTATCGACCATGTCGTCCACGATCACGCAGGTGCGGTCGGTCACGTCGCCGATGATGTTCATCACCTCGGACACGTTGGCCTTCGGCCGACGCTTGTCGATGATGGCGAGGTCGGCTTCGAGCCGGCTCGCCATCGCGCGCGCGCGCACCACGCCCCCGGTGTCGGGGGACACCACGCACAGGTCGTCGTAGTTCTGCTTCCAGACGTCGGCGAGCAGGATCGGCTGCCCGTAGATGTTGTCGACCGGGATGTCGAAGAAGCCCTGGATCTGGTCGGCGTGCAGGTCCATGGTGATGACCCGGTCCACGCCCACCGACTGCAGCATGTTCGCCACCACCTTGGCGGTGATCGGCACTCGCGCCGAGCGGGGGCGGCGGTCTTGGCGGGCATACCCGAAGTAGGGCACCGCGGCGGTCACGCGCGCGGCCGACGAGCGCTTGAGCGCATCGACCATCGCCATGAGTTCCATCAGGTTGTCGTTGGCCGGGGAACAGGTGGACTGGAGCACGAACACGTCGCGCCCGCGCACGTTCTCGAGCAGTTCGACCTGGGTCTCGCCGTCGCTGAAGCAGCCGACCATCGCGCGGCCGAGCTGGATGTTCAGGTGGCGCACCACCCCTTCGGCGAGCTTGTGGCTCGCCGAGCCGGAGAAGACCATCAACCGGTCGTAGGCCATGCTCGCCCCGCTCCCCTTTGCCCCGTTGCACCGGCTGGGCGCGCCCGAGGCCTCCGGCTCGATCGCCCGGACCGCCTCATCGACGCGGATGGATGGCTGGGGAGGTAGGGATCGAACCTACGAATGCCGGAATCAAAATCCGGTGCCTTACCACTTGGCGACTCCCCAGGAGAACCCCGGCTTCCAGGCCTTCGCGCTACGCCGCCGGGAAGATCCCGTCGAGCGGATGGCGGTCGAGCCCGGCAGCCACGAAACCCTGCATCGGGGGCGGCCGCCGCGCGAAGACTTCCCGCGCCTCGGCCTCCGAGGCGAATGCCGCGAAGACGCAGGCACCCGATCCGCTCATCGCCGCTGGCCCCTGTTGCCGCAGCCACGCGAGATGCGAAGCCACTGCCGCGAAGCGCCGGGTCACCACGGGCTCCAGGTCGTTGCGACCCGGTGCGAGCGGAAACCGGAAACGAGCTCCCGAAGAACCCGAGATTGTCACCGGCGGGGCGTTCCGTGTCAATTCCGGAGCGTTGAACACCTCGCGCGTGGCCACCGCCACCGGCGGCACCAGCACGACGTACCAGGCGGGCTCGGCATCGATCGGTTGCAGGACCTCGCCGATGCCCCGGGCAAATGCGGTCTGCCCGAACACGAACACCGGCACGTCGGCCCCGAGGGCAAGGCCGATGGCCTGCAGGCGCTCGCGGGACAGGCCGGTGCCCCACAGGTGGTTGAGCGCGATCAGCACCGTGGCGGCGTCCGAACTGCCCCCGCCCAGGCCTCCCCCCTGGGGTATGCGCTTGTCCAGCGCGATTCGCGCGCCCAGGCGGCAGCCGGTGGCCTGCTGGAGGGCGCGGGCGGCCCGCACCGACAGGTCGTGGTCCTCGGGTACGCCCGGAAGGTCGACCACCCGCGCGATCCGCCCGTCGGTCGTGGGCGCCAGCCCGACCGCATCGGAATGGTCGATGAACCGGAACACCGTCTCGAGGAGGTGATAGCCGTCCGGCCGGCGCCCGGTCACGTGCAGCACGAGGTTCAGCTTGGCCGGCGCGGGAAACCACTGCAGCGAACCGGAATCGACGGTGGCACCCCCGGGCCCGGTTGCCGGGCTCACGACCCTCCCCCCGCGCCCGCGGGCGGCTGTACCCACGCGTCGATCACCAGCCGCAGGCGAAGGTCCCGTGCCTGCACGTCCAGTCGGCGCGGCAGGGCGGCCAGCGGATCGGGCGAATAGGCGGGGATCGTCACCGTCCAGCCGTCCTCGGCGAACGCGGCAAGCCTGCCCCGGGCGTCGCGCTCGACCCCCTCGCCGCGAACTCCGGGGCCGCCCTGGCCGCGTACCCAGAAGCGCAGTCCCTCCAGCGGCAGCGCGAAGCCCAGCGCCTCGAGCATCAGGGCCTGCGCATCCGGCGCGCGGCGCTCGCCGCGGGAATCGCGGAACACGACGCCCCCCGGGGACCTGACGATCTCCACCGCACCGATGCCCAGCGGCCCGGACAATGACAGCCGATCTGCCCCACCATCGAACTGCCACCGAAGGTTAGCCGTTAGCGAGCGCTCGCCATCGCGTAGCGCCAACCGACCCGACAGTTCGAACGGCGGATCTCCGCGGACCTCGCCGAGCGGGGCGGGCGGGGCCGGGGGCACGCTGGCGCAGGCCGCAAGCAGCAGCGGCAACGCGAGGGACAGCGCCCGGCGCATCCCGGGCCGATCGCGCCCGCTGCCGCTCACCGCCGCAGCAGGCGCTTCATCGTGCCGCGCAGCGTCTCGTTGCCGGCTTCGACCTTGAGCGACTCGTCCCAGATGCGCCTCGCCTCGTCGCGCTGGCCGAGCGACCAGAGCACCTCGCCCAGGTGGGCCCCGATCTCCGCGTCGGCCTTCCCGCGCCAGGCGCGCCGCAGGTACTCGAGCGCCTTCTCGGGCTGCCCGCGCCGGAACAGGACCCAGCCCATGCTGTCCAGGATGTAGGGATCCTCCGGAGACAGTCGCAGCGCGGTGTCGATCAGGGACAGCGCCTCGTCCAGGCGCAGGTTGCGGTCGGCCAGCGAATAGCCCAGCGCGTTGTGCGCGTGCGCGTGGCCGGGCTGGATCTCGATGACCCGCCGCAGGTTGCGCTCGAGTACGTCGACGCGGCCCAGCCGCTCGGCGATCAGCGCCTGCTCGTAGAGCAGTTCGGGCGAATCGGGCGTGCGCGAGAGCGCGGCGTCCAGCACGTCGTAGGCCGCCTTGAGGTCGCGCGCGTCGCGCAGCACCTGCACCTCCGCAAGCGTCACCTGTACCCGCTCGGCCAGCGACGCGGGAACGACGCGCGCCAGCGCCTCGCGGGCCTCGGGCACGCGGCCCATGCGACCCAGCACCGTCGCCGCGCCCAGCTGCGCGGCGAGCCGATGCTCGCCGCCGGTGACCGCGCGGTAATGCTCCAGCGCCTGCGGCAGGCGCCCGCGTGAGTCCTCGGCCCGCGCGAGGTAGTAGCGCACGAGATCGGGATCCCGCGGGTCTCCCGCCAGCACGCGCCCGAGCAGCGTGCTCGCCTCCTCGTGGTCGCCGGACTGCAGCGCCAGCAGGCCCGCCGCGAACGAGGCATCGAGGTTGTCGGGCGACTCGCCGGCAATCGAACGGAACAGCGCCCGCGCCTCGGGCAGGCGCTTCTCCGAAGCATAGAGCCGCGCGAGGTTGATCCGGGCTTCGGCAGCGCCCGGGTTGGCCTTGACGAACGCCTCGAGCGCGACGATCGCCTCGGCGTTCGAACGCCGCGCGAGCACCTGCGCCTCGAACAGGGCCGCGAGTTCCCACTCGGGCGAGAGGCGCCGTGCCTCCCGCGCCTCGCGCAGCGAGAGATCGAATTCGCCGGCGTTCCATGCCGCCTGGGCAACGGCGAGCCGCGCTTCGCGCAGCGAGGGGTGCGCCGACGCCAGTTCGCGCACCACGGCGAGCACTCGCGCACGATCGGGCTGCTTGGCGAACAGCGCCCCCAGCTGCAGGAAGCCGCCGCCGACGTTCTCGCCCTCGGCGGCCAGCAGCCGCTGCAGGTGGGGCCGCGCGAGATCGATCTGCCCTGCGTTGAGGTACAGGGCCACCAGCGCCTGGCGCGCCTGCACCGAGCGTTCGTCCACGGCCACCCACAGCTGGGCGGCGTCCAGCGCCGCCTTGAGCGAGCCCGCCCGGACCGAAAGCTCGGTCGCGCGCTGCGCGATCCGAGGGTCGCGGGTCGCCCGCGCCAGCGAAGTCATGGCGGCCACCGCCACGTCCGGGCGGCCGCGCTGCGCGGCGATCTCCGCCAGCATGTACTGGAACAGCACCTGCCGGGTGAGGTCCTGGCGCGGCAGCGCGGACTCGGGCAGCCAGGCCTCGCGACGGCTGGAGGCCGGAGCGTCCGCGGGCACGCTCGGCGGCGCCGCGGCTCCCGCCTGGGCGAGTCGCACGTGATCGGGCGCGGTGCGCGAGCCGTCGCCTGGCGCCGGGGCGCTGCCCTCGGCCCCCTCGGGCGGGTTCGCCTGCGACTGCGCGCCTCCGCCGGCCTCGGCGCCGATGGCCGGGACGTCGGGGGCAAGGGCCTGAAGCGCGACCGCAAGGGCGGCAGGCTGGACACCGGACGCAATCGACGGGGCCGGCCCGGCAGGCATCGCGGCGGCTGCGACCGCCCCTGCCGGCCCGGGCACGCCGACCATCCACAGACCGGCGGCGGCCAGCGAGGCGACCGCTGCCCGCAACCGGGCCGGTCGTGCAGATGCGCGATCGCCTGCAGCCGCGGGCGCCGGACCCCGACGGCTGCGCATCGCATCGCCCGATTCCGCGCACCCCGGCCGGAGTGCCGCGACGCGGGTGGGCCGTGCGCATGCGCCGTCTGCCGGCCCTGGGGGGCGCGGTCCGGCGACACAGCCGGGCGCGAGGCCCGCGGGGCGAGACACGGATTCGTTCATGTTTCAGCCCAGTTTAGGTATATTTGCCCGCCGTCACAAGGCGGCGGGCGCTGTAGTTCGTCGCGAAACTGCAGTCGTGCGCCGCGCCCGGGGAACAACCGCCAGCGAGCGTGTGTCCAAGTCTCCGGCCGATCGAAAACGCTCCGTACCGTCGGTCGCAGGCCGTTCGCCGTGCGCTTGTCGTCAATGCCCCGGCGCCGCGCCCGCGCATCGCCGCCCCCCTCGCTGCCCAGGAATCGCTGCCCCGCATGACTGCAACGGACGAAAACCTGACCGTGCGTGCCACGGCGCTCACCCGCCAGTTCGGCAAGCGCGTCGCGGTCAACGAAGTCAATCTCACGCTCGCCCGCGGCGAGGTCCTCGGCTTCCTGGGACCCAACGGCGCCGGCAAGACCACCACGATGCAGATGATCACCGGCAACCTCGCGCCCAGCGCGGGACAGGTGGAGATCTGCGGCGTCGACATGCTGGAGCGCCCGCGCGACGCCAAGGCGCGCATCGGCTACCTGCCCGAGACGCCCCCGCTGTATCGGGACCTCACGGTCAACGAGTTCCTCGCGCTCGCCGCACGGCTGCACCGGGTGCCCCGCAAGCAGGTGGGCGCCGCGGTGGACACCGCGCGCGCGCGCTGCGGGCTCACCGACGTGGGCCAGCGACTGATCGGCACGCTGTCGAAGGGCTACCAGCAGCGGGTGGGCATCGCGCAGGCGATCATCCACAACCCCGACGTGGTGATCCTCGACGAGCCCACCGTCGGCCTGGACCCGAACCAGATCCGCGACATCCGCGCGCTGATCCGCGAACTGGGCGGACAGCACAGCGTGATCCTGTCCACGCACATCCTGCCCGAGGTCGAGCAGGTCTGCGACCGGGTGCAGATCATGCACAAGGGCTCGCTGGTGTTCAACGACACCATCGCCGGCCTGCGCCATTTCCGGGGAGGCACCCTGATGCTCGGGTTGCGGCAGGCGCCGGCGGTCGAGGAGATCGCCGCGGTGCCGGGCGTCGCGCACGTGGAGGTCGTGGGCCCCGCCAGCGACGGGATGTTCCGCGTCGAGCCCGAAAAGGGCGCCGACCCCATCGATGCGCTGGTCGCGCGTGCCGCCGAGCGCGGCTGGCGGCTGTCCCATGTCGCCCCCGCCGCCTCGCACATCGAGGACGTGTTCGTGCAACTGACCCAACGCGAGGAGGCCGCCTGATGATCCTCACCATTGCCGCCAAGGAACTCCGGGCACTCTTCGCCTCGCCGCTCGCGTGGGTGGTGCTCGCCTTCCTGCAGGTCATCCTCGGCTGGATCCTGGTCACCCGGCTCGATGCCTTCATCACGGTGCAGAGCCAGCTCATGCAGATGGAGACCCCGCCCGGCATCACGGAAATCGTGGTCGCTCCGATCTTCGGGGCCGCCGCGGTGGTGCTGATCATGGCGGTGCCGCTGCTGTCGATGCGCCTGATCGCCGAGGAGCGGCGCAACCAGACGATGACCTTCCTCGTCTCCGCGCCGCTGTCGATGACGCAGATCGTGCTGGGCAAGTTCACCGGGCTCTTCGCATTCCTTCTGCTGTCGCTCGTGCTGATCCTGCTGATGGCCGCGTCGATGTACCTCGGAGGCCGGCTCGATCTCGGCCTGCTGGGCACGCTGTCGCTGGGACTCGCGCTGATGACCGCGGCCTTCGCCGCGGTCGGCGTGTTCTTCTCCGCGCTCACCGCGCAGCCCGTGGTGGCCGCCACCGGCACGCTGGCCACCCTGCTCGGGTTGTGGCTGCTCAACATGTCGCAGGCCAACCCCGACAGCCCGTTCCTGATGCTCGCCCTGATCCGCCGCTACGAGAGCTTCACCAAGGGGCTGCTCGACACCAGCGACATCGTCTTCCTGGTGCTGTTCACCGCGGTGTTCCTGATCCTGTCGATCCGGCGCCTCGACGCGGACCGCCTGGGCGCCTGAGCGCCCGTCGCCCCGCGTCCTGCCCGCAGCCCGCCTCCACGAACCTCGCGCGTCCCCGACCATGGCCACTCGCATCGATACCAAGTCCCGCCGCAAGCTCTCGGCACAGAACTGGCTGTTCGTGTTGCTGCTCATCGCCTTCGCCGGGATGCTGTCCTGGGTCGCACGCGACTACCGCAAGGAATGGGACGTCAGCCAGAACGCGCGCAACACGCTCTCCGAGCCGACGATCGCGATGCTGCGCGAGCTCAATGGCCCGGTCACCATCACCTCCTACGCGACCGCCCAGGAAGACCTGCGCAAGGTGGTCCGCGATTTCCTCGCGCCCTACCAGCGGGTGAAGCAGGACATCGCACTGGCCTTCATCGATCCGCGCGAGCAGCCCAAGCTCGCCCAGGCCGCGGGCGTCCAGGTCAACGGCGAACTGGTCGTCGAGTTCGGGCGCCGCAGCGAGAACATCGCCACGCTGACCGAGCAGGCCTTCGCCAACGTGCTGATGCGGCTCGCCCGCGGCCAGGAGCGCCTCGTCATGTCGCTCGATGGCCACGGCGAGCGCAAGTTCAACGGGGACGCCAACCACGACCTCGGCCTGTTCGGCAAGCAGCTGGAGAACAAGGGCTTCCGCACCGGGCTGCTCAACCTGTCGCTCGCGCAGGAAGTGCCCGAGAACCTGCAGATCCTGGTCATCGCCAGCCCGAAGGTCGACCTGCTCGCACCCGAGGTGCAGAAGATCAAGCGCTGGATCGATCGCGGCGGCAGCCTGCTGTGGCTGATCGACCAGGAACCGATCCGCGGCATGCAGCCGATCGCCGACATCTTCGGACTGGTGCTCAACGGCGGCACGGTGGTCGACCCCAGCGCGCAACTGATCAACGCCTCGCCCACGATGGCGGTGGCGACCGGTTACGGCCAGCACCCGATCGCGAAGAACTTCTCGCTCAACACCATCCTGCCCTTCGCCCGCTCGATCACCGTCGACGACAGCCGCGACTGGCGCGACACGCCGCTGATCGAGGTCGCCCCGCGCGGCTGGCTGGAGATGAGCCCGATCGGCCAGTCGATCACCTTCGACAAGGGCAAGGACACGCCAGGTCCGATCACCGTCGGACTCGCGCTCGAGCGTACCCTCAACGACAAGCCGCAGCGCGTGGTCATCGTCGGCAGCGGCCACTTCCTCGCCAACCAGTACGTCGGACTGGTGGGCAACATGGACCTGGGCATCAACATCGTCAACTGGCTCGCCGGCGACGACAACCTGATCACGGTGCAGCCGCGGGCCACGCTCGACTCGGGACTCACCCTGTCGCGCACCTCGATGATGGTGATCGTCTACGGTTTCCTGGTGCTGCTGCCGCTGGGCTTCCTCGTGACCGGCGGCGTCATCTGGTGGCGTCGTCGCCGCAGGGCCTGATGGCGCTTCACGCGGGCGACCACCCGTGCAGGCTGCCCGGACGGACGGGGCGATCGCATCGGATCCGTCATCGACCCCGCCCGGGGGAGGGCGCGTTCCGGAGGGAACGGCGTGCCAC
>Ga0068877_10002104_pt1 | contig 16226 bp, 5 predicted proteins | sample NOAtaG_FD_66437 | JGI IMG/M metagenome (GOLD analysis project Ga0068877, IMG submission 66437) | Freshwater lake microbial communities from Lake Erie, under a cyanobacterial bloom - NOAA_Erie_Diel6S_1000h metaG | ecosystem: Environmental > Aquatic > Freshwater > Lake | place: USA: Ohio, Lake... | reverse complement strand
TCCGACCGCGGGAAGTTCCCGAAGACGTTCACGCTGCCGATGCCGTTGGAACGGACGCGGTCGGCCGCGGTCCCGACGCCGCCGAAGACGCCGTCGGTCCCGAGGTCACCACCGCCGAGGATCTGCGAGTCGGTCACATCGCCCGTCACGCTGACCGAGCCGATGCCGCCGCCGGCGGAAACGCGGGCGTTGGTCATCGCGCCGGAGCTCAGCGAGGTGAGCTTGCCACCGGTGCGGAGCGAACCGGCGTTGAACCCGGTGGTGACGGTGGCGTTGGTCAGGTCGCGATCGACCGAGACCACGCCGCCGAAGGTCCCGCCGATGGTCAGCGAGGACATGTTGCGGGCCTGGATGCGCCGGTTGTTGAGACCCGCGCCGGTGCCGAAGGCCCCGGTGACGCTGACGGTGGAGATATCGCCGTCGCTGCGGAGGCCGGCGTTTGTCCCGTCCGAGCCGCCGGTCTGCAGGATGCCGCGGAGGAAGTTGCCGGTGGAGAAGCTGCTGATCGACGAGCCGGCGCCGATGACGCCGGTGCCGAAGGTCGCGTTGGAGGTGATGTCGATGTTCGTCGCGGTGATCGAGCCGATGGTCCCATCGACGTAGACGCCCGAGTTGCCCTGCAGCGTGCCGACGATGGTCAGCGACGCCAGCGACGCGTCGTTCAGAGAACGAACGCGGACGCCCGAGAGGGTTGTCGAAGCGCCGGTGGTTGCGATACGCAGCGTGCTGGCCGCGGTGGTGCCCACGAGCACGATCGAGTCGGTGGCGTCATCGAAGAACGCCTGACCGGGCCCGCTGAAGGTGATGCTGCCGGTCTCGGCCAGCGCGGTGGTGAAGGCGGTGGCGACGTTGGCCGCCAGCGCCACGTGCCCGCCGGGCACGGCCGTGAGCGTCCGCGGATCGAACGTCGCCGCGGGGATGTAGACCGAACCGGTGTGCGCGCCGCCGCCGCGGACCACGCCCGCGGTGGTGAACCCGATGGAGCTGTCGGCCCAGGCCCGCAGCGACACCGCGCCGGTGACCGACACCGTGCCGATGCTGCTGATGCCCGCCGCCGCCAGATCATCGTTGCCCTGCGAGTAGATGCCGTCGGCACCCGCGTTCATACCCGCCACCAGCACGACGTTGTTCGTGCCGGCGATGAAGTTCGCGGACGTGATGGCACCCTGACGGACCGTATCCGCCGCCGCACCCACGCCGCCGACGGCGTTGTCGTTGCCCAGCGCTGTGATACCCGCGCCGACGAAGAGCCCGTTGGCAAGTCGCGTCACGAAGACCGAGCCGACGGTGTCGCCCGCGACGATGAACGAGGGCGTCGTCGTGCCGGTGGCCGTGTTCGCAACCGAGTTGCTGTCGCTGCCGCGCCCGACGTAGACCGACTGGATGCCGCGGCCGGCGACGATCGCCGACTCGTACATCCCGCCGCTGGCGTAGATGGTGGTGATATCGAGGCCCGCGGTGATGGTCGCGCCGTTGCGGATGCCGTCGCCGTTGACGGCGGCGGGGTTGGGGCTGCCCGGGGGAAGCTGCGTGCGGAACTGGCTGGCGATGGTCCCGACGGTGGAGTTCAGCGAGAGATTCGGATCGACACCGATGTTGCCGAAGACGGTCGGATCGCCCACGACGTAGATGGTCCCGATGGACCCGTCGCGTGCGGAGACGTTGCCCAGCAGATGCCCGGAGATGATGTACAGGGTGGAGAGGTCGCCGTCGCGGACGTCGATCACCGCGTTGGAGCGGACCGAGCCGTTGACGATGTAGATCAGCCCAACGCCGCCGGAGAAGCTGGTGATCCGCCCGCCGAAGTCACCGAACCAGTAGACGCCCGCGATGCGCCCGTAGGCGGTGATCGTCGCGTCGGAGACCTGATCCGACGCCGCGTTGCCCGGCGTGGCAAGGACCGGCGCCGAGAACCCGGTGTAGACCAGCCCCAGGATCGACTGACCCACACGCACGTCGGCATAGAGCTGCCCGCCCGCGGTGATAGTCGTCAGGTTGCCGCTGATGTTGATCACGTCGGGCGTGTTGGCAAGGCCCGTCACCCCGTCGACCTCGCGCCGGCCGACGTTGCGCCCCGCGTAGATCGTGCCCACGTCGCCCGCGATGTTCAGCGACAGGTTCAGGTCGCGCGTGGCGTAGAGGAACGTGATGTTCGCCCCCGCGGGATTCAGCGCCGTGGTGGTGATGCTGCCCGTGAAGTCGCCGCCGGTCATGAAGATCGTGCCCAGGTTGCCCGAACTGCTCAGCGAACCGCTGAACGACCGCGCCGTGAGGTACGTGATCCCGCCCGCAGCACCGGTCGAGTTGATCGACACGTTGCTCATCTCGCCGCTGGCGATCATCTGCGTGATCGCACCGGCCGCGTTGAAGTTCGACGAGCGGATGTTCCCGCTGACGTTGAAGACCGTGATCGCGCCGGTGTTGAACTCGCTGGCGCGGACATCCCCACGCATGAAGATGTAGTTCGTCCGCCCTGAGATGCTCACGTTCGCACGCAGCATGTTCCGCGCCATGATCTGCGCCGTGACGTTGCGCCCAACCGTGATGTTCGTGTCGCTGATGTCGCCGTTGACACCCGTGGCCATGAGCATCTGCAAGTCGCCCGCGACCGTGATCCCCGAGGTGCGGTACTCGCCCACCTCGCCGTCGAGCGTCGTGTTCACGAACGCGTCGGCGGAGATCATGTTCACGCTGCCGCTGGTCAGGCCGGTCTGCGCGTCGGTCGCGCCGCCGGTGGCCTGGGTTTCCAGCGTCGAGGCGTCCCAGTTGCCGCCGGTGATGCTGATGTTGTTCACCGCGGTTGAGAAGATGCTGCTGCGCACCAGCGAGGTGTTGCTGAGGCTGATGCGGTGGATCGTGCCCGCCGCGGTGGGAACGTCACCCGGGGTTGTCCCGTTGACCGAGGCATTCCGCGCCGAGCGCCACCAGAAGTCGAGGTTGCTCACCGAGATGTACGCGCCGTTGACCGTCCCGTTGTACACCTCGATGGCGTTGATGCCGTTGAGCGCCGGGCCGCCGGTGGGGTTGGCACCGAGGTTCCGCGCCGCGATCACGCCGTTGAGGGACGCGCCGCTGTACCGCAGGCCCGCCACGACGCGACCGATGTCGTTCTCCGCGAAGATGCCCGCGCTGGCAAAGCCCGTGCTGCCCGGACCCGCAAGACCGTCACCGACGTCAACCGCCAGGATGCTCCCGGCATAGATCGAGCCGGTGATCCCGCGGAAGACCCCGCCGCCACGAATGGCGCTCGGGTTCGCCGTGATGCTGTTGATCAAGCCGGAGGACTGAAGGATCACGTCGCCGATGCGAGCGGCGGAGACCGTCGCGAGGTTGCCCGTGCGGACAACCAGACCCTCAAGATACCCGTCGAAGGGCGTGCCGACGTCTTCAAGCCGCGCCGCGTTGTCGATGATCCGCACCGGGACGAACGCCTCGTTCACGCCGCCGCCACCACCGCTGCCCGGAGAGGCCGTCACCGTCTGCGGGTTCACACCCAGCGGCGCACCGACCGCGGCCTGCAGCCCGCTGACAACGCCCAGGAACGTGCCGAAGTTCGAGCTGCCCACACCCGAGAGGTTCTCGGTATACCCGAGAGACCCGCTGTCGATGGTCATGCTGCCCAGCGCCGCAACGTCGACCGAGACGAGGTCACCGTTCGGCGTGCTGTTGCGGATGGCCGTCAACGCGCCGCCCGTCGCCTGCAGGCTCCGCACGTCGATCTCGCCGTTGCCCTGGAAGAGCACGTTCGAGCGAGCGGCGGAGTTCGCGGGGTTGTTGACCGTCAGCGCGATGCTGTCGAGCGCCACGCGCCCGAGCTGCCCGGAGTTGTTCGTCACGATGAAGTTCGCCGCACCGTTCAGCGTCGCCGTCACCCGTCCGATGATCGAGGCGCTCCCCGCGGGAAGGAAGAAGACCGTGCCCGTGCTGGTGATAGCGCCCTGCGCCGGGAGCCCGCCGGTGATGGTGATGCTGTACGTCGCGCCCGACTCGTCCTCGATGGTCTGGGTCTGGTTGTAACCGAGGTTGAGCTGGAAGGCGGTGTCGAGCAACTGGCCGCCGACGCCGTTCGCAACGCCGCGGAAGTCGAAGAACCGCACGTCGGTCCCGGCGCCGAAGTTGAGCTGAGGCGAACCCAGGACGATGCGTCCGGTGTCCGCTCCAGCGCCGCGGGTGCCGACGACCCAGCGGTCGATGATGGAGCCGCCGTTGGTCACGAAGGTGAAGCCACCCTGGGCCGCGCCGGCGCTGCCGTTGATGAACTCACCGACGAGGAACTGTCCGATGTGCCCGGGCCCGCTGTTCGCCGCGCCGGTGCGCAGGGTCCACCCGCCGGGGCGGGTGTTGGTGACTTCGCCCGTGGTGGTGTTCTGATACGCCACCGAGCCGGAGATATCGAGAATGCCGATGGAGCCGCCGACGGTCAGCGACCCGCTGTGGACGTTGCCGAAGGCGACGCCCAGCCCGCCGGCGCCTTCGTTATCCGTGGAGAAGAACCGCCCGGTGTAGAGCGAGCCGAGGTTCCCACCAACGTTGATCGAGCTGCCGCGGATGTCCGACCCGGCGATGATGCTGTACACGCTGCCGGCGATGGAGAAGTTGCCGGCGGTCAAGGCCAGATAGTCCGGAACACTTTCCACCGAAGCGATGGGGTCGGTGAAGTTGACCACCGTCCCGTCGACATCGATGTACCCGTTGCCCACGCGGATCATGCCCACCGCGCCGTTCTGAACAAAGATCGGCATCCCCGCGCCCGACGTACCGCCGCCGATGGAGATCTGCCCGACCGTGACCGCCGCCTGCCCGCTGATGGTCGCGGTGTATCCAACCGACGTGTTGAGCTGCCCGTCACCCGCCGCGCCCAGCACGAGGTAGTACACCTCGCTCGACGGCGCCACGAAGCTGAACTGCACCGAGAACTGGTTGTTCGGCAGCGCGAAGTTCGGCGAAAGGAACGCGAAGGGGTGCGTCGCCAGCACGCGGCCGTTGATATCCACGATGCGCGCGTAGAGGTTCTCGGTGTTCTGCGCCGGCTGACCGGGCGCCCACGCGACATTGACCGAGATCGTCGACCCGTTGTTCGCCGCGAAGGCGTACACGTCCGAGGTGTCCTCGGCGTGGAACTGGCTGTTGCCCAGACCGATGGTCCCGGTGATGATCGCCCCGCGCAGGCCCGTGCCCACAAACTCCGCGCCGGGGAGTGAGTCGTTGCGATAGATCGCCCCGTCGCCAACGCTGCCGCCGAAGATGAACGGACCCGCGCCAGCCAGGTTCCGCGAAGCGGCAAGGATCGCCGCCGCCGCCGCCTCGGTCGTCACACCGGGCTGGAAGAACTGGATGACTTCCGCCTCGCCGTAGCGCAGGAACTCGGTCGTGGCGCGGTTCGGATCGTTCGTCGCGCCAAGCACCGTGATCGGCGTGCCGATGATGCGCCCGCTGACGAGCACCTGACCCAGCGAACGCCCGACGGTGATCTGACTGGGGAATGTGCGGAAGCCGTCGCTCGGCGCGGTGCTTTGCGGGTTGCGCGTCCCGCCGAGGTTCCCGTTGACCACCAGGCGACCCAGGTCGCCGTCGATGATGATGTTCGCCGCGGGGTTCGAGACCGAAATCCGGCTCAGCGAGCCGTTGAACCGCACCGCGCCGAAGAGCAGACCGTCAACCTGGAACTGGCCCCACGTGCGGTTGGCCAGCAGTGTCGCGGCGTCAAAGCCCACACCCTGCTCGATGATCGGGTTCGCCACCGGCGCGGGCTGCACCGGGTTGACCGCCGGCACCAGCGTGTTCTCCAGAATCGTCCCCGTCAGACCAAAGTGCCCCGTCGCGTTCGCGTACGGGTACCGCGCCCACGCACCGGCCGGGTTGCCGTTCGGACGGTTCACCGCACCGAAGACCCGCACTTCCTGCGTCAGGCCCGGCGTCGTCACCGGGATGCCGAAGGTGTTGTCCACACCCGTCGGACCGCTGAGGTACACGTCGGTGTTGCGGTTATCGCGGATCCAAGGCGAGCCGATGATCACGGTCGCGGCGGTGTCTTCAAACCCGCGGAACTGCCACGCCCCGCCGACAAAGCTGCCCTCGAGCGCGAACCCGCCGGTGCGGAACGCGTCGGTCAGGCTCTCCGAGGCGATGGTGAACTGGAACCCGAACGGGGTTGATGCGATGGTGCCGCCGACGATGCTGAACCCGGCGCGGGCGTCGCCGCGGATGAGGTTGATGCGACCGATGCCGTCGTTGAAGTCGGGGATGCCGTCGCCGTTGCCGTCGGCGAGCAGTCGGGTATCACCCTCGGGGATGCCCATGTCGATCGTCGCGGTCATATCGCGCCCGTAGAGGTCGAGCACCTGCAAGGCGGTGCCGTCGTTCGGCGCCGGGGTCGCTTCGTCGGCGCGCCCGTAGAGGCTGATCTGCGCACCGAAGAGGCGCGCGTTGAGGTACGGCGCAAACCGCGCGGGCGGGATGATGCCCGTGACGTTGTCCTGGATCGCAAGGGTCAGCGGAACGCCGCCGGTATTGTTCAGACGGATCGCCTGGAAGCCCTGCGCGAAATCGAAGCTGTGAATCGTCGGGCCTGCGGGGGCCGCCGCATCCACCGGCCTGGGGTTGTCGGCCAGTCCGTTGCCGCCCGGGATCGCCGTCGAAACCGCCGCACCCACCGCCACCGCACGCGCGTCAACCCGCAAAGCACCCGGCAGCGCCGCGTCCGTCGGGTTGGTCCACTCCCAACCGATGAACGTCCGCGGCGTGGCGTTGTTCCCGGGTCCAACGCGGAAGACCAGTTCAACCCAGCCGCCCGCGGCGATGGTGATGTTCAGCGTGTTGCCCGTGGCGGGCGCGGCCACCGGCGTGATCCGCACCGTGTTCGCCGCACCGCTGGTGGCGAACAGACCGAAGAAGGTCGCCTGCTGACCCGGCGCAACCGCATTGTCGAGGTTCGCGGGAACGTTGACGCCGCCCGAGGGCGCACGCTGATCAAAGTTCTCAACGATGCCCGTCCGCTGCGTTTCGCCCGGGATGTTCGCCGACAGGAACGGGATGAAGTACCCGAAAGTCGACGTCACCGTGCCGAAGCCCGGGTTGTTCGGATCAGGAACGAAGGTCGGGTCCGCCGTGGACACCTGGAGTGTGAAGAGCAACTGACGCTGCTCGAGCTGTTCGAGCATCCCGCTGTGACCCGCGCCCGCGGCCCGCGCCAGCATCGCCGCCGAACGCTCCGCACGCTCTCCCTTGCCCAACCGAGACTTGAACGACGCGGTCTCCGCGCTGCGGGTGCCCAGGATCTTGTCCATCCAGCGACGAGTCTTGCTCATGATCCACTCCTGCGAAGAGGCGCTCCGGCCTTTCGCTTGAACCGACACTTCGTCTATCCAGCGCCGTTGACGATGCTTCATCGCATCGCCCTTCGACGCCCACCTCTGCTCCCTCCGCCTGTCACCAGACGCAGGGCCCCACAAGTTCCGCGTTGTCGCCGCGACGCACAAACACCTCCGCGTGCGCGGCCACCACCACCCCGCGACCGAGGCGTGGAACCGTCAAGCGTACCGACCTCCGCCATCGCTCGCAAGTCCTGCATTCACAATGAGTTGTCGCTTGCTTTGTCGCCATGGGTTACGCGGGGTTTTCCCGCCTCAGAACAACACCTCAGAAGCCCTCAACAGGCCCCGAGCGGTTCCCCACGGCGCACTTTCCACCCACCCGGTCAACGTCCCTCTTCGCCCGTCATTGCTCACCAGATGTTCTTTGTGCCCTTTTCCCGTCTCGGGCCGATCCATATCCATGGGCAGGGCCTGCATCGCCCTTCCGCGACATCGCGTTGTCCATCATCCCACCACTCCGCCGGCACCGAACCCGGCGTTTCTCCCCCATACGACCATGACCGCCCCGCTGCTCTCCATCGCGATGACTCCACCCGCCCCACTCACGCTGGCGGCCCAAGCCTCGAATCCGGGCCTTTCAAGCCTGGTTTCCTCGCTGCAGGCCCTCCCCTGGCTGGTCCACATCCTCGTCGGCCTGGCCCTCATCACCGGGCTGGTCCTGTGGCTGGTCGGCTCCAGTGTCCTTCGGCCCGCCACCACCGTCGTTTCGTGCATAGTTTGTGGATTGTTTGGGTATTTCTTCTGGCCCGTGCTCGCCAGCGGATCGGGTATTTCACCTTACCTCGGTTTGTTCATCGGGATGGTCGTCGGCTGCCTCTTGGGCGTGGCGATGTACCGTCTAACGACCGCGGCCACCTTCGGCGCGATCCTCGCCGCCGGGTTCGCCCTCATGATATCGGCCGGTTTCTCCCTGACCACGGGCTCGGCCCGCCTCACCGCCGCCGCCGGGGTCTCCCTCATCGAACCGACAGATTATCCAGAACCGCCCGAGACCGGCGTCGGCGGCGGCGAGCAGCCCATCGTCACCACACCCGATCAGCCCGACGACGCCCCGCTGATCGACCCCGATCTTCCCGATCCCGGCCCCGCGCCCGCTCCTCGCGCCAAACCTCAGCCCAAGCCCAAGCTCTCCACGCCGCCGACGCAGCCCGCGCCCAGCGATGCCCGCGGCACCAAGGCCAAGCCCGACACGTCGGGCAACGGCTCAAACAAGAACTCGCCGCGCACCAACGCACCGACACCCAAGGACCCGCTGCATCAAGATCCGTCGGGCACGTCGCTGATCAACGCCTCGGCCCAAGTCAGCGCCGCGGCGGAATCGGCCCGCGCGTTCTCCAAGGCTCTGCGCGAAGAGATCGGCGCACGCTGGGAACGCACGCCCGGCGGCGAGCGGCTGTGGATCATGGTCGGCGCGCTCATCGGTGCCGCGGGCGGGATCGCCATCGGGCTGGTGATGCCCCACTGGGCCGCCGCGACCGTGACGTCGTTCACCGGGGCGGCGGTGATGCTCCCGAGCGCTTCGTGGCTGGCGCACGGGCTCAACCTGCCGGGGCGCGAGATGCTCAACCTCAGCGCGGGCGGGTGGATCGCCGTCTGGCTGGCCGTTGCGCTGGTGGGGCTGGCGATCCAGACGCAGGGGCTCATCCCGCTGGGCGACAACGCCCACGAAGAGCCAAAGCCCGCGAAGAAACGCTCCGCCGGCGGCGGCAAGAAACGCTCCGCGAAGAAGAGTTCGGAGTAACCGTGCCACCGATCGTCGAAGACGATCGGTGCGGTGGAAGTCATTGAACGCTGAAGACACCGATCACGCTGCGCGTGATCGGTGGCACGAGAATCAGCCGAGGATCCGCCGACTGCGCGGGTAGCTCCCCAGCACCACCAGCTCTTTGCAGTGCTTTTTCGCCCGGCCCAGCGCGTCGAGCATCGGCTTGTCGCTGCGGTGGCCCTGCGCGTCGATGAAGAACGTGTACGTCCAGTTGCTGCGCCCGCTGGGGCGTTTGTCGATGTGCGTGAGGTTGACCCCCGCGTCGTGGAAGTCCGCCAGCACGCGGGCGAGGGCACCCGGCTTGTTCAGCGTGGTGAACATGACGCTGGTTTTGTCGTCGCCGCTGGGGCTGGCGTGCTGACGGGCGATGACGAAGAACCGCGTGAGGTTGTCCGATCGGTCCTCGATCTTTTCGAAGAGGACGTTGACGCCGTAGAGCTCCGCCGCGAGGGTGCTGCCGATGGCGGCGCTGCCCTTGGTGCCCTTCTTTTCCTCCGCGACCATCTGCACGGCCTTGCTGCTGCTCGCGACCGCGATCTGTTCCGCACGCGGGTACTGCGTCGCCAGCCAGGCTCGGCACTGACTAAACACCTCGGGCTTGCTGTAGATCCGCCTGACCATGCTCGGGGCGCAGTTCGCCAGCAGCGCGTGGTGCACCTCAAGCTGCACCTCGGCGTAGACATTCACGCTGGTGTGGAACTTCGCGAAGCTGTCGAGCGCCTCGGCGACGCTGCCGTGGATCGAGTTTTCGATTGGCACCATGCCGTAGTCCACGTGCCCGCGGGCGACCTCGGTAAAGACCCCGGCGATCTCGTGCAGGTCCTCGAACTGCACGCTGGAGCCGAAGTGCCGCTTCGCCGCCAGGTGGCTGTAACTCCCCGGCGGCCCCAGAAACCCGATGCTCAGCGGCTTCTCCAGCGCGAAAGACCCGGACATGATCTCGCGGTAAACACCCTCCACCGCACGATTCGGCAGCGGGCCCTTGTTATGCCCCAAAACGCGCGAGAGCACCTCCGCCTCGCGGTGCGGGGCGTAGATGGGGATGTTGTTCGCCTGCTTGTACTTGCCCACCTCGACCACGAGGCTCGACCGCGCGTTGAGCAGATCAACAAGCTGGCGATCGATCGCGTCGATGCGCTGCCGCAGCTCGGGGAGGTTGATCGACGGGGCCGAGCGTGCGGAAGAAGAGGGCTTCGGGCTTTTCGTGCGTTTGGACATGCTGGTGTACTTATCGGGGAAATCGGGAGAGAGATTCAACGCTGAAGACGCGGAGAAGGCAGTACGCAGAGCACGACCGAGGAAAACCGAGGAAGACCGAGCGGAGCCGATCAAGATTTCAACGAAGGGAGGGAAGAAAGGGAAGAAAGGCGGTCAAGATCTGATCGGGAAATGAGGCAGTCGCTCGAACCGATCGGCTTTCTCCCCACTTCCATTCCTTTCATCCCTTCGTTGATCAAATCCGATCTTCTGACCGTCGTTGGGGATACTTCTCCGTCTTGCTCGGTTTTACTCCGTCTTCCTCTGCGTACGGCCTCCCCAGGCCTCCCCCCGTCACAGCACCAACTTCGCCCCACGCGCGATCACCGGCTTGATGTTCTTGCTCTTCAGTTCCATCGGCTCCATCGCCGAGGTCGCTGGCAGCTCCAGCACGCAGTCGCGCTCCATACCCGCGTATCCAGCCGGGCCCCACGCCTGCGCCAGCCACGCCAGCGCACGCTCCGTCTGGATCGCGCTGCACGTCTCGGGCGTGTCACTCACCCCCGGCGCACTGGCGTTCTTGATCGGCGCGAACTCGTCACGCCGGATCGTCTCCAGCACGATCGACTTCTCGCACATCGCCAAGGCATCAAACACAAACGCCTCCAGCTTCACCGCGTTGTTCTTCGTCGGCTCAACACGCTGCCCCGTGCTCAGGTCCACGTGCGGCACCTTCTTCTCCGCACGGTGATACGGCAGTTGCATCGCCGCACCCCCCGCGCCGCCCCCGCCCCCCCCACCGAGCTGCTGAAGGAACTTCACCGAGATCACGTGCACCGCGATCGAACCGGCGTTGAACTTCAGCGATCCATCCGGGGGGGGGTTCGTCGCCTCGGTCAGGGCCTTGGGCATGTCGCTGTATTCAACGACGCCGGTCTTGCCGCTGACGGTGCAGAGCACGCCGACCTTTTCGCCTGCGCTCGCCTTCGCGACCATCTTGCTGGACATCTGCCCCGATGAATCCGGCGCGAAGGCGTGCAGCCCGATGAAGGCGGGGTCGATCACCTTCACCAGCGGGTTGTCGATCTGCGTGTAGCTGAGCTGCTCGATCCCCCGGCGTTGCATATCCGCCAGCGCCCCGCTCACCGCGAGCGCCTTGATCGATCCGCCGTGCCCGTCGGGGTTCACCGCGATCTCGTGCTTCTGGTTCAGCAGCACCTTGCCTGTGGTCATATCGAAGCTCGGCATCACCCCCTGGCGGAAGAACATCACGTCCTGCTCGCGCAGGCCGAAGTAACGATGCTCCTTGAAGAAGCCCACCGTCGCCTCGTGGTTCAGCGGGCTGGTCATGATGTACCAGGGAATGGTCTTCCCCGGTGCGCACCACGCACGCTGGGCCGCGATGATCCACTCCGCCAGGCACGCAAACAGCGGCTTGCGCGTCACGCTCCCCGCGGGGTAGCAGCCCTTGGGACCCTCGAAGCCCAGCCGCGAGCCCTGCCCGCCCGCGACGGTGAAGGCCGCCACCTTGCCCGCGGCGATCAGCTCGATCCCCTTCTGCTTGTAGAACGCCCGGTCCCACGCCCCGCGACCGGCGCCGCTGGTCTCGTCGGCGGGGTAGTGCTTCACGGGCTCGATGCTGCCGCCGGCGGCGCTCGCGTCTTTGCCGAGCACATACTTCTGCACCAGCGCCGGGACCGTCGCCCAGTCGATCGAGGCGATTTGCGCCAGCAGCGCCGTCCGCTGCGAGGGCGAAAGTTCAGCGGCGAACTGCAGCAGGTGCTCCTGGTTCACCTTCGCAAGCACCGCGCGGGCCGAGTCGAGATCGAGCGTCTTCACGGCGGCGAAGGGGGCGGCGGCTGAGTCGGTGGTGCTGGTGGTATTCATGGGCAGGCCTTTGCTAAAAGATGAAACGCCGGTCAGGCCGCCCATCGTACCGCCCGGCGCTGTCGAGCGGTGAATGATCGTGCAACACGCCGCGATGATCGCCTTGTCGATTCACCACCCATGACCCAACCCGACCCCGTCAACACGTTCAGCCCACGCACGACCACCTTTGCGCGCACGGCGGCGACCGTCGGCCTCCTCGCCGGCGTTTTTTCTGGACTCTTTGTTGTTTTCGCTTTCCCGGGGCTGTTGGGGGGCGGTTTCCACTGGGCTTCGTGGGTCATTGCCCTTCCCCCCACACTGCTGGCCTGGTGGCTCAGCGAGCGGGCGATGGGCAACCGGCGCGCGCACATTGCCGCCCTGCTGGCCCTGGGTATGGGCACGCTGCCTTCATGGCTCTATCTGCACGCGTTCATGTTCAACGTCACAAGCGTGGGCTATCCGCTGCACCAGCTCTACATGGCTTTTTGGGTGGTTCTGTACACGTTCCTGGCGGTGCGGATTTTCCGCCGACGTTCGATCCCCGCGTGGGCGCTGGGGATCGTGCTGGCGGTATTGTGGACGGGGGTTGAGTACCTGCGGGCCGAGGTGTTCTTGGGCGGCTATGGGTTCTTCCTCGTCGGTCATCCGACCATCGAGCTGTGGAGCGCCCTGCCGCTGGCCAACCCCGCCAGCACGCTGGGGCTCTTCTTCATCTCGTTCCTCACGGTGCTGCCGATGATGGGGATCGTCGCTTCGTGGCGGGCTCGCTCGCCCCGTGCAACGCTCGCGGCCCTTGCGCTGACCATCGTCGGCTCGCTTCTCGGCATGCTCAACCCGACGAAGACCTACGACATCCCGGTTCGGCTGTCGATGGTGCAGACGAATCTGCCGCAGGACAACAAGATCGGCTGGTCGACCTTCGAGCGTCTGCGCGACCTGACGAAGTGGCTGGCGCTCAGCACCGAATCGGCGGCGTACAAGCCCGACCTGATCGCCTGGCCCGAGACGATGTTCCCCGGCGAGTACCTCGACCCCTCGGCCCGGCGCACGCAGGAGCGCGAAGGGATCGCGTATTCGGTGCGCGTGCCGGAGGGTGCGTTGAAGAGCGCCGAGCCGCCGCCGAGCCGCGTGCCCGCGACGTACTTTGCCCAGCGCCTGCTCGACACGCAGCGTGCGCTGAATATCCCGATGATCGTCGGCGGGGTTGGGGTGGAGAACCTGCGCTACGAGCCGCGTTCAAACGCGCAGGGGCAGGTCGTGGGGGTGATGCCCGCCTTCGATGCGAAGTACAACTCCGCGTTCCTCATCGAGCGCGGAGAGGTCAAAGGCGATCGCTACGACAAAGTCCGCCTGACGAGCTTCGGCGAGATGATCCCCGTTGCGTGGCGATTCCCCTCGGTGCAGCAGTGGCTGGTGAACCTCGGTGCGGCCGGGCTGGCCTTTGACCTGACCCCCGGCAAGCGGGCAACGTCGTTCACCGTTTCGGTGCAGGAGGGCAAACAGACCGTCACGGTCATCACGCCGATCTGCTTTGAGATGACCTTCCCGGATACGTGCCGATGGCTGGCGAACCAGACGCGGGCGCAGTTGATGGTGAACCTCTCCAACGACGGGTGGTTCGGGGACAAGCCCGTCGGGCGGCGGGCGCACCTGACGGTCTGCCGCTGGAGGGCGGCGGAGCTGGGCCTGCCGATCGCCCGCTCGGTGAACACGGGCCTGAGCGCCCTGATCGACCATCGCGGGGCGATTGTCAAGATGGGCGTGGACGCCAGGCCCGATTCCGCCAGCAGCGAGAGCGAGCGGGTTGAAGGGGTGCTGACCGGGGTGCTCACGGTTTCGGGGGAAACGGGCCGATCAACGATCTACGCGAAGGTGGGCGACGTATGGGGGTGGGTCTGCCTTTTCGCCGGGGCGGGGCTGAGCCTCTGGCCCCTTCGGCGGACCGGCCCAGCCACCACCGCGCACGCACCGACGGGGGCGTGAGATCTTCGATGACCGATTGTCTTCAGCACGTGAACCAAACCAGCCGCATCTCGGATCAACCGACCATGAACACCCGCACAAAGAGCACGAGCCGTTCGCACCGCCGACACACAACCTCCTCCGCCGCCGTCGGGGTGATCACGATCGTCCTTAGCGCCGGCTTGTTGCTGAGCGGCTGCGCGTCGAATGGCGGTCGCGGCGGCTCGGGATCGGCCGGTGGTTCGGGCGTGAACTCGACCGGCGCGGACGTCACCCAGCCCGGAACAACCGGCGGGCCCGCGGCGGCGTTCTCCATCGACGATCCGGTGGCGGTCTCGACGCTCCGCGAGCGGGCTTTGACGCTGCTGACCACGGCCGCGGCTTCGGGGAGCCCTGAGCAGCGGGCCAATGCGCTGGAGGGTCTTTCGCTGACGCCTTCGCGCCTGAAGCCCCTGCTGGCACCGGCGCTGATGCACGAGAGCCCGGGCGTGCGGACGGTGGCGGCGATGCTTGTGGGCAGAGGGAAGATCAAGGAGGCGGCCGTTCACGTGCGTCCGCTGCTGAACGACTCATCGCCGTTCGTGCGGTGCGCGGCGATCTTCGCGCTGGCGGGGTGCGGCGAGAGCGTCGATCAGACGCCGCTGGCGAACGTGCTGCTGAACGCGACGGAGACTCGGCAGCGAGCGCACGCGGCGTACATCCTTGGCGAGCTTGGGAATCCCTCGGCCGTGGGTCCGCTGATGGCGGCATCGCGGTCGAGCGTGCCGCGGGCGGACCCGATCTCGATCCGGTTGATGCACTTGCAGGTGGCCGAGGCGTTGGTGAAGCTGGGGCAGGAGAGCGCGATGTCGGAGATCCGCGCGGCGCTCTATCCGGGCACGGAGCAGGACCTGGAGGCGGCGGCGCTGGCGGCGCAGATCATCGGGCAGCTCAAGGACCGCAGCGCCACGGGCGAGCTGATCGTCCTGACGGCGATGAACGCCAAGGGCGAAGGACGCTACCCACCCGAGGCGCGCCTGGCGGCGGCGGCGTCGCTGGCGCAGCTCGGCAACCCGCGCGGCGGGTTCATCGCGGCGGAATACGCGAAGTCGCCGATCGTGCCGCAACGCGCACAGGCGGCGGCGGTCTTCGGCGAGACGCGGCTGATGCAGAACCTGCCGGCGCTGGCGGCGATGCTCGACGACCCGTCAACGCTCGTGAAGATCAGCGCGGCGGCGGGTGTGCTGAAGATCACCGACTCGGCGGGTGAGAACCGGCGCTGAGTTTGTCGGCGACGCGGATTTGCACGAAGGCGCGAAGACGCGAAGGTAGACAGGAGAATGCGGGGAAGGCCCGCAGCGCTTGACGAAGAGCGGAGCGTGGCGGTAGCCGGCATGCGCGATCTCGGCGGTCGCTGATCAGCTTCCCATCGCCTTGAGGATCGCGTCCAGGTCGTCGGGGACTTTGATTGGGGCGTTGGCGTACTTGGCGTTGAGGGTGGCTTTTTCGCCCTTGCCGGTGTGGTAGCCGACGGTGACGTCGGGGTCTTTGAGCTGGTGGCCTGTGAGGATGCAGACGACGCGATGGCCTTTTTTGATGACGCCTTCTTTGAGCAGGGCGTGTGCGCCGGCGAGGCTGGCGGCGGAGGCGGGCTCGCAGCCGTAGCCGAACTTGCCGATGAGGGCTTTGTATTCCTTGATGGTTTCGTCGTCGACGGAGCGGACGACGCCGGGCTGTGCGTCGGACCAGTTGGCGGCGCGGGTCGAGCCGTTCATGACTTCGAGAGCGCGGAGGGCCTTGGCGAGGTTGACCGGGCGGTTGATCTCGATGGCGGTGGCGACGGTGTGGGCGCGTTCGTTGCTCGCGTCCATGCGGGCGTACTCGGCGTTGGTTTTGGTCAGCCCGCCGTCGGTGAAGTAGGCGCCGTTGTTCCAGCGCAGGCCGAGCTGGTTGTAGATGCGGTCGAGGGTGCTGGCGCCTTGGGCGTTGATGACGGCGAGGCGTGGGAGGCGGTCGATGAGGCCGAGGTTTTTCAGTTCGAGGAAGGCCTTGCCGAAGGCGGAGCAGTTGCCCAGGTTGCC